>ERZ808246.692-NODE-692-length-26901-cov-23.536318_pt1 | contig 26901 bp, 13 predicted proteins | sample MGYA00521083_ERZ808246 | MGnify/ENA primary metagenome ERZ808246 (study PRJEB31516, sample SAMN03275577) | gut metagenome | biome: mammalia-associated habitat; material: feces | host: Papio cynocephalus | place: Kenya | collected 2012-07-07 ...
TGCGATGCGGCTGTTCCGGCACAAAACGAAGAAATGGTACTTCGTGATGGGACTGATAACGCCCGAATTCTTGCGCACTTTCGGATTCCGGCTCTGACATGGAAAAGGCATGGCCCGCGTCCTGTGTACGATTTTCATTCGCCAAAACAAAAAACCGCGATTGGAAGACAGGAGACGGAACCATGCCCGAGAACATCATACAGATCGACCAGAACCTGCTCGAGACCAGGCTCGACCGCCTGGTCGCCGAGAAGGTCACCGAACTGTTGAACGCGATGCTCGACGCCGAGGCCGACGAGATCGCCAACGCCGCCAGATACGAGCGTACCGGGGAGCGGAAGGCGTACAGGGCCGGCCACTACGGACGCAGGCTCACCGCCAAGGCCGGCAGGCTCGAGCTCAAGGTGCCGAAACTGAAGGGCGCGGTCTTCGAGTCCGCCGTGATTGAACGTTACCGCAGGCGCGAGGAAAGCGTCGAGGAGGCCCTCATCGACATGTACCTGGCGGGCGTCTCCACCAGGCAGGTGGACGACATCAGCCAGTTGCTGTGGGGCGACCGCATGCCGTCCCAGACGTTGAGCGACAAGCTCAAGAAGGTGTACGGGGACATCGACGCGTGGCGCACGAGGCCGTTGGAGGACGAATACCCGTACGTGTTCGTGGACGGCGTGTGGCACAAGCGCTCATGGGGCGGCTCGGTCGAGAACGTCAGCATACTGGTCGCCATCGGAATCAACAGGGAGGGGCACCGCGAGGTGATCGGCGTCACGGAGGGCATGAAGGAGGACAGGGCCAGCTGGGAGCAGTTCTTCAGGGGCATGATCGAACGGGGCCTGAGGGGCGTCAGGCTGGTGGTCGGCGACCGGTGCGCCGGGCTCGTCTCCGCCGTCGGCTCGATGCTGCCGAAGGCGAGATACCAGCGGTGCATGGTGCATTTCATGCGCAACGTGCTCTCCAAGGTCCCGCCGGCCCACAGGGAATGGGCGTCCGCCGCCCTGAAGGCGGTGTTCGCCATGGAGTCCCAGGAATCCGCGCTGGCCAAGGCCGGGACGGTCGCCGCGGAGATGGAGTCCAGGAGGCTGAGGGGCGCGGCGAACCGCCTGCGCGAGGGGATCGGCGAGACCACGACCTACCTGCTGGACGAGTTCCCGGACGGGCACCGCAGGCGGATCCGCACCAACAACATGATCGAGCGGCCGGACCGTGAGATCCGCCGCCGCACGCGCGTGGTCGGCGGCTTCCCCGATTCCAACAGCGCTCTCATGCTCGTCTGCGCGAGGATCCGGTACGTGACCGCGAGCGAATGGTCGACCCGCTGCTATCTGGACATGTCCCGGCTCGATGACACCCTCAGGGAAGCGAACCGGTCATCGCGCCATGGACGGCCATGATCCAAAGTGCGCAACTTTTCGGGCACTACTGGCGCGAAGGGCTGTTCGCCGGACAATGCCGCCGCGGAGGGGTTCTTCGGACGCATGAAGACGGAATCCGTCTATCCCGAGCGTTGGGAGGAGCGTACCCGTGACGAGGTGCTCGTCCTGATCGATGACTGCATCCGCTGGTACAACCATGAGCGCATCAAGCAGTCGCTCGGTTGGATGAGTCCGGTACAATACCGTCAAAGCCAAGGAATGGCTGCGTGATCATCTCCAAGAAAACGTCCGCAGCCCCTACCAACCAAGCGGCACAAGTCGCTTCACTATAAGGGCGGAACAAAAATCAGGCCATATTAAAACGACCTCACACCCTGTCTAAGCATGGAAAAAGCTCAAATGAAAAATCAAGAAAAAATTGAAATACCTGAAGTTATATCTTTATATTTTCCATCAATTTGCAATTCAAGGGGCAATCTCATTGAACTGCCTAATATAACGGCCATTCCAGGAGCAAAAGAAGGCAATCTAGCAACCTGATCGCTAGAGATCGAAGGAACATTACGCCGAACATAATCAAGATCTACCGAATTCTGAATCCGATGAATAACAAAAGTGCCGGCTTGGGAAAGAACAACACGAGACAATTCACTAGGTATTTGGCTGATAACTGTTAGACAAACTCCAAACTTTCGTCCCTCACGCGCAATCCTGTTAAAGATAGAATCATCAGGAAGATCAGCTTCCCTGATGTATCTATGCGCTTCATCGAAAAAAAGAGTAACCGGTCTAATTGGAAGTTCTTTCTTTTGGCCACCAATATTCCTGTTTAGAACAAAACGAGAGACAAAATTGGAAAAAAGCTTCAGACCATCGGAATCTTTTACATCAGACACATCAATAATTAAGATACCATTTTTTTCTTCAATTAAATCAGTGATTTCCTTGCCTTGATTTCTGTTAAACAGGTTATTCGAGTATTTATCACATAAGTTATTTAATTGAGTTACCAATCCTTCGGAATACGATCTTGCTTGTCGATTGCCCTTAACCTCCTCCTCGTCAAAAACAAAATCAAGAGCATCACGAATGTCTTTGAGCGTCACTTCTTTTTCATCCTTCAGGAGTGCACCACAAAAAAGCTTATCATAATCAGGAGCGTAATCATTCATATAATCAGTGCCGATATATGCACCAAGCACCTCTTGCAATGCGTCCACAACGCCATCAGGTATATTGCCATATCTTAAGACGTAATTATCAATTAAATCTTTGGGAGTAGGCTTAATACTTTCTTTTTGTAGTCTTCCTCTAACTTTACTTGATATCTTTGCTACATCAAGCTCGTTTTGTATGTGCTGATAATACTTTTGTATCTGATTTTTCCGCGATGAATGGGTATCGAAGCTGGAATCGCTGATAGCAGTATATGCGAAAGCAGCAAATAATTTCTTTTCCCCTAGATCATTAAGCTGAGCATATTTAATTGCTCGCTCAAGAAGAGGCTTCTGAATTCTCTGAGAAGGAGCAAGAATTGCCTCCCAATCCTCAAAATTCAAATGACCAGCAGAAAGATGATAATCATTCGATTGAAATACATGCACACTTTTACTATGCTTTAAGAAATCAAGATAATCACCATGAACATCAAAAACTATTACTTTTGCATCTTTTTTAATTTTCTCATCACGGAATAGTTTATCGTATTTTTCAAGCAACAGTCTTGAAGTGGTTGATTTTCCAGAGCCAGTGTTACCGATTATTACAGTATGATTTGAATAGAACCTATCAATATTCAAGCAAGGCTTGATGTTCTGGTAGCTAACAAGATTACCTAGCGATTCGTCATCTTTGCTTATTCCATCATTGAATAAATTTTGCAAATCACCAGAACTGCAGGCATAGACATTGGATCCGACCATAGGAATCTCGATAATACCCGGTCGGTAAATTCCTTCTTCAATCTCTCCAAGGGGAATGGCTTTAAAAAGATACTGATCGTTGCTCTTTTGATCCTCATCTTTGCCGTAGAAAAATTCGTCTTCTTCGATAGATACGACTTTAAAGATGACTTTCGAAGAAACCGACAAATACGAGAAAAGATATTGATTAAGACTTTTAATATCCCATATTTCACCATTCACAACCCGATCCAGCATATCTGTTGCAGAGGCTTTAATCTTTACTATACGCTGATCGACAAAGGAAATCGTTCCAATTCGCCAATCAAAAATCATTTCATTTCGCCAGCTGTTCTTATCAAGCAAAGTCTTTCATCTCTCTTCCAATAGATCTTGTCGCGAATCAGCATCTATGCTTGGCTGCATAAAATATGCAAAATCACTGAATTTTAGAGGACTGCTGTCCTGATTAAATGGACTGACAAAATAAGCATTCGGAGAAGACTTAATCTTATTAAAGAAATCAGTTACCCACCCATTACTATGTGACGGATCTTCGGCAAAAACGTAAAGAGTAAAATCAGTTCTGTCCAGGGCGCTTTCAATTAAATTTGAAATATGAGAATCCCCAAAACCAAAACCAGATATAAACAAAACAGAATTTGGGACGGCCAGACAATTCACAAATTCTCGGAAAAGATCCGAATATGGCATATCCTGGGTCAATGCAAACTTGGACTTCGTTGGAGCTATCAGTACTCTGTCCAGGCTGACCGATTTGTTTGAATCATCCAAAGCCTGAATGCTTTTTTCAAAATCCACCGGCACTCTGTGGACAAATTCTTTATTATTCTTTTCTATTTTTTCCCAATTTATCGACCCATGCAGTTTAACCAATCTGAAATATGGATTGATTGGCTGAAGATGGTCCCTGAATCGATCATCAAGATCTATTGGACGCCTATGAAACTCTCGATTCGAAAATATATTATCCAATCCATTTGAGAAACCATCCGCATAAGCATATCGACTCAGCTCAAGTGCCTCTTCATGAAAGAGATCATAATTCGTTGTAAATAAATTTACAATATCGAAAGTTGTTCTTTGTTGCCGAGCTAAAATCTGACGAGATCTTCCCAAACCATGAATTACACGAACATAATCTTCCAGAACAGAATCATGATGCTTTCTCTTCTCTTCAGAATATCCATTGTAAATTGATCGAATGAACGTCTTCATTAAATCTTTTTTAAGATTTTTGTTCCTTTCCTCTTCTGCAGCTCCACCACTGATTTTTTGCTCAATTTTAGTAAAAATAAGCTCAATATCATTTGCGTTCTCTTCGCCTATTTCTTTTTGTATCTCCTTAAGTCTTTTACCATTATCAGTCGCCTTTCTATTCTTGCAATATTCTTTTAACGTGGTGCTCATTAATGGAATGGCAGCGCAGGAGGCTCCTGAACCAATCAATGTTGAGATATTCACTGATCTCTGAAGAATCAACTGTACAAAATTGCGAACCTGATTCTTTGTCTTTACATCTTCTTCTCCACCGCGTCTTATTATAAACTTTTCTTCCTGCGGCTTATCATCGTTAGACATTCAGTCCCTCCATAATCGTTATCGGTCTAAGCAGAATGGTCCACCCGAATCTGCATTATGCACCATATTCAGTAAGAGTAATAATACGTCTCCAGATGTTTGATTTTTCTCCCGTTGTCTATTTGTAAGTGCAACATCCTTGTTAGGTTTGTAAGTTTAGCAGTTTGTCGGTGAATGACTCGGCGGCCCAGATTCAATTTGTAAGTGTAACACCCGTCTTCGGGTTGGTTGCTTTTGATTGTATCCCGGCAACCTCCTCGTCCCATACCTCGTTGGGCGTCCTGTAGCCGAGGAGTTTCATGGGGGTGTCGTTGATCTCTCCGACGATCGCGTCGAACTCGTCCTGCGTGAGGTCCTCGAAACCGGTCCCCTTGGACTGTGTTCCTGCAAGTTAGCGTCCACAGTATGGTCACTATTTTTCAGCAGCATAGGCGGCTGGTTTCCAGCGGAAACTGCACCGTCGGAACCCGCCGCCCTTTTCCTCCCGGCTATCTGGTCATGAGGGCGTGCTCGCTGCGGTAGGAGCCTCCCTCGAATCTGATGAGCCTTCCGTGGTGCACGGTGCGGTCGATCAACGCGGCCGGCGGCAGGCCCTTGAATATCTCGTATTCGGCCCGGGCCGTGGCGGACGCGCTCTTGTCGTCGACGAGCCGGGCGAACAGTCTGCGGCTCTTGCGTTCGACCTGCGTGTTCATGCAGCGTCTCGACGGGCGGCGCCGACGACGGTGTCGGACTCGAAGTGGTCGAATTCCCTCCTGGAGCAGACCGACTCGGGCCGGTCCGCGATGGGCACGCGCATCGGGACGCGCGGCCCCTTCGCCTTCCTGCCCTTTTTCCTCGTCCGGCGTTTCCTGCCACGCGCCAGATACTGGCGCAGGTCCAGCGCCCTCTGCGGTTCGGCGTAGATCCACTGGTAGAGGCACTCGTGGCTGATGCGCATGGAGGCTCGTCCGGGTACATGGCCTCCAGCCGGCCCCCGATCAGTTCCGGGCTCCACCCCTGCGCAGTGCGTCCAGCACCCAGGAGCGCAGCCGGTCCGAATCCATGCGACGCGGTTTCCTGGGCTTGCACCGACGCCGGTCGGCCTTCCTCTGCGCGGCCAGCGCCGAATAGAACGGGTCCGAGGTCCATGGTCCGGCCTTCAGCCGTTTGGCCCGGTAGGGGCGCCTCGTTCTCGTTGGACGCGAACCACAGGCCGCGCCTCAGTTTCGCGCGACACGGTGGACTTGTCCCGGCCGATCCCCTCCGCGGTCCGCCGGATGCCCGGATGCTGCTCGCAATGCGGCTTCTCGATCAGGATCCTCTCCTCGGACGACAGGTGCGAATACTGTTGGCCCATGGGTGCGACACCTTCCTGGGTTAGAAACTTCGAACACTTCCAACCCTAGACAAGGTGTTGCACTTCATATTTTGGACCCGGGCTTCCTATTGGCACTGGTCGATGCTGCTATCGGTTGTAATGTCCTGCAGGGGTTTGTTATGTACGTAGGTTCGATAGGGATTGCGGGACGCGACAATACGATTGCCTTTTATGCCGAATGATTTTGTCGAAACTCTTACGCCTGATTGACTGGTTTTCATTGCTCATGGCATACAATATATGTGGAAATCGTTGAAATCGGGAGCATGCGGGGGAGCATACGGCAATGAAGCATGGCGCGCACAAGGAACGGGAACTGCTTTCTCCGGGCATGAGGGTTCTGGTTCGTGGCCAGGAATGGCTCGTGGACAAGGTCGAGCCGAACAGCCTCGGCAACTATGCCGTTTCATGCACCGGCATCTCTGCTCTGGTAAGGGACATGACGGCGACATTCCTTGACGATTTGGATGCGATTACGCCCGTCAATCCAGTGAATACGCATTTCATTCCCGACACGTCGGCCAGAGCGGCGAAATCGCACTTGTTCATTGAAAGTCTGCTGCGCGCCACGGCGCCGACTGACACGAAAATCCATGTCGGCAACAAGGCCGCCATGGATTCCTTGCCTTACCAGCTCGTCCCGGCGAAGAAGGCGCTCGCACAGCCCCGCCAGCGCATACTCATCGCCGATGCCGTCGGCCTTGGCAAGACCTTAGAGGCCGGCATCCTGATGTCGGAACTTATCAAGCGCCGCAAGGGCCGCCGCATTCTCGTGGTGACCGCGAAAAGCATGATGGTCCAATTTCAGAAGGAAATGTGGGAACGGTTCACCATTCCGCTGATCAGTCTGGATTCCTCGCGCATTCAGCAGATTCGCTCCGAAATCCCCGCGAACGCCAACCCGTTCTCCTACTACGACAAAGTGATTGTCTCCATCGATACGTTGAAGCGCGACATCCAGTATGGTGCGGCTCTCGACGCATCCTACTGGGACATCATCGTCATCGACGAGGCACAAAATGTCGCGGACCGTGCCGTCAATGGTCGTAGCGCGCAGCGTTCCAAGCTCGCCAAGCGCCTCGCCTCCCGCTCTGACGCGTTGATTATGCTATCCGCCACACCACACGACGGCCGTGCGCGCAGTTTCGCTTCGTTGATGAACATGCTTGATCCGACCACGCTGCCCAATCCCGAGGAATACGACAAGAAGGATGTCGAGCAGCTCTATGTCCGTCGTTTCAAGAAGGACGTGATGGCCGACGTATCGGGCAGCTTCCCGGAACGCAAGGTGACGCAGGAAAAGTGCATGGCCACGGAGGCCGAGGAGAATGCCTTTGACTGTCTGACGGGCATGCACCTTGTCATGGATGCGCAACGGCGCGGAAACAACGCCGGTTTGTTCAAAACGATGTTGGAAAAGAGCTTGTTCTCATCACCGGCTGCATGCATCAAAACCATCGACGAACGAGTGAAGCGTCTTATCAAAAAGGATGTGACCGACCCAACCGGAGACATCGGGCGGCTTGGAGAGCTCAAAACGCTTTTGGAGAAGATTGATCCATCGCGGTTTTCACGATACCAGCGGCTGCTGCAGCTGCTGCGCAGCGACGCCTACGGTTGGCATCATGGCGAAGACGCGGACGACCGCATCGTGATCTTCACGGAGCGCATTGAGACGAAGAACTATCTCGAGGAGCATCTGCGGCATGATCTCAAACTTCCGAAGAAAGCCATCGTTTCGATGGATGGCGGCATGAGCGATGTGGAACAACAACGGATCGTCGAGGATTTCGGCACGAAGTCCTCGCCCATGCGCATTCTTGTCGCGTCTGATGTTGCGTCCGAAGGTTTGAATCTTCACTATATGAGCCATAGGCTTATCCATTTCGATACCCCATGGTCGTTGATGGTGTTCCAACAGCGCAACGGCCGTATCGACCGGTATGGTCAACGCAAACAGCCCGATATCCGTTTCATGATGATCGAGTCGCGCAACGAGAAGATTTCAGGCGATGCGCGCATTCTTGAGATTTTGCAGCAGAAGGAGGACCAGGCCCGAAACGACATCGGCGATCCGTCCCTGCTGCTGGGAAAGTTCGATGTCGAGCAAGAAGAAGCCGTTACCCGCGAAGCCATCGAATCCGGCGAATCCGTGGAAAGCTTCGCAGCCAGACTTCAGATGCCGGACGAGGATATCGATCATTCGGCCGCGGAAAACGCGGCTGCCAATAACGATGGCGAGGCGTCGGACGTCTCGAAGGAAAACGCGGCTGATGCGCTACTGGCATATTTTGGGCTTTCAATGAAACATGCCGATTCCGAGGACGGACCCAGCGAAATCAATGACGGAACCGATGAGATCAGTGAGAACAACGACGAATCTCAAACAGAATCTGAAACACCAGAACTTGAAACGCAACGGGAATTTGGCTCCAAACAGGATATCGATGATTCCCATACGTTGATGTCGGATTATGCATATGTTGACGAAGGGCTTTCCTGCCCTGAATTCAGCCAATCCGCTGGCATCAAATCGAAGCAGGCGCTTCGTCAGGCACATGGCTTCTCCGTCCAATTCGAGAAGAACAGTCCGCTGCGCACATGGCTGCGTAGACGTGTGCCGAACACGCAGGTGCTGCGTGACGATGTCGCTGAATGGAGTGACGACGCGAAATACTGTGAAGACCAAGCCAACGGTCTTCTGGCCCGAATCAACGACGAATCATGGAGCCGTACCCAATACCTGTGGGAGCTCAACCCGATCACGAACTGGGTCGGATTGAAAGCGTCCTCACTGCTGTACCGAAGGGATGAGGCTCCGATCATCGGCGTGACCAATGGAAACCTGCATGCCGATGAAACGATAGTGCTGATGAATGGCATGCTCGCCAACAGACATGCGTCTCCGGTGATTGATGAATGGTTCGGCGCTCGCTACAGGGGCGGCGAGTTCGTGGAAGTATTACCGCTTGAGGATGTGTGGCGTATCACTGGATATCGTGGAAGCCTGATTCCAGGTACCAATGAACGACGCTATGTGAATAGGGAGGATTCCATCGCCAGTTCCGAGCAGATCGACGAGGCGCAATCCTTGCTGAAAGATGCGGTGGAATGTGGCGAACACATGCTTGAAGAGCATAGAGAGCGGTATCAGGCAAAGGCTGATGAGGAAGTGACCAGGCAGATGGGCCGTATCGAGCAATGGTCCCAGGCGCGTAAGACACTGCTGCAGTCCCAAGGCAAAAGCACTGTGGAAAACACGAAGCAGGTCGACCGGATACTCGAACAATATGCCGATTGGGTTCAGGACACGTTGGACGCGTCCGGCGAACCGGTGATTCGTGTGGCGGCGGCATTCGTGGGCAAGGAGTAGAGGAAGAAGACCATGGCAAAGGAACTCAACGAGACATTTCCGGGTATCGAGGCGGTCAACGACTTCTACACGCCGTACTACATGAAAGAGTACTTCCCAGGTGAAGTGAAAGACGCTTCGGCGCCTTGGAAACGGCTTCCTCCTGAGAAACGCCCGGTGCGTCTGCTGAAAGACATGCGCCAGACGTTCGCCGAAATCGTCAACAACAATGAAACCGATCTGTTCCGGAATGAAAGAGTGCGGAATTTCATCAACGGAATGCTTGCGGCTCTTGGCTATCGGCAGGATGGCAACCAAGCCGAAGATGGGGGTTTGACGGACCCGATTTCAGGGAAGACCATTCCGGTTCATTACCAAGTCAACGACGCTGACGGCACTCCGCTGCTGCAGGTTCTGGCAAGCCTGTCCGATGGTATGGAGACCGGTGTGCTGGAAGACCTCGCCGAGAATGATTCGGACGATGGCGGCATTTCCTATGAAGACTACGCGCGCATGTTGTTTGCCGATTTCAATGAGCCGGCACGATGGATCCTCATCATGGGATTGCATCAGATCGCGCTGATTGACCGACGTAAATGGAACGACAAAAAATGCATGCTGTTCGATTTGGATGAGATCTTCAGCCGGCATCAGGATCATGTGTACGCGGCTATGGCGGTATTGCTGCGTCGTGACAGCCTATGCCCGGACGATGGCGGTAGCTTGCTTGATTCATTCGATGACAAATCCGCGAAGAACGCCGTGGAAGTGTCCGACAGCCTGCGCTCCGCGTTGCGTGAATGCGTGGAGATCCTTGGCAACGAGGTCATTCACGATTGGACCTGCAACAAAGGCCGAAGCATTGACGAGATCGATGCTGACGATTTGACCGTGCAGGCGTTGCGTTATATGTACCGTCTGCTGTTCCTCCTGTTCATCGAGGCGAAACCATCGCTTGGCTACGCGCCGATGAAATCCGGCATTTACCGGACGGGCTACTCGCTGGACAGTCTGCGTGACATTGCCGAACAGATGCGTGGACGCATGGATGAGGCCGGAGACTCGACCTATCTGGCATGCACGTTGCACAGGCTGGATGAGCTGGTGTTCGATGGGTACCCGCAAAAAGATAAGGAGTTCAAGCGTCTATCTGGTGAGGAAGCGGTCGATGCGGTGTTCATGGTGCCGCCGCTCAAGGCGCATATCTTCGATCCGGAACGGACCGCGCTGATTGAGCATGCCACGCTCCGCGACAGTGTGATGCTGCGTATCATCGATCTGATGAGCGTCACCAAGACCGGCAAGGGCGTCAAACGCCGGCAGCGCATCTCCTACGCGGCCCTTGGCATCAGCCAGATGGGTGCCGTATACGAGGCATTGTTGTCATACCGCGGATTCATCGCCAAAGAGAAGCTCTACGAGGTCAAATGCGCCAAGGACGCCTATGATCCGCTGAACGTCGGATATTTCGTGCCGGAACGGGAACTTGACAACTACACGGAGGCCGAACGCGTACGTTACCCCGACAATGATCCCCGCGCAGGCGACCTGCGCACTTACGAACCGGGCGCGTTCATCTATCGTCTCGCTGGTCGTGAACGTGAAACGTCGGCTTCTTTCTACACGCCTGACAGTCTTGCGCAATGTCTGGTGAAGTACGCGCTCAAGGAGATCGAGCCACGCATCCATCAGGCCGCCGATATCCTTGACCTGAAGATTTGCGAACCGGCCATGGGTTCCGCGACCTTCCTGAACGAGACCATCAACCAGCTGGCCGCCATGTACCTCAATCGCAGGGAAAAGGAACGTGTGGCGGAGGAAGGCCGACATGCCGCGATTCCCGCGGAACGCCGGCAAGCCGAACTGCAGAAGGTCAAGATGTACATCGCCGACCACAACATCTACGGCATCGATCTGAACCCTCTGGCAGTGGAACTGGGGGAGGTGTCGCTGTGGCTCAACACCATTTGCGAAGGCTCCTTCGTACCATGGTTCGGCACACAGTTGCAATGCGGAAACTCGCTGATCGGCGCGCGACGGGTCGGATACCTGGAATCGGAACTGACCAGCAAGATCAAGAATTGCCACTGGTACGAGACCGCGCCCAAGCGCATTGGATTCGACAGGAGTTCCGCCTCCACCAAGCGTATTTACCAGTTCCTGACAGGCGATCCGGGCATGTGTTCTTACAACGACAAGATCGTCAAAAGCATCGAATCGGAAAACCTGCAGACGATCAAGGATTGGAAGAAGAATTCCATCAAGAAGCCATATACCAAAACAGAAATAGGCTTGTTGAGAACGCTGTCGAAAACCGTCGACGAATTGTGGCGTGGACAGGCCAAAGCGCGCAAACAATTGGAGAAGGCCACGCGGGACGATCTGATTATCTATGGTTTCGATGCGAACGCCTCCAAAGAGGTCGTTTCTGAGGATTTGGAGGATCAGCAGAGGCGCGGGCAGGGCTCGCTTGGCTTCGAAAGCGAATATTCCCGTGGCAACAACCTCACCATTCGCGAAAAGGATGAGATGTTGCGTGCCGCCTACCATTCGGAGCACGCCGAGAACGCCAGTGAATACGCGCGTCTGAAACTCGCCATGGACTATTGGTGCTCGCTGTGGTTCTGGCCCATCGACCAGGCGAAGCTGCTTCCCACGAGAACGCAGTACCTTACCGAAATGTCGTTGATTCTCACCGGCGAGGTTCCTCAGGAAGAGGGATTCACGTTGATGCCGGTGAATGATGACCAGCCCACGTTTGCGGACGCCATGGACGACAGCCACGAGCGCGACTACATGTATGACCACGTCGTGGACCTTGATGAACTGTGCAAGGGGGATGGTGAGCCTGCGCAACGATTGCGATTGGTGAGGGAGATTGCCAAGCGGCAGCGTTTCTTCCATTGGGAACTTGAATTCGCCGACGTGTTCAAAGACGGCGGTTTCGATTTCATGATCGGCAACCCGCCGTGGGTGAAACTCCAGTGGGAGGCGGCCAACGCCATTTCCGATGTGGACCCGAAGTATGCGATTCAATCAATCAGCGCGTCTGATTTGAATAAAAAACTGCCGAAACTGTTGGAAGATAAGCGTATGCTTGGCGTGTTTCTCGCCGAATATATTGCGACTGCGGGTCAATTGGCGTTCTACAATGCTGTCGGTAATTATCCGCTGTTGCAAGGCCAGCAGACGAATCTGTTCCGTTGCTTCCTGCCGAATGCATGGGATTACACGCGCAAGCATGACGGTGTGAGCGCGTTCGTGCATCCCGATGAACTGTATGGCGACACGCGAGCAGGCGTGCTGCGTGAGCAGATGTACCGCAGACTGCGGTACCATTTCCAATTCATCAATGAGCGGAAACTGTTTGCCGGGGTCCATCATGAGACAATGTTCAGCCTGAACGTGTATCGGAATCCGGTCACTGAGCATGCGCTTCCTCGGTTCGATTCCATCTGGAACCTTTATGATCCCAAAACCATCGATGAATGCTATGCGTCTGATGGCACAGGGGATATTCCCGGCGTTAAGAACGAGCTGGGCGAGTGGAATATCAGAGGGCATCAGAGCCGCATCATTACCATTTCCAAGAACGAACTCACCATGTTCTCCAAGCTGGTGGGCAATGGGCGAAAGGACGGGTGGAAACAAACCCCGATGGTCGGCATCCATGCCACCGAATTGTTGCATGCGTTGGAGCAGATGGCGGGCGTTCCGCGATCGCTGAAAGATTATGCTTATGCGATTACGTATTCGGGAATGTGGCACGAAACCAATTCCCGTAAAGACGGCACCATCAAAGATGACGTCCATTTCCCGACATCCACGAAGGCGCTGATCTATTCCAGTCCGTTCATCGGCGTCGCCAATCCGCTGCTGCAGTCCACCCGCAGGAACTACAGGGTCAACAGCGACTATGATCCAATTGATTTGACCGACATTCCCGAGGATTACTTGCCACGTGTGAAATACGCGCAGGCATGTACAGACGCGGAATACGAGTCGCGTGTACAAAAAATGGCTGATCCGAATCAAGAAGATGGTGCCGTCAGCCGATTTGATGCTGTTTATAGATTATGTTGCCGCAGAATGGTGCCAATAACCGGCGAAAGGACGCTGCAAGCGTCCTGTGTTCACCCAGGCTGCGCCTGGGTGAACACCATAACAGGTTATGGTGTGCACCCAGAGCGCTACATGTTGCTCGCGCTCATGAGCGGCCTCGAGGCCGCTCTGCCGTACGATTTTCTTGTCCGTTCCATTGGCAAAATGGATATCCATAGCTCTACGCTGCAGCTTTTCCCAGTTCCGGAAGGTGTTCTTGCTCCCGAAATCCGTCTCCGTGGCCTGCTGCTTAATTGTTTGACTAAACCGTACGCGGATTTGTGGCAGTCCTGCTGGGATGAATCGTATACATCCATGAGTTGGGCGAAAACCAATCCGCGGTTGACTGCCGGCACATTTACCTCATTGACGGATGAATGGAACTGGCATACGCCATTGCGCACTGACTATGAACGTAGGCAGGCATTGGTGGAGCTGGACGTGCTGGCGTCCATGGCGCTCGGCATCACCTTGGACGAGCTCATCGACATCTACCGTCTGACTTTCACCGTGCTGAGCGGTTACGAGGACGATACATGGTACGACGCCAACGGTCGCATCGTCTTCTCCAAGAAGAACTATGGCGGCCTGACCTACAAGCGTTCCGATTTCGAGAAAATCAAGAATGCGCCCGCAGGTAAGACGTTCACCCGCACCGTCACGGACGACACCCAACCGAATGGTCCACGCGAGCGGACCATCGAATATGTGGCGCCGTTCGACAAATGCGATCGCGTGGAGGATTACAAAACGGCGTGGGCGTTCTTTGAACAGAAGTATGGAGGACTGCAATGATTCCCATGGTGCTGGCACGGCACATCCAATCCGGACTCGCCGACTATGTGGAGACCACGTTCCCCATGACGAACGAACCGTTCCGTGGCTCTATAGGCAAGCTCGCCGATCGGGAAGGCATGCTCTCACAGGAGCCGTTCGTATCGGTGAAGCTGCCGTTCCGTGTGGCAGGCAGGCATGTGAAATTCCCATTCCCGTGCCTGCATCCCGCATACCGGCCATATGCGCACCAGATGCGTGCCTTCGAACGCATAGCGGCGGGTGAATCCACATTGGTGGCCACCGGCACCGGATCAGGCAAAACCGAATGTTTCCTGTACCCGATTCTCGATTACTGCTACCGGCAGCGCAGACTCGGGCAAAAGGGCATCAAAGCCGTCTTGGTATACCCGATGAACGCCCTCGCGACCGATCAGGCGAAACGACTTGCCGCGCTTATTCATGACAGTCCTGAACTGCGCAACAACGTGACCGCGGGCATGTACGTAGGGCAGATGAGCCAAGGCGGCAGCGACAAAGACAACCATGCCATGACCGCCACCAACATCGTGACCAGCCACGAGGAACTCCTCAAGAACCCGCCGGACATCCTACTTACCAACTACAAGATGCTCGACTACCTGCTGGTACGTCCTGAAGACTCCCGAATCTGGGACGACAATGCCTACGACACACTCAAATACTTCGTCGTAGACGAACTGCACACCTTCGACGGGGCGCAAGGCACCGACCTGGCCTGCCTGCTACGCAGACTCACCGACCGGCTGGGCACTTCCAGCGACGACATGTGCTTCGTCGGCACGTCGGCCACTATGGGCACCGAAGAAACCGTTCGAGACGTATGCTCATATGCGGGGCAGATCTTCAACACCACATTCGCTCCCGAATCCGTGGTGACCGAAGACCGTCTTCACGCCGATGAGTTCTTCGCCGTCGACGACTATGACGACACCATTCCCACCGCCGCGCAGGCCGATAAGCTCATTGCTCTCGAACAGGACGTCAACCCCGACGAATACCTCGCGTGTGCCGCGCAGGCATGGCTCGATGAGGTCCCTGCCGGATCGATCTCCACGGACGAGTACCGCATCCAGCTTGCCGAGTCCCTGCGCCATTCGCGGTTCCTGGCTTCTTTATCCGAACTCATCTGCGGCGAACCGCAGCAAATCGGCCATGGACTGCTGGACAGGCTCTCCATCATGGATGCAAGGTTCAACACCCTGCATCCACGGCAGCAAAGAGCCTGCGTGGATGCGCTTATAGCACTTGTTTCGCACGCACGCACCGGCTCGGAAGGCCACACGCGTCCGTTCCTCAATGTGCAAGTGCAATTGTGGGTCAAGGAACTAGGACGCGTGGTCTCCAACATCACTTCGCAAAACGGAGACATCGATTACCGCCCGGTCGTCGAGCTGACCAAGGACGACCTCAAAACCCGCATGCCGGTAATCAACTGCCGCGATTGCGGGGGAACCGCCTGGATCGGGCTCACTGGCAAGGACGGCACCGTCAGCATGGGCGACCCCAACGCCTTCTACAGTGAGTATTTCGCCTACAAAGCCGACAATGCATTGGTGACCCTGCAACCCTGCTCTATGGATTCCGACCTCGATGGACATACGGATGGGGCCATGGTCTGGTTCTGCAATGAATGCATGAAGGAACAGGCCGTGGACCATTTCGAGGCTGAGGAATGTGAATGCCCGACGTGCGGCACGCGGCGCATTCCCATGATCGCTAGAGGAATGAAACCCGTTTCCGACGGTCAGCGATACCGCAAGCATTACCATTGCCCGTTCTGCGGCAGCGAACAGGACATCGCCATGGTCGGCGTAAGAGCCACCACGCAGATCAGTGTGATGCTCACCCAGCTTTCGGGAGACTCCTTCAACGACGACAGCAAGGCCATCGTGTTCTCCGATAGCGTGCAGGACGCCTCCTATCGGGCCAGTGTGTTCAATTCCCGTACATGGCGGTTCGCGCTGCGCAACTCAGCCATGGACTATATGCGCGAGAAACACAAGGACGGCGCCACCCTGGCCGATTACCTCAACAACCAGAACGAATATTATCGTCATCGTTATCCGGATGAGAACGAATACATCGTGCGGTTCATCGCGCCGAACATGACCTGGATGCGCGAATACGAGGCCGTGTTGCATGGCAATCCAGCAGGCCCCGGACGGCGCCAGCTGCTCGACTGGATTGGACGCAGGTTGAGGCTGGAATCCCTTCTGGAATTCGGCATGCGTTCCCGCACCGGACGCACGCTGGAGAAATCCGGCTGTGCGGCGATCGCATTCGACCAGACCCTGTTGGAGCGAGTGGCGCAGGCCGTGGCGGAACGTTGCCGCAACAAGATTGGACTGCGTGAGGATTCCATCATGCAGGATGATTGGCTGCATCTGATTGTCGCGTTCCTCGACCAGCTGCGTGCCAATGGCGCGTTCTTCGACGTAACCTATGACCGATTCCTGCAGGGCGACGGCAACAAGTTCCTGCTTTCCAACAAGAACGTCAAATGGATGCCCGGCATGTTCGCGGATGGCATGCCGCATTTCCTGTCCGACAAGCCGCCGGTGCGCAAAGGTACGTTCGATGTCTTGGACTCACCCGCCTACCGTCAAATCGTCGATCGGTATCTCACCGATGGCGCTCTCGAAGGCGACATCCACCACGAGCTCTTGGGCATTGTGCTTGAGGAATGTGCTGAGGCGGGATTCATCACACGCCAGCGTTATCCGAGCATGAGAACGGAACGCACCGTGTACGGGCTCAACGAATCCGGATGCGTGGTCAGCGGCAGTGTCACACAGCTGATTTGCGACACATGCGGTAGAAGCTACTCTTGCGCCACGCAGAATCTTAACGCATGGAGCGGAGCACGCTGCCGCATCCGCAAATGCTCCGGCAGATTGGTCGCCGGCACTCCCGAAGCCGAGGCACTGGAATTGCGTTACTACGGCAAACTGTACGGTAAGGAGCCGTCCGAACGCATCCATGCCGCCGAGCATACAGGACTGATCAACGGCGACGACCGCGCCAAAGTCGAAGAGGAATTCAAGCGCAAGGAGCGCAAGCCCGGTGACGTGAACGTACTTGCCTGCACGCCGACCTTGGAGATGGGAATCGACATCGGCGATCTCTCCACCGTGATCCTCTCGTCCATTCCACCCACCCAGGCGCAGTACATCCAGCGAGCCGGCCGTGCCGGCCGACGCGACGGCAACTCCTTGATACTTACCGTGGCGAATACCAAGGAGCACGACACGTATTTCTACCAGCGTCCGAAAGACATGCTTGGAGGCGCTGTGAATCCTCCGCATATCTTCCTCGATGCGACCGCGGTATTGGAACGTCAGCTCACCGCCTATGCGCTGGACCGTTGGGTGCATGCCATGCTGAAGGCAGGCAGCAATCCGGCCGATGTGGTCCCCAAGACCCTGAAAACGTGTCTGGACAATATCGACAACAATCAATCCAAAGGCTTCCCGATGGATTTCCTGGACTGGGCCGGACAACGCTCGGGAGAGCTGCTCTCCGGCTTCAGCCGGATGTTTTCCTTCTCCGAGGAATCACACACCCAGCTTGACGAATTCGTACGCGGCACCGAGAACGGCAGCACCATGGCACGTCGCATCTACGACGTGTTCCAAAAGACCAGCGATGCCGTCTCAACGCTCAAAACACAGGAGAATGATGCCAGACAGCTGCTTGACGAACTGAAAGACAAGCCGGCGGATCCATCATTCGAAGAGCAGCGGCATGAATGCGAAGAAGAGATCCACAATCTCGATCGCATCATCAAAGGCATGTTGAACACCAGCACGTTCAATTACCTTTCCGACGAAGGTGTTCTGCCGAACTACGCCTTCCCCGAGACCGGCGTGACCCTGCACACCATTCTCAAAGAAGACAAGGAACCGGCCGACGCGACGCACGGCGTTGAGGTCGCGACAGAATCCAAAAAGCGGCACAGGATGAAAACCACGCAGGATTTCGTGCGCCCGGCGACCACTGCCATCACGGAGCTGGCTCCTGGAAACACGTTCTTCGCGGGAGGCCGAAAATACAGAATAAGCCGTGTGCTGTGTTCGGGTAACGGATCCGACGATAATATCGAAACGTGGCGGTTGTGCCCGAACTGCTCGCATGCGGAACCGGCATCCAATACCGAGAATCTGGCGAGCTGCCCGTCCTGCGGGTCGATGCAATGGGCCGACAGCGGGCAGAAAAGACCGATGCTGCGCATCGACACCGTCATATCCGAGGAAACCTACAGTGAAAGCTTGGTTGAGGACACTTCCGACAGCAGACCCAAGACCCATTTCCTGAAAAACACGATGGTCGACGTCGACTCCGCCGACATCCAATCGGGATGGCAGTTCAAAGGATCCACGAACTTCGGATTCGACTACACGCCTCAGGGCACCATCCGAGAAATCAACTTCGGGCAGGATTCCAACAAAGGCGCATCTGTGGAGATCGCCGGCAGCAAAGCGATTCGCAACGGTTTCAACATATGTCTGAAATGTGGCGCTTTGCTTGACGAGCACAATTCCAGGCATGCCTATTCCTGCCCGGAACGTCGCCGGTCTCAAGAGCAGTTGCAGCAGCAGACGGAACGGAGCAGCGCATGTCTCTTCCTGTACCGCGAGGTCAAATCGGAGGTGCTGCGTCTGCTCGTACCGGGGCTCGACGGCATCCAGAACGCAGGTGGTGCGGCGGAATCATTGACTGCGGCCGTGATGCTCGGCTTGCGTGAACGGTTCGGCAACGTGGACCATCTGCAGGCGGTATTGGTCAATGAGCCATTGGCGGAGAATCCGGGATTGCGCAAAACCTATCTGGCATTGTATGACACCGTTCCAGGGGGGACGGGATACCTCAAGCAGCTATCCGACCCTGATATGATGCTCGATGTGCTCAGCAAGGCCAAGGAGGTCATGGAACATTGCGAATGTGCTGAGAACGGAGGTGACGGATGCTACCGATGCCTGTACGCGTACAGACAAAGCCGCGATCTGAGGTTCATCTCCCGTAAGACCGCCTTGGCGCTGCTTACGACCATCCTTGACCCGGCCAACAAACGCAGCCGGGTAAAGACCGTCGCGAAAATCGCCACGAACAAGCTTTTCGACAGCGGACTCGAACAACAATTCATCGAGGCGCTCCGGCAATTGCACGCCCATCCGTTCGCCGAATCCGATGATGTTTCGGCCAAAGGACGTCGCGCCATCGTCAAAGACGAGTTCATCAACGGCAAACCGGGATACTCCGTCGCTGTGAATGGAAACGTGTGGAGTGTTGAACCGCAGGTTTCGCTCGGACCGGCGGACGACGTCGCAGTGCCCTGCAAACCGGATTTCGTGCTGACACCCAGCAATGTCAACGAATCCGGTGACGTGATTGACCATGATGAGAGAAAGCCGGTCGCCATTTTCACCGATGGATTGCAGTACCATGCGGGCATCGTCGCACAGGATTCCCTGAAGAGGGAAGCGCTTCGCCGCGCGGGATACCGCGCATGGTCTCTGGACTACGACGATGTGATTGGCTTTGTGCAGGGCAAGGATGAGAAGATCCTTGCCGATTCGGCGCTGGACACGAAGCTGGTGCCTTCAGCGATTGTATATAAAGGCATGGTTGAGAGGAAAGCTGATATGTTCGCACCGGGAGACGTGTCGGCCATGAGTCTTTTGAACTATTACCTTGCTGAGCCCGATGCGGAACAAGTGTTCAGAACCCAGGCGCTTGCAATGAGCTACGCCATGATCCCGCAAGGCGCAAACGTTGAACGCTCCGTAAGCATGTTGCATCGCATCGAAGCCGCGCTGGGGAGCGCTCCGTCGACGTTCGTAAGGAGCTTCACCTGGCATCCTTCATCCGGTACAAGATTGGAGCTTCATGCCGGATTGTGCATTGGGGAGGATATGCGGAGTGTCGACCCACATGTCGGCATGGTATTTACTGATGTGCGGCGCGATTCGGCGCGATCCCAAGATAGCGGCTACAATCCCGTCGACGCCTTGAGTGAAGAGGATGCGGAGACATTCAGGAAGCAGTGGGCAAGCTTCTGGCATCTTGCCAATTTGCTTCAATTCTCTCCGTACTTCCTTTACCTTGGTGATGACGCGTTGCGCGACGAAACCCTGTACGAACCGTTGCGCAACCACGACGGCAATGTGGGTGGTCCGCAAAGGCACAATGATTCCGCGTGGAACGCCATACTGGCCGATCCCACCTATGCATATTCGGCGGACGAAACCAAACAGGCCATCCAACGATTCATCGAACTCGGCGTGCCTGCACCTGCCGCGCTCGGATATGAGCTGCTGGATGAGAACGAGGAAATCATCGCGCAGTCCGAACTCGCATGGGAAGACAAGAAGATCGTGTTCTTCCCATCCTACGATTTACAGGTCGACCAAGAAAACGTCGATGAGTTCGCCAGGCGAGGGTGGATTATCATTACAGAGAACAGCGAAGACATAGACAAGGTATTCGATTCGTCGACGGAAGGTGTGGAACGCTGATGGCCAATGTACGTACAGCGAGCAAGCCCGTGATCGCGATGGGTGCGAACCTCGTGCCCAGCTTGATTAAGTTGCCGCAAGCGGCGCAGAAGCATGCCACGACGTTTCTTGCGAAATTCCAGACGAATCCTCGATCTACCGGAATTAATCTGGAACATATCGCCAATGCGGCAGACGAGAAACTGTATTCCGCACGAATCGATCAGCGGTATCGTGCCATCATCGCTCGTCAAAAAAGCAGCAACGTATACATTTTGCTGTATATGGGCGACCATGATGACGCCTACAAATGGGCGTCGACGAAACGAATCGGCGTCAACCCAATCACGCAGGCCATCCAGCTATACGATGTGACGCCTCAAGAGGAGATCGATGCCGCAATACGGGAGAGCCCCCAGGACGGGAATGATTGGAATCATGCCTCTGCAACAGATAACGGACCAAGCGCCTATGTGCCGGAGTCGAATCCTCAGCCAGCAGGTACGCCTACAGTCATAAGCCATGAGACGACTTCGACCACCGATGTCTCGATACGGGAACATTCCGAAACGCATGTCGGTTTGCTGCCTGACACGTATCGGGCATTGACGGACAGCGACATACGTCGTTTCGGCGTTCCAGATCCCTATGTGCCGGTTATGCGTACGAGAAAGACATGGCAGGATTTCAACCGATGGGGGTCGCGTCTGCCCAAAGACGCATTCACATACCTTACCTTTGTCGCCGAGGGCCTTCCCAAGTCCGAAGTCTTCGGGTTGCTCGACGATACCGAGGGCAAAACCAGCGACAGACTTGGCTTGGAACAGCAAGTATCGGCAGCCTCCATCAATCCTGAGGGGGAGACGGATCCGGAGGACTTCCGTGTTGCCCTGTCGAATTACGCGTCGCAGCAGTCCTTCGTGGTAGTGCAGAATGAGATGGATCTCAAACGCATTCTGGACGCGCCGTTGGAACAATGGCGTGTGTTCCTGCATCCAACGCAGCGCCTCTATGTGGAACACGACTACCATGGGCCGTTCCGCCTGCTTGGTGGCGCCGGCACGGGAAAAACCGTGGTGGCCATGCACCGAGCGAAGCGTCTGGCCGCACGATTGCTGAGAAACGGCAGCCATCAAAAGGTACTGTTCACCACATACTCCCGTAACCTCGCCACGGATATCGCATCGAACCTCAAGTTGATTTGCACGGCTGACGAGTTCAACGCCATTGACGTGATCAACCTCGACAGGCTTGTGAGAGAGTTGCTGGTGCACCATGGCTATTCCGGGGAGATCTGGTATGACGGCAGCTCCGATCATGGTAACGATTTGAACGACGCATGGCGCAGGGCCATCGCATCCATCGGAGTGGACGATCCCAAACTCAATGTCGCTTTCTTCGAAAGCGAACTCAGCCAGGTAATCATTCCACAGCAAGTGAGAAAGGCCGCCGACTACATGCGCGTGCTGCGCAAGGGGCGCGGAACCAGACTGAACCGCGCCCAGAAACTCGCCGTATGGCAGGTTGTGGAGACGTATCGGCGCATCATGCAGTCAAAGAACGCGTACGACGTGGACACGGCCATGCAAAACGCCGTATCGCTGCTCACACAGGATGGAGCTCCCAAAAAATACGCGCATGTGGTGGTCGACGAGGGACAGGATTTCTCCACGCCCGCATACCGCGTGATTCGCGCACTGGTTGACGAGGGAGACAACGACATCTTCATTGTCGGCGATGCGCAGCAGCGCATTTACGGGCATGCCGCTGTGCTGTCAAAATGCGGCATCCGCATTCAAGGCCGCGCTCGCAAACTACGGATCAACTACCGTACCACCGAACAGATCCGAAATGCCGCCGATTCCATCTTCCGTAATTCCGGTACTGATGTTGCGGATTCGGTGTTCAATGCCGTTCGCGGTATCGGAGATGGTTCGACGGCCACGACGTTTGATGATTTGAATGGTGGAGAAAGTCCTACGGATGACAGTCGATCGTTGATGAGCGGTCCCGTGCCCGAAGTCCATCGTTTTGCCTCTCAAGTGGAAGAAACGGAAGCCGTCAAGAAGTGGATTTACGAACTGTGCGGTGCGGGCACTGATGGCAATCCCGATGAGAATACCGACAGGGACGACGGTCATGTCGATCCGCGGAATGTGTGTGTGGTGGCGAGAAACCGCTACCTTGTCAACCAGTGGCGGGAAGTGCTCGACAACGAACTGCCATATGGCGTGTACCGATTGGGTCGGGATGCGGAAGACCGGCAACGTCAGGGAATCCGTGTCGCCACCATGCATCGAGTTAAGGGCTTGGAATTCGACTATGTAGTGGTTGCTGACGTGAATGATGGTGTATGCCCGCCAACAGCCGCGCTGCGGACTGCTGGCAGTGATTCGGCTGCATTGAGCGAACTCTGCAAAGAGGAACGCAGTTTGATTTACGTAGCGATGACCCGCGCAAAAAAAGGCGTGCTGTTGACTGGCGTCTCGGCGCAGGTCGGATGAAGAACAAATAGAAAAAAGGAGAATGACTATGAGCAAGGGAATTAGGTTCTATACAACTGAAGAAAAAGCGGAGGAAGCGGCAAAAGCCTCTAAATATAATGTTTTTTATCTGAAATCAGATAATTGGGATGACTTCGGGCATAAAACTTTATTTATTCTTAATAAAGTAAGCAGTGATGGGACGCTTAATTCGATTGGTGCAGTAAAAATTGCTCAAAAAGGACAGAAGAAAGGGAGAACGAAATTACCTTCGGAACCTTTTGATGAACTTAATAAAGAGTATTTTTCATTAGGTTTGAGGCAAGATTATTATGAGAAGTTAATAAAAATTGACGAAGCGGAAGATGTGCTGCAGAAATTACGGGATGTCGCATATGATGGTGATACTGACACTGAATGTAAAGATAAATGCATAAAGCTGCTTGAGAGTGAAGAAGTCTTCGGAACGTCGTTGCTACGAAGTAAAGATTTAGCAAATATTGTACGAGATTTTCGTGGAATTATTAGAGATATTGAACCTTATGAAGCAATTAGTTTTTCTTATATTTTTAATAATGAAGGGAAAAGCAATAATAATGGATATTCATCGAAAGAGCTTAAGTGTGCTGTGAAATTAGAGGATTATCCTCCTTCAAATATTCACGCCTTAATTGGAGTAAATGGTGCAGGAAAAACAATGCTTTTGAATAAACTTATAAAAAGTTATATTTTTAGTATAGATAACAAAAAAAGTGCCATTTATGAAAACAATAATAAGTGGGTTAAATCTATAGGGTCTGATAAAAAAACAATGTTGGTAAATTAGAATTCGCTAAAGATGAGTTATTGCCTAAAGAAGAGTTGTTGTTCAGTCATATTACTTATGTTCCAGTGAATCTTACCGTTGAAAACGGCTCTTTTAGCTGTAATCCGAAAGAAAGCGAAAAGAACATAGCGCATGATGTTGACATTTTTTGTCAGACTGGTTCTTCTTTGCCGGGAAAGGGGAATGACGATAGTGATTCAGAGAATAAAAATAACTTTATCAAAACTTATGCAGATTTATTGGTTTTAAAACATGAAAATGGGGAACGTGCAAGTGAAATAATGGACTCCTATGAATATTTATTAAATGCTCTTGCTTTGACAGGAGAGTCTTTTATTCCAGATTTAGACGATTATGTTCGTCGATATGATGAAGAGAATTTTGTTAAATGGATTAGTAAAGAGAATTTAAAGAAGTTAAGTTCTGGACAATTAAAAGTTTTATACCTTTTCTACAGCATGACTAACGTTAATCCACGTGGCCTATATATTATTGACGAGCCAGAGAATAGTCTGCATGCTCCTTTGCTAAGTGCGTTTATGTATGCATTGCGAAATGATCTTGTTAAGAAAAAGGCGATGGCTATTATAGCGACTCATTCTCCCGTTGTGCTGCGTGAGATTCCGCGACAATGTGTGCATATGCTTCGATCCAGAGAAGGGCTTCGTTATGTCATGTATCCCAGTATCGAAACGTTTGGTGAAAATCTTGGTGTACTGCTCAACGAAATATTTGGTTTGAATGCAGACAAAAGTGGCTACTTCACGTATTTAAAAGAAAAAGCTAAGGAAGAGTATAGAGCGTACAAGGACGATTTATCTGAAGAGAAGACTTTTGAAGATGTATGCATAGAAAAATTTGGTGCAAAACTTGGTATGGAAGCAAGTGCATTGCTTCCATATATAGTTAAAGAAGCACAATCAGAAGTTGATGGAGAGCGTAGTAATGAAAAATATTAAAAGTAAGTTTAAGGATATTCTTCCCAAATCAAATTTGCGAAAACAAAACAAGGATGAAGAAGATTCTGATTATATCAGAAAAGTTTATCCCATTTTGTTTAAGATTTTAAAGAAGAAGCATACGAGAAAGAAAGAGAAAGATGAGAATGGGAAAGATGAGAATGGGAAAGATAAGAATGGGAAAGATAAGTTGGTCGATGTAAAAGGAAAGAATGGACAAACAAAAGCTGATATAATTAAGGATATATATGAAGAAAATGCTCGATTGCTTAATTTAGGCTGGGGAAAATATATAGAGGAAGAGAAGTCAAAAGGTAAAGATAATACCGATTGGAAGCTAATCTACAACAGGGATCAGCTTTCTAGTGTTTATAAATTAGATTCAACACCGCTGAAGTGTCCTTTCTGTGGAATTGATGATTGTACTACGCTTGATCATTTTTTACCAAAAAAAAATTATTTGTTATTAAGTACTACGCCTTTCAATTTGATTCCATGTTGTTATACATGTAATATGAAAAAAGGGGATTACGATCCAACTGAGGGAACCGGTTTTTTCAATCCGTACCTTGATACAAGTAGTTTTGATTGGCTTTCTATAAAAGATTTTAAATTATATGATTCAAGCTTGCAGATTACATATAAAATTAATCAATTAGATAATCAAAGTCAAAAAGAAAAGATTGAAGGTGCGGCTACCAAACTAGATCTCCTTGAGCGTTATGGAAATAAAGCGAATCAGTTTATTCTAAATGAAAAAAATGAAATTAAAAAGTATTGCTCTAGCGAAGATGAAATAAAAAAATTTTTTAAATATATACTCGATTCAATTTCGAAATTAAATTTAGACGATGATAATTGGTTGAAAGTATTATGTACATTTATTCAAGAAGAGTCCCCTGTTTCTGCAGAAGCGCGAAAACGGTTGAAAAAGTATTGCAGTATTTCCAATAGATGGGTTTGTTTTAAGAATGATGTACGTGGTCCTGAGCGTGGAGAATCTTTGAAGGCTTATTTAAAATATGTTGGAAATGATGAGGAAAAGGGAGTGTATTTTCTTTCAGACGAACAACTGAGTCGGAAAATTGTATGTATTAGCTATGAAATCGACAATGTACAACTTGAAGATGAGAACGATTTAAATGTCTTTGTGCCAGGAGTAATCGACCTTTCAGATTGCAAAGATGCGGGTTTCTATATCTTTGATTCGCAGGGTTGTACGGGAAATTGTTATAAATGTATTGGTTGTGAACATGGCGTAATTGTTTTGAAGAAAGACGTATGATGGATATCTGAGGCAAGCTGATCGAAAGTAACAGGATCGTTATCTGCGCAATACTTGAATAATTAAACGGCTGTTCAAAGTCGATGGGAAGGGGGAGGAACACCATGGACGCTGGCAAGAAAATCCTGCTGGACTTATTTACCGGTTCGTTTCGGTTCGTTGTGCCGGTGTATCAGCGCAGATACTCGTGGGGTGAGGCGCAGTGCCGGCAGTTGTGGGCCGACATTGTAACCGCCTGTATGTGATCAAATAAAGGGGCCTTTCGCTGTTTGGTGTGGGTGAAGGGTTATTTGCGGTGATGCCGGTCGGCTAGTTTGGTGGTATGGATACCACTTCGTTGTTCACCGCC
>ERZ808246.695-NODE-695-length-26835-cov-3.515011_pt1 | contig 26835 bp, 27 predicted proteins | sample MGYA00521083_ERZ808246 | MGnify/ENA primary metagenome ERZ808246 (study PRJEB31516, sample SAMN03275577) | gut metagenome | biome: mammalia-associated habitat; material: feces | host: Papio cynocephalus | place: Kenya | collected 2012-07-07 ...
GTTCGTCCACGCTGAACAGCCGCTCTTCCACGGGAATGTTCATGTCTTTGAGCACCTGAATGATGGATTTTCGCGTGATGCCGGGAAGAATCGAACCGGTCAGCGCCGGAGTGACCACCGTGCCGTTGATTTTGAACATTACGTTCATGGCGCCGACTTCTTCAATATATTTGCGTTCCACGCCGTCCAGCCACAACACCTGAGAAAATCCGCTTTCCTCCGCTTTGTGACCGGCGCGCATACTGGCGGCGTAGTTTCCGCCGCATTTGGCATAACCCGTGCCTCCGCGCACTGTGCGCACATCCTTGGCTTCGATCATGATCTTCACCGGGGCAAGCCCTTCGGCGTAATAGTTGCCGACCGGAGAAGCGATGATCACAAAGGTGGCATTGTGAATGCTGTGAACGCCCAGGGATTCGTCATTTCCGAACATGAAGGGACGCAGATACAGCGAAGTTCCCGCCGTGTGCGGTACCCAGTCCTTTTCCACAGATACAAAAGTTTTCAACGCCTGAAGCGCATCGTCGGGATCAAGCTGTGGCAGGCACAAACGCTCGGCGGAATTGTTCAGACGGGCGATGTTTTCCGTCGGACGGAAAAGCTGTACTTCGCCCGAGGCGGTGCGGTAAGCTTTCAGCCCTTCAAAAATTTCCGCACCGTAGTGAAACACCGTGGCGGCGGGGTGCAGACTGAGGTTTTCAAACGGGACAATCCGTGCGTCGTGCCAGCCCTTGTCGGGGGTGTAGTCCATCAAAAACATATGATCGGTGAAGTATTTGCCGAATCCCAGATTGGTTTCCTCGGGCTTTTCTTTCGGAGAAGTGGTTTTGGTAATGCTGATTTCCATAGTAAAAACTCCTTTGTATCATTAGAATAGACAGGAAAACAACGCGTATACCGGGTGCTTTTCACACCCGGTATAAATTTTATTCTACATCCTGAAGCGCATCGTAGCCTTCTTCGCCCGTGCGTACCTTCACGACGTTTTCTACATCGTACACAAAAATCTTTCCGTCGCCGATGTGACCGGTATAAAGCACTTTTTTCGCGGTTTCAATCACGTCGCGGACAGGAACCTTGCTGACAACGATATCCACCTGTACCTTGGGAAGAAGATTGGTTTCAATCGGAACGCCGCGGTAGTATTCCGGCTTTCCTTTTTGCTGTCCGTAGCCCATCACATGGGACACCGTCATGCCGGTGATGCCGAGCTTGCTCATCGCTTCTTTAAGCGCATACAGCTTTTCTTCCTTGAAAACGATTTCCACCTTGGTGAATTTTGCCTGACTGTCCACGGAAGGAACTTTTTTCACGGGAATTGCCTCCGCTGCCGGTGTGTCGCCGCATACGGCGGTGATTCCTTCGGCGGGAGCAAATTCGGCATATTTGTCCACAGCGGGGACAAAGTCGGGGTAAGCGCTGGGAAGTCCGTGCTCACTGATGTCCAGACCGGAAATCTCATCCGCAGCATCCGCACGCAGACCGCAGGTTTTCTTGATCACGGTAAAGGTGAGAATCATCATGACCGTGGCATACACGCCGACCGTCAATACACCGAGCAGCTGAATGCCGAGCTGCCGGAAGGAGCCTGTATAGAAAAGCCCCTGTAAGCCGGCGGGAGCGTCGGGGTTGGCAAGAAGTCCAACAGCAACCGTGCCCCAGATGCCGTTTGCCATATGGACGCCGACGGCACCGACCGGATCGTCGATGTGGAGCTTGATGTCCAGCCCTTCGACCACGACCACCACCAAAATTCCGGAAACAATGCCGACCACGGCAGAACCGAGAATGTCGTAGGCATCACAGCCGGCAGTCACACCGACAAGACCCGCGAGAGATGCGTTCAGACACATGGAGACATCCGGTTTCCCGTTTTTGAACCAGGTGTACAGCAGGGTGGTGCAGGTGGCAACCGAAGGAGCGATGGTGGTCGTCAGAAACACCGAAGCAAGCTCGCCGGGCGTTTGTGCCGCCGCTCCGTTGAAGCCGTACCAGCCGAACCACAGAATGAACACACCCAAAGCGCCGAGAGGAATGGAGTGACCGGGAATGGCATTGACCTTCACCACTTTGCCGGACGTATCCTTCACGTACTTTCCGATGCGCGGACCCAGGAAAATCGCACCGATCAAAGCCGCAATGCCGCCCACCATGTGGATGGCACAGGAACCGGCATAATCGTGGAAACCGATCTGAGAAAGCCAGCCGCCGCCCCAGATCCAGTGCGCTTCAATCGGATAAACCACCAGGGAGATGATCGCGGAATAGATGCAGTATGCGGAAAACTTCGTGCGTTCCGCCATGGCACCCGAAACAATCGTTGCCGCCGTGGCACAGAACACAAGGTTGAACACGAAGGTGGAAGCTCCGGTGAACCCATCGGCGGGAGAAGCGATGAAGGCTTTGAAATTGCTGAAAAGATCCATGTTCGGCAAACCGATCAGACCGAACAGAGCATCCTCGCCCATCATCAGCGTGTAGCCGAGCAGCGAAAACACCACCGTGCCGATGCAGAAGTCCATGAGGTTCTTCATAATGATGTTGCCGGCGTTTTTTGCACGGGTAAAGCCCGTTTCCACCATTGCAAAACCTGCCTGCATCCAGAAGACCAGTGCGGCACCGATTAAGTACCAAAATTCGATTGTCATTGAAGTTACCCCCTCGTTTTTGTTATCTTACGCCGAACAGCAACTCATCATAAGTCGGGAACGGCCAGTATTTCTCCGCGGTCAGTGTTTCCGCTTCATCGCACACCACACGCAGCTTTGCCATTTTCGGAAGGATGTCATCGCGGATGGCGTATGCGTAATCCGTGACATCGGAAATGGCTTTCAGCTTGAGCGCCGCGTCATCCAGATCGGCAGTCGCAGCGTCGATCTCTTCAAGCAGACCGGAGAGCTTTTCGATCTTTTTCACATCGTAGGTTAGACTCAGCTTTTCGGAAACTGCTTTTTTGTCCTTGGCGCTCTTTGCCAGGGCGGCAATATAGGTTTCCACCGCGGGCATAATTTCTTTCTTGGACATTTCCACCATGGTCAGCGCTTCGATGTTCACGGTCTTGCCATAGTTTTCCATCATAATCTCATAGCGCGACTCAATCTCTGCTTTGGAAAAGACCTTGTGAGCGGTGAGCATATCGACGTTTTTCTTCAAAAGTAGCGCGGGCATGCAGTCGGGGGTTGTGCGCAGATTGAGCAGCCCGCGAACCTTGGTGGCTTCTTCGATCCATGCGTCGTCGTAGCCGTTACCGTTGAAAATAATGCGTTTGTGCTTTTTGATGGTTTCTTTGATCAGCTCATGCAGTACACTTTCAAAGTCCTGCTGACCTTCCAGACGGTCGGCAAATACTTTCAGAGATTCCGCCACGGCGGCGTTGAGCATGATGTTGGCGCACGCAATGCTGTTGGAAGAACCGAGCATACGGAATTCAAATTTGTTTCCCGTGAACGCAAACGGCGAGGTGCGGTTGCGGTCGGTGGTGTCGCGGAAAAACTTCGGCAATACATGAACGCCCAGCTTCATCTGCGTTTTTTCGGTGCCGCTGTACGGTTTGTCATTTTCAATGGCGTCCAGAATAGCGGTCAGCTCATCTCCGAGGAAGATCGAAACCACGGCGGGCGGGGCTTCGTTGGCGCCCAGACGGTGGTCGTTTCCGGCGGTGGCCACCGATAGTCTCAACAAATCCTGATAATCATCCACTGCTTTGATCACAGCGCACAGGAAGGTTAAAAATTGTGCATTTTCATAGGGGGTTTCTCCGGGCGTCAGCAGGTTGACACCGGTGTTGGTGGCAATGGACCAGTTGTTGTGCTTGCCGCTTCCGTTGACTCCCGCAAACGGCTTTTCGTGCAGCAGCCAGATTGTGCCGTGCGGCGACCTTCTGCATAATTTCCATTGTCAATTGGTTGTGGTCGGTGGCAATGTTGGTGGTGGAATAAATCGGAGCCAGTTCATGCTGTGCCGGCGCAACCTCGTTGTGTTCGGTCTTGGCAAAAACTCCCAGTTTCCACAGCTCTTCGTTCAGATCCGCCATGTACGCCGCCACACGGGGCTTGATGACACCGAAATAGTGGTCGTCCATTTCCTGCCCTTTCGGCGGTTTGGCACCGAACAGTGTGCGTCCGGTGAAGATCAGATCCTTGCGCTTGTTGAACACATCGCGATCCACCAGGAAGTATTCCTGCTCCGGACCGACCGAAGTGCGCACGCATTTGACCTTGTCGTTTCCGAAGAGCCGCAGGATGCGCATTGCCTGTTTGTTCAGCGCTTCCATGGAACGCAGCAGCGGAGTTTTCTTGTCAAGAGCTTCTCCGCCGTAGGAACAGAACGCCGTCGGGATGCACAGCGTTTTGTCTTTGATAAACGCATAAGAAGTCGGATCCCAGGCAGTGTAACCGCGAGCCTCAAAGGTGGCGCGCAATCCGCCGGAAGGAAAACTGGAAGCATCCGGTTCACCCTTAATCAGCTCTTTGCCGGAAAATTCCATAATGACACCGCCGTCGGGGGCAGGGGAAATGAAACTGTCGTGCTTCTCGGCGGTGATACCGGTCAACGGCTGGAACCAGTGGGTGTAATGAGTGGCACCGTGTGCAACCGCCCAATCTTTCATGGCGTCGGCAACAGCAGCGGCAACATTTTCGTCGAGCGGCGCCCCTTCGTCGATGGTCTTTTTCAGGGATTTGTATACCGGTGAGGACAAAGTAGCCCTCATCACTCTGTCGTCAAACACGAGACTTCCGAAATAATCCGATACTGTTTGCATAATCAACGCTCCTTTTAAAAATAAAAAATAGCGGCAGAATCCGGCGGAAATCAGAACGCCGTTGCTCTGTCGCTTTGTCTGCAAAAAAGAAAAAGGCGTCAAAGAGGAACACCTCCAAGACGTCTTTGCCTTTCATGCCAAGTATTATACGCGCGTTTTTTCCGTTTGTCAACCCCTTTTTTAAAAATTTTTGACAAAAGTTGACAAAAAAAGAAAAGTGTGGTAATATACCGTTATGAGCAAAGGCGTTCATTCGGAGGATAACCCTATCCCGCGGATGAACGCCTTTTTTGTCAGGAGGAATCCGTGTATGAAAAAAGAGGGAGAAATCCGCATTCCGTCGGGATGCGCGATTGCGGCGGTCATTTCCCGCGAGGGCAGACGGATGACCGGAGAGAAGATCATGGAGAGCATGGTGCCGATGCACGACCGTTCCAACGGGTTGGGCGGAGGATTTGCCGGCTATGGAATTTATCCGGAATATCGGGACTTTTATGCGTTTCATATATTTTATAACGATGCAGGTTCCCGTCGGGAGTGTGAAAACTTTCTCAAAGAGACCTTTGAAATCGTAAAGGCGGAAAACATTCCGATCCGCAAAATCGAACAGATCACCGATGTTCCCGAAATCTGGCGGTACTTTGTGGCGCCGCTTTCGTCGGTACTTTCGCGCCTTCAGCTGGACGAAAAAGAATATGTGGCGCGCACGGTTATGAAGATCAACACCACTGTTTCCGGCGCCTATGTCTTTTCCAGTGGAAAAAACATGGGCGTGTTCAAAGCGGTCGGATTTCCGGAGGATGTCGGAAGATTCTACCGTCTGGACGAGTACGAAGCGTATTCCTGGACCGCACACGGACGCTATCCGACCAATACGCCCGGTTGGTGGGGCGGGGCGCATCCGTTTGCACTGCTGGATTATTCGGTGGTTCATAACGGCGAAATTTCGTCTTACGACGCCAACCGTCGGTTTATGGAAATGTTCGGATATACCTGCACCCTGCAAACCGATACCGAGGTTATCACTTATATTGCGGATTATCTTTTGAGACGGCAGGGACTGACGCCGGAAGAAATGGCGGCGGTTGTGGCGGCGCCGTTTTGGAGTACCATTGAAGGAATGCCCGAGGCAGCGCGGGAGAAAGCCGCCTATCTGCGCACGGTGTTCGCGGGACTGCTGATTACCGGTCCGTTTTCGATTGTGCTTGGCTTTGAAGGCGGGCTGATGGCACTCAACGACCGATTGAAGCTGCGTTCCATGGTCGTTGCCGAAAAAGACGACATGGTGTATATTGCCAGTGAAGAAGCCGCTATCCGTGCGATGGACGAATCGGTGCAGAATGTATGGGCGCCTGCAGGCGGACAGCCGGTGGTCATCAAGGTGAAGGAAGGGAATTTCTGATGGGAATCGAATATCGGTATCCGGAATTTGAGGTTGTGCGAAACCAAAATCGCTGTACCAATTGCCGCGTCTGTGAAAAACAGTGTTCTTACGGCGTGCATCATTTTGACGAGACGACGGGAAAAATGACGGCGGACGAAAGTCTGTGCGTGAACTGTCAGCGCTGTGTCTGCTTCTGTCCGACGCACGCGCTGAAAATTGTCAGAAACGATGCGGCGTTCCCCGGGGATGTTCACTGGAAAAAGGACACGATTACGGAAATTTATAAGCAGGCGGCAACCGGCGGCGTGCTGCTGTCCTCTATGGGAAGTACGGCGCAGATTCCCGTCTATTGGGACAAAATTCTGATCAATGCGTCGCAGGTCACCAATCCGCCGATCGATCCCCTGCGCGAACCGATGGAAACCAAGGTGTTTCTCGGACAGAAGCCCGATCGGATTTCGCGGGATGAAAAAGGAAATCTGCGGTGCGAACTTCCGCCGCAGCTGGAACTGTCGGTGCCGGTGATGTTCGGCGCGATGAGTTACGGAGCGATTAGCTATAACGCGCACGCCAGCCTCGCACGCGCAGCCGAAAAGCTGGGAACGTATTACAACACCGGGGAAGGCGGACTGCATGAGGATTTTTATGTGTACGGCAAAAACACCATTGTGCAGGTGGCATCCGGACGTTTCGGCGTGCATGAGAATTACCTGAACGCCGGTGCCGCCATTGAAATCAAAATGGGACAGGGCGCCAAGCCGGGCATCGGCGGACATCTGCCGGGGGCAAAGATTGTCGGGGATGTTTCGCGCACGCGGATGATTCCGGAAGGTTCGGACGCAATTTCTCCCGCACCGCATCATGATATTTATTCAATCGAAGATCTTCGCCAACTGGTGTATTCGCTCAAGGAAGCGACACAGTACCGCAAACCGGTGATTGTCAAGGTGGCAGCGGTGCATAATATTGCCGCCATTGCCAGCGGAATCGCGCGCAGCGGTGCGGACATTCTGGTAATTGACGGGTTCCGCGGCGGTACGGGGGCGGCGCCTACCCGCATCCGCGACAATGTGGGGATTCCGATTGAATTGGCATTAGCGGCAGTGGACACCCGTCTGCGTGAGGAGGGAATCCGGAATCGGGTTTCTTTGGTGGTCGGCGGAAGCATCCGCAGCGCCTCCGATGTGGTGAAGGCGGTCGCGCTGGGCGCGGACGCGTGCTATGTGGCGACGGCGGCTTTGCTTGCTTTGGGATGTCATCTTTGCCGCACCTGCCAGTCCGGAAAATGCAGTTGGGGCATTGCCACCCAGCGTCCGGAGCTGGTCAAGCGGCTGAATCCGAACGAGGGATGCGAGCGGTTGGTGAATCTGATTACGGCATGGAAGCATGAAATCAAGGAACTGATGGGCGGCATGGGCATCAATTCGATTGAAGCGCTGCGCGGAAACCGTCTGATGCTTCGCGGTGTGGGATTGACGGAAAAGGAACTGCAAATCCTCGGCATCGCCCATGCCGGAGAATGAGGAGGAACGGGTATGACAGTGGATGCAAGAAACAAAGATTTTTCTGCGCTGAATGAAGAAATTCGACACTGTAAAGGCGACTGCGAAATCATCAATTGCCTGGGACAGCGGTACATCGGCGCGGGACTGAGCGAGAAACGCATAGAGATCTGCGGCGTTCCCGGAAACGCACTGGGGGCATACCTGAACGGCGCTTCCATTTCTGTCAACGGCAACGCACAGGACGCGGTGGGAGACACCATGAATGCGGGGAGCATTGTGATACACGGAAATATCGGCGACGCGGCGGGATATGCCATGCGCGGCGGCGAAATTTTGGTCTGGGGAAATGCCGGTTACCGCGCAGGAATTCACATGAAAGCCTACGAGGAGAAAAAGCCGCTGATGATGATCGGCGGCTGCGCCGGGAGCTTTTTGGGCGAATACCAGGCGGGCGGCGTGATTGTGGTTCTCGGTCTTTTTCGGCGGGAACGTCCGATCGTGGGAAATTTTCCGTGTACGGGAATGCACGGAGGAAAGATGATTTTGCGGGAAAGTCCGGAAAATCTGCATCTGCCCGAACAGGTGCACGCGCGGCGGGCAACGAAGGAGGACATGGAAGAGATTCGGCGGTATGCTGAAAAATTCTGTGCCGCGTTCAAAACGGATCTTTCCGAATTGATGAACGCGGAGTTCACGGTGATCACCCCCAACAGCAAAAACCCTTACAAACAAATGTATGTGGCAAACTGAAGACACATGCGCCGAGAGGGCGCCGCTTTCGCGGCGCCCTCTGCGCGTGGATAAAAAGAAAAGTCCCCCGAAAATCGGGGGACAGAAATCTTAGTCGCTCACATACGGAATCAAAGCGATGTGACGCGCACGCTTGACAGCGACAGTCAACTGGCGCTGATGACGGGCACAGGTACCGGTCATGCGGCGGGGGAAGATTTTGGATCTCTCGGAAACAAATCTTCTCAGCTTTGCGACATCCTTGTAATCGATGTTCTCGATTTTATCCGCACAGAAAGCGCAAACCTTTTTACGGCTCTTTCTCGGACCGCGGGGTGCTCTTTCGACTTTGTCGTTTCTTTCTTTTTCCATGACGAAAACCTCCTTTTAAATGATACTGTCAGAACGGTAAATCATCGTCGCCGGCGAAATCCACGTTGGTATAGGATTCGGCGGTATTGTTGCTGTTCTGTTGCTCGAAATTCGCTGTGTTCTGCGAATAGGTGGGAGCAGAGGGTTGGGAGAAGGGAGAAGCAGAATCACTGTTTCTTTTGCTTTCCGCAAAATACGCCTGATCGACTACAACTTCCGTCACATAGCGTTTGTTTCCGTTGTTGTCGGTGTAATTGCGGGTGCGGATCGATCCTTCCACAGCCACGAGCTGTCCTTTTTTGAAGTACTTGCCGATAAAGTCCGCGGTGCTTCTCCATGCAACCATGTTGATGAAGTCGGTCTGTTTTTCTTCACCCGCTTTGGTGAAGTTGCGGTCAACGGCAAGAGAAAAGGTAGCGACGCTCACGCCGGCAGGCGTTTGGCGCACATCGGGATCGGCAGTCAGTCTGCCCATGAGAATGGCTTTGTTAAGCATCACACATCCTCCTCTTATTTTGCAACGATGATAGAGCGGAGCACGCCGTCCGTGATCTTGTAGATACGGTCAAGCTCAGCGGGGAACGCAGCAGGGCTGGTGAAGTTGATGAGATAGTAGTAACCTTCGGTCTCATCCTCGATCTCGTAAGCGAGTCTTCTTTTGCCCCAGTCGTCTACGCTGTCAACGGTGCCGTTCTCGGTGATGAGAGCAGTGAACTTCTCGATGAGAGCCTTGATGCCTTCCTCACCCAATTTTGTGTTCAGTACCATGATGGTCTCGTAGCTGGCTGTTGTTTTAGCCATTCAAAACACCTCCTTCTGGACATATGGTCCTGCCTCGGGGACAGGACAAGGATTGCTGCACATCGGCAACTAAATCAGTTTACCATGTTTTTCACAAAAAGTCAAGCGTTTTTACCGAAAAACCGCACCGTCCGGAACGGCATATTTTGCGGGGTCACCGGCGCTGTACGCAAATTCGGGGATAGCGGAGGAACGGGCAGCGTCAAAGACCAGGGTATCTCCGTTTTTGCGGAAGGTATAGGTGTATTTTCCGTCGTCGGTGTGCAGAACCACTTCCGTGTCGTTTTCCTCATAGGTGCCGATGGGAAGATAACTGCTCAATACGGAAAGGGAGAAGGAAAATCGGCGGTCGGGAAGGAGAGTAAGCACAGGATAGTCGTATTCATGCTCGCGATAGCTGAAAACGCGGACGGCATGATCAAAGAGAGAAAAACGCACGATCGCGGTTTCGGTGGTCTCGGAAGCGGTGAAATCCTTGCGGATTTCGTAAATGCCTTCCCGCGAAAGATCAAACCCGTACAGGGAAATTTCGACGTTTCCTTCGCTGCCGGAGAACATCAGATTCCAGATGTCGGTGAATACGCGGTCGGAGGAAAGGCGTTCGTTGTTGTAATAGACGGAAAATTCGTTGCCCCAGCCGAGATCCCCCGCGGTGTTGTTTTGAAGGTGCATGGAAAAGACGGGCACGTTGTTTTTCCAATCGATTTTTTCGCAGGCAAAACCGACATTTTCCAAGGGAAGGGAAACTTCCAGCAACTGCAAGGAAGCCGTTTGTGCGTCGGTGCCTGCGGCGGTTTTGAAATGGTCCTCCGCAAGTCGGCGGCAATTTTCCTCCATTTTTTTGAAATATCGGCTTCCGTCCAGGGCGGCGTGCCGCAGGGTGAACGGAAATTTTTCCTTGATGTCTTCGGCGTAGTAAGTGCCGTCCCGCGGCGTCCAGTATTCCTTCAGCGTGTAGGTGCCGTTTTCCCGGCGCACGGTGATGACCGTCGGCGTGTAGGCGCCGGAGTCCTCCGAGAGTTTGCCGTTTTGTATGGAGTATTCCTGGTATAATACCCGGGCGTAGACAACCGTTTCGTCGCCGCGGCGGTCGGTTCGCAGAATTTTGTAATCGATACTCGCATAGTTGCCTTGCGAATGAGACGATTGATGGTGCGAGGCGATGGCGGTGTCAAGAGTTACCTTCATCCGATCATCGAGCCGTGTGCCGAACGGGTCGGTCAACAGGCAGGCGGCAGTGATTGGTATTGCCAGAATCACGGCGCAAAGAATCCAGAAGGTCGGTTTTTTGTAGGACAGCACGCGCTTCACTCGTTCTTTGACACTGACTTCTCCGAACGCGAGCGGACCGTAAGAGGAAATTTTCCGTTCGGTGCTGTGGTTGAGAAGTGCTTGGGCATAGGCGCGTCGGCTGTCAAAATCCAGCGTGCGGATTACCCGTTCGTCACAGGCAAATTCCATGTCGCGGCAAAACATTCCGTAGGCGATCCAGCACAACGGCTGAAACCAGTAGACGGCGAGGATCAGAAAGCCCAGCGGTTTGAACAGGAAATCGCGGCGCGCGATATGCGCACGCTCGTGGGCGATGATAAAGGGAATCTGCTCTTTTGGCGTGGAGGAGGGAAGATAGATCTGCGGACGGAAAATGCCGCACAAAAACGGGGAGGAAATCCGATCGCAGAGAAAAACGCCGTCGCCGATCGGCAATCGGGTAGCCACCATCCGGTGCAATCTTGCATAGCACACAACGGTATAAATCAGAAATGCGGCAATGCCGACGATCCAGATTACGCCCGCGAGCGCAAGCACTACCTGCAAAGGATTGACCGAATCGCCGAGGGTCGGGGTGAATGTCTGTGTAAACACGGGATTCACCACGCGGTCAATCGATTCAAAACCGCTGTCAATTTTCGGAGAAGAAGTGTAGGCAATGTCGGAGGCGATGGGACGGGCGTTGGGAATACGGCTGAAAATACTTTCCACCGTGAACGGACAAACCAATCGCACGGCGACCAGCACCCACAGAAAGCAAACGGCATTGCGCGGCGCTTTTTTCAGAAGAACGCGCAGCAGCATGACGGCAAGCAAAATCCATACGGCAGTCAGACTGCGGTTAAAAACCGCCAAAAAGGCGTCGGACAGAAAACTCACCGGGATTCCTCCTTTGCTTCGTCAATCATTTTTTGGATTTCGGAAATTTCTTCGGCACTGAGCGCTTTGTGCTTGGAAAAGGCGGCAATAAACGCGGGAAGGGACCCGTGAAAAACTTCGTCCACAAACCGTGCGCTCTGCATGGCGTGCAGCTGTTCTTTGGTGATTTTCACGGTCACTGTACGGTCGTTGACCTCAAAAATCCCGTTGTCGCAGAATTTCCGCAGAGCGGAATAGACCGTCGGGCGTTTCCAACAGAGCTTTTCGGCACATTCGGAAACCAGCATTTTCGTGCTCATGGGTGCGTTTTCCCAGACGATGTCGGCAAAACGGGCATCTACGGCGCCGAGCTTCAGTTCATTCATGACAAATCCTCCTTGTCGGTAGACTACCGACAATTATAGTTTATAGCCTACCGACACATTTGTCAAGTCTTTTTTATAAAAACAAAAAAATATGCGCGACCGATCGGTCGCGCATCTTTAACTGTCACTTTCCAAACTGGCGGGGAATGCGGTCAATGCGGAGAACAAACGCAGCGCACTTTCGTAAGCGGAACGGTCTTTCCCGACGAGCTTTTGCATTTCGTCCGAGCAGACGAGAAGAAAATCGTCGCCGAGTGCTTCGGACAGCGCTTCGGTGTCCAGCACGCTTCCTTTTAGGAAAAAACGGTCGTCGGTGACGGAGGGATTGTCCGGATTCAAGGCGGTCAGATCGCTGCGGAAGATGCCGAGCGGCTCCAGACGTCCTTGATAGGTTGCTTCATCGGTAATCACCATAAATGCGTCGCCCGCCATGAGCTGAGTGGTCAGCCGTTGCTGCATGGTGAATTCCAGTTCGTTTCCCGTGACCACTTCGCTGCTGTTGAAGCAGAGCAGAATCACATCCACATTCACCTTGCCGTCGCCGTTGGTGTCTTCGGCGTATTTTTCCAGCTCCTGTTCGAGCAGTGTGGCTTTGCTGTCGTCAATGTAGGTGTTGGAAGTCCACAGCACCGTCAGATCGTATTTTTCCACCGTCAGCGATTGCGTGAGCAGAATTGCCAGCACGATAATGACGAACACGCCGGCAATCACATACCATTTATAATAATACCAATAGTTTTTGAGCCACTGAATCGGCGTCATGTGTTCTTTTTCCATCGTCAACACCTCTGTTTACAGTTTACCACAAAACAAAGGCTTTCGCAAGAGAAAAAATCATTCCTTTCCCATGCCGCTGACAATGCTGTAGTAGGCGTTGGAGGACAGACGGTAGACAATCGCGTAGAACAGCGCAAACACAAGGAAACTTGCAATCGTTGCTGCGGCAAAAAGCGCGGTGTTGTAGAGATTGAACAGCGTCAGCAGTTTTTGAATCATCGGGAAGGCGAATGCCAGATGCACGCCTGCCAGAATCAGCGGAAGGAAGAAAACCGTCAGCATCTGGGAGTTGATGCTGCGTCGGATGTCGCCTTTGGTCATGCCGATTTTCTGCATGATATCAAAGCGCACACGGTCTTCCGTGCCTTCGGAAAGCTGCTTGTAGTACATGATCAGCACGGTGGCAAAGAGAAAAACAATGCTCAGAAGAATACCGAGATAGAACAGCCCGCCGAAGGTGCCATGGAACTCCACACGGTCTGCGGCGACGCTTTGTACGGAACATGTCGTGAGTTTTCCGTTTCTTGCAGCGGTGTCGAGTCCGTCGTACAATGCTTCTTCCAAAGTCAACTGCCCGCGGCTGTCAAGCGGGGTGTCGAACATAAAGAAAAACTGTCGGTCAAAGCTTCCGTTCGGATCGGCATTTTTCAGCGTGTTCTCCAATCGGTCGATGTCGGGAACGACCAGCACCGTGATGGGGTAGATCGTGGAAACGGCGTCGCCGTCGGGAATCTGTCGGGAAACGGCATGCTTGATTTTCAGAGAAACTGCCCCGTTCAAAGAAACGGTTTTCAGCTTTTCAATCCCCGCATGAGGAATTCCGTAGATCAGCGCTTCGCCGTCCGCAAGGGTTTCGTCGGCACCGACCGATCGGTTGTAGTCGTCTAAAGACACCAGATACAACTCACTGACAATGCTTCCTCGGTTCAAAGCGGAAGAGAAAATGCCGTCAGAGGGCAGGAATATGCCGCGATGTTCTGCGGGTTTGCGTGATGCTCATCCAGAACGGCGTCCAGCGCTTCCCGCACGGCGGAAAGGTTGTCTTTTTCGCAGCGGATGCGCACGGTGAAATCACGGGGATAACGGGCGTTGATCGCGTCTTCCGCCCCGATATATAAGCTGGAGGTGGAAGAAATCATGACCAGCACCATCGTGGCGAGAATACAGATCGACGCCAGCCCCGCACCGTTTCGCTTCATGCGGTAGACCATGGAGGAAACCGATACAAAATGCCGCCGATGATAGTAGTACCGACGGTTCTTCTGCAGCAGACGGCAGAACACCACCGATCCGGCAATCATCAGCAGATAAGTGCCGAAGATCACCAGCAGTACGGCGATGAAAAACATTTCCAACGCTTCGATCGGTTCCTGAATGGTTACGGCAATGAAATATGCCGCGCCAAGCATCAGCACACCTGCAAGACCGAGAAGCGGATTTGCCTTCGGCGGCTTTTCGCCGATGTTTTCGCTGTGCAGAAGGCGAATGGCGGATGTACGCTGAATCTGAAACAGAGAACTGAGAAACAAAAGCAGAAACAGCACGCCGAAAACGCCGACGGTGTTTCCGATTGCCGCAGGCGACACCGACAGGGTGTACGTCACGTCCGAGCGGATCAACGCAAGCAGTCCCAGTTCCGCCAGTTTTGAAAAGGCGATGCCGAACAGGAGTCCCGCACCGAGGGAGATGAGAGCGCAGTAGAAATTTTCAAAAAACAGCACGGCGGCAATGTTTTTCTTGTCAAGCCCCAGAATGTTGTACAGCCCGAATTCCTTTTTCCGCGAACGAAGCAGGAAGGAGTGGGTGTAGAACAGGAAGATTGCGGAGAAAACCGCCAGCACACACATTCCCAGCCCCATAATCACACGGACGTTTCCGCCGCCGCGCATATTCGCGACCGCTTCGCTTTCGTGAAGAAAAGCAAAAATATAGAACATCGCCACGGTGCCGATGCAGGTGAACAGATAGGGCGAAAACAGACGGCGGTTGCGGCGCAGTCCGTCGCGGGCAAGCTTCGGAGAAAATGCCTTTTTCATTGCAGATCACCGCCCGTGGTCAGAAGCGTCAACGTGTCGGAAATACGCTTGTAGAACTGCTCGTCGGTGTCACTTCCGCGATAGAGCTGGTGGAACACTTCGCCGTCCTTGATGAACAGGACACGTCCCGCGGTGCTTGCCGCACGAACGGAGTGAGTGACCATCAGAATGGTCTGACCGAGAAGATTGATCTCGTGGAAAAGACGAAGAAGCTCGTCGGTGGCTTTGGAATCGAGCGCACCGGTCGGTTCGTCCGCAAGGATTAGCTTCGGTCGGGTGATCAGCGCGCGGGCAACGGCAACGCGCTGTTTTTGTCCGCCCGAAATTTCATACGGGTATTTTTTCAGCAGTTCGGTAATCTTCAGCCGTTCGGCAAGCGGCTGCAGGCGCGCATACATTTCCGCATAGGAAACGCCCGCCAGAACCAGGGGAAGGTAAATGTTGTCCTCCACGGAAAAGGTGTCCAGGAGATTGAATTCCTGAAAAACAAATCCGAGATTGTCGCGGCGAAATGCCGCCATGTCGGACTCTTTCACGGCGGAGAGGTCTTTTCCGTCGAGAATCACGCGTCCCGCACTCGGACGGTCAAGTGCCGCAAGAATATTGAGTAGGGTGGTTTTTCACGACCCGGATTCTCCCATCACGGCGACAAATTCGCTCTGCAGAACCGTGAAATTTACGTTTTTCAGCGCTTCCACGCGGTTGGCGCCGAAACGAGCGGTGTATACTTTTTTCAAATCGCTGACTTCCAGAATACTCATGTTCTGTGCCTCCTTTTTCTGTTTTCATTGTAACAGAAAAGGGAAACGAAAGACATCGATTTGTCTTACATTTCCCACAGGATTTCTTACGTTTCCGTAAGATTTGAATGTTCTTTCCAACAAAGCGTCATCACTGTTCCCACATTCGGTTCGGAAGAAGCCGACAGGACGATTCCCAACGCCCCGCAAACGCGGCGGCACAGATACAGACCGATGCCGCTGGCGCGCAGATCCCGCCTGCCGTTTTGCCCGGTGTAGCCTTTTTCAAAAATGCGCGGAAGATCCTCCGGCGCAATGCCGATGCCGGTGTCCTCCACACACAACGTGTGCGGAGCGGGGAAATACAGCCTGATCTGTCCCCGCTTGGTGTATTTAAGAGCGTTGGAAAGCAGCTGTTCCAGCACAAAACAAAACCATTTTTCGTCGGTAATCAGCACTTCGTCGGTCGGTTCGTAATCGAGTGCGATTTTTCTTGCAATAAATTCCGAAGAAAACCGCCGCACCGAACGCTTGATCAGTGCATCGAGCGAGTACTCGCGAAAGACAAAATCGCTGTCACGGCTGTCCAGACGCAAAAACGCCATGACCATTTCCACATACTGCTCAATGCGGGAGAGGTCGGACAAAAGCCGGCGGGCGGAGGGAGAGTCCTCCTGCTGAAGCGTCAGCCGCATGGAGGCAATGGGCGTTTTGATCTGATGCGCCCAGACCGTGTAGTAATCGACCGTTTGTTCAAAGCGTTTTTTGTTTTCGGAGTCAAGCGCGGACAACTGTTTTCTGAGGAGCAGGAGAAGCTCGTGATCGTCCTCTTCGACGATGCTTTCGGGAGCGGGCAGATTGTCCGCGGCGTCGGCAGCTTGCTTTTTCAGAAAGGAAAGCTGTCTGTGAACGCGAAGCTCGTGACAGAAGTCCGCCGCAAGAAAGCAAATGCCGATCAGCAGCGTGAGCAGCAGGGGGTAAACCATCGCCGCCAAAGGCAAACGGTAGAGCAGAAAAGAAAACAGAAACAGCAGCCAAAAGAGAGCGGCGGCGAGAATTTGTTTTCGCCGATAACGCAAAAATTTTGCAAAAAGCTTCATACCCGATCACTCCACAAGGTATCCGACACCGAATTTGGTGGTGATAAAATCCGACAGTCCCGCGGCATCCAACTTTTTTCTCAGTCGGTTGACGTTGACCGTCAGGGTGTTTTCGTCAATGAAAACATCGGTTTCCCACAATCGTTCCATCAGCTTTTCGCGGCTGACCACTTTGCCGCGGTTTTCCATCAGGCACAGCAGAATCCGATATTCGTTGCGGGAGAGCGGGAGCTTTTTTCCGTCGAAGGAAAGGGAATTGTCGCCGGTGTTGAGTACGGCGCCGCGGTGTTCCAATACGGGGGCGGCAGCCGCAAAGTCGTAGCTTCGGCGAAGCAGTGCCTGAATTTTTGCCGTCAGCACCGCAAAATCAAACGGTTTTGCTACAAAATCGTCGGCACCCATGTTCATCGCCATCACCATGTTCAGGTTGTCCGAAGCGGAGGAGAGAAAAAGAATCGGCACTTTGGAAATGCGGCGAATCTGCTCGCACCAGTGATAACCGTCAAAAAACGGCAGAGAAATGTCCATCAGCACCAGATGCGGTGCAAAAGCGGCAAATTCTCCCGTCACGTCGCCGAAATTTTCCACACACCGCGCGTCCATGCCCCAAGCCTGTCCCTGATTTTTCAAGGCTTCGGCAATGCCTGTGTCGTCTTCCACAATCAGTAATCGGTACATTTTTCTCCCTCCCGTTTCCTTTATCATAGCACAGAAACCGACGAAAGGCAAGAAAGAGGTTTTTAAGATTTGTCAAAGGCGGTTGACGTTTTTGAAAAAATGGTATAAAATAAAAGTATCTGTCTGAAGAAAGAGGCGTTTTCCGTATGAATCCGATCAAACTTTCTCCGTCCATTCTGGCGGCGGACTTTTCCCGTTTGGGAGAGGAAATGAACACAATTCGGGATGCCGGTTGTGAAATGGCGCATATCGATGTGATGGACGGGCTTTTTGTTCCCAATATCAGCATCGGCGTGCCGGTGGTGAAATCGCTGCGCCGCGTGTCGGATTTGTGCTTTGACGTGCATCTGATGATCGAAAATCCGCTTGCCTATGTGCAGGCGTTTGCCGAAGCGGGCGCGGATATTCTGACGTTTCATTATGAAAGCAAAAGTGACCCGGAAAAGGTTGTGGAAGCGATTCACCGCGCAGGGAAAAAAGCGGGCGTTGCCATCAAACCGAAAACCGATGTGCGGGTGCTTGACGGTCTGCTGGATCAGATCGATATGGCGCTGGTGATGACGGTGGAACCCGGGTTCGGTGGACAGAGTTTTATGGCGGATATGTGCCCGAAGATTCGCTATTTGCGCGAAAAATGCCCCGATCTTCGGATCGAAGTGGACGGCGGCATTGACGGAAAAACCGCCGCCGCGGTGCGCGAGGCGGGTGCGGACGTGCTGGTAGCGGGAACATATTTCTTTAAAGCGTCCGACCGTAAAACAGCGGCGACACTGCTCCGCGGCTAAAAACAGCGGTTGATGACTGCGACGGCATTTTCCGGGATCATTCGCTTGCCGTGTTCCTCCAGAAACGCACGATCTTCGTCGGTGATCCGCTTTGCACAGGATTCTCCCAAAAGGTGAACGACGGCGGGCGAGGGCGACCGAAGCGAGAGAAACCACCGTCCGCCGCAGGAGAAAAGAATGCTTTGCGGAAAATCGTCGGGAGAAAGTCTGCCGCAGAAATCGCGGAGCTTTTCCGATGACAGAAACATGAATATATCGCAATCCGATGAACCATCGGAGGAAAAGAAAATCTCACAGCTCCCGTCCGCGGTCTGACTTACCTGAACCGTCAGTCGGTTTTGAAAATCAAACCCTGTTTTTTCGTGCGCGATCTGCAGAAGCTCCCGCAAAAATCGGTGAGTGCCCGCGTCGGTGCGGCTGAGTCGGTCGTAGGAAATGTCAAGACTGTTGAGATCGCGCGGATGAAGCGTGATTTTCAGCGTGCTTTTGTTTATTTGTTCAATCAGCATAAACCCCCTCCCGGCGCAGTGTATGCGCTGTATGAGAAAAATGTGAAGGATGAGCCCGATGAGTTTGTTTGATAAAGGTATTTATCTGGAACAGCATAAAGAGCCGGCGTTTTCGCATGATCTGCTTTTGGCGGAAGGGATTTCCTTTCCGAAGTTTTCCGCCGAAAAGTTTCTTGCCATGCCGAACGACTATCTGTATAAGGTAATGGAGTTTTCCAAAATTCGCGACGAATTTTCCGGAATGACCCTTCTGGAGCTTGCCAATGCGGCGATTCGTCAGCGAGTACATACATTAGTGATCAATGCGGCGGATGACGATCCGTACACCTCGTCCTCTGTGGTGCCGTTGCTGCGTCATGAGGATTATGCCTTGCTTGGCGCCCGACTTTTCGCCCGTGTGGTGCGTGCAAAGGAATTGTCGATTGCCGTGAACAGCGAGATCGACACCGACGGTACCATGTACCGCTATCCCGATGAAATCGACGGCGTGGAAGTGAAAAAAATCCGCAAGCGATATCCGATTGCTTCCCGTGTCGGCGAGTGTTATCAGGAAAAAACGGCGGTGGTCGGCGTGGGGGCGCTGATCAATTTTGCCAAGACTATTATTGACGGGGAGACCTCAAGAATATGCTTTGTCACCGTAGCGGGCGATTGCGTGGCGCGTCCGGTGAATGTCGCGGTGCTTTCGGGAACGCCGATCCGTGAACTGTTTGCCATGGCGGGCGGGGGCAAACCGCCGCAAAAGATGATTCTGGGAGCCATGATGACGGGACGGGCAGTGGAAAGCGATGAAATCGGTGTGGAAGTGACCACAAAGTCGCTGATTGCACTGAGTCATTATACGGTAAAAACGGGTTTGAACTGCATCGGCTGCGGCAGATGCGTGCGTGTCTGCCCGAAGCATATTTCGCCGTACTATCTGTATAAATGCAGTAAGCGCGGGATTGACGCACCGACGCTGTTCAAGCTGGCGGAGCAGTGCGATTTGTGCGGATGTTGTTCGTATGTCTGCCCCGGTACCTGCAATCCTACGCATTATATTAAATTATATAAGAAAAAAGTACAGGCGTCAGCCGCGAAGGAGGAATAGTCGTCATGCCCAACGGATATGAGTATAAAACAAACCGTGCACCGTTTCTGCGCAGCGGCGACACCACCCGCGTGATTATGCTGGATGTGTGCGTGGCACTGGCATTTCCGGCGGCGTTTGCCTGCTATTGTTACGGTCTCGGCGTGCTGTACCGCCTGCTTTTTTCCGCAGCTGTCTGCTATCTGGCGGATGTGCTCTGCACGGTGCTGGCAGGAAGAAAAGCGGGAATCGGAGATTTTTCGCCGATGGTGACGGGATTTATCCTGACGATGATGCTTCCGGCAACCATCAGCTATACGGTACTGACCGTCGGGTGTCTGTTTGCCATTTTAGTTGCCAAACAGCCGTTCGGCGGCATCGGGAACAATATTTTCAATCCTGCGGCGGCAGGCATGGCATTTGTAACGGTAATATGGTCGGATAAACTGTTCTGGTATCCGATGCCCTTCGGCGTTGAAGGCATGGCGCGCAACCTGTCCTATGTGCTGAAATTCGGCGGCGTGCCGTCAGTGTCGATGTCGGATATTCTGGTCGGAAACTACTGCGCACCCATCGGCACCGCAAATTTGCTGATTCTGATCGGCTGTTTTCTGTTTCTTGCACTGCAAAGAACCGTCAGCGGACGGATTACTTTAAGCTACCTTCTCACCGTGGCGGTGATCAGCTGCCTTTTCCCGCGTGTGAACTGCACGGCGTGGGAATCGGTGGTGTATGAAATGACCTCCGGCTATCTGTTTTTTGCGGCGGTCTTTATGGTGACCGACCCCGTAACCGCCCCGAAGCACGACCTGTCCAAGATTCTGTACGGTGTCACCGCAGGCGTGCTGACCATGGTTTTCCGCCATGTGGGCGGCTATGAGCAGACCGTGTGCTTTGCGCTGCTTCTGACCAATGCGCTGTCGCACTCGTTCGATCGGTTGACGCTGTATTTTATGGCAAGGAGGCTGAAATCGTGAGAGGAAGACGATGGGTAAGGGGATTGGTCAGCTTCCTGTGGGTGAAAAACCCGATTCTGATCAGCGGCTTGTCAATGGTCACTGCGGTAATGGCGACCAAAAGCGCGTGGGATGCTTTGTGTATTTCCGTCGCGTTGGGAATCATGCTGATTCCGACGGTTGTCGTCGCCTTTGTCACCCCGGCAAAATTGCGCATGGAAATGCGTTTTATTCTGTATACCGTGGTCGCTTCTCTGAGCTATCTGCCCGCATTTGCGGCGGTGCGCGCCATGAATGCTTCCGCGACTGCGACGTTGGGAATATATCTTCCGCTTCTGGCAGTGAATGAATTGATCGTACTGCGTGCGGATCGGTTTGTAACCAAAAAATCCGTGGCGATGACGGTATTGGATACCGCGGGCTGCCTGGTGAGCTTTACGTTGTCGATGCTGCTGATTGCCATTCTTCGGGAAATGTTCGGAAGCGGAACCGTGTTCGGACATCCGGTGCTGTCACACACGCTTCCCGTGCTGCTGCTCCCGTTTTCGGGATTCATCATTGTCGGATTTATGGCAGCCGGGCTGCGCAAGGTGCAGATGCTGACACTGCGCGCCATGCGGCAAAGCCGTCTGAAACGCAGAAAACGCGCCGAACGGGCGGAAAAGCAGGAATAAGGAGGGAAACACGATGAATGTGCTGATTCAGATGATTCTTCTGATGATGACCGCAGCGGTGACGGAAAATATTGTGTTCACCCGTGCCATCGGTGTGGCGCTTCCGCAGCGGCGGCCGCCGGAGATTCTCAAAGCGGGATTGTTGGTGGCGTTGATCGTGACGCCCGCCGGTGTTTTTACCGCCATGCTGTCGCCGGTATTGACCCCCTTATTGCGGGGGATGTACGAACCGCTGGTGATGTCCGGATTGATGATTGTATGGTACTTTTTGGTCTTTTTCCTGCTGACATTGTGGGGAATGTACCGAAAAAAATCGGTCGCACCGTTGTGCCGTACCCTGGCACTGGCGACCTTTAACAGCGCGGTGCTGGCGGTGCTGTTGATTGTTGCCCGCCGTTCACTTTCCGTGACCGATGCGTTGGCATACGGTCTCGGAAGTGCCATCGGTTTTACGGGAGCCACGCTGCTTATTCGACGGCAAAAAAATCAGGCGCAGATTCTGCGTGTGCCGAAGGCGTTTCGCGGACTTCCCGTGACTTTGATTTATATCGGAATTCTTTCGCTTGCGCTGTACGGATTGATCGGACATCAGAGTGTGGCATAAAAAGGGGTTGGTGAGTTGAAGGTAAAACGTTACAGCAATCTTTCGCGGCGCGGACCTTCCGTGTGGAAAATTGTGGTCGGAATCATTGCAGTGGCACTGCTCGTCTTTATAGGATTTTCGCTTGCTGAGCCGATTGCCAAACTTTTTTCCGGTGCCTACCGACATCCGGCGGAAAGCTCGCAGGCGTCCGAAGATGCGTCAAAAACTTTGTCTGAGGTTGTATCCGACAATACCGGGGCGACGTCGAGCAGTCCGGAAATCCTTCCCGAAACGGAGGGCTTTTCGGTGACGGTGCCGGTGGAGGTGCTGAAAACCAAAGCGTCGGAGTTTTTTGAGAGTGCAAAAGCACGGGGCGTCAACGACGTGATTGTGGAACTGAAGGATAAAAACGGACTTCTTCACTATCAAAGTGCGCTTGCGTCCGCGATGAAAGCCAAAGCCGTGGCGGAGGATGCGCTGGATTTGGCTTCGCTGGTCAAAGAATGTCACGATCGCGGGATGACGCTGACGGTGAAAATCCATTGCTTTATGGATCATACGGCGACTGCGCTGAAGGGAGCCGCCGTGCGTTACCGTACAGCGGACGGAGCTTTGTGGCTGGACGATTATAAAGACCGCGGCGGTAAGTCGTGGTTGAATCCGTATTCACAGGAAGCGAAAACTTACCTGACCGATATCGTGCATGAACTGACGGAACAGGGGGCGGATCGCGTGATTCTGGCGTCGGTGCGTTTCCCCGGAGGGTATCAGCAGGATGCTTACTACGGTGAAAACACGCAATCACGCACGGAATGTCTGAAATCGTTTGTGGCACAGGCAAAAGAATCCACCGCACGCGAAGTGTGGCTGGAGGTCGGCGTCTGGCACTATGCTGCAAAAAGCCCCGAAGTGTTCGGAGACAATGCGCTGCTGTTCGGCGCCGACGGCATTTTTGCCAATTTGGTGGCGGAAGATTTCGGAAAATCCTACACGGTCGGTGACCGAACCGTGAACGCTCCCTCGGAGCATCCGACGGAGCTGATCGATGCGGTGATGGAAACGCTGAAAACAATGAATACCGAAAAAATAAAGATTATTCCGTCTTTGCAGGGGTATTCGTATACGCCTGCTCAGATTAAGAAACAAATCGAAGAAACGAAAAAATACGGTGCAGAGCATTGGGCATTGAAGCTGACGGGCGAAACGGTGCCCGAGATCGGATGAGAAAAATGGACACTTTTGAAAAAACGGTTTCACAGGATTATAAATATCGCGGACGGATCATCAATTTGCGCCTGGACAAAGCACAGCTTCCGGGAGGAATTCTCGCGGGACGCGAAGTGGTGGAGCATCCGGGCGGGGTCGGCGTGGCGGCACTGGATGAGAACGACTGCTTGCTGATGGTGCGTCAGTTCCGCTATCCCTACGGCAGAGAACTTTTGGAAATCCCTGCGGGAAAGCGGGAAGCGGGGGAAGACCCGCTGACGTGCGGGAAAAGAGAGCTCCAGGAAGAAACGGGCGTGATCGCGGAAGAATATAAGGAACTCGGAAAGGTTTATCCTTCTCCCGGGTATCTCAATGAGGTCATTACTCTGTATTTTGCCCAAAGACTCACCAAAACCGAACAGCATCTGGACGAAAACGAGTTTCTGAATGTGGAGCGTATTCCGTTTTCCGAGGTGCTGGCGATGGTGCTCCGCGGTGAAATTGAGGACGCAAAAACACAGATTGCCGTGCTGAAACTGGCACAAATGCGCCATGATCGTTAAAAAAGACGGCGGCGATCTGTTGATCGGCGGGATCGGCACGTTTTCGTTGGAAAGAACGCTGAATTGCGGACAGTGTTTTTCCTTTTCTCCGACGGAGGACGGCAGCTTTTGCGGTGTAGTGCGGGAAAAGGTCTGCCACGTGCGGCAGGAAGGGGAGCTTCTGCGCTTTTTCGACACTGAGGAAGAAGCCGCGCAGATTTGGATTTCGTATTTTGATTTAGACACCGATTATGAAACAATTTGCCGACGGATCTGTACCGATGAGACGATGCAACGGGCGGTAGAATCCTGTGCGGGAATCCGTATTCTGCGGCAGGAGCCGTGGGAAGCCCTGTGCTCGTTCATTCTCAGCCAGAATAACCACATTCCCCGTATCCGCGGCATTGTCGGACGGCTGCGTGAAATGTTCGGAAAACCGCTCGGAAACGGACAGTACGCCTTTCCTGCGCCCGAAGTGCTTGCCTCGTGTACGCCAGAAGAACTTGCCCCGCTGCGCAGCGGATTTCGCGCGAAATATCTGTGCGATGCGGCAAAAAAGGTCGCCGGCGGACAGCTGGACTTTTCCCGTATTGCATTGGCGGAACATTCGGCAGCACGGGAAGAATTGATGACGGTGTACGGCGTGGGGAAAAAAGTGGCAGAATGTACGCTGCTTTACGGCTTTCATCGGTTGGAATCCTTTCCGGAGGATGTGTGGATCCGCCGCGCGATGCAGTCGCTGTATCCCGAGGGAATTCCCGAAGCCTGGACACCGTATGAAGGCGTTGCCCAACAGTTTTTGTTTGACTATGTCCGAAAAACCCGTGATTTTTCTTTGCACCCTGTCATACGATAATGACGGGGTGTTTTTTATGAAAAGAATTTCGGCAAAATTGGCGATGATCGTTTGCAGTACGCTGGTCATTGCGGCAGTGGTACTGTCGGTGCTTGTCCCGCTGATCATGAAAGCGGCAACGGTGGCAGCTCCCGGAAAACTCTATCCGATCTATCGGGTGGATACCGCGGAGAAGAAAGTGGCGCTTGGTATCAATTGTGCATGGGAAGATACGGATACCGACGCTTTTTTGAAAATTTTGAAGAAAAAAAACGTGCGTGCCACGTTTTTTGTAGTGGGAGAGTTTGCCGCGCGATGTGAGAACGCCGTGGTGCGTATTCATGCGGCGGGACACGAGATCGGCAACCATTCGGACACGCATCCCGATATGGCAAAGCTGTCGGCGGATGCCATGAAAAAGGAAATTGAATCGGCAGGACGGAAGATTGAAAAAATTACCGGGGAAAAGCCTACCCTCTTTCGCGCTCCGTCCGGCTCGTATACTTCGGAATTGGTGAAAACTGCGCAGGATCTCGGATACCATTGTGTGCAGTGGGATGCGGATACCGTGGACTGGAAAGGACTTTCGGCGTCGGATATGACCGATCGGGTGATGAAAAATCTGCAAAACGGCTCGATTGTGCTGCTGCATCTGGGAGCGGCGCATACCCTGGAGGCTCTGCCGCAATTGATCGACCGTATTCGGGAAGCAGGTTATGAGATCGTGCCGGTGTCCGAACTGATCTATACCGAAAATTATTATGTGGACCGCCAGGGTGTCCAACATTCGCGCATAACCGATTGAAAAAACGCCCATGCTGTAACCGACGGAGGTGCGGCATGGAAGAAATATTTTATCGTGCGATTGAGGCGATTGCCCACATATTGGAAGCCTTCGGAGTAGTGATTATTGCCGTTGCAGCGGTTCAGAGCTTCGTCGGTGTGTTTCTGAAAAAAGCGGAGGTGCGCCTGTCTTTTGCACAAAGCATGGCGACGGCGCTGGAATTTAAACTGGCGGGAGAAATCCTGCGCACGGTGGTGGTGCGGCGATGGGAAGAAATCGCGCTGGTGGGCGCGATTATTCTCCTGCGCGCGGCGCTGACGGTGCTGATTCATTGGGAAATAAAGAATGAACTAAATGCACGGCAAAACGGGGAGGTTTTTGTCGAAAACACCGAAAAGAAAACATCCTCTTGACAGAAAGGCGGGGATGGTGTAACATAGAAACAATAACCTTTGATCAGGAGGATACGAATGGCTTTTGTTTATGAAGAACCTTCCCGCACATTTGGAGAATATTTGCTGATTCCCGGTTACTCTTCGGCTGACTGCATTCCCGCGAATGTGGATCTGAAAACGCCGGTCGTGAAATTCAAAAAAGGGGAAACGTCCCCGATCGTGATGAACATTCCGCTGGTTTCCGCGATCATGCAGGCGGTTTCCGACGATCGCATGGCAATTGCGCTCGCCAAAGAGGGCGGAATTTCGTTTATCTACGGTTCGCAGAGCATTGTGGACGAGGCGGCAATGGTTGCCCGTGTCAAGAATTATAAAGCGGGCTTTGTAACCAGCGATTCCAATATCCGTCCCAATCAGACGATGGCGGATGTCCTGCGCCTGAAAGAAAAAACAGGACATTCCACGGTTGCCGTGACAGAGGACGGCACCCCCAACGGTAAACTGCTCGGCATTGTCACAAGCAGAGATTACCGCGTGTCCCGTATGTCTCCGGATACGAAGGTCTGCGACTTTATGACCAAGCGTGAGAAACTGATCTGTGCAAAGGACAGTACCACACTGAAGGAAGCAAACGACATCATTTGGGAGCATAAGCTCAATTCACTTCCGATTGTGGATGCCGACGATCATCTGAAATATATGGTGTTCCGCAAGGACTACGACAGCCATAAAGAGAACACCCATGAGCTTTTGGACAGCGAAAAACGGTATGTGGTCGGCGCAGGTATCAATACCCGCGACTATGAGCAGCGGATTCCCGCTTTGGTGGAAGCCGGTGCGGACGTGCTGTGTATTGATTCCTCCGAGGGATATACCGAGTGGCAGCGCCGCACTTTGCAGTGGGCGCGCGAAAAATACGGCGATGCGGTGAAAATTGGTGCCGGCAACGTGGTGGATCGTGACGGCTTCCTGTTTTTGGCGGAAGCGGGCGCGGATTTCATAAAAGTCGGTATCGGCGGTGGCTCCATTTGTATCACCCGTGAAACCAAGGGCATCGGTCGGGGACAAGCTACCGCTGTGCTGGAGGTGGCAAAGGC
>ERZ808246.696-NODE-696-length-26832-cov-4.699406_pt1 | contig 26832 bp, 20 predicted proteins | sample MGYA00521083_ERZ808246 | MGnify/ENA primary metagenome ERZ808246 (study PRJEB31516, sample SAMN03275577) | gut metagenome | biome: mammalia-associated habitat; material: feces | host: Papio cynocephalus | place: Kenya | collected 2012-07-07 ...
CACACACTTTCCATGGGAGGGACGGGGTGGGTCGAAAAAATTACCCAACCGACGGGGTGGGTCAAAAAAACACCCCGGCAAGGTATTGCACCCCCCGGCAAGGTATTGCAAAAAAATCCCAGGCAAGGAATTGCCAAAAAGAAAAATCATAAAAAAGTATTTGTTATGACCCAGGAAGAATACTATCGCAGCCAGAAGAAGGCTGCCTAGGAGGCCATGGTCTCCGACTACGAGTGGCTGCTAGAGCATGCCCCACAGTACCAATGGCTAGGCACCCGCCAGTGGCTGGCCGAGTTTGTATACGACGTGAACATACGCCTCGCCCCGCGCGACGAGCTGCTACGCCCCATCCCCCTGCGCGTGGTCTACGAGCGCATGTTCTCCGCCCTGGGGCTCCCGATGCTCAAGCATCCCAGCAAGACGCTGAGCAAGCTCCACGCCACGGAGCACCGCAAGCGCATAGAGCCCGACTACGTGACCCTCTTCTACATGCGCCACCTGCCAGTGAGCCCCACTAGGCGCATCATCGAGATACTGCTCAATCCCAAGTGAGGCTCACTTGGAGCGCAAGTGAGCCTCACGTAACGTTTACGTAGGGCTCACTTCCAGGCGAAGTGAGCCTTACTTCATTTTTCCCTCCCAAGAATAGTACCCCAGCATGTACCCCGAAAAGCCTTGACAAAGCCCTAAAAATTTTGTATCTTTGCACTGTAAGACAAAAGATACAAACCGCCGCCGCAAGGCAGCACAAAAAGCATAATAAACATGAAATACACACCCCACGAAGAGACGAGGATGCATCAGATGCTCCTCTCCCCACACTTCACCCTCGGCGAGTTTCTCAAGTCGGGCACCGCCATCAGGCACGGCATCGACAACACACCTCCCGACATCATCTTCATCCTGCGCATGATGATGCTGTGCGAGGTGGTGCTCGAGCCCCTGCGCAAGCGATTCGGCCGCATCATCATCACCAGCGGGTACCGCTGCCACCTCCTGAACATGGCGGTGGGAGGCGCCTTCAACAGCCAGCACGAGATGGGCGAGGCAGCCGACATCTACATCCCCGACGAGGAAACCATGCGCAGGTATGCAGACTTCATCCGGCAGCACTGCGACTTCGACCAGATGATACTGGAGCCCCGTGGGCAACCCACAGCCCATCGCTGGCTGCACGTGAGCTACACGTTGCGGCGCAAGAATCGCCATCAGATTTTGTCGTAATTCTTTTATTCATGATGTTATAGTTTTAAAGTTAATAATTTCAAATTCTTCAACAACCTTAATTTCATCACTATGAAAAACACTTTTTTTTCTAAAGAAACATGCAAGACCATCCTCCAGATAGCCATCTCCGTGCTCACGGCGATAGCTACCGCGCTGGGAGTCAACAGCTGCATGTAGTAAACTTAACCCTTTCAACAAGTTCAACCCTTTAATAATCTAACCATTATGTCAGTAAAGTTTAGAAAAGTAATCAACAATCGTAAGAATTCTTCCACAATCGGAAAAATCTACGGAAAGGCCGTGGTAAGCGGCACAGTCAACACCAAGAAGCTCGCCGAGGAAATCAGCGAGAAGTGTACACTCACGCCTCCCGACATCATCGCCGTGATCAACGCTCTCGACACGCAGATCGCCAAGCACCTCGCCAACGGCGAACGTGTGGTGCTCGACGACTTCGGAGCCTTCAAGGTGGGCATCACCACCAAACCTGCCGACACGCCGAAGAAGTTCACCGCCAACAACGTGGTGGGCACACACGTCATCTTCCAGCCTGCCATCGAGATCATCGACAAGAAGCGTGTGAAGACCATGCTCAAGGGCGTGACCGTGGAGGAACAGACCGAGTACGAAAGCCTCAAGGACGGCAGCACCTCCCCTACCAACCCTGGCGGCAACACCGACGACAAGGGCGGCTCACAGGGCGGCGGCTCTAGCTCAAGCGACGGAGACGGAACCGTAGAGTAAACACTCTCTAAAAAAGGCAGACTTCCCCCTAGGAATCTCCTATCGGGAAGCCTGCCTTTCCTTTACTGCTGCTCCACCAACCCCTCTACATACTTGCAGAGGATGCCGATGCCCTTCAGGTTCTCACCACCCTGAGGGATGATGATGTCGGCATAGCGCTTCGTGGGCTCGATAAACTGCTCGTGCATAGGCTTCAGCACCTTCAGGTATCGATCCACCACCATCGACACGGTACGTCCGCGGTCGATGGTGTCGCGCTGGATGTTGCGTATCAGTCGCTCGTCGGCATCCGTGTCTACGAACACCTTGAGGTCCATCAGGTCGCGCAGCTTCTTGTCTACCAGCGTCATGATGCCCTCGATGATCACCACGGGCTTAGGCTCCACGTGGATGGTCTCCTTCTCTCGGTTACACTTCAGGTAGCTGTAGGTAGGCTGCTCTATCGCCTTGCCCGCGCGCAAGTCGGCAAGTTGCTGATGGAGCAGCTTCCAGTCGAAGGCCGAAGGATGGTCGAAGTTGATGTTGTGTCGCTCCTCCTCGGTCATGTGCGAGGTGTCGTTGTAATAAGAGTCGAGCGGCACCACGGCCACATAATGTGGAGGCAGCACCTCCACGAGTTTCTTCACCACGGTGGTCTTGCCGGAGCCAGTACCGCCGGCAATGCCAATCACCGTTATCTTGTTTTTCAAATCGCTCATATTTCTAAAATTTTTTATTCTGATTATTTTCCTTTAATGCTTTTGCCCTTTCAGGGCGCATGCGCTCCCTTCCTTTCTACCCAGGGCGTTGCCCTGGGCTAGGTGCTTTTGCCCTTTCAGGGCGTTTTTCTTCCCTTATGACCTTGAGGTTTTAGCCCTTTCAGGGCGTTTTTCTTCCCTTATGACCTTGAGGTTTTTGTCCTTTCAGGGCGAATCATTTCTCCAGCTCCGCCTGGAACATTGCCCGGTAGAACTCCGCCTTCTTCTCCACCGCCATCGGATAGGCACGGGAGCTGGAAGGCATCCTGTAGAGTCGCATCGGCCTGCCGTCGAGAGCCCGGAACTCCACGTAGCCCCCCATCGGCGGCACCTCCTTGATGCCGAAATGCCGGGAGAACACACGGGTGGCAAGCTGACCGGCCGTGAGCACCGCATGGCACAGCGGCAAACGGGCGAGCATGCCGTCGAGGTCGCTGGGCTCCACTATCTGTAGGTCCTTGTCGCTGGCGGTGTTCTTGGTGCGCACCACCCGCTGGGCGGTATCGTATATGGCGATGCCCTTCTCCCTCAGGAACTGCTTGATGAGGGGCAGCCTGTAGGTCTTGCGCTCCTGGTCTACGAAGTGCATCTTGTCGTCGAAGTAGATGATGCCGAAGATGCGCCACATATCGTTCTGGAAATTAGGGTAATACCAGGGCATGCACCACCGCTTCTCGGCAGGCGGGAACGTGCCGAGCATGAGCAGCCTGGCGTTGTCGGGCAGCCATGGCTCGAAAGGATGTTTCTCTGTCATATTCTTCTATACCTTATTATATATATACAGCATTCTCGTCATGAATGCAGCTTTCTCGTTGTTCATATCTACGGAATTCTCGTTGCAAAGATACCTCAATATTCGGAAATACAGCAATAAAAAGCATATTTTTTCACATTTCGGGGAAATTTAACATTTTTCCAAGCGAAACTTTTGGCAGTTTCACGAAAAAGTAGTACCTTTGCACCCTGAAATGTCAAAAGGCTATAGCGGGCATGCCCCGAAAAGGGACACGAATGATGTATAACGAAAGATAAAACATCCCCGCGACGTCTATTTTTAATAACCCAATAAAAATAAAAAAAGAAAATGAAAAAAGGTATTCATCCAGAGAACTATCGTCCTGTAGTATTCAAGGATATGTCTAACGGCGATATGTTCCTCTCAAGATCTACATGCAAGACTAACGACACAGTAGAATTCGAGGGCGAAACTTACCCAGTGGTTAAGATTGAAATCTCTAGCACCTCTCACCCATTCTATACAGGTAAGAGCAAGCTCGTCGACACAGCAGGTCGCGTAGACCGCTTCATGAACCGTTACGGTAAGTTGAAAAAGTAATATATATACCTTTTTATATAAGGATATATTATCATTCACAACATAAAAAATGCGTTCCATCGTAGTTGCATATACGAAGGAACGCATTTTTTGTTGCCAACTATATGGTTGGAATAGCCTAATACAACCCTGAACACCCTATACGCCCTGTACAGCCCTATACAACCCTGAACACCCTATACGCCCTGTACAGCCCTATACGCCCTGAACACCCTATACGCCCTGTACAGCCCCCTATACGCCCTGAAAGGGCAGAAGCACCTAGCCCAGGGCAACGCCCTGGGTAGTTTGATAGGAAAAAGTGCGCCCTGTAAGGGCAAAAGCATTAATATCCCCCCACGAGATAAAGCTTTTGCCCTTACAGGGCGCATTCTATTTGTGTATGTTACCCAGGGCGATGCCCTGGGCTAGGTGCTTCTGCCCTTTCAGGGCGTGCCGCCGATTTTCAATTCAGCCCGTGTCAATCGCGCAGGCGGAACTTTCTCACAGGTTTCTCTACACTACACTTCACAGAGTCACTGGCTGCACGAGAAGTGACGTGAAGACCATCGAGGCTTGAGTCGTGCTTGTTGTAGCCATAGTCCCAACTGTCATCCCAATAGTCATAGTCACGCCAGTTGTAGCTACCTCCATCCTTATACATCGTGAATCTTGCACGCTTGCCGTTCTCGGCGTCCACATAGCCATAGAAAGCACCATCGCTCAAGGAATAGTCGTAGATAACAACCTCGCTATCCTCATCCTCTAGATAGATATAGATGTTACCATTGCGCACAGTCCAAGTGATACGGTTAGCCACGTAATTGTTTCCATGCCAATAATTCCCGCCATAATAATCAATCCAGTAGCCCGTGCCCGAATAAACCCCATCGTTTTGGATAAAGCGAATCACCGTCCTAGTAGATTCATATCCACCATAAACCACCTGCATGTTCCCCGTCCATGTACCATCCAGGGTATATGCTATGTCAGAATCCTCATCACAAGAGGTGAAAGACAAGCTCATCAATGCGATGAGCGCCATTGTCAAGAGTGTAGTCAACTTTTTCATATCGCTCAATAGTTTTAAATTTGATGCAAAGATAAGCCAAAATTTACTCCCGCCAAAGGAAAAAGTGGATTTTTTTAGGGGGAAATCCCTATTATTTGAAAGATTTTTCCCCCAAGGTGGCTAATTTTCAATATTTTTAAGTACCTTTGTCTCGATTTTAAAAACAAAAAGCATGACTAAAAGACACCTCTATATATTCCTCCTGGCTCTGCTGTACACCATCACGGCAGGAGCTGTGCCCTATTGTGACATCCGAAAATTCTCCATCACAGACGGACTCGCCGCCAACACCATCTCCGACATGAAGCAGGGATACGACAACCTGATGTGGTTTGGCACATGGAACGGACTCTCATTCTACGACGGATACACCTTCCATACCTTCCGCGACGAGCCCGACAAGACCGACATCCTATCCACCAACCGACTCCTGACCATCGAACCTACGTTCAAGGACAACGTGTGGTGCGTGACCTACGACCGACAACTCTACGTATACGACACCCACGAGTGCCAATTCAAGAACGTGGGACAGCAAATCAACGAGAAATTCGGCATCGACCTCAGGGTGGACAAGATATTCCCTATCAAGAACGGAAACACATGGGTTACCGACATAAACGGCAAGTACATCCTGCGCACCAACGGCCCCATCGTAGACGACTCCATGCCCGAGCTCATCAGGGTGGGACAGAAGGGACTGCGCAGCGGCAAGGTATGGTTCATCAGAGCCGACAAGCTAGGAAGAGAGTGGATACTCACCGACAAGGGAGCCATGGTATACGGCACCAAGTTCTCCACCCCCATCCCCTTCAAGTGGATACGCTGGGTGGGCGACGACACCTTCCTGGCGACGGCAGACGGAAAGCTCGCCATGTATGACGAGCAGAACCGACTCACCATGATACCGATGCCCGACGGCGTGACACGCATCAACGAGCTCAAGAACACGGGCTACCAGCTGCTCATCGCCACCAACATCGGACTCGTGATATACAACCCACGCACCTTCAAGTTTGACGTCATCAACGTGCAGAGCCCCTCGCAGCCGCTGCCAGAGGTAACCTACATGTACACAGACGCCTACGGCATGGTGTGGGTGTTCACCGACGGCATGGGCGTGACCCTCGTGAACCCACGCACGGGCGAGAAGCAATGGCTCTTCGCCGACCAGGAAGACCCTTCAGACCGCACCACGTGCGAGGCCCACTTCATCACACAAGACGAGAACAAGACCCTCTGGGTGGTGCCCCACGGAGGCACCTTCAGCTACTACGACCGCAGGGCGAGGAAACTCGTGCCCTACCTGCTGAGGAGCAACTCATCGGGCAACTATCGCATACCTACCATCTCCAAATACGTGCTCTCCGACCAGGGCATCCTCTGGATAACAGGCGTGCACGACCTCACGCAGGTGGTGTTCAAGTATCACCCCTACTCGCTCGTCACGCTCGACGAGGGAGAGGAAGAGGTGCGCGCCATCAACGCATCGCCCGACAGCCACCTATGGGCTGGCTATCGCAACGGAATCATACAGATACTCGACGGCAAGGGACAGCACAAGATAGGCTACCTGTCGCCTAGCGGGCAGATTGTGCCACAGCAGGTGCAGTTTTCGCAGAAAGGCATCTACTCGCTCTTCTTCGACGTGAAGGGAAGAGCATGGATAGGTACCAACGGCGACGGACTCTACTTGGTGAGCGGCGGGCAGGTGACCCACTACGTGCACGACCCGAAGAACCGCGCCTCGCTGCCTTTCGACAGGGTGTTCGACATCGTGAGCGACCGTGCCGGCCGCATCTGGCTCGCCACCTACGGCGGAGGCCCAGCCCTCGTCAAGGAAACACCGGGCGGAGGCATCTCCTTCATCAGCAAATACAACGGACTGCCATGGGAGAAGAAACACTTCGACCGCTGCCGCCGCATCTGCGCCACCACCACCGGAACCATCCTCGTGGGCACTACCGACGGCCTGGTTACCTTCAGCGACAACTTCAGCGACCCTCGAAAAATCAAGATATTCAAGAGCCAATACCTGCCCAACGACACCACCACGCTCGAAGCCAGCGACATCAACTACATCATGGAGCACACCAACGGCAACATGTATGTGGCAGAGCTGGGAGGCGTGCTGGAGCAGGTGGTGAGCAAATCACTGCTCGAGAACAACCTGAAAGTAAAATACTTCCACAACATCAACCCCAACGAGGGCATCGTGCAGAGCATGGTGGAAGGCAACCTGGGCAGAATATGGGTGGTGAGAGAGTCGAGCATCGACGTGGTGAACATCAAGACTGGCATGTCGGAGGTATACGGCCCCAACGACTTCGACTTCAACATGTCGTTTACCGAGGCACGCCCCTACCACGACCCGTCGAGCAACAACATATCGGTGGGCACCCCTATGGGCGTGCTCACCTTCAACCCGCAGACGCTGAAGAAGACCACCTACCAGCCCAAGATCATCTTCACCACCCTCCACTACAACGGAGAGAGCAGCACGCAGCCAATCCTGCACACGCCGAAGCTGGAGATACCCGCCAACAAGCGAAACCTCACCATCAGCTTCGCCGCACTCGACTACCAGCGCAAGTACCAGACCAGGTACCTCTATCGCCTCGACGGACTCACCCCTCCGGGCGAATGGATCAACAACGGAACGAGCAACAACATCGCCTTCAACCACATCAGCCACGGCGACTATGTGCTCAAGGTGCGCGCCACCAACGCCCACGGCGTATGGAGCAAGTACATCGGCGAGCTGCCCATCGAGGTGCGCCCTACCTTCTGGGAGAGCATCTGGGGCAGAATGTTCCTGCTGCTGATACTGATGGTCATCGTGGGAACCATCTTCTACTCCTACAACCAGCGCCAGCGCCAGAACATGAACCATGAGATGAGCATCATGAAGAACGATTTCTTCAGCGACGCCGCCCATCGCCTGCGCACCCCGCTCACCCTCATCGGAGGCCCTATCCACGAGGTATTGCAGGAGGAACACGGCATCACCCGCAGGGGCAGAGAGATGCTGCAGCTCGTGGAGAAAAACTCCATGGAGATGCTGGAGATGATCAACAAGATGCTGAGATACGACAACGACGCCAACTTCTACACCGACAGCGGCATCAAGGAAGAAGACTACGACCACAGCGAGCTGGAGAACACGAACGGACAGATAGACGACCGCAACGCTGCCGAATATCTCGAAAAGGACAAGACGGAGAAAAAGGAAGAAAAAGACCGCCTGGGCGATGGCTCCGTATCCGTAGAGGAAGAAAAGCCACGCGACCCTAACGCCGTGACCATCCTCGTGGTGGAAGACAACGCCGACCTGCGCAAGTATCTCTACAACATCATGTGTGGCACCTACAACGTGCTGCTGGCAGAGAACGGAAAGGCAGGCTTGCTCATGGCACGCAAGGAAACGCCCGACTTCATCCTCACCGACGTGACGATGCCTGTGATGGACGGTATCACGATGATACACCAGATAAAGCAAGACAACACCCTCGCCGACATCCCTGTCATGATACTCTCGGCAAAGGCAAGCGTGGAAGACCAGCTCAAGGGATTCGAGGAAGGCATCGACGGATACCTCACCAAGCCATTCTCCAGCTCTTACCTGCTGGGCAGAATAGCAGCAGTCATCACCCAGCGCCAGAAGATTCAGGTGGAGGTGATACGCAAGCTGAAGGAAGCGGGCAACGAGGACGCCATCAAGGCGATGCGCCTGATGCCGCTCATGCAGCCTAAGCCGGCTCCAGCACCGGCGCAAGCACAGCCTGGCATGAACCAGAACGGCTCGCCTGCACAGCCTGGAGCCACCCCACAGCAAGCCGGAGAGGCTGGCAAGCAAGACCTCACATTCATGTCGATACAGGTGAACGACCGAGCCACGGAGCGCATCCTGAAGTATGTGAGCGAGAACATCGCCAACCCAGAGCTCAAGATCGACGACATCGCCAACTCTACGGGCATGAGCCGAAGCGTGCTCTACAACAAGATAAAGAACGCCGTGGGCATGACGCCGATCGACTTCGTGCGCCACATCCGCATCATGAAGTCTACAGAGATGTTGCAAGGCAGTGACGACTCGCTCACCACCATCGCCTTCAACGTGGGCTTCAGCGACCCTAAGTATTTCTCCAAGGTGTTCAAGAAAGAAATGGGTATCACCCCGACGGAATATCGCGAACGCACGCAGAAGGTGTAACGTTGAATGCTTCTGCCCCTACAGGGCGTAAGAGGAGTAACGTTCTGCCTTATTTCATGCCTAATCGTCGTAAAAAAAGGTATAAAAAGCATGAAAATAATATTTTTTGGGGAGATTCAGTATAAATTTATGTAAAAAAGTTTGGAGATTTAGGAATTTGTTGTATCTTTGCAGCAAGTTCTTAGAAAAGTTAAATGATAGATTAATCGTAAGCCTCTTTTTCATTAGGGTTTTATGAAAAAGAGGTGGAAAGGGAAATCCAGGGATCGTGAGATTCCTGGATTTTTTTTTAGTTTTTTTATGGAAACAATTTAATCTATATGAAAGAAAAATAGTATCTTTGCAGTCGTAAATGCGAGTGAAAGGCTAGCAAAAAGCTATTAAAAGGCTCGCAAAAAGATATTTAAGACGAAGAATAAACATACATAAAGACATAAAAAAGAAATGAGAACTGTTTACGAATTTTCTGTCAAGGACAGAAAGGGAAAGGATGTTTCCCTCAAGGAGTATGCCAACGAAGTGCTGCTCATCGTCAACACTGCCACCAAGTGTGGCTTCACACCTCAATATGAGGAACTGGAAAAACTCTACGAGACATATCACTCTCAAGGTTTCGAGATTCTCGATTTCCCTTGCAATCAATTTGGTCAGCAGGCTCCTGGCACAGACGAGAGCATCCACCAATTCTGCAAGCTTACATACGGCACAGAATTCCAACGCTACAAGAAGGTGAAGGTAAACGGCGACGATGCCGCCCCTCTCTTCAAGTTCCTCAAGGAATGCAAGGGTTTCGCAGGCTGGGACGAGTCTCACCCTCTCTACCCTGTGCTCGACAAGATGCTCAGCGAGGCAGACCCCAACTACAAGGATAGCCCAGACATCAAGTGGAACTTCACCAAGTTTCTCGTCAACAAGAAAGGTCAGGTAGTGGCCCGCTTCGAGCCTACCACAAGCTTCGACGTTATCGCCAAAGCCATCGAAGAGTGGCTTAATAAATAAGGACACTGAACTTTCGCAAGTACTCAAGAATGCGCCCTGAAAGGGCAAAAGCACCTAGCCCAGGGCAACGCCCTGGGTTGCATACGCAAATAGAATGCGCCCTGTAAGGGCAAAAGCATTATATCTGCTAGCCTAAGAATAAAGCTTTTGCCCTTTCAGGGCGCACTTTATTCCTATTAAACTACCTAGGGCGTTGCCCTAGGCTAGGTGCTTTTGGGCCTTCAGCCCGAATCATTATCTACCTGCGAAACTTGAATAAGGACATAAAAAAATCCCCCGCAGCTGCGGGGGATTTTTTTATTTTAATCAGCTTTATTTTAATCAGCTTTATTTTAATCAACCTGTGGAACATCCTTGAGATAGCGCTGGATTTCCTCGTCGCTCACCTTATAGTTTTGCAAGTCGCCATTGATATAGCTATCGTACGACGGCATGTCGATGAGACCATGGCCAGAAAGGCAGAACAGGATGACTTTCTCCTTGCCCTCCTCCTTTGCCTTCAAGGCCTCACGCATGGTGGCAGCGATGGCGTGGCAGCTCTCTGGAGCAGGAATGATGCCCTCGGTCTGAGCAAACAGCATACCAGCCTTGAACGACTCCAACTGTGGAATATCCACACCATGCATATATCCATCCTTCAAGAGCTGGGAGATAATCATGCCGGCTCCATGGTAACGAAGACCGCCCGCATGAATGTTGGCAGGCTTGAAGTCATGCCCCAGGGTGAACATCGGCAACAATGGCGTATAACCAGCCTCGTCGCCATAATCATACTCAAACTTACCTCTCGTGAGCTTAGGACAGCTCTCTGGCTCTGCAGCGATAAACTCGGTGTGCTTCTCGCCGCTCAAGTTGTGACGCATGAATGGGAAGGCGATGCCTCCGAAGTTACTGCCACCTCCAAAACAAGCTATGATTTGGTCAGGATACTCACCTGCCATCTTCATCTGCTTCTCAGCCTCCAAGCCGATGATGGTCTGGTGCAGGGCCACATGGTTGAGCACGGAGCCCAATGTATACTTACAGCCCGGCGTGGTAGTGGCAAGCTCTATGGCCTCGCTAATGGCTGTACCGAGCGATCCCGGGTGATTAGGGTCGCGGGTGATGATATTCTTTCCAGCACGAGTGCTCATCGAAGGAGAGCCCTCTACCGTGGCGCCAAAGGTACGCATGATGCTGGAGCGATAAGGCTTCTGCTGCATCGTAATCTTCACCTGATATACGGCTGCCTCCAAGCCGTAGAGCTTGGCTGCGTAAGAAAGAGCTGCACCCCACTGTCCGGCACCCGTCTCGGTGGTGACGTTGGTATCACCCTCTTGCTTGCAATAATAGCACTGAGGCAGCGCAGAATTGATTTTGTGCGAGCCCAGAGGGTTGGTGCTCTCGTTCTTGAAGTAGATGTGAGCAGGCGTGCCAAGAGCCTCCTCAAGCGCATAAGCCCTCACAAGAGGCGTAGAACGATAGAAGGTGTACTTCTCCAGCACATCCTGTGGAATGTCTATCCAGCGATGCTCTGTGTCGAGCTCTTGCTTAGCACACTCCTTATTAAATATGTGTGACAAGTCATCAGCATTCATAGGCTGGTGAGTCTGTGGGTTCAATGGAGGCAAAGGCTTGTTGGGCATGTCTGCCTGAATGTTGTACCACTGAGTAGGAATATCCTGCTCCTGCAAAATAAACTTTTTCTGTCTCATGTATATTGATATTAATTGATTGTTTTTATCGACTTATTAGTGACCGATTGTTTATAACGACAAAGTTACAAATAATATTCGAGAAAAGAAACTTTTTGATTAGTTTTTTCTGAGGTTTGTCTTTTTTCTTTCTATAAAGGGGTAAATTTAAGAGCTAAAGTCATACTTTTCTATACAAAATTCCACTTAAAACAAATTTTACCCCCTAAAATAACAAATATTCCACCATATAATATGTAAATTATCGTATCTTTGCATCAGAAAAAACAAAGGCGTTGTGATAACGCTAATCATCATCTTTTACTTATACAAAAATAAAAAGCAGTGGAATTCGATAGGGGTATCGAAATTTCCACTGTTTTTTTTATATATTCCTCATCACTCTTATTATAATACTAGTAGTATCCATACTATACCAAGATAAGTATCCTAACTATTCCAAGATAGTATCCATACTATTCTCGGCAATGCTTTATTTTGTTCATTGTTTTACTCATTATCATCCAATTTGATTTTGCTTATTTGGTTGAGCAGCTTCACAGCTTGTTCTACGCTCCCCACATCACTGATGCGGAGGAAACGCTTGTTGTTTTTCTCCTTGAGGTTGCACGACTGGATGTGAGTGGTGACGTATGTCAACACCCGAGAGAACATCTGGCTGCGATAGAACGGACTGTTGACATTGCTCACAAACTGCAGTTGCATGATGCCCTGCTTGAGCATCACCTTCTCGCAGCCCAGCATCTTGCCCACACGGCGCAATCCCACTATCTGCATCAATTCCTCTGCCTCCTGCGGTACCGGACCAAATCGGTCTATCAGTCTTTGGCGATAGGCATCCACCTCCTCATCATTCTCCAAATGATCGAGCTCACGATAGAGCAACATACGCTCACTGTCGCCTGGCACATAGGTCTGAGGGAAATATGTATCCAAGTCGGTCTCCACCGAACAATCGTCTACGAAATCTTCTCCGGTGAGTTGCTTACCCTCCTCCATCTCTTGCTGATAGAGGTCGTTGAACTCCTCGTTCTTCAACTCAGTGACAGCCTGAGAGAGAATCTTCTGGTAGGTCTCATAGCCCAAGTCTTCCATGAATCCACTCTGCTCGGATCCCAACAAGTTGCCAGCTCCACGAATGTCGAGGTCTTGCATGGCGAGGTTGAACCCGCTGCCTAGGTCGCTGAAGGTTTCCAAAGCTTCCAGTCGGCGACGAGCCTCTTGGGTGAGAACACTCTTAGGAGGCGCTATCAGGTAGCAGAAAGCCTTCTTGTTGCTACGTCCCACACGTCCACGCATCTGGTGAAGGTCGCTCAAACCGAAATGGTGGGCATCATTCACGATGATGGTATTGGCATTGGATATGTCGATGCCGTTCTCCACGATGGTGGTGGAGAGCAGCACGTCGTAGTCGTAATTGATGAATCCCATGATGATCTTTTCCAGTTCATCGGGTTTCATCTGTCCGTGGCCTACCGCCACACGACAGTCGGGCACATTCTTCTCGATGAGCATCTTCAGCTCGGGAAGCTTGGCAATGCGGTCGCAAACGAAATAAACCTGTCCATTGCGACTCATCTCGAAATTGATGGCATCGGCTATCACCTCACTGCTGAAAGTTACCAGTTCGGTATGTACTGGATAACGGTTTGGGGGTGGCGTGCGCATGATGCTCATGTCTCGGGCACCCATCAACGAGAACTGCAAAGTGCGAGGTATAGGAGTGGCTGTCATCGTGAGCGTATCAACATTCACCTTCAACTGGCGCAACTTTTCCTTGGTGGAAACACCAAATTTCTGCTCCTCATCGATGATGAGAAGTCCCAGGTCGTGCCATTTCACGCTCTTGGAGATAAGCTTGTGCGTTCCGATGAGGATATCCACCTTGCCAGCCTGAAGCTGCTGTAGGATTTCCTTGGTTTGCTTGGCAGAGCGAGCACGGCTCAGATAATCCACCGTCACAGGAAGTCCCTCCAAGCGGCTCTTGAACGTCTGGTAATGCTGGAAAGCGAGCACAGTGGTAGGCACGAGCACAGCAACCTGCTTGCCATCGCAAGCTGCCTTGAAAGCCGCACGTATAGCCACCTCGGTCTTGCCAAAGCCCACATCGCCACATACCAGTCGGTCCATCGGACGGGCACTCTCCATGTCCTTCTTCACCTCCTGTGTGGCCTTGTTTTGGTCGGGAGTATCCTCATAGATGAACGAAGCCTCCAGCTCATGCTGCAAATAACTATCGGCGCTAAAGGCAAATCCCTTTTCACGGCGACGCTGGGCATAAAGCTTGATCAAGTCGCGAGCGATGTCCTTGATGCGCTTCTTAGCCTTCTCCTTCAGCTTGTCCCAGGCTCCAGTGCCCAGGGTGGAGAGGCGAGGCGGCTCACCCGTGTCGCTGCGACGATACTTGCTAATCTTATAGAGAGAGTGGATGGAAACATCCACCTTGTCGTTGTTCTTATAGATGATGCGTATCATCTCCTGATAGCTATTGCCAACAGGCACACGCACCAATCCACCAAACTTGCCGATTCCATAGTCTACATGCACTATGAAATCGCCCACCTCCATCTCTTGCAACTCCTTCATGGTGAGCGCCATCTTGCCGGCACGAGCCGAGTCGGAACGCAAGTGGTATTTATGGTAACGGTCGAAAATCTGATGGTCGGTAAAGAAGCAGCATTTCTTGTCGCTGTCGACGAATCCCTCATGCAGGGTCTTGTCTACTGCGGTGAAATGGATGCCATAGTGTTTCAGTTCTTCACTCTCGAAGATGTCCTTCAAGCGTTGCTGTTGCTTTTGGCTATCTGCCAATATATATAAGGTGTAGCCCTGCAGGAGGAAATCTTCGAACGACTGGCAAAGCAGGTCGAAATTCTTGTGGAAAAGTGGTTGCGGAACGATATGGAAGGGCACGAGAGCCTGCTTTTCATCCTTGCCCAAGCCCATTTCCACGCGCACATGTTCGGTCACAGCCTTTTGAAATTCGATGGCCGACACCAGGTTGAGTTCCTTCTTCATTTCGTGGCGAATGCGCTCCGCCTCCACCTCTGTGGCACCCTCCAGCTGTTCCGTGAGGCTCTGCGAGGAGAATCCATCGGCATAGATACGGTCGATGCAATCATATACATAGGTGAAATCCTTCATCACGATGAGGGTGGAAGGGGACAGGAAATGGAGGAAACACTGCTTGGCAGACTGGATATTGGCGAGTTCTGGCACGATTTCGATGTCCTGACGCTTGTCTTTCGAGAGCTGAGTCTCCACATCGAAGGTGCGGATGGTGTCGATTTCATCGCCAAAGAAATCGACACGGAAAGGAAATTCACAACTGTAGGAATAGACATCGAGGATGCTTCCACGCACGGCAAACTGCCCCGGCTCATAAACATAATCGGTCTCTGTGAGCTCATATTCGCGCAAGGTATGCACCACATCGCTCATGGCAATCTGCTGTCCTACAGATAGTTTCAGTATTCGTTCATCAAGACTTTGCTTTGCCACCACAAGTTCTGCCAAAGCATCTGGATAAGTAACGATGTAGAGATTGTTGCCCGAGGAAAGGCGAGCCAACACCTCGGTGCGGAGTATCTCGTTGGCAGCATCTCGCTGTCCATACTTCACCGCCCTGCGATAACTGGAAGGAAAGAAGAACACTCGCTCCTGCCCCACCATCTGGGTGAGATCGTGATAGAAATAGCCCGCCTCGTCGGCATCGTCGAGCACGAAAAGCACCGAACGGCGCAATCTGCCTTGCAACGAGGCAAAGAACATGGATGCCGACGAGCATAACAAACCCTGGAGAAAAATCGAATGCACCGATTTCTTTCCCAGCAAATCGAAGAAGGCTTCCGCCTGAGGCGAACGCCCATACACCTTATAAACGTCTTGTATCTTCACGCCTTTCTATCACATTTTCTTGTATCTTCACGTCTGTTCTATTTCAAAACATTCCTAGTTCTTCTTTGGATATTTTTTGAACCATCCATCCAGGCGCAATCTCATCACGCCAAAGAAAGCCTCACCAAAGATGCCGCCATTCATCTTACTCACACCTTCACGGCGATTGACGAAGATGACTGGCACCTCCTTTATCTTGAAACCTATCTTGTGGGCGGTATATTTCATCTCTATCTGGAAGGCGTAGCCCTTGAATCGGATAGCATCCAAATCGATGGTTTCCAACACCTTACGGCGATAGCAAACGAATCCAGCCGTGGTATCGTTCACCTTGAAGCCTGTAACCATACGTACGTACTTAGAGGCAAAATAGCTCATCAGCACACGTCCGATAGGCCAATTTACCACGTTTACGCCCGAAACATAGCGAGACCCAATGGCCACATCATAGCCCTCGTCGTGGGTGGCATGATAGAGACGTGGCAGGTCGTTAGGGTCGTGGCTAAAGTCGGCATCCATCTCGAAGATGAAGTCATAACCTTGCTTGAGCGACCACTTGAAGCCCATGATATAGGCTGTGCCTAGCCCCAACTTGCCCGAGCGTTCGAGCAGGTGCAGACGGTCGGCAAACTCACTAGCCATCAGTCTCTTGACGATGGCTGCCGTACCGTCTGGGCTTCCATCGTCGATGACGAGGATGTCGAATTGCTTTTCGAGCCCGAAGACGGCACGAATGATTTTCTCGATGTTTTCCTTTTCGTTATATGTAGGAATGATTACTATACTATCACTCATTTTGCTTGTCTTTTTAGATTAATGCGTCGCTTATTCGTGTGCAAAGATACAAACTTTATCTGATTTATTGATAAGAATTCTGATTTATTGATAAGAATTCTGATTTATTGGTCGGGATTCTCAACAAATCCTTGATATTCTTTGTCCAATCCACTCATAATAGCCTCGTAGCTCTTGTTCATCTGGTTTTTGATGTTCTCCGGTCCCTTGCCGATGGCAGGGATAGGCTCATGGATGGTGAGCTTGAGAGGATGCCAGAATATCCAATACATGTCCTTCATGCGAGGCTTTACATTGAAGCTGCCGTTGATGGTGAGCGGACATACGGGGAGCTGCAACTCATCCGCCAACATGAAGGCTCCACGACGGAACACACCCATGTGACCCGTAAAGGTGCGGGCCCCCTCGGGGAATACCACAAGCGACATTCCTTCCTGCAACTCCTCACGCGCCTGATCGTAAGTGGCTCGTATCTTGCTCGGGCCGCTCTTGTCTACGAAGATGTGATGGGCACATGCAGAGGCATAGCCCACGAAAGGTATCTTGCGCAAGCCCTTCTTCATCATCCACTTGAAATTACGCCCCAAGAATCCATATATCAGAAAGATGTCGAAGGCTCCCTGATGATTAGCCACAAAGACGTAGCTCTGCTTCTTGGCTAGGTGCTCCCTACCCTCTACCTTCACTGGCAAGAGAAGAATGCGAATCCATAGCTGCGACCACAGCTTGCCTGGATAATATCCCCAGAAATGACCATTGCCAAGCAAGCAACCCGTCACGGTAAAGAAACAGGTGAGCAAGGTTGCCACCAACAAGATTGGCAGACAAACCACCAACTGATATATGCGATACAAGTATTTCATCTTCTATATTTTCTTTTTATATTGTTTGTATTTGCTCCTTAATATATTGTTTGTATTTGCCTCTTAAAATATTGTTTGTATTTGCTCCTTAATAGCTTTATTTCTATTGAATAGCCCATCTATCATTTTCTCCTTAACGTTATCACGGCGATTTCTGCCGTTGCACCTATGCGGATGGGAACGGTGCCTCCCAAGCCCGAAGTGGTATAGAGCTGGCATCCCTCACGCTCGTAGAGCCCATAGTCGAAGGGAGCAAACAAGGATGGTCGCAATCCCAGCACCCTTATCTGCCCGGCGTGGGTATGTCCGCTCAACGTGAGCTGAGGAGCCACCAACACCGAGTCTTTCGAGCCATGTTTCTCATTGATGGTCGAAGGCCACATCTCTCGCCATTGGGTCGGTATATGTTGCAACATGAGAACAAAATGTCCCGGACGAATGCCATAGAGCGAGCGAGCCACCTGCGTGCGCTTAGGCTTGTCATAATTCTCTGTACCAGCCACATAGATGGAATCTCCACCCCTATGCAGCACCACATGCTCATTCATCAGCAGTCGCCATCCCAGGCTTCGCTCGAATCGCTGCACGGCTTGCTCTATCCGTCTTTTCTCCTGCTCATCGTCGGTACCTACATACCAGCTGTAGTCGTGGTTGCCCAATACGCTCATCACGCCGTCGCGAGCTTTCAGACTGCTCAGAAGCGACTTGTAGGGTGTCAATTCCGAAGGCATCACATTTTGGATGTCGCCCGTAAAACATATCAAGTCGGCATGCTGGGCATTGATGCTGTCGATGTCACGTTGCGGCAGGTTGCCACGCCAGCCATAATACGAGCCCAGGTGGATGTCGCTGAAATGTACGATGCGATAGCCATCGAAAGCCTTGGGCAGGTCGGGAACATAGACGGTGAATCTTTTCACCTCCATTTTCCGAAATCCCCAGGTGAAGCCGTAGATGAAGCTGAAGAATGCCACCACAGCCAGCACCAAACCTACCAGCTTGCCCCAGTTGCGAGAACCATGACGGAGCCTCCTGCATGCCCATCCCACTGCACTGCAGAAGGTAAAGACAAACTGAGGAACAGCCAGAAACGCCATCATCACAAACCAGATGTCGATGAGCACAGGCTGCTCTGGCAGGAAATTGGGCTCCAATGTGAGATAGGTGCTATAGCCTATCACCAACAAGGGTAACAGCCAATAAGCCAACCTCTTCCACCCCTTGAGCCGCAACTTGGCATACCGCCGATAAATCCACCAATACGGCAATATCGTGAATACCACTATGGGTATCAATATTCTTGCTATCATACTATTTTTTGTACATTACTATTTTTTAGCGAACTCGACTCTATTTCTTGAGTAAACCTAACTCTATTTCTTGAGTAAACCTAACTCTATTTCTTGAGTAAACTAGACTCTAGGAATCTTCTCATCAGTTCCACAGGAACGCCACGTCGACGAGCATAGTCGCGCAACTGGTCGTCACCTATCTTTCCCAGCTCAAAATAACGAGCCTTGGGATGGGCAAACATCAGTCCAGACACACTCGCATGTGGCATCATCATGCCCGTTTCGGTGAGTCGGATGCCTATCTGCTTCATATCAACGAGTTGGTCAATGATGAAATTGGCGCTGGTGTCGGGCAACGAAGGATAGCCTATGGCAGGCCTGATGCCCTGAAACGCCTCACGCAGCATTTCATCGATGCCGAGATGCTCGTCGGGGGCATATCCCCACAGCTTGCGTCTCACCTCCTCGTGCAGTTTCTCCACTGTAGCCTCTGCCAGTCGGTCGCTCAGGGTCTGAGCCATCATCCCGAGATATTCATCTTGCTTATATTCATCGGCAGCCATTCCATCCACCGAGGCACAGAACACCCCGATATGATCTGAGCGCCCGCTATCCAGCGGACGGATGAAATCGGCCAGACACAGGTTGGGCTCTCCTGGAGCCGCCGGATGCTGCTGCCTGAGCATCGGGAATCGCACGCCCTCCATCACGATGTCGTCGCCATCGCCATTTGCCTCGAAAAGGGCAAAGATGGCATGTGTATGATACTTTCCCTGCCATGATTTTAGCATTTGCCGAGCTTCCTCCTGCAGCCGAATCTTTTCTTGTTGCGGTTTGCCGCTCAAGCCCCAGGCATGAAAGAAATAGAGCCAGTTGATGTAGGGCTCAACATCGCATATTTGATATTCGCGGATTGATTCTTGCATTCCTAATCTTCCTCCTTGCTGTTTTTCTAGATGCCATTAGCCTCTGAAGGAGAGTTCCTCGCCTCGGCTGGTGGCATCAAATTTACCCATATTATATATAAGGTGTCCATTGCAGAAGGTTTGCTTCACCTTCCAGCGGAAAGTATGTCCCTCCAGCGGACTCCATTTACACTTGCTTTGTATACATTCCTTGTCGACCGTCCAAGGTTGGTCTTTTTTCACCACAACAATGTCGGCCTTGTATCCCTTGCGCAGGAATCCTCGTTGGTTTATCTCGAAGAGCTGGGCAGGATTGTGGCTCATCAGCTGCACCACTCGCTCGATGCCAAGCACGCCCTTGTCTACCAACTCCAGCATGCTCACCAGCGAGAATTGCAGGATAGGCATACCCGATGCCGCCTTGGCGCAACCGCCTTGCTTGTCGCTCAACTCGTGGGGTGCGTGGTCGGTGCCCACCACAGCTATCCTGCCATCGGCCAGGGCGTGGCGCAGGGCATCTCTATCGGCACGAGTCTTCACCGCTGGATTACACTTGATGAGAGCCCCCTTCTCGGCGTAATCGGCATCACAGAACATGAGGTGTGCGATGACAGCCTCGGCCGTAATGCGCTCATCCTTGCCAAAGAAATCCAACTCGCGAGCTGTCGTGACGTGGGCCACATGCAGCCGAGTGCCATATTTGCGGGCCAGTTCCACCGCCACCTTGCTGCTCTCATAGCAAGCCTCTTCGCTTCTTATCTCCGGATGATGCTCCACGGCGGGATCTTCCCCCCACCTTGCCTTAGCCTCGGCCATGTTGCGATTGATGATGTCGGTGTCCTCGCAATGCGTCATCACGGGCAATCCCAATTTCTGGGCAGTCTCGAACACTCTTTCCAACGAAGCTCGCTTATCCACCAACATATTGCCCGTGCTAGAGCCCATGAAAAGCTTGATGCCTGGCACATGATGGCGGTCGAGCTGAGAGAAGGTTTCCACATTGTCGTTGGTGGCTCCATAGAAGAAGCTATAGTTCACATGGCTCTTCTCGCCCCCCAACGCCTGCTTGTCGGCAAGTGCCTGTAGCGTAGTGGTTTGCGGCACCGTATTGGGCATTTCGAGATAGGAGGTAACGCCACCATATGCGGCGGCTCTGCTCTCGCTCTCTATGTCGGCCTTGCGGGTGAGTCCCGGCTCACGGAAGTGGACGTGGTCGTCGATTACTCCCGGCAAAACGAAACACCCCGAGGCATCTATTACTTCATCGTAACTGCCACGGGGTGCCTCGCCTTCAAATATCTCTGATATGATGTCACCATCCACGACGAGACCGCCCTGGAAAGAGCGTCCCTCGTTGACGATGGTACCGTTTTTTATCAATTTCTTCATGTTCTATTATTACTGCTCATTTTTCTCAGGAATGGTAGGAGCCGCCAGCTCGTTGGCTGTTGGTGCAGGTGCGGCGTCAGGGTTCACCTGTGGAGCCGACTCCATCTGCTCGCCACCCCCTTGCGGGTCGCGCGTACCATTCATGATTTGCTGGTTCTCCTGTGCCTTCTCGTAGTAGTCCTTCACATAAGGATCATTCTTGAAATATTCGGTGGCCTTGCTCATGATGTCCTCAATCCAAGGCGAGAGCATCGGATACTGGTTGCCCATGGTTACGAGGAAGAACACACCCGGTCCGAGCACGTTGTCAAAGTTTTCTGTCACGAAAGTAGTAACGAGCTTATCTTCCTGCTGTGAGAGGCGCATGCTCTCGGCATCGAGCTGTCGTGTCACCACATTCATGTCGCGTCCATCCATGATGGCCTGGTCGTGCTTATGAACGAGTTCTCTCTGCTGATTTTGTATCTGTTGGTATTTCTTGAAGAAACCGAAGAGCTTGTCGTTCAGCGGAGTGCCGCTCACCACCTGCTGGGTGTCGTCGAGTTTCACCTGTATCGAGCCGCTCTCCAACACGAGGGGCAGCACGGGGTCGTCGTCCATGAAGATGTTGGCCATCTTCACAGAGTCAATGGATCCTTGGAAATGGAATTGACCATGAACTACGTCGCAAGAGTCGACGTTTTTGAAATCGTTGCCTTTCAAGATTTTCAGGTACAGCATGCGCCCGTCTAGAGTACTCACGTTGGAAGTACCCGAGATGTCGTAACTATTGGCACACGATGCGAGTGCCATCAAGGTAATGAATGCGTAAAATATCTTATTCATAAGCTCTGTGTATCACTTTCGATGAACAAAAGTACAATCTTAAATTGAACTAGAGAAATAAATTTATGCAATTTAATTCTATCTTACAAGTTTTATGTTTTATTTGCACTCCGAAAGGACTATTGTAGCAGTCTTTGTTTTTAATCTTCCTTCTTCATTTCATTTGGCTCCTCTTTCTTCAGCTCATGCGAGATGCGATGGGTGGTGTACATCTCCAAGATGGCTGCGATGAGCAGGAACACCACCCATTTGTTATAAAAATAGGTGATGTAGGTCTCATAGCTGGAGAACCAGCCTCGCATGAATGCATACACGGTGTCTACCATCGAGATGCCCGACAGCACGAAGAAGATGTCTGCCACATACTGCATGCGCTTCAGGCGATGTATCACCAGCGAGTTGCCGTCGTACATCTGCATCGCCTGCATCACGCTGAAAAGCACGGTGCCCGCCAGGAACACCCAGCAAGTGATGAGTAGCATCTTGGGATGGATGAAACCAAATGCGAAGCAGCCTGCGCCGATGACCATCAGCACGCCACCCAGCAAGAAAATCATACTTTGTAGTTTACTCAATTGTCTCATTGTTGTTGTCGTCTTGTTCGTTGTTGGTATCGTCTGGAATGTCTGTGCTCAGCACGAAGATGTCCTCGTCGTCAGCCTTCATGAAATAGCGCTCGCGGGCTATCTTCTCGTAGGCACGGGTACCCCTGCGCATCTCACGTAGCTGATGGAGGTCGCTCTCGTATTGAGTGCGATATTTTTCTATCTCCGCGCGCAGCGTAGCGATGTCCATCTGGTACTTGATGTGCTGTCGGATGCTGTTGTCATCTACCACACCTACCACCAAAACTCCCGCCACAATCACTATAAGATACTTGTAGTGAGCGAGATAATTCCATATAATACCTAGTTTTTTACTCATTAATTTGCGATTTTGTTTGCAAAGATAATATTTTTTTGTTATCTTTGCATCATCAATTAAGAAAAAATAATGGAAGAGTATATAGTTTCTGCAAGAAAGTACCGTCCGATGACCTTTGATTCGGTGGTTGGACAGGGTGCTCTCACCACCACTTTGAAGAATGCAGTGAAGAGCGGCAAGCTGGCGCACGCCTATCTTTTCTGCGGTCCGAGAGGTGTGGGTAAGACCACCTGTGCCCGCATCTTTGCCAAGGCAATCAATTGCGAGCACCCTCGCGAGGACGGCGAGGCATGCAACGAGTGCGAGAGCTGCCGCTCGTTCAACGAGCAGCGCTCCTACAACATCTTCGAGCTCGATGCCGCCAGCAACAACGGCGTGGAGCAAATCAAGGCCTTGATGGAGCAAACCCGCATCCCGCCCCAGGTGGGCAAGTACAAGGTGTTCATCATCGACGAGGTGCACATGCTCAGCGCCGCCGCCTTCAACGCCTTCCTCAAGACCCTGGAGGAGCCACCTTCGCACGTCATCTTCATTCTCGCCACAACCGAGAAACACAAGATTCTGCCCACCATCCTGAGCCGATGCCAGATATACGACTTCGAGCGCATGACCGTGCCCAACACCATCAACCACCTCAAGATGGTGGCCGAGAAGGAAGGCATCAAGTATGAGGAGCAGGCACTCGCCGTGATAGCCGAAAAGGCCGACGGCGGCATGCGCGACGCCCTCAGCATCTTCGACCAGGCAGCCAGCTTCTGCCAGGGCGACATCACCTACAAGAAGGTGATAGAAGACCTCAACGTGCTCGACAGCGACAACTATTTCCGCCTCATCGACCTAGCCCTGGAGAACAAGGTGAGCGAGATGATGATCGTGCTCGACGGCATCCTGGGCAAGGGATTCGACGGAGGCAACATGGTGCAGGGGCTCGCCCAGCACGTGCGCAACGTGATGATGGCCAAGGACCCACAGACATTGCCTCTGCTGGAAACCAGCGACGAGCAGAAGGCCAAGTATCAGGCGCAGGCGCAGAAGGCACCTACACCTTTCTTATATAAGGCGCTACAAATCATGAACCGATGCGATGTGCAGTATCGCCAAAGCTCGAACAAGCGCCTTCTGGTGGAGCTCACCTTGATAGAGGTGGGGCAGATTACACAGCCTGAGGATAAAGATGTGCCTAGCGCGGGGCGTACGCCCCATAGATTAAAATCCCTGTTTCGGAAAATTGTTGCCCAGCTTAAACCTGTCGCTCAGGGTGCAGGTGCTGGACAAGAGAGCAACAGCGAAAACCGCCCTACAGCAGCGGTATCGTCTGTTGCCCCAACCCCTGCTATGCCTCAAAAGCAGGCTGAAAGCCAAGAAAACGCCGCCAATAACGCAACCGGCGCCACTGCCAACACCACAAACGGTGCCACTACCGATGCCACAACAGCCCCTGCATCGCCCCACAAACCACGCTTGAAAGGGCTCAAGGGCGTAAACTTGGCAGGCATCGGCATGACCTTCAGCAACTTGAAAAAAGCTGACGAAATTCAGCGAAAGCAATACAATCCATACGATGATTCATCGGACGCGCAAGCCACCACCATCGATGGAAAGCAGCAAGAATTTACGCAAGAACAAGTTGAGGGTCAATGGTTTAGCATGTGTATGAGGATGCAGAACAAGAAGGACTTCATCGGACTAGCCAACCGCATGAAGGGAATTGTGCCAAAAATTACAAAATTTCCTGACATAGAGGTTGTGGTGGACAACCAATTGTTGCTCGACGACATCCTGCGAATCAAGAATCGCATCCGTTCTACCTTCGTATTGGGGTTGCATAACAGCGACCTCACCCTCAATTATCGCCTCGCAGAGCGCGAAGAGGTGGGCAAAATTCTGAGCAAAGGCGAGATGCTGGACGAGTTGACAAGCAAGAATCCTGCCATGAAGCGACTCACCCAAGTATTCAAACTCACTATCGCATAAGGCATCCTCAGTTTATAGCGCAAGGCATTTCATCCTATCGCACAAGGAGTTACGACCTATCGTACGATGAATTACGACATAGATACACCATGGGCAAGCGATAACGATAACAATAACAGTCTTATTTTCCGACCCTTGTAAGGTAGTATGTGGGGAGTAGAAAAGGGTAATTATTATGATTATATTTATATATATTATATATAAATATAAAATTTTTAATACTACTTTTTCTCCTTCGTTTATTACCCCCTCGGAAAATTAGACTGTTATTGTTATCGTTATCACTTGCCGTGTTTTTAATACCCCATGGCTTACATCCATTAAATCATGAGTTTTGCCACCCACAACTCTATGACTTTCCATCAGCAACTCTACGAGTTCTTATCCACAAAACTATGAGTTATCTAATTTAACTAAAAAGCCCTGCAGATGTTAATGCCGTTTAACATAACTCTGCAGGGTCTTTTTTGGTACTTTCGGAAAAAAGCAGTATCTTTGCAATCGAAAATATTATAGCAATCGAAAAATGCTTAGATGAGCATCATGCCAGCAGCCTCAGCCTCTCTACGCATATCCTCCGGCCAGATGCTAGCCTGAATCTCGCCGATGTGGGCCTTGTGGAGCATCACCATGCAGAGGCGACTCTGACCGATACCACCACCGATGCTCAGAGGCAACTTATCATTCAAGAGCTGCTGATGGAAATAGAGCTTCTCACGCTCTTCCTGCCCCTCAATCTTGAGCTGACGCAAGAGGCTTTCCTTGTCGACACGAATGCCCATGCTGCTCAGCTCGAAGCTGTGGCCCAATACTGGATACCAAATCAAGATGTCGCCATTCAATCCAGCCTTGCCATTCTCAGCCACAGTGCTCCAGTCGTCGTAGTCGGGCGCACGTCCATCATGCTTCTTGCCATCGCTCAACTTGCCACCGATGCCCTCTACAAACACGGCGCCATATTTCTTGCAGATGGCATCCTCACGCTCCTTGGGAGTCTTGTCGGGATACATATCGAGCAAGTCCTGGGCATGAACGAAATGAATCTCCTTTGGCAGGAAAGGCTTGATTTGTGGATAGTGCTCGCAAGTGAGATACTCGGTGCGCAGGATGGCAGCGTAGATGCGACGCACCACATCCTCAAGGAACGCGATGGTACGGTCCTCGCGATTGATGACAGCCTCCCAGTCCCACTGGTCTACGTAGAGAGAATGCAGGTTGTCGAGCTCCTCGTCGGCACGGATGGCGTTCATGTCGGTATATACGCCATAGCCCGGCTCAATCTCATACTCGGCAAGCGTCAAGCGCTTCCATTTGGCGAGAGAGTGAACCACCTCGGCCTGCGCGTCGCCCAAGTCCTTGATAGGGAAGCTCACTGGTCGCTCCACGCCATTGAGGTCGTCGTTGATGCCGAGTCCCTTCAATACGAAGAGAGGGGCTGTCACGCGACGCAGGCGAAGTTCGGTACTCAGGTTCTGCTGGAAGAATTCTTTTATCAGTTTGATACCCATTTCAGTCTGGCGCATATCCAGCAGCGCCTTATAACCTTCGGGTTTAATCAGTTTGCTCATTTATTCTTGTTTATATTTATTATTTTCATTATTTCTGTGTGCAAAGGTACGAATTTATTATTAAACTGCAAGCATTTTTCATAATTATTTTGCAAAATGACAGCATTTTTAATATTTTCACTATCATTTTGCCGAGCATTCTTGCACTACACCTTATATATATTGAAAATTTTACGCCAAATATTTGGCTATTTCAAATAAAATTGGTAATTTTGCACCATTCATCATAACAAAGGCATGATGCAGAGGTCCCGTAGCTTAGCTGAATAGAGCATCAGATTCCGGTTCTGAAGGTCTTGGGTTTGAATCCCAACGGGATCACTTTAGAAATTTAGGCAATTAACAACATGGACTTAGTAGAACGTTTTATAAACTACACAAAATTCGACACACAGTCGA
>ERZ808246.699-NODE-699-length-26771-cov-8.875618_pt1 | contig 26771 bp, 25 predicted proteins | sample MGYA00521083_ERZ808246 | MGnify/ENA primary metagenome ERZ808246 (study PRJEB31516, sample SAMN03275577) | gut metagenome | biome: mammalia-associated habitat; material: feces | host: Papio cynocephalus | place: Kenya | collected 2012-07-07 ...
AGCTCCGCACCACACGCGCCACGTTCGGGTCGGGCGAACAGTCGTTCACGATCACAACCTCGAAATCGTCAAACGTCTGTCCCAATATCCCGTCCAAACACGCCCGCAAATACTCCTCGCGCGTGTTGTACAACGGCAGCAATACTGAGATAAGCGGCATACATTCCCCCTTACCGTCTTTCCGGTTCGTCATTCGCGGGGGCAAAATACGTTCATAAAAATACCCCGTTTTTTATGAACGTATCAAACTTTGATTGTATCCGCAAGAGCGAAGTTTATCTGTACGTTTTTATGTATTGGCGCGGTGGAGGGAAAATCATCGGTCGAATACGCGAAAAGCGGGGATCGCCCCCGCTTTTCTTGATTTTTATAATGATAAAAGGCCGTTTTTACAGAACCGGACATCCCACCGGCGGAACCGGCGCCAGATCCTGCGTTTTTTCCGCCAGATTTTCCTTGTACGTCTGGTTGGCCGTCGCGTCGGCGACCGCCGTCAGCAACAGGGAATTGATGTTCGGCGCGTTGTCGCGCGACACGTTGACCAGAAATTCGCTGTCTTTTTGCAAAGCGTCCATTGTCCGTTTTTCCTCTTCGACCATTTTGGCGACCGAGGGCAACAATTTTCCGCCGAATGACGCCTGCAACGACTGGATTTTCGATTTGGCGGCGGCGATTTTCGCGTTTTGCAATTCCGCCAGTTTGTTCATCGCGGTTTTGTAATCCTCATCCTTCGACAAATCAAACGTATCCGGATTTGGCACGGTGTATCCCGCTTGCGCCAACGTCGAAACGATGCTTTCGCTCAATTCCTTAATCGAAGCGAGTGCGCGTTCCTTGACCGGTTCCTGTTCCGTTTTGGCCGAAGTCAAAGCCAGATACGCGCTGACCCTGTTCGTCATCAAAGGAACCGGCAGGCGCGGCGTACCGTCGGAGTTTGTCTTAACCTCCAACGTCGTATCGTCGTAATCCTTGTGACGGAAACGGACGGATTTTCCGTTCCGTTCGACCAGATTGGAGAACTCGCCTTTCGGCGCGAAGTTGTCAACCGATTGCGCAACCACTTTGTACCACGGGTCGGGCAGGTTCGACGCGATGTCGGCGATGTTCTTTTCCACTTTCATGATATACGCGGATTCGCGCCAAGGCGGCAGCGGACGCTGCGGCAGATAGGGCGGCAGCATTTGCGGCTGTTGTTCGCCTTTTTTCAGCGGATAACGCTGCAAAGCCGCAACGTAATCCGTGTGCAGACGGTACAGGTTGCCTTTGCTCACGCGCTGGCAGATGTTCTGCATCCCGTCCGTTTCGCCGCACCACTTTTCATCGACCGTCGCTTTCTTTTCGTCGTATTTCTTGGACGAAACCTGCGGTTCGGGCAGAGTGCCGCTGTAATAATCGGCCGGCAGATAGGACGCGCCGTCCTGCATCGTCGGACGTTTCGGGAACGGCCGCAGCGGGTTGGCGACATAGTGGCTTTCCAGTTCGGCGTAGTAGTTGTTCAAATAAACGTCGTAAACGCGTTTCTGGTCGATCCACGGCAGATACTGTTTTTTCACCGTTCCCCATTTGGACGGCGAACCGTAAACGTTTTTCAAAACCGTGTAGCCGACATCCCAGCGCACTTTGCCATAGGCAGCCGCTTCGTCGATGTTCATGTCGGACGATTGCGATTCGGTGGACGCCGTGTCCGCTTTGACCATCGCCATGGCGGCTTCGGTGCTGGTATTGGCGTTAATCGCAGAATATTTTGATTCCGACGATTTGACCGACGACGTGTCGCCCGATTCGACCGCCGCCAGCTGTTTGGACAGTTCGGGATCGGTCAGAGAACCGGATGCTTCGGCCAACAGGGTTTCAGCACTGTCTTCCGCCCAAGCGGACACTTTTTTCCACACGTTTGCGCCGTCCGTGAAGTTTTCAGACAGCTGGGAAATGTTGCATTGGACGTTTTGCGCCAGACGGCGTTCGATTTCGTTGTATTTTTCGACCGCGTCCTTGTACTGTTCCAGCTGTTGTTTGTCCGAAATCAGGGATACGGCCGTCGCGTGCAGGTTCACCGCGCTATTGACGTCGTCCTTGACCTGTCCCAGTTTGGGGTATTGCTGGAACGACGTGTCCTGCGCGACCGGATCTTTGGCTTTGGCTTTTTTATAGCCCGCCGCGTCCGCCTGTCCCGCAGAAAGAGCGAAAAATCCGGTGGACAGCATCGTCACGGCCAATAATGTGTTTTTCAAAGAAGATTTCATGGTTTTTCTCCTATTCTTTCCGGACGGTTAAATATCGCCGAAAACAGGTTTGTCCAAAACGAAGCCCTGTCCCAGTTTCGTCGCCGCATCCAACTGCAACTCCGCCGCCAGCAACTGGTTGTAAACGATCATCAGCTGGTATTCCATCAAATGTGCCGCGTAATTCGCGCGTTGCGCCTTGTTCAAATCATCGGCGGATTCGATCTGTTTCTGGATTTCTTCGGCCGCGACCATCAATTCGTCCAAACGGTTTTGCATATAGGCCGTGAAACCGGTCAATTCAATCGCGTTGGACATTTTGAACTGCCCCTGATAGTACTTTAGCAACAGCGTGTCGTACTGCGACATTTCGGATTTTTCATCTTTCCAGCCGGGGCGCAGGAAGATCGTTTCGATCGACTTCGCCACTTCCAGCGGGTCTTCGGAATCGGAAATGGGGAAAGCCTCCAACGATGCGTAATCCTGACTGGAATTCGGCGCGGGGGCGGCACCTTCAAAATTGGGCATATCCAATTTAATGCCGGACAGCGACGGTTTTTGCCCCGAACGGATGTCCTCCAACGCCTTGTCGGCGATTTCCTTCATTTTCGCCTGACCTTCTTTTAACAAAGCGGCCGGAACGTGCGGAATGATCGCGGGCACGGACACAAAGTCGAACACGGGCATCCCCGGCGTCGCCTTCAATACCATTTTGAACAGGCAGATCGGGTTGACCGGCATACACGCGTGCGCCGCGGAACAAGAGAAAACCAACGCCAAACCGGCAGCCGCGAAGGCTTGTTTCATTTTATTCAAAGTTAACATTGATTTCATCCTTTTCTTCCACAGAGTAGGTTCCCTGCCCCAGTTGCAAATCCTTGACGGGTTCGGGTTTGGGGTAACCGCCGACGGGAACGGTGTTCAGCGTTTCAATGCTTTTTTGCTGCAACGTGGACAGTTTCAACGCGATCTGGTTCAAACGTTCCATATTGCCCGCCATCAGCATCAACGTGTTGGCGTTCACGTTATCCTGCAACGTACTCGCCTTTTTCGCGGCGGCGTCCGCTTTGTCCAATCGTTCTTGCGACTGTTTGGCGGCGTTGGTGGCAAAAAACACGGATCTGGCCAGCAATTCGGCGTTCACGCCTTTCTGGTATTCTTTACGCAGCGCGCGGATTTCGCTTCTTTGTTCGGCCGTCAGCTTGACGTCTTTCAGCGCGAACAGCGAGGATTTCACCTTTTTGCTGGCTTCGTCCGCCCCGTTCGATCCTTCGGCCGCCTGCGCGATCGGCGTTTTTTCCTTTTTCAATCCTTTGAACGCATCTGACTTGGCGACTTCGGACGTCGCTTTGCCCATGGATTTCAAATCGCGCGCCGCCGCCGCCTGACCGACCGCTTCAATCTGCCCTTGCATCGTTTTGACCTGATTGACGCGGTTCAAAACTTCGGGGATCGGCTGGTAGCGGCCGACCAGATTGGTCACCAAAGCCGCCAGCTTTGCCACGTCGAACACCGGCCATCCCTGCGCTTTGGCTTGGGACAACGGCATCAGAAGAGACACCGACAGCACGCTTGACAATAATACCTGCTTTTTCATTTTCTCTTCCTTTCCTATTTCTTGTCAGCCGAAGCACCCGTTCCGGCGGTCGTTCCGGTTCCCGTTCCGCCTTTGCCGTTTTTATTCACGGCGGCGGAAGCTTTGTCGATCGCGCCGTTGACAGCCCCCTCGGCCTTGCCTTTGGCGTCATTGACTGCACCCTCGGCTTTGCTCTTGGCGTCGTTGACGGCACCGTTGACCTTGCCCGTGGCGTCCTTGACGGCTCCGCCGACCTTGTCTTTGGCGTCCTTGACCGCGCCTTCGACTTTGGTTTCCGCGCCGGCGATCGCTTTGGCGGCCGTTTCTCTGGCGTCTGTAATGGCCTTGTCAGCCTTTTCCTTGGCGTCGTTGACGGTCTTTTCGACCTTTTCTTTCGCGTCGTTGACGGCATTTTCAGCTTTTTCCTTGGCGTCATTGATCGCCTTGTCAGCCTTTTCCTTGGCGTCATTGACGGTCTTTTCAACCTTTTCTTTCGCGTCGTTGACGGTCTTTTCGACTTTCTTCGCCTTTTCTTCAGCCTGATCTTTCAGCTTTTCAAGCTTGCTCTTTTCTTTCTCTTCTTTTTTATCGGCGTCTTCGGCTTTTTCATCGCCTTCCTTATCCTTGTTCCCGTCTTCCTTGTTTTCCTCTTCGTTCTTTTCCAGCTTTTTGTTTTGGGACTGCGCCGCTTCCAGCGAATCCGCCGTTTCGACCTGCACCATGCTGGCCATCAACAGTTGGCGGTAGTTCGCCTGTTCCATTTTCAACAACGCCACTTTGTTGATTTCGTTTTGCAAATCCGTTTCGGATTCCTTGGCTTCGGCGTCCTGACGCAATTTTTCGATCGTCGCCAGATCCTTGTCCAGTTTTTTACGAGTAGCCACGGCTTTGCCGAACGAAGAGGCGAGCGCCGTAAATTTGAATTCGGAGATTTTTTTGGTTTCCGCGTCCTTTTCCGCAGGCGTCGGATTTTCCTTTTGCTTCAACAGGTTTTCCTGCAACCATTTGTTTGCCGTGTCGGGATCTTTGATCGCGTCGGCCAAACCGTCGGGCAAAACCAGCAAAGACTGCTTCGTCCCGCCTTTTTCGGCGTTGCGGTCGAAAATGCCGCCTGCCTGTTTCAACGTGCTTTTCCAATCGCCGTTTCCCTGCAGATTTTGCTTCATTTCCTTGATATTGATCGCGGATTGAACCTGCTTCAACTGGGAACGGATACCGGACAACTGATCCATGACTGCTTGAATTTTCATGGAAACGTCCATCGTCGTTTGGGCTTTGGCGGGCGTTCCAAACACTGCTAAGACGGAAGCAACAAGAGCGCATTTACGTAACATTTTTTTTCTCCATCTTAAAGGTTCAAGATTTTGATCAGTTGCACATATTCGGGATCATCAAAGACGAAACGCGATTGGCTTCCAACGCCGTGGCCGCGGCCGATTGCTGATACATCAGTTTCAGCGTCGCCGTATTCGCGCCCATCAGCTGCATCTGGTCGTCGGACGCGCTGGTCACGTCTTGCGCCTGTTTCATATCCGTGCCGGCGGCCAGACTTTGCTGCAGCGAAAACGAATTCGTCATCCCGTTCAGCGTCACCTGTTTAGCCATGCTGGCGCGGGCGTTCCAACAAATACTGCGTTTGCCCATGTCGATTCCGCCGTCTTCCCGACCGAGTTTCGCCACGTTTTCCAGTTTTTGCGACAGCTTTTCCGGATCTTCCATCGTTTTTTCATCCAATCCGGCCTTGGTCATTTCGGGCGTCGCCTTGACGCTTTTGATGCTGTCGCCCAGTGCCTGCGCCTGTTGTTTCGCAAAGCTTTTCAGGCCGTCCATACTGGCCATGTCGCCCATGGCTTTGGCCTGATCTATGCCGTTTTTAATCTGATCGGCCGTTTTTTTCAGTTCCTCGACATGATTTTTCAATTCGTCAACTATGTTCCCCAATTCGGCGCCGATCGTCGGAATGGGAATCGCGCGCGCCGTTTCGCAACGCAAGAAGAAAGAAACAGCCATCAAGCCCAACAGCGCCGTTTTCTTTGAATTAGTCATAGAAGCCTCCTGTATGTTTTATGCGTACCCGCTTTGCCTACTATATACAGTTTAATCATACAATTATGGCAAAACAATGGTTTTCATTATGGCAATTGTGACAAAAAAAAGACAAATCGGGCAAACGCCCGATTCGTCACGCCACTTCCAGATATTTTTCGACAAACCCTTCGGGACCGTATTCCTTCATCAGCTGTTCGGCCAGCAGCACATGTTTGCGGCCGGACGAATACAGTTTCAAGAACGGCCCCAACCCGCTTAAATTCACGTCCAGAATGACGGATTCGCCGACCGCCGGACGGGCGACCAGAATCGCGTATTTCAATTCCTTGAACGCGCGGCCAAACACGAAATCGCGTTCGTGCGGCGTCAGACGCCAGTTTTCGTAATCCTCCTCCATCCCCTGCGGGTTGCGGAAGAAAATAACCGTTTGGCATTGACCGCGGATGACTTCGCCCATGCCCAGCGAATCGACGATGTTCGGTTGTTGGAACGCGCAAAGATACGCTTGGCGTTTTTTACGTCCTTCCTGCAAACCGATGACGAACTGGTCGCGGAACATCGGGTGTTTCAGCATGGGCGCCGTTTCGTCGATCATGATCAGGCTGGGATCGCCCGTGTCGCCGGAAACACTGTGAATACGCTGCATGATGTAGCTGATGACCGCGGGCGCCAGCACCTCGTCTTCAAAAATATGGGTGAAGTCGAACGCAATGAATTTCGCCGTCATGTCCAGCGTGTCATTGGGCGAGTTGAAAATCAGCCCGTATTGCTGGTCGTTGACCCAGCGGAACAGTTCGCGGCGCATCGCCCCCGTCGGCGAAAAACAGCTTTTGTGCAGGTTTTTCAGCGTTCGTTCCTCGGGTCGCAGGTAATCGAAAGCCGTCGTCACGGCGCGGGCTATTTCCTTTTCGGAAACGGCGTCGTCAACCATGGTGATCGCTTTCAGCCAGCGGCGCAAAAACGCGCGGTTTTCCGGCGTGTCGCGGCACGAAAACGGATTCATGGAAGTCGAATCCTTGTCACCGTCAAAGTTCACGTACGCCCCCTGAATGGCGCGGCAGAAAACCTCGACACCTCTGTGGCGGTCGAAGAAGTAAACGCGCAAATCCCTGTGGCGCATCGCCTGTCCCGCCAAAAACGCCAGCAACGTCGTTTTACCTTGACCGGTGGAACCCAGCAGAATGCAGTGGGCGACGGCGTTCGCGGCGGCGGTGACGTGGAACTGCCAGCGATAGGCCGTCCCGCTGATCGTGCGGAAAATCGTGATCGGTCCGGGACCCCAGTCGCTGCTGGCGTTGCCTTCCGGCGCCTTTTCAAGGTTGATCGCCGTCGCGACCGCGCGCGACAGGTACGAATACGTTCTGGGGTAAATGTCGTACGTCGGGAATTGGGCGAAGAACGACGCCTGTGCGATCCACCCTTCACGGACGGGCGTGACGCCGTACAAACGGCACAGACGTTCGATTTCCATCTGGCCGAATTCGATTTCCTCTTTGGTGACGCCGAAAACAAACAGAGTCATGGAATAATGGCACAGCGTCTGCGTGTCGCTGTCCGTCGAATCGATCAGTTCGATCGCTTCGTCGTATTGGTCAAGGGTCGATCCCGAAAAACTGGTCACGCGCGCCATGCGCTTTTGCTGCATCAGCAGCGCCAAAGCTTTCAGTTTGGGAATCGGCGTCACGGTGTGCAACATGGTGACTTCGACATTAATGGACAGCAAATCGGAAACCATCTGTTCGTCGATATAATCCCCCGGACTGCGGATGCCCATGACAATGCCCCACAGTTCGTTTTCGCCTTTGAAAAACCGGATCAATCCCTCGTCGCCCGTGAAATGGATGTAATCCGCCGTCAGCATGGATTTCAGTTCCGCCCCCTCCAGCGAACCGATTCGGGGGCGCGGCATGGTGATCGGGCTGCACAGGCGCGCGAAAAACGTAAACGGGCTGAGATCCAGATCGCTGCCCTTTGTTTCAAACAGCTGGGTCGGTTCGTACATATCCAGAATCGCGGTCAAAGCCTGCGCCGCCTGCGCCAGATCGCGGGCGTGGTTTTTATGTTCTTTCACCGACAGGATGATATAGTGTTTGTTGCGGAAAACGCGGCTGAGGTTTTCCGTCCATTGATCCGCGATCGCCCGCAAAATCGGGTTTTCGTGGCGCACTTCCTCGCCCAGCGGGATCATTTCGCGAATGGTGACGACGCGCACCGTGACGTTCAGATCGGCCATGGCGTCAATAAAACTTTTACGCGCGTCCAGCATATTCATGCGCAATTCGGGCTGGATCATCGCGACATCCGCCCCCTTGATCGCGAACACGCGCACCAACGACCCTTCGTGGCATTCGATCGTCGTGCCGTCGTCCTTCAACCGTTCAAACGGCAAAAAGTCGCTGACCTGCGTTTCCTGCGGTTTGGGCAGGATCAGTTCCCCCAGTTTCGTCGCCAGCAACCCCGCGAACGCGGCCGCGGAAACAATGCCCATCAGGCTGACCAGAACTTCGCCGGTTCCCAGACTTTGGATAAAGATGGAAAAAATACTTTCAGGGGGCAAGTTTCGTTCCTTTGCTCTTGTATATGTTCTTTGAACCGCGCGCCATCGGGCCGTACGCCCGCACCATGGCGGACAAATGCGGTTCGCGCGCGCCATAGACGATTAAAAACACATGGGCGAACACGATCGGAAAAACGAACACCAGCGGGTTCATTTCAAAAATCCCCATGCCGATGAACATGAACGGAAATTGAATCGCCAAATTGACTACCGCCGGCAAAAACGGCGCCCAGAAAATTCTGGGGGGCATGGCTATCGCTTTCAAAATCGGTTCCCGCATTCATTCACCTTTTTTTATTGTTGTAGCCTATCGCGAAAAAATAAACAAATCCTTTCCGATTCATTATAAGGACACCGGAGCGGAAAAAACATAAAAAAATTGCCGCGGCGAACCGCGGCAATCTTTTGCGTTTTAAACGATTAACCCGTAATGGTATCGTTAAAGCCGGCGTCTTTGGCTTCGGTGAAGTAGTTGACGATCTGAGCCGCAATAGCCAGAATCAACAGACCGAACGCCAAGGAAGCAAACCATTTCCACTTAACGGCACCGAAGATCGCGCCGACGGCCAAACCGACCAGACCGAAACCGCCCATAACGAAAACAACCGTTTTAACGTTGTTGAACAGCGTTCTGCCTTTGGAAGTGACAACGCCGAAAGCGTCAGCGGAGGCGTCCGTGGAGGTGGCGAACAACAGGGCCAAAGCCAAATATAAAAGTTTCATTTCAGTTCTCCTTGCTCAAGGTTAAATGTTCCTCATACCCTCAGAATATGAAAAACGACCGGCAATAGCAACATTAAAAAGCCGCCAACCAAAAACAGCGCAATACATTGATTTTTAATGTTTTTTTTGAAAAATGACACCCAATTCAAAAAATTGTCACGAATTTGAAATATTTTCAAACGACCGTTTAAACGGCGCGCCGACGCATAATATACTGAAAAACCAAGCGGAATTTACCGATAGTTAACATCTTTAAGGCTACAATCCGACAAAAGGTCTTTGCATCCCCCGTACTGCGCAGAAGCTAAAAAAATGACAGATTTTAAAGATGATTCAAACACTTACGCATCAACCGGAACGCAGCGGAAAAAATACCGTTTGTCCGCCGGAACGGCCGCGTTTCTGGCGTTCAATTTTTTGATGATACTGGGATTTTGCAAATTCTCCTTTTATGTTTTAAAGAATCACCGCAGCGCCGTTGACCGCGACACGCTGGTTAAAACCTATGTGGATGTCCAGCCCTATTCCGGCGTCCGTCCCGAATCGCCGTCCTATATTGTATTGAAAGATCAGCGAACGCCCGCGCCGTTTTTCGACCGGACAACGGAAAAGGCCAAGGCCGGCGATCCGCCGCCCGTTTTCGCCGCGGCCGAAATTCCCGCCCCCGCGCCCGTGATGAAAAAAACGGCCAAAGCGGCTTTGCCCGTCATCGCCAAAACGGCCAAACGGCCGCCGGTCATCCGTCCCGCCGCCGCGCCCGTCGTCATTGCCGCCGCGACGCCCGCGCCCGCCAAGCCCGCGGCCGAAACCGCCGCCGATTTGGACAACCTGATGTCGTCCGGCCTGTCGCTTTTGACCGAATCGGACGAAACGCTGATCGCGTCGCAATCCATTTTGCAGGAAGAGCCGGAACAAACCGAACCGGCCAGCCTTGCCCCCAAACCCGCCGCGGCTGAAACGCCCATCGTTGTCGCCGCCGCCAAGATCCCCGCGCCCGTTGAAAAGAAACCGGCCGCGCAAAAGAAAAAGCCCGCCGTGAAAAAAGAACGGACGGGAACGCATTGGGTGGACATCGCCCAGTTGCGCCGCAGTTTGACGGACGCTGCGGCCGAAACGCAAAAGGCGGAAACGGAACGCAAGAACGCGGCTTTGTTGAATATGAACGGCGCAAAGCAAACGGCGGCGTTGAACACGCAAACAGCGACGGACGCCGTCGCCGCCCCCGAACCGGCCGCGCCTGAAACCGCAAAAAAGAAAAAGACCGAAGACAAGGCCGTCAAAACCGCCGTTGTCCAAGACGTTCCCTTTGCCGGAACGGCCGAGAAAAACGACGTTTCGCAGACGGCCGCAACGAAAAAGCCTGACACGGCGGCGATTGCCGGAAACTCGGCCGATTTGTGGAAAATCGCGCGCGTCCGCGGTTCGTCCAAAGGGGTTGGCGCGCCGGAAAAAGCCGCCGCGAAAGAAACCGAAAAATTAAAAATCGCGCAGAAATCCGATGTCGAACCGGCCGCCGCGCCGAACCCCGCCGGACAAAAAACGGTGATCTACCGCAACGGACGGGAGGTCACGCCGGACAAGGCGCGGGAAACGTCGCTGAACTGGCTTGACCGTCAGGAAGCCGCCGTGTGGACGAGTATGTCGCAATCGGACACGCCGTCCGTCTGGTCGTCGGCGGCGGACGGAATTTCCGACCCCGACCGCGCCAAAGCGTTCCGCGTGGCCGACGAACAGCCCGCCCCCGCAACCGGCGATAAAAAGGACGAAAAGCCTGAAGACAACGTTGTCAGCTCTTTGCCTGTCCGCGTCGTCGGCGAAGAACAAAAGCCCGAAGCGAAAACGAATCCGTTATTGTTGCCGCTGGGCGCGCCGACGGCCGCGCCTGCCGCCGCGGTTAAAGCACCGGCCGCGCCCGCCGTCATTCCGACGGGCATTCCGCAAAATGTGAACCCCGCCGGATTGGCCGCCGCGCTGGCACCGGAAACGGCCGCCGCCGCTGAAAACAAGACGGACGACGGTCTGGTCAACAAAATATTCTCGTTCTTCGGCAAACCGGACGCCGCCGCCGTTCCCGAAATCGGCAACGGCGCGCCCGCCGAAATGGCGGCCGCCGACGTGTCAAAAGACGATGAAAAGGCCGTCCCCGATCCGAAACCGGCCGCGAAATCCGTCGGCAAAAAGGAAACGTCCGCCGAACCCGCGAAACCGGAACCGGACATTGCCCCGACCGAGCTACGTCTGACGTTCCGTCCCGACAGTTCGGAAATGTCCGCGCAATCCGTCAAATGGGTCAAAGCGTTCGGTCAGCGCGCCAAAAAAGACATTCAGAACGCCATTGAAGTCCGCATGAGCAACACCAACCCCGCCTTGCAGGAAAAGCGTTTCGCCCTGATCCGCAGCACATTGGTCGGCGCGGGAATGGAGGATGTCCAGATTCTGCCGGTCATGACCGACCGCACGCCGCACACGATCGTTCTGCGGATGATCGTCCTGCCCGAAGAGGGGTACACGGAATACACGTCCGACAACGGCGGCATCAAGGAACGCCTGTATTACAGAAAGTGGTGACGCGCCTTTTCCGCGATTGAAAACGCGGCCGGAATCTGATAACTTTCCAAAGAAACCCGAAAAAACGGACGCTTCACGGCGTTTTCGTTTTTATAAAGGATTTCTTAAATAATTTAATGCTTTAATTGTAACCCTAAAGAAGCGTTTCGATTTCACATTTTGGAGATTAATATGCCGTATCCATACAAGACAATCAGCATTTCAGGCCTGCTTTCGGCGGCTTTTTTACTGAACGGATGCACGCAGCTGGTTGAAAACGATCAGGCTTGGACGGGTGTTTCCGCCGGAACGGTTTCCGCGGCGCCCGAATTCACGGCGCCCGTCGGCGGCGGCCAATTCGGCCAAAGAACGCCCCCCGACGTTATGCAGAACACTTACGGTTACCGCGGCGAAGACCTGTCCGCGGCCGCCCCCGGCGCCGTCGGCGCGGACGGGCTGTACAGCTATGACAGCTCGAAAGACGGGGCATTGAACGGCGACACGCTGAACGGCATTCAAAATCAAAACGGTTCCGACGCTTCTTTCAATTCCTCGACGACCGGAACGACGGCCGCCGATTTGGGCGATGAAAACTATGATCCCGCCGATCCGGTCGAAGACTGGCTGGCGACGGAGGGATCGTCCGTGCGTTCCCTGCTGACCCAATGGGGCGACAAAGCCGGATGGCGCGTCGTGTGGAACACCGACCGCGAATACATTTTAGAGGCCGGCGCCATGTTCCGCGGCCGGTTTATGGATGTCGCATCCGCCCTGATCCGTTCGTTCGCCCGCGCCCAACCGTCGCCGTGGGGGACGTTTTACAAAGGCAACCGCGTATTGTTAGTGACCACGCAGGAGGACGAAAATGCGGACTAAACAGCTTTCCCTTATTCTCGGCGTCTGCCTGATCGGCCTGACATCGTGCAGCCTGTACCGTTCCAACATCAAGGAAACGGATCGTTCGCTGGACAAGATTCAAAACCTGCTCGACCAGCCGATCACCCCGACCGACCAATATAAAATGGACACGATCGCCGTCAAAGACGACATCTGGCTGGGCAGCCAGAGCGTCCGCGTCAACGAAGGCGACCCTCTGCCCGCGCGTTTTGAAACGGACGACGGCATCACGCTGGTCAGCACCGCGCCGGTTTCCCTGTTGCAGATTTCCGAACAGATCACGTCATTGACGGGCATCACCGTGCGCGTGGACGACATGATTTTGAACGAAGTCAAATCCGCCAAACAGGGCGATTCCAAAGACGCCGTCGCCGGTAGCGTTTCCCAAAACGTCGATTCCGATTTGTTCATGCCCGCCTATTCCGGCAAGCTGAGCGGTTTGCTGGATCAGATCGTTTCCCGCTTCGCTTTGTGGTGGCGGTACAAAAACGGCGTGATCACGTTCTATAAAATGGAAACGCGCGTTTTCACCGTATATGCCCTGCCCGTCACATCGAACCTGAGCGCGAACATCGCCGGTACGGCTTCGGGCGATTCCGGCGGTTCGACATCCGCGTCCATGGATTCCAGCATCCAGCTGGATTTTTGGACGCAGTTGGAGGAAGCCGTCACGGCCATGTTGCCGGATGGCGCGACGTTGAACATCATTCCGTCAAACGGAACGATGACCGTCACAGCCCCGCCGTTCACGTTGCAGCGCATCGCGCAGTATGTGAACAGCATGAACGAAAAGCTGGGACGTCAGGTTTCCATTTCGATCAAAGTGTTGAACGTCACGTTGTCCAACGCGCAGCAAATGACGCTGAACGTCAATTCCGTTCTGAAATTCCTGAATGAAAACCTGAAACTGACCGCTGTTTCTTCAACGCCGTCGATCGAAAACAACACCAGCAATCTGGGCATGACGCTGATCCCCGGCGACCGCCACATTGACAACATCTCGATCGTCGCGCAAGCGTTGAACGATCAGGGCACGACATCGCTGGTGACCAGCGCGTCCGTGACGACCATGAACAACCGCATCGCGCCGATTCAAGTGACGACGAACGAATCCTATGTTGAAAAAACCGAAACGACGGTTGACAACGGCACGACGACCACGTCCGTCACGCCGGCGAAAATCAACTACGGTTTCACGATGGAGGTTCTGCCCCGCATTCTGGATCACGGCCGGTTGCTGATGATGTTCACGATGACGCTGACGGAGCTGGAGGAAATGGGACGCGTCACGACGGAAAGCACCACCGTCCAGCTGCCCAAGATCAGAACGCGCGGTTTCGTGCAGGAAGTCGCCATGATGTCCGGCTACACGCTGATGTTGACAGGGTTTGAAGAGGTCAAAACTTCGACCACCAACACCAAAGAGCTGTTCGGCATCAACAATCAGGCCAGCAAGAACCGTAACGTCATGGTCATTTTGCTGACGCCCGAGGTTTTGGTTTCGCCGTTGCTGCCTGAAACCAGAATGAAAAACATCTAACAGGACGGTCGATCATGGCTGCAGATGATGATGAAGAACTGACTTTGGACGATTTGGAAGACGACGCGGACGCCGGCGAAACGGCGGACGCGGACGAATCCGGCGCGGCCGACGGTCAGGACGGGGAATCCGAACCGTCATGGGGACCGACGATCGTCGTCAACGACACGACGTACGCCGTCACCCTGTTCTGGCAGCCGTTGCAGGACACCAACGACCCCTATCCCGAAGTTCAGGAAACGGTTGACAACTTTATGGAAGGCGCCGACCTGTTCTGCCTGCGCCAAGGCACGTCGCCGCAATACGGCATCGGCAATTCCACGGAGGGTCACAAGGCCGGCATGCCGTCGGCCGCCGCGGCCATCGCGGAAAAGTTTCAGGACAAGCCGTCCTCCGTCGCCGTGTTCGAAGTGGACGAAGGCTGGTGGTTCATCGCCATCCGAAACGACCTGATCCTGTCCGAAGAGGATATGCTCTACCTGAACGAAGAGGACGCCAAACGCGCGTTTTACGCGATGATGGCCGTGCCGGATTGGGGACGGAAGATCGCGCCCGCTTCTTGGGATATCGAGGGAACGGAAGAAGTCGATCTGTGGGACATTTTGAAATCCCCCGGTTCGTCAAAGTTGATGCACATCAACAAAAACCAGCGGCAAAAGATGAAAATGGCCGCGATCGGCGCGGGCGTTCTGGTTTTGCTGATCGGATACAAACTGATTTCCGGCCTGTTTGCCACGGAAAAGAAACCTATGATCCGGCCGTTGGCGCCGATGAAACCTTTGTACGAAGAAGAGGCGCCGCAGGAAGAGGCGGAGGTCATCGTCCACCCGTGGGAAACGCTGGTGGACGCGGAAGATCTGCTCAACCGTTGTCAGGCCGCCGCGCAACAGGTCAAGGCCATGCTGATCCCCGGATGGAAACTGGGACCCGTTTCGTGTTCCAAATCCGGCCTATCTACATCGTGGACAATGGAATGGGGGCATTTGGGATGGGTCAAACGCGCGTTTGAAGAATACAACACCCGCGGACTGGATTATCTATTAGACAACGACGGCAAAACGGCCATCGTCAGTCTGGCGATCGGCGATGTCGCCATCCATTCCGAAACGCCCAAGCTGATGGTTTACGAACTGCGCGAAGAATGGAACGACATCTTTCAGGCGATCAAACAACAGGTTTCGCTGGCCGAAGCGACGGAAACGCGCCGCCCGTCGAAACCGAAAATCATCAACGGACAAGAAGTTTGGATCGACCGGACGTACCCGCGTTTGAATTTCACCTTTTCCTCCGACCTGCCGATGGAAGAATGGCTGGATATGTTCAAACGTTTCCCGTCGCTGGAAATCGACAGGCTGAATTACACCCCTGAAAACAACATCTGGACTTATGAGGGACACATCTATGAACCTACTCCTTAAAAAACATTTTTGGCTGGCGGCCGTGGCTATTTCCATGTCCGTTCCGGCGGCGAACGCAGATGATTTGTTTGACGATTCTTTTTTCGCGACGCCCGCGCCCGTAGATGCGGCAACGCCCGCGCCTGCCGCGGATGCGCCCGCTCCGGCCGTTGACACATCCGTTCCGGCTGTTGATGCGCCCGCACCCGCCGCCAACACGCCCGCGCCTGAAACGTCCGCCCCCGCCGAACCCGTTACGGATGCGCCCGCTCCGGCTGTTGACGCGCCCGCGGTTGAAACGCAGCCGTCCTTGGACGCGCCGTTGCCCGACGCGCCCGCCCCGACGCTGGACGCGACGATCCCTCCGCCGCCCGCCGACAGCGTGCCCGCTCCGGCCGGATTGGATTTCGGCACGCCAAACGGCGGCATGAACCTGTCCACGCCCCCCAGCGAACAGATTTTGGGCAAAGTGTCCAGCGATATTTTCCGCGAAATGGCGGAAATGGAACGCGAAAACAGCACGCTGATGCTGCAGTTGAAACGCGAACAGCTGCGTTCCGAAATCGACGCGCTGAAAACGTCCAATCGCCAGATGCTGTTCGACGAAATCGAACGCCGCGAAAAAATGACCCAAGCCCGTCTGGAATGGGAATTGGCGCAAGATCTGAAACGTCAGGAGGCTTTGGAACGCAAACAGCGCGCCGAGATCCGCCAGAAACAGATCGAAGCCGCGTTGAAACGCGAGGAAGACCGCCGCATCCAGAAAATGAAGGAAGAGGAAGCCGCGCAGGCCGAAAAGGAAAAGCAGGAAAAAGAGGAACAGAAAAAACAGCGTGCCGAATTGAAAAAGAAATACGACGCCGCTTCTCTGGTTCGTCTGAACAGCCTGAAACCCGTTTTGATGGCGGCGACGAAACCCGCGAAAATCAAACGTTCGACCACATCCCGCATTCCCAAGGCTTTGACCAGCACGGGCGAAGACCTGCTAACGAAAAAGCGCGCGGGCGAAGCGTTAACCGTGACGGTTTCCGCCGACGAAGCCAAAGAAGCCGGCGGCGTCCCGCAGGAATCCGCGTCCAAGCTGTACGCCGTTTCGGAAATCCGCGGCACGGCCGGATCGCTGATCGCCAAGCTGATTTCCAAAAAGGACAAAACGACGTTCTTTGCCAAAAAATCGACCATCCTGCCGACCGGTCACACCGTCATCGACATTGACAAGGACTATGTGCTGGTTCAAATCGGCAACAACAAGGAAATGATCGGGTTCCCGTCCGCGGGTCTGCTGTCCGACGCGCCGGTCAACAACAGCGCGCCCGCCGCCGAACGTGGCCGTTCCGAAGAGGAAGAAAACGCCGCCCCCGAACCCGAACCGCGGCCGAAACGGCGCAAATCTTCGCCGATTTCCGCCAGCGCAGGCGTACGCGCCAGTTTTTCGGGCGCCAGTCTGGCCAGATAATTAACCGTTCCGGCGGGGAAGTCGTCTTCCCTGCCGGCGTCTTTTAAAGCGTCACGCCGTTAAAAGAGGTTGAACAAAATGCCCGCACCGACACAAACAAAGCCTAAAACCGCAGGAACGGGAGCCGCCCCCGCCGGCGGTTCCGCCGCGCCCGAGGCCGCGAAACCCGCACCGAAAAAAAGTTCGGAGGTGTTAAACGAGCTTTTTTCCGGCGGCAAGTGCATCACGGCGCCGACCGGTTCTTTTCCGGTCAAGGAAGACACGCGCAACCTGTTGGCTTTGTTCGACAACGGCCGTTTTCTGGTCAGTTCGGAACACAAATTCGACGGCCGCGTTTTAAGTTTTGAGGTATTGGCGCGCAAAAAGAAGCTGCAGGTCAACAAAGCCGAATACGTCCCGAACAACCTGATCAAAGCCATTTACGAACGCGCCGAAAAGGACGCGCCGGCAATCGACGAGGAGGAAACCGGCAGCGCGGCCGATCTGGAACAGCTGCAGATGCAGAAAGACTACGTCGCCGTTTTGACAAAGGCGGCGGCGGTCAAGGTTTCGGACGTTCACGTCGTGGTCGGTTCCCATAAAACGGAAATCTTTTTCCGCCAAAACGGCATGATGCAGGTCGTTATGGAAAACACCAAGGAATGGGGCGAAGCGTTCGTGCGCGCGGCGTTCGCGTCTTCGGACATTTCGGACGCGAACTACGCCCAAAACGAATATCAGGCGGCGCAAAAAATCGGTGACGCCCCCCTGCGCGGTTCCAACGGCAAGCTGAGATTGCCCAAGCTGGTGCTGGGCGTGCGTCTGCAATTCAACCCGATCGCGTTCGGCACGCGCTATCTGGTCATGCGTTTGCTGTACGCCGACGAAGACCCCGACAACGCGGGCGATTTGATGGCGTTGGGTTACACGCAGCGCGAAGCCGATATGTTCTACCGTCTGCGCGCCGTCCCCATCGGCATCATCATCGTGGCGGGCCCGACGGGTTCGGGAAAATCGACGACGCTGCAGCGCAACATGATTTCCCTGCTGCAGGAACGCAATTACGAACTGAACCTGATCACCGTGGAAGACCCGCCCGAATACCCCATTCCGGGCGCGCGCCAGATGCCCGTGACCAACGCGAACACCGAAGCGTTGAAAGAACAGGAATTCACCAAGGCGTTGGCCGCGTCCCTGCGATCCGACCCCGATATGCTGATGATCGGCGAAATCCGCACGCTGTCGTCGGCGCAGCTGGCGTTCAAAGGCGCGCTGTCCGGCCACGGCGTGTGGTCAACGTTGCACGCGAACTCGTCCCCCGCGGTTATCATGCGTTTCCGCGACATGGGCGTTGAAACGTTCAAACTGATCGACCCCGAAATTATGAAAGGCATGGTTTCGCAGCGTTTGTTCCGCCGCGTCTGTCCGTATTGCCGCATTCCGGTGTCCCAGCGTCCCGACCACCCGACCGTCCAGCGTTTGCGCAAGGCGTACGGCGATTTCGGCATGGAGCAGGCTTTCCTGCGCGGCGAAGGATGCCCGCAATGCAACGGCAACGGATGTAAAGGCCGTTGCGTCGTCGGCGAAATTCTGCTACCGGACGCGACGTTTTTGAATTTGCTGGTCAACGGCGAAACCAAAAAAGCCATTGACTATTGGACGGGCGATCTGGGCGGCCGGACGATGAAGGACTGCGCGATCGAACGTATGTTGAACGGCATGATCGACGCCGAGGAAGTCGAACGCTGGTGCGGTCTGCTGGACGAAAGACCCATCTACTGACAATGTTTTGCAAAAGAGGTGCAAATGGCTAAAAGCAATTTCAGTTTGGCGGATCTCAACCGTTATTACGCGATGATCGTCTGCCGCATGAGTGACGGGACGCGGCTGAAAATCTATCGGAAATTGATTTCCCTGTTACACAACCGTTTTTCATTGATGGACGCTTTGGATCGCGTGCGCGGCATTATCACCAACGACGGGAAAAACCCCGACGAACCGATGGCGTTGGCGATCCTGTATTGGTCGCGTTCATTGCAAAACGGTCATCCGTTTTCCGTCGCGTTGGAAGGATGGGCGCCGGCCAGCGAACGTTTGATGTTGTCGGTCGGCGACGTTTCCAACCTTGAAAGCGCGCTGGAAAACCTGATCAAGGTCAGCGAAGGCACGAAAAAAATGAAAGAACCGCTGGTCAGCGCGGTCAGTTACCCGATGTTTTTGTCGATGATGACCGTTTTGATCATTTACGCGATCGGCGTTTACATGGTGCCGCCGATGATCAGCGCCGCCCCCAACACGCGTTGGACGGGATCGGCGCGCGATCTGGTGAACCTGTCGGAATGGATCGGCAAAAACTGGGTAATGGCGTTTTCGTTCCTGCCCATATTGTTCTTTCTGATCTACCTGACCCTGCCGCGATGGAGCGGAAAAACCCGCGCGTGGTTTGAAAACGTTCCGCCGTGGTCGCTGTACCGCATTTTCGTCGGCGTGACGTGGATGCTGGCCATGGCGGCGTTGGTGCGCGCGGGCACGCCCGTGTCCCAAGCCCTGCGTTCCCTGCGCCACGACGCCAGCCCGTACCTGCTGTACCGCATTGACAGCGCGCTGGTGTATATCAACAACGGCGACAACTTGGGCGAAGCGTTAAACAAAACGGGATTGGGCTTTCCGGACAAGGAAATCATCGGCGACTTGCGCATTTATTCCGAAATGGACAACTTCCAAGGCGCGCTTGACCAGATGGCCAACGAATGGCTGGAAGACAGCGTGACCGGTATTTCGCAAAAAGCGGCGGTGTTGAACATGGTCGCGACCCTGTTCGTTTCCGGCGCGATCGCGTGGGCGGTTATGGGCACGTTCGCCATGCAGGACCAGATCACCAAAGCGATGGGTTAAATCCCCGCGCAAACGAAAAAGCCTCCGCGCGAACGGAGGCTTTTTTTGTTGCGCTTCGATCACTTTTCGGCGATCTTGTCCAGCTTTTCGGGCAGTTTCAGAACCGCCATCAAAATGTCCAGCGTCAGGTAGTACGGCAAAAACGCGATGTACATAAAAAACGGCGTCAACGTCATAGACATCATAAAAATCAAAACATACACCCATTCGTCAATTTGGTACGGCGAAACGAAAAAGAATGAAACGGCGATTAAAACGGCGAAAATTGCGGCCAGACCGAAAACGACCGGCGTCAGTTTCAGGCAGCCTTTGGCGAAATAGGACGTCAGGCCGATGAATTCTTCGCCGACCGTCGTTTTTTCGACGATTTCAACGTTCAAATCCGCGGGGCGCAGCAGCAGAAAGCTCCAGACTTCGCACGCGACAAACGCGGCCAAACAACCCAAAAACACGACGACGGCGGCCTGCGAATCCGGCTGTTCGGCCATGAACGTCGATTTGTAAAAAATACCGTACACCAATGCAAAAATGCCAGAAACGCTGACAAACAGAGCCAAAACCTTCAGCACGGCATTCGATGACATTTTTGTCGGCGCGTTTTTGATCAGCTGATCCATCATCGGCAACATTTTTGTACCGACGTAATGCAAAAACGCGCATCCGGCGACGCCCGCGGCGGCGAAAAGGACGGCAATACCGACGACCACTTCAAACCGGACGACCAACGCGACGGCCAGCACGACGCTTAAAACGGCCAGAACGCTGAGGCTGGCCAAACCGATTTTGCCGAAAGCGCCGCACGCTTTCATTACCTTTTCACCCGCTTTGAGGTTGATGTCATCCAAAAAGCGATCCAGACAACCCGACAGATCGGGCAAAAGAAATTTTTTCATTCAAACAACTCCTTATCTGTTTAATCCCTGAAATTGACAAACTGCAGCGGCTGGTCAATTCCCAACGTTTTGACAAAGGCGATCACATCCTGCAAATCGTCGCGCTTCTTTCCCGACACGCGCAATTCGTCGCCCTGAATGGAAACCTGCACTTTCATTTTGGAATCCTTGACGGCTTTGGATATTTTTTTCGCCGTTTCCTGATCAATGCCCTGCTTGACGCGGACGATCTGGCGGATCATCGCGCCGGCGGCCTTTTCCTCTTTGCCGAAATCAAGGCACGAGGTGTCCAGTTTGCGCCGCGTGACATAGGTCAGCACCAGTTCATGCACCTGTTTCAATTTCAACGCGTCGTCCGCCAGCAAAACGATTTCTTTGTCGTTCAATTCGACGGTGCTTTTCGATCCCTTGAAATCGAAACGCGTTGAAATTTCGCGTGTCACGCCGGCGACGGCGTTCGCGATTTCCGTCATGTCCGTTTTGGACACTATATCGAAAGAAGGCATTTTTTTCTCCTTTAACAAAACCGGATGACATTATACGCCAAAAACGCGGCGATTTCAAACGCGGGCTTTATCCCCCACCGTCACAGGCTATCACGGACGGCGCACCGCGTCACCATAGCCCTTGGTCGTGTTGCAAATGTGACAAAACGCTGACATTTGCCGCGCCGGAACACTTTTTTCTTTCAAAATTCGTCAAAACGGGTATAAATGGACAAAAGAGCTTTTTTTCAATCACGTTTGATCCGAAGGGAAAAACAACCATGATGGAATTTTTTGAAAACGTCGATCTGCCCCAGCGCATCGCTTTTTTAAGCGCGATCGCCCATTTGGCGCGCGTGGACGGCGAATTCGACGGCAACGAAAAACAATTCTTTGTCGATTTGGCTAAATTGTACAACCTGAACAAGGAACAGGCCAAAGAAGCCATCCGCCCCAGAACCGAGGAAGAAGCGTTGGAACTGGTCAAAACGATCACGGACAAAGGGTTCGCGCTGGTATTGATCCGCGAAATGTTCTATCTGGGGTACGAGGACGGCGACCTGTCCGATTCCGAAATCCTGTTCATTTCAAAGGTCGGCATGGCGTTGAACATCCCCTTGGAAAAAATGGAGCAAATCAGTAACTGGGTCATTCGCGGCATTGAATGGGAGGAAGAGGGCGCGCAAATCTTTTCCGATTACCAACCCGCCGATATGAGCGAAGACGAACTGGATTCTTACGATTTTTAACGGCTTGTGTTTCATCCCGAAAAAGCGTATAAGCGTCTTGTCTTTATTTTAAGGAGTCCTTTATGGCTAAAGAAGAATTGTTGGAATTCAGCGGCACCGTCGTTGAAAAACTGCCCAACGCCATGTTTCGCGTGAAACTGGAAAACGACCACGAAATTCTGGCGCACACCGCCGGAAAAATGCGTAAATTCCGCATCCGTGTCATGGTCGGGGACAAGGTTGACATCGAAATGACGCCGTACGACCTGACAAAGGGACGCATCACGTTCCGGCACAAAACGCCGGCGGGAAACACGCCCGCGTAATAAAACTCCCTCCTTGCGAAAACGGAGGGATTTTTTATCCGTAATTTCCGGCGAAAAACAATGACGGACAAACTGACCGACACCGAAAAAAAACAGCTGGCCGACCTGATCGCCGCGAAAACGGGACGCGTCCCGTTCAAAGCGGGAATGGCCGGCATAAAGGCCGCGCCCCTGCCGTTTTACAAAAACGCGCGCAAAGTGGATGTCAAATGCTTTACGACGCGCCCGATCATCACAAAGGAATACGTTTGCGACGATGAAACCGTTTTTGAAATCGACGGGGAAGAGGAAACGTTGCGGGAAATGAACGCCGCCTTTTCCTTGACGCTGGGGGCGGACAACATCGCGGCCTATCTGGCGTTTTATTTCGACGCCGTCGCCGCCGTCAATGACGATTTCGCGCATTTGGTTTCAAGCGCGGACGATTTTGTCACCGCTTCTTTTGACACGGAGCTGGCGCAAAGTTTGAAAAAGCTGGTCGTGCCGCCGGAAATCGCCGAACAAGGCGACGGTTTCACGGCCAAGGTTTTCCTGCTGTACGACAATGTGCTGTTTTATGACACGCTGTTTATTGCGCGAAACGGCGAAGTACGCCTTGAAAACGAAAGCGTCGCTTACGATTCCCTGCCGATCCGGCGCGTTATGTTAAGGTGATTGCCATGGTTGAAAACGTTTTGCCCGTTGTTGACATTCCGATCCGCGGCGGCGCGGCGGCGCAGGCGAAAATGGCCGGCATCGTCAACGAAATGTGCAAATCCGACGCGGGGCGCGCGATTTTGGAATTTGCCGCCGATTACGGCTATGAACTGAAATTCGACCGCAAAACGGCCAAAGAGGGGCTGTTCGGATACGCCGACCCGTGCGAAGAGGTGTGCGTTTTGAACCCGAAAGCGACCATGGCGCAAAACATCGTCACTTTGGCGCACGAACTGCGCCACGCCTATCAGTACACAATGGACGAAGTGGACGAACCCGACCATTCCGGATACACGGCGAAAACCATGATGCACCGTTCCCGCGTCATGGAGGCCGACGCCGAAAGCTACGGCTGTCTGGTCGCTTGGGAATTGAAGCAAAAGGGAATGGAGGCCTGCTGGAACGATTTTTCGGCGTCGTATCCTGAAATCGCCGCGCCGTTTGAAACGGCTTTGAACGAAACGGGCGACGTGAATCAGGCACGCACCGCCGCGTTCAAAGGGTGGTACGACAACGCGGATCGGCGCGATTATTACGACCAAAGCATGGCGTCGTGCGTTGAAACGACCAATCCGTCCGTGTTCCGCAAAAAGCTGAAATCCGTAACGGCGGCGAAATTCGTCAACGCCGTGTGTTGCGATCCCGACGGGAACAACTATTTCACCGCCGATCCGAAAGAATTGGAAAAGGACAAATTCGCGACCATGTACGCGGATGTCAAAGACCGCATTGCCGCGCATATGGCCAAACGCGACGCCCTGCCCGACCGGACGCCCGACAAATCTTTGGCCACCATTAAAACGCAACCAAGGCCGCGGCCGGAAACGCAGCCGGCGCGCGCCGTCAGTCCGGCGGCCAAGGAATGTGCCGTCACCGCCCGTCAGGAAAGCGCGGCGCGCAAGATTCGCGCGGCGAAATCCCGAAACCCCGCGGCCGTCGTTTTGACGCAACGGGGGAACGCGCGCTGAACCGCATTAATAATGCGGCGGCGGGACTTCTTCGGACAGGGGGCGCACCTGACCGCTGGTGTCGAAATTTTGCACCAAAAAGAACAGCTCGCGCTGCATCCGGTCGATTTTCATCGCCTGTTCGGCGACAATCTGGTTCAAATCCTTGATCGTGCGTTCGTATTCGGCCGACAGGCTTTCCAGCGCGATAAAGCGTTCTTCGATTTCGTTGGCATCCATGGCGTTTCTCCTTTCGTCTCGTTGTACGCCGAAAAACGCAAAAGGGCAATATCCCCGTTTTGTCTGTTGAGAAACAAACGCAAATGGAATACCCTGTCTGTTAAACGGTAGTTTTAAACAAAGGATTTTTTTCATGACTCAGCTGACCGACCTTTTCAAAACGCTGGCCGCGATTCCGTCCCCGTCAATGCACGAAGACGGCGTGGCCGACAAAATTATCGCCCTGTTTGACGAATACGGCATCGCCGCCGCCCGCGACGCGTTCGGCAACGTCCGCGCCGCCGTCCCCGCGACGGACGAAAGCAAAAAAACGCTGGCCGTATCCGCGCACATGGATGTCGTCGGCGATTTTTCCCCCGTCAACATCGTTGACGACGGCGAAATTTTGAAAACGGACGGCACGCGCACCTTGGGCGCCGACGACAAAGCCGGCGTCGCCGCGGCCATGATGCTGGCGAAAACCGTCGCCGCGGATAAAAACCTGAAGCACGGCGGGTTGGAAATCGTGTTCACCCGCGACGAGGAACAGAATATGAGCGGCGCGCGCGCTTTGGATTTTTCGGCGTTCAAATCGGAATACGTTTTGGTGCTGGACGGCGACCGGCTGGGCGATTTCCAGATCGCCGGCGCGGGATACACGAAAATGATCCTGTCCGCCACAAAAACAAAGGGCGGACATTCCGGCATTGACATCGCCGATCCGCGCCGCGTCAACGCCGTCAAAGCGATCGCCGAAATCATGGCCGAAATTCCGCAGGGCGTTTATTACGCCGATGAAACGGGCGTCGTCACGTCGATCAACGCGGGCGCGGTCGTCGGCGGCGGCGTCAAAAACATCCCGACCGACAAACAGGGGGCGGATTTCGCGTTTCACCTGACGGACACGGCGATGTCGAACATCATCAACACCGACGCGTTCGCGCTGTATTCCATCCGCAGTTCGGACAAGGCGAAAGAAGCCGCGCTGATCCGCGAAATCGAACAGACTGTCGAACGGTTCAACGACAAATACGCAGAAAAGGCTACCTTTACGGTAGAGTTTGAAGAACACATCCCGCCCTTTGAAAAATCAAGCGACGAAACGATGATCGAAACCGCGAAAAAAGCGGCGGCGAAAATCGGCATGGATTTGAACGTGTCGTCGTTCCACGCGGGGGCGGAAACGCACCTGTACGCGCAAAGGAAAAACGGCGCGGGCGTGACGTTCAAGCCCTATCTGGTCGGCGCGGCGAACATTTACAATATGCATTCGGCCGCCGAATATGTCGAAACGGCATCCATGAACCGCGGTTTCGATTTCGTCAAAGCTTTGTTTTACACGTTCAACAACGCGTAAAATAACGATTTTTTAACGCGATTCGTCCTATAATGCGTGTCCCGTCACAAAGGACACGCATATGGACAATCAGGTTTTACGCAACGATTTTAAAAACATCCGCAGCTGGGTTTTCGATCTGGACGACACGCTGTACCCCCCGTCCGCGGAATTGTACGCCCAAATGGCGCAAAGAATCCGCGCGTTCATCATGCGCGCGCTGGGCGTTGACGAAAAAACCGCGTCCGTCATTCAAAAGGATTATTACAGAAAATACGGGGCGACGGTTTGCGGGTTGATGGTGGAACACGACATCCCGCCCGAAGAATTCACCGATTACGTCCACGAACTCGACCTGTCGTCCATCCGTCCGAACCCCGTGTTGAAAAATCGTCTGCGCGCGTTGACGGGAAAGAAGTTCATTTTCACCAACGGGGCGCACCATCACGCCGAACGCGTGTTGGAACGGCTGAATTTGCGGGATTGCTTTTCCGGCATTTTTTCGATCCGCGAAGCCGGATATATCCCCAAACCGGCGGAAAAGACATACCTGAAAATGCTGGACACTTTCGGCATCAAAGCGGGCGAAAGCGTCATGTTCGACGACAGCCCCGCCAACATTCTGGCCGCGAAAAAGGTCGGCATGAAAACGGTGTGGATATCGTCAAACGTCGAAAACAACCAATATTGCTCCGTTGACGACAAAAACTTCTGCGATTACGAAACGCCCGACCTGTCGGAATTTCTGGCCGAATTGACGGAAGAATAAACAGCCCGTCCCTTACTTTTACTTTTCACGCAGCGCCAATGCGATGTCGATCTGTTTCGCGATCAGCGTCAGCGTCCGTTCGTCGCAATCCTGCAACCGGTCTATAATGTGAATCAGCGGCAGGTTCAACGCCTTGTCGTATTCGCGATCCGCCGTCAGATCCGTGAACGATATCCCCAACACATCCATAATGGCCAGCAACGTTGACAGCCGCGGATCGGCCAATCCGCGTTCAATGTTGGAAATCGTGTTGATCATCTTGCCCGATTCCGATGCCAGCTCGAACTGGTTCAACCCTTTCAGTTTTCTGAACAGGGCGATTTTCCGGCCGATGGATTTCAAGTTCTTTTCTGTGTTCATAGGGGCAGTTTCCTATTTTAATGTGGATACCGACACCCCGTTAAAGTGTGTTTTTCCTACTTTACTAATAAAAAACACATATTATAATGTGTGCATATTTGGTTTTAGGAGGAATAGGGATGAAACAATCCAAAACAACGATGAAAGAATTGACGCGCCGCTATCGCGCGGTGC
>ERZ808246.700-NODE-700-length-26751-cov-14.710818_pt1 | contig 26751 bp, 25 predicted proteins | sample MGYA00521083_ERZ808246 | MGnify/ENA primary metagenome ERZ808246 (study PRJEB31516, sample SAMN03275577) | gut metagenome | biome: mammalia-associated habitat; material: feces | host: Papio cynocephalus | place: Kenya | collected 2012-07-07 ...
TATATGATTTATGCGTCAAAAAATAGAAACATTTGTACGAACCTCTAAACTTGGGCCGTATGCCATCAGATATTTTCGAGGAATTCTATGACTTAACAAAATTTCACAGATATCCGTCTGAATTTGAGACGACCCACACGAAAGGAGTAAAATAAATATGGGCATAACACTAAGAAGAAACTCGTATCCCGTGAAAACGAACCCATTTTACAATTTCAATCCCAATAGCGGCTATTTTGGCAAGCATAAGGATGGAAACAAACCAAAAACCAGGTTGATTTACACGAATAATGACCCAATTGAAGAAACGAAAATGTTTTTTAATCAGCTAAGCAAAGGCGCAAAAATACGCGAAGACGCACCTAATCAAATGTGGCACGCTAATCTGGGAGATGGTTCAACTATTACGATGAGAATCAATCACCCAACCCCGGAACACGCTCCTGCCGTTATGATTTCAATAAGAAGGAGCAACGATAATGCCGGAATCAAGACTCAAAAAATACATTTTATAAAGAAAGGTGACAAAAAATGGAAAATTTAAACTTAACGATTTCAAAAAAGGGAATTAAATTATTAAAGAATCTCATCGGTCACGAATTCATTTCAATGAAACATGACAAATTGAATGGCAGAGACATCGTTTTTGGAAAAATCGAAATGGTTTCATCAGCCGGGCGTTATTTGATCGATAATCGTGCGGATTGGTTCGATGATTATTTTTCTGGACCAGAAGACATGCTCTTTTTGGATTTCCTGGAATTGAATAGAAATGAGAACCCATTCAAGACATGGCCAGAAGATTCAACAGAAACGCAAATCATCAATGAGAGAATAGAAGACGTCCTGATCGTTCAAGATGATGGCGATGTCTATAAAAAAGACGTTTATTGCCAGCATATCAAATCTTCCGAAGGAATCATATTCGTTACAGACAAAGCACAATACGGTTTCTTCAAAGACACCATGTGGCTTGATGAAAATATTGTGATAATCAAAGATGAAAAAGATGCCTTAAGCAAAGCCGAGAGCCTTAAAGAGCATTACGACATCTTCGGATATCCATTCCATGGTAAATGCAAGCGTTCACTCATTTCATTAAGAGATGGAACAACAAAAGAAGTCGACAGCGTAGAAGAGGAAGGCGAAATAATAAAAGAAGATAATTGTTAAAAATAGTAGGCGGTCATTGATGGCTGCCTCCCTTTTCTATTTTTTCCATAAAATTTGTTATATCTCTTCCACGTGTCTACCGGAATTTTAACCATTTTTCATGTTTTTGGCACTTTTAGGCCAAAAATTGAAAAGTGCCGTATTTTGAAGCGTTCCCCAAACATTGGACAGTTTAGTTCAATGCAAGGAGGGCGCTTTTGTGTTTTTCTTAGCGAGAACATCGCCGATGAAACGCCTCGAAGAATCAGAACAAATGAGGTGAGCACACGAAATCAGGGCATCTCTTTCTCATCCCGACGATCTTTTCTTGCGTGGTTAGACCTTTTCTGACGAACGCTTTCAGACGAGGCTTCTGAAACAGGTTGAAGATCTCTTTTAGGATAGAACCATTGAAGAAAACTGCGGACACCGCCAATGAAATAGTCAAAAGGACTTAAGAAATTTCGCTTTTATCGCTTCTTTTCACGAAAATGATCGATATCTCCTCACTTTGCGCGTTAAAACCACATTTTCACGAAGGCTTCTATCTTTTCTTTTAGCGCCTTGTCACAGGCAGTCGCCACCAAAGAGAACAGGTTCGACCAATCGGGGAAGCTTTCCCTTGAGGAGGCTAGATGCCACCTCACGAACATCGTCAGAAACCGATGGATTCCGTTTATCGGCTCTCGTGAGTTCTCAGAATCGGAAACCATCCCGATAAGAGGCGAGAAAGCCTTGCCGCACTCGAGGCATCCCATCGGCTCGCCGAATTTCCCTATTGCATTCAAAAAAAGACCACTTGGATTATTGTATAAAATCATCGCCGCCCAGAAAGCCTGTGCCAATAAAATTTGAAGAAAATAATGGGAGCAAAGCTCAAAGTCGCTATATACTATCGGAAAGAAGGAAAACCACGAACATGGATAAAGCAATCGTTTCTTTGGCCTACCGCTATGACGGGTGGGGTTTGGCCCTTTATATTCTTATCGTCACCCTCGCTTCGGGATGCCTTTCTTCGATTCTAGGCATCGAAAGAGAAATGAAAGGACAGGCAGCCGGATTAAGAACACACGTCCTTCTTTCGATTGGATGCACCCTTATTATGGTCGTCTCGATCTTTGGCATTGGCTATGCCAGCGGCCAAATCGATTTCACCAAAGGCGCTATCGATGCTTCTTTGCTTTCTTACGACACTTCCCGAATCGGAGCAGGCATCACTGCCGGAATCGGTTTTGTTTGCGCTGGCACCATCATTCGGACGGGCCTTTCGGTAAGAGGCTTGACAACCGCGGCTACTTTATGGGTTTCGGCCGGGATTGGAATGGCGTGCGGAAGTGGGCTCGTCCTAGAAGCCCTCATCGTTACTGCCATCACTTTAGCGCTTCTTTTGGGCCTTCTTTCCATCGAGAAAGCGATTGGCAAAAGAAGCCCTCAAGTACGCTTAACCATCCAAAAGAATATGATGGTCATTCGCGAAATTAGAGAAGCTTCCGACACCAATGGCTTAGTCATCAAGAACATCGGCACCTACACCAAAAAGCTTGAAGACGGAATGGAAGTTACCGTCGTCAACGTCTTATTCGCCCTTCAAAGCAATCAAGCGGCATTAGAAGAGCTTTGCGAATCCTTCAGCCATCGCGAAGGCGTTGTTTCTCTCGAAAAGATCCATTTCAAAGACCCCATCGGGGAATAAAGGAATACTCACTTTCTTGGCGAAAGAAAACACTCTTTTTCGTGCGAATTGATAAGCCCAACCGCTTGGAGATAGGAATAGGCGATCGTGGAACCGAAATACTTCATTCCTCTTTTCTTAAGATCGGCCGCCAAGGCATCGCTTAGAGAATTCTTCGTCTTGCCGGTTTCACAAAGAATCTCTCCTTTGGCAAAAGAGAGAAGATAGGCTTTAAAGGATCCGAATTCCTTCTCCACTTTTAGAAACGCTTGAGCGTTTGTGACGGCCGCTTCAATCTTCTTTCGAGAACGAATGATGCCTTTATTAGAAAGAAGCTCCTCAACTTTCTTATCGTCAAAAGAAGCAATCCTTTCCGGATTAAAATTCATAAAATCTTTGCGAAAGGCCTCTCTTTTATCGAGGACACACTCCCAGGAAAGCCCCGCTTCGAAGCTTTCCAAGAGAAGCATCTCGAATAGATAGCGCTCATCGAGATTCAATCTCCCCCATTCGTTATCGTGATAGGCGATGTAGTTTTCCTTATGGCCTAGACACCACTTGCATCTTTTCTTTTCCATCTTTCTTCTCCAGTTTCAAAAGAAGTTCTTTGTTCTTCAAGCCGCCACCATAGCCGATAAGCCTACCATCTTTCCCAATGACGCGATGGCAGGGAACAAGAATGCATAAGGGATTGCTTCCTAGAGCGCCCCCTACTGCTTGGGCGCTCATCTTCTTATCGCTCTCTTTAGAAAGAAGCTTAGCAATATCCCCATAAGTGAGCGTTTCCCCATATGGGATGGAAAGAAGGATGTCATAGACTCTTTTTCGGAAAGGGGTTTTAGGAAACATCTTAAAAGAAGAGAAAGGCGAAGGGTTTTCGCCTTTAAAATAGCGGTCTAACCACCCCTTTAATTCTTGAAAAACGGCAAGCCGGTCATTAAAAATTGCCTCACGGTCGGCTTTTGAGGAATCAGAACTCCCCATAAACAAAAGGGCCGTTATCGCCGAACCATCGCTTTCTAAGCGAAGGTCACTAAAAGAGGTTGGCGTTTTATAAAGTGAGAAGTAAGTCATCAGTTGGATTTTATCACATCGAGCGCTAGGTATTTCTTGAATCTTCCTTGGCATTTGTTGCCTTTGACGGAAAGTTCTTTTTTCGAAAGAAGGTCACGCACTTGGTAGTTCTCGCTTGGCAAAGCGATTTCGAAGGAGCGTGTCACAAGATCGTTGACGAAATTGAGATCAAAGAGGTTTATAAGATATCCATCTTCCTTTTCGAAGACGATAAAATCGATATAGGAACTTCCCCGAAAGCCAAATTTCGGTTTGAGATAAGGCTTCCAAAGATGGAGAAGCACTTCTTTGAAATTATCGCGATTATCGCCTTCGATAAGCGCCGCGCAATAAAGGACATGTCCTTTGCCATAGGTCCTTTCAAAAAGACCACCTTGGTTCGTCCATATGCCTAGCGGATTGCTATGAATCGAGGCGAATTCACGATTATTATCGGGATCGGTATAAGGAAGAGCGACTTTTGCAAGGATTTTGGCGTTTTTAGCATTCAAAAGAGGGATTTTATAAGTAATGGGAAGAGGGTATTTCCTATTGAAAAGACCGAAGGCGCGTTTCGCGACTTTGGCTGTTGGATAGAGGTACGCCTTGACTTCGTCGTAGCCTTTATAAATCACGGGATAAGGGCTATCGCCATTCGTTTCGCCTATGATTTCGCCATCAAAGAAGGTCCTTAAAAGAACGGGGTCGCTATCGCCGGAAAGATAGAGGTTTCCTCCTTCTTTCACGTACTCAATAACCTCTGCCCTTTCTTTTTCGTCGAGGGAAATAAGACCAGGAAGAGCAAGAAGCTGATACTTCCCCAAATCCTTTAAAGCGCCGTGGCCCAAAATCGTGAAGGGAATGTGCTTCTCAATCAAAGTCCTATTTATTTGGATGGCAAGCTTCTTATTCATCGCGCGATGGTGGTATTCGTATTGGGTCTTGCTGTCAAAGAAAACGGCCACTTCGCTATAAGGGATCCCTTCTTTGAGGTAAGGCTCGTAAGCCATTTCCTTCTTAAAGACTTTGCCGAGGCGTTTCGCTACCCTCTTATCGAGCGTGCCATCGGGATTTATGGCATCGATAATGAGCGAAGCCCCATGTTCCATCGTCGTCAAGAGGACTTCGCTTTCGAGCTCTTTCTCGCTTTTATTGATGGTGTGTTCGCGAAGATTCTTATTGCATCGACACGTCATATATTCGAATGGTTGGTTTTTGCTGATACTCCGATAGTATTTCGCCACGAAGGAATGGTTATAAAGGTCGCCATAGAGGTCGCCTCCGGTAAATTCGCATTCCTCATTTATTCCTTCGGTGGAACCTGCTAAATAATCGCAGCCAACAACGGCCGCAAAGTTAAATTCGATTGTCGTATTGGGAAGGAGCTTCTTCGCTTCTTCTTTTACGAAGGAAACGAAATCGACCATCCAATTTTGTCGCGCTTCGACATAGGATTTCCAAGTCTTATCGTCCCAGTCGAGACGCGTTGGAAGCGACTTTCCATATTCCTTTTTGAAGCGTTCTTGGCAAGAAGGGCAATGACATAATACCTCCCAATAAGGCATATCAAAAAAGAGACCGTCAAGGGTGGGGAATGCTTTGGCGAGTTCTTGAAGCTGTTCCTTCAAAAAACGCCGATGCTCTTGGTTATTGGGACATGCCAAACCATAACGTTGCCCATATTCCCGCCAAGTCTTCCCCTCTTTATCGACCATTTCCCAAGAGGGATGATCATAAATGGCTTGGTTATTGAAAATGAGGGAATAATAGCCCACCACTTTCATGCCCTCTTGTTGGCATAAAGAAATGAGTTTTTTCATTTCTTCCGGATGCTCTTTGAAAAAACGGTGCGTCTTCCCCGCTTTCGTTTCAAAGTTGCATAGGCCCGTATGCGATTGAAGGTAAATCATCGGACTTTGAATTCGCGCCTCTTTGAGATACTCGAAGTACTTCTTTGCATCAAAGCGAGAGAGATAAATCTTCTTCGTGTCGTTAATATGCATGTCCACAAGATTGCGGCGATAAACGTCTTGATACCATTTGTCCATAAATAACCTCGAAATCATTATAAGAAAGGAGGGAAAGTGAAAAGAAGAGAGGAAAAAGAACATGAAACGAAAAAGCATATCTTTATCAAATCTCCTATAGAATGGTTATTGACTGCCGGGATGGTTTATGAATCCAGCCAGGTCAAAGAAAAAGTTACTTTGCCACTTTCATCGGCAGATGAAACGAACTTTAGATTGTACTTAATGGATTTAGGTTTCTTAGCCTATCAAAGCGGTATCAACATGTCCACTTTCGTGAATCCTAGCGTTAAGAACACCCTTTCTGGTGCTTTCTTCGAAAATCATGTCGCAAACGAACTACAAGCAAAGAACATCCCTCTTTTCTTTTGGAAAGGGAAAGACAATTCAGAGTTTGAATTCCTTATAGATGATCAAAACAACGTCATTCCTTTGGATGTTAAAAAAGGAAAAGGGCAACTGCCTTCCATCAAAAAGTTCAAAGAGCACAATGAATACACATATTCGGTTAAGATTTCAACAAACAACTATGGTTACGACAAAGAAAACAATATCGTAACTCTTCCTTTATATATGCTTTTCGCCTACCTAAACGATTTAAAAGAAAGAAACAGTCACATAGAATAAGTTTTAGCTTATCAAGGTTTTCATGCTAAGGAGATGAACTTTTTCGTAACGTCAGAATCCATCTTTGTTCCGGCGCTCAATGGCAAGTTCACGCCAAAAAAACAAAAAGGCTGACTTCTTTTTGCAATTGCTTCACCCCCTTTCCCTCCTTCGTTTATGGATATTTAATTCTATGGAAGCCATAGATATCGTGCTTCAGAAGAGGTTTTTCGAGCTAAACAGAGCTTCCACTTATAAATGTTCGCGAAGAGCGTTTTTCCCATCACCGATTCCCCGAAAGCGGTATACCTATCTCAAAAAGTGGACTAGAATACCTCATGTCCATGAAAGAAAGAAGGCATTTCACTTTATCGCTTCTCTTCGCGTGCTCTCTCGCTTTCTTAGGCGGCTATATGGAGGTCTTATCCGTCAAAGGATTTGGCGTCTATTGCGCGATGCAAACCGGGAACACGATCCTTACCTTCACCAACCTCATCGATGGGAAGTATGGGGCTGCTTTAATATCGGCGGCGACTCTCCTTTCTTTCGTTTTGTTCTCTTTCTTAGGAGAGCTTTGGAAAGTCCATCACAAAAGCCAAAGGATACATTTCTCCTTTTTGGCTTTAGGAAGCATGTCATGTGCCTTAGTAATGGCTTTTGGATTCTCCTTCCTAGAGGAGGGAAGTCTTAGAGCCTATGCCGTCAATATCGCACTAGCCGCTTACGGGGCAACTCAGGTTTTGGCTTTCGAAAGTTTCAACGATCGCCCTTTTGTCTCGACCATGATGACCGTTCTTTTAAAGAACTTCACCCTTCATCTAGCCAAAGCCAGCAAAGAAAGAACGAAGGACAGCTATTTAAGCGCTCTCGAATACCTCGTTGTTTTTATTTCGTTCGTCCTTGGCGGAATCCTTTCCTATCTTCTCTTCCGCTTCGCTCGTTTAGGCATCTCTCCCCTCTTCCTTTTCGGAGTGATTTATATTCTCTTGATCCTAATACCATTAAAAAGGCTTGAATTGGGAAGAGGATTCTAATGCCGGCTTAGAAAGACCGACCGAATATCCAAATGGGAGAAGAATTCCAAGCGAATCGATAGAAACCTATCTTGCTTACCTTCTCTCCTATGGCGCAAGGCAAGCAAAAAACGCATTTTTAACCTAACGGTTCCTAGTTTTTAGCAAATCGTCGATATCCGAAAACGCATTATGCAAGTCTTCAGCGTGGTATATCTCGTACATATCGTAAATAAATGAAGTGAGATGATGCTTCTTGAAGCTTTCTAAGATCGAGCTTGCGTCTACATTTTTATATCGAGCATAACTCTCAATGAGATACACAAAGAAAGTGAACTCCTTGCTCATGCCTTACGCCTCCAAATAAGGCGATTTCCTAGGATCGCCAGCCTTCTCTTCCACTTTCCAAATTTGAAATAAAGCTTCCGGACTGAAGTAGTACATTTTCATTTCGTCATCCATAAGCATGGAATGCGTTTGGGATTTAGAGAATATCTCAAAAGCCTCGATGTTTGATATTTTTTTCTCCTCGGCTATGAAGGAGCATACCATGGATTCTATCCAATATATTTTTTCTGGATTGGCAGAATTATTCATTTATCGTCACCTCTTTCTCGAATTTCAAACACCCTAAAGCAGCTACGGACAAAAAGCATATTGATTTTTAAGCTTTTGGGGAAGGAGAAGAGTCAAAGCGGTATCCTTGCCAATACTGCCAGAAATATAGCTATTGATGACGAAGATCGTCGAATCGTTGGCTATAGGTCCGATAACAAGGTCATATTTTGATTTTTGAACCAGGCCTTTTCTATTGGAAACGACGAATTCCAGCCATTCTTCGTTCGCTTCCGAGAAATTCAAAATTTTGAGTTCCGCCAGCTCCTTAGTGTCTAGGTTATAAATATTAACGGTCGGTTGACCACTGCCAGCCCTTTTCGTTTTTACTTTCGATCAAGACTTTGCTTGATCGAAATCACTCGTAGTATAGAAACCGCATCCAAAATCCAGATTTTTCCTACCGATTAAAATACTTGGCGTTGCGACTTTTTGATTGCTGCCATGGTATATTTTCATCGTTTCAAGTCCTCTCTCTACATTAAAGTTGAACAAACGCCTTTTCAAGAGGGAATATCCCGAATGCCATTATGACGTAATTTGCGTCCAAGCATTTATGACCCAATTCGTTTGGAGCTAACTCCCGTATCGGCATTATTTCTCTAAGAGAGCAGCGACAAGAGAGATTTAAAGGAAAAGGCATGGCATCCGTTCTCGAAAAGGAAACGGATGAGAAATCCCCCAAATGCGGCGCTAAGGAGGAAAAGGCGCTTCTTCTGTTACAGAGTTTTACATAAAAGACAGTCCGACGAATAGATTTTTTCTTGATATAGAAGCGAATAAGGATAAGGAAATCGCAGAGATAATGCCTTAGCCAAACAAGTCGACTTGGTGGCTTATGGCAGCCTTGTTTGCCGATTAGCTCTTTCGACAATCGGCCCGCCTAGCTTAGAAAGACTCCTTATGAACGCCGAAGAGCCGCAACGACAGGAATTCGTCAAGAAACGTCGATGTGGCTTTGATTTCGCTCCAACATTTGCGCCTATATCTCGTCATATGTAATCTAAATAAAAAACAGGTCTTCCCACACCATGGAAATGAGGAAAGAACATCCCTATAGGGTCTAAAGAACGACAAGGCAACTGGCTAAAACGAGGAACTTTGATAACATTTGGAAAGAAGCGTTTCTTCGATCCCCATTTACAAACCTACAATATGCACCGCCGCTTAAGCGCAAGCAGCTTTCAAATCCTCTAATGTGGCAAGGAAGAGTTCCTTCTTCCAAAGGCTTAATCCCGATTTGTCGAGAATGAAATTCGACACATCTTCTTTCGCCGATTCGTAGTCGACGGCCTCGAATCTCGTTTTGAGCATTTTCTTGGTCTTTTCCAACGTCAATTTATCATTTTCTAAGAGGACTCCGGTGTTCTTCAGCTTGTTCTCCAAATAGTCAAGATTGAAGCTTGAGCCTTTTCCAATATAGAAAAGGTAATCATAGTAATCCCCGCCTTTCGCATGGTTCTTATAGTTCCTGCATATGATTGCGTGGATCTTCCCGGCGAATAAAGTGGGCTCATCAAAAACCTTGACCTCATAAGGAGCAGGGAGAAACCTATACTTCGTCTCCGTGTTCCATCCTTTTGGGTTATCTGTGTCGACTTCAAATTTAATCTTCATCTTCCGGTTCGAAATGATCTTCCTGGCGCTTTCGCTTTTCGGGAAAAAAGACATCATCAAAGCCAACGTGTTGCCCTTCAGGAATGCGCTCTGGACTTCCGACTCGGAAGTTTTTTCCTTCTTCTCTATCTGAACTTCAATCCCGTATGAGAGGAATTCCTTCTCGAGGGTTGGAAAATAATCGCTTAGTTCGAAAACTGGGTCTTTTTCGAGCAAAGCAAAATCTAAGTCCTCGCTAAATCGGTTAAGGCCATAGAAAATCCTAAGGCATGTCCCGCCATAGAAGGCTACCTTCTTGAAGAAACCCCCGCGCGACAAGCCAGCCAAAGCGATTTCCTGGATGATTTCCTTAGCGGCGTTTCCCCTTTCCTCGTCGTTTCTTGGATCGTATTTCCCAAGCATCGTCTCAATCACGCTATTCATTTTCGTATTCCTTTTTAATGAGTTTTCTTAACAATTTGAGATTCGTTTTATCATAAAGGCCCGAAAGCCTCTCCATAAGTTTGAAGTCGCAGGCAGCAAATTCGTTCTTATCGATTCTCTTGTCCACGAATAAAAGCTCCTTAAGCTCTTTTAAGCTTTTGACCACTCTCCATTTGCACAAAGAGTCACATATGGCTTTTTCTTTGCTAGCGAGTTTAACGATATAGTCACCCACTTCGAGATAAGTCAGCCCTTCTGAAAAAGCTTGTGTTGGAATATCCGTATACTCATATCTTCCGAAATAGTTTTCGAAAGTCTTGTTCTTCCTGTTTCCAAGGGTAGAAGACGTAATAGAGGCGACCTTCTCTGGAATTAGCCCATAATAAGACAAAGCCCAGTCGAAACTGAGATAAGAAGGAGAAAGGATCGATGAAGCCAATAGGCATGGGTTCACCCTCTTTTCGGTCTCATAGATTCCTTTCGTAAGCCGAAGGAGAATCCCTCTATCGGCGTCTCTCTTTATTTTGTCCAGTGGATTGGCATAATCATGGTATTTTTCTTTGAGCATCGATGTTGTTACTATCATATTCGCTCCTCGAAATACAATTTTATTGGATTTAACGGAGCGTTTCAATGCATCTTCTTGCTTTTGTCATTACGACGTAATTTGTTGGAGCCAACTGCCATCGACATTATTTTCCCCAAGAGAGCAGCGACAAGAGAGATTTAAAGGCAAAGGCATGGCATCCGTTCTCGAAAAGGAAACGGCTGAGAAATCCCCTCAAGGGCGCGCTAAGAAGGAAAAAGCAGGTCTTCTACTAGAAAATCTTCTCTATAAAAAGAAAGGTATTTGCCACTTTTAGAAAATAGAGGGCCGATTCTTAGGGGATAGCTATTCTATTCGTACGTATGCCCCTTCTCCTTTCACGATGGTCTTCTCATCTACAAATCCTCTTATGGACAAAAGAGGGTAGATTCGAGCCTCATTGCCTATCACGCTTCCTGGATTAAGAACGACATTGCAGCCGATTTCGGCATAATCTCCCACGATGGCGCCCATTTTCCTTAAACCCGTCGGAAGCCTCGTCTCCCCTTCTTTTAAGACGATTTCAGAGCCGTCTTGCTTGAAATTGCTTGTTATGGCCCCCGCCCCAAAGTGAGCGTCGTAGCCAATAAGGCTATCGCCGATGTAATTGAAATGAGGGGCTTCGACGTTATCGAAAAGGATGGAATTCTTTATTTCGGTGGAATTTCCGATGACGCAATTCTTGCCAATCACCACATCTTGGCGAAGATAAGCGTTCGGCCGAAGAATGGTGTTTTCACCGATTATAGCGGGCCCTTCTATCACGACGCTTGGAGAGATGTTTACGGATCTATGAGCGAAGACGAGGGGATGGATTTCACAATACCCCTTCGCTTGCTCGCTTTGCGAGAAAAGGAGGATAAAGGAATGGATGCAAGGAAGAACTTCAAAGGGATGGCGAGCTCTTTCGAAAAGAGGCTTACAAACGCTATGTTCAAGAGAAAGGCGTGGGAATTGCATGGTTTTTAGGTTCCTTTCGGAAAGGATAACCAAATTTTAAAAGATGAGACGAAAAAGAGAAACACCTACTTCAAAAGGCTTTTGATATAGGCATTAAGAGCGTCATCCTCGCAATAAATGTAAGTCCCCCGCATGCCGCGTGTCAAAAGAACGTTGTAGGTATTACGGATAAGCTTTTCAGCTACCTCGTCATCGCACCGGTTTATTTTTGCGGAGCCATTATCCACATTGTTTTTCTTTATATAAGTAACTTTTCCTTCACGATACGATAGGTCTTTTCCAATGATAACGCCTGCGTATTGAAGATCGAGGCCTTGAATGGTATGAATGCAACCGATTTGGTTGATAGAATCAGGATCGTCTAAATAGGAATAGTCGTTAGGAACCATTTTCATGCCTTTATTCCAACGCATCTTAAAACCGTCGGAATATTCGAAATCATAAGGAGTTTCATCAAAAGGAACGCCCTCTTTAAAAGAAGCCCAGCTTTTCCATTTATGAGTATATCCGGCGATAAGGCGAGATGAAGGGAATGCTTTATTCTTTTCAAAAATCGCTTCCTTTAGTTGTGAAGGCGAGGAGAGCACCTCCACATCGTAATCTTTGAAGCTCTCTTGAAAGGGGACATGATCTGGATAACCAAGTAGACCTTTAACCCATTCGATATAAGAAGCTCCTCCCACACACCGAAATTGCGAGGTTAAGGTAAGTTCCTTTCCTTCAATGACCGGAGAATGATATTTCTTAGCGAGTTCCTTAATGCGATCGGCGGTTGCATAATCGTCTTTGGTGACCGCCTGATCTTCATCGATGAAGAAGACATTGACGACACTGGCACGTATGATTTGCTCCAATAGATTAATCCCAGAGCGCATAGGCCGATAACGGTCAAATTTCGAGCTATAGACGCGATGTGCTTCATCGACCAAAACACAGTCGTACTCCATTTCTGGGGCTTCATAAAACAAAACAGGACTTTTAAAGAAGTTCACGATGTCTTTTACTTTGAAATCACCACCGTGAAGCGTCGCTTTATAGAAGTTTCGAGGCGCCATATTCTGCGTCACGTAAACCGCGTTCAGGTGGCAATTTGATTTAGGCTTTGTCGAATTGACGATTTGCCCTAATGCATTAATGGCAACAATCGATTTCCCCGTTCCTGGGCCGCCTCGGATTATGATTGTCGCCCTTTTGTTTTCTTCAATCGCTTCTTTCGCCTTTTCAACGATTGTGGCAACAGCCTCACTTTGATTTTGGTCGTAAGAGAAGAATGGACTTCCTTTTAAAGCATTCTCTAGCATCTTCGCCAATTCGGGTGAAGGGCTAATGCGCCCATTATCAATGCGATAAAGAAGGGATTTGCATGGTTTTTGAACATGACGATGAATGAATTCCCTCAAAAGATCAGCATCCTCTTTTAAGTAAGTGGGTGCTTTACTGACGATAGGGAAATCAACTTCGTTGCGAAGAATCTCAGCAAAGCCTTCATCCATGTTATGAAGAAAAGAGCAAGCGTTTAACTCAATATGTTTATCCCGGACGTATTCGTTAAAAAGTTTTAACAAATGAATGTAGTTGTAAGCTTGGATAGAAGGATGCCAATAATCGCGAAGGCCATCGCCACCATTGGTAAAAATATAGTCTTGTTTCCTTGATCTTTCTACGGCGCTCCATTGTTTCAACTCGATAACAACGACATTTTCATGTCCGAATTCATCAATGCCATAAACGATAAAATCGGCCCTACTTCGAGTGGCTAGGGTATATTCGATAGCCACATTGAGTTCTTTATTAAAAAGAGGGCTGTTCAATACTTCTGCCATCGAAGGCAAGGAATGGTAAAAGGATTCAAATAAAGAATGGTCCACTTTTTGGCCTAGGCGAAGCTTTAAGTTCGTGGACACTTCCTCCGCAATGACGCTAGGACTTACGCAATCATCAATAAATTTTGCTATTGTCGACTCGTAGATAATCATAAATCAGTATATTTCTTGGCGTTGCCCTTCGCCTTGTCTACAGGGTATTTCTCTTCGTTTATTCGCAGTTTTGCATTAATGACCTCGTCTTCATCTAAATGAAGCTTTGTCAACAATAATTCAGAATAAATCATGACATCGGCAAGTTCTTCTTTAACATGTTCTAAATCGAAATTATTAGACCATTGAAAACATTCCAAAAGTTCCCCTGCTTCGATGCAAATACTCTTAGCTAAGTTCTCGGGAGAATGAAACCGATCCCAGTCTCTCTCTTTTATAAATTTTGATATAGCGTTTTTCGTTTCTTGGTTCATCCTTTCGATTTTATAACATCTTTATAGCACTTTAAAGAAATCATGTTCTCTCCGAAGATAATTGGTGAAGAAACGATGAGAAAGCAACAAAGACTGTTATTTTGCTATGGATTTTTTAATTTTCATTCTCAAGCAGAACCCCAAAACAGCCATTTTTACTATTCTTTTTCTCTTGCCTTCCGGAAGGACGTCTCCCCTACCATCAAAGATGCTAAACTACCTTTAAAGGAGCTTACAGAATGCAAGAAATCAAATGTCCGAAGTGCGGCACTGTCATTCAAGTCAATGATAGCTATTACGCCGAGCTTTTAAGCCAAGTGAAGAACAAGGAATTCAGCAAGGAAATCGAAGAAAGGCTTCAAATCTTGAAGGAACAAGAAGAAGCGACTTCAAAACTCAAAGAGAAAGAGATAACCGAGAGGCTTAGCGAGCAAATCGCCTCCTTGAAAGAGGAACTATCGAAAAAAGACAATCTTTTGCTAGCCAAAGAGAGCGAGGGCAAAATCAATCTCAATAAAGCGCTTAGCGACAAAGAAAAAGAGATAGATGCTTTAAGAATTGAAAAAGAGAATCTCCTTAACACGATGTCATCGACCGTGAAGCTTAAAGAAAAAGAAGTGACGGAAAACCTAAGCAAAGAGATCATCGCCTTAAAAGAAGAACTATCAAGAAAAGATAATCTGTCTCTCAAGAAAGAAAGCGAAAGCAAAACCCTTTTCGATAAGGCGATAGCGGAAAAGGAAAGAGAAATCGATGCCCTCAAGATAGAGAAGGAAAACCTCCTTAAGAACATGTCCACCACTCTCGAGCTCGAAAAGAAGAAGTACATGAGCGAACAAGAGAAAAACATCTTCGATCTTAAGGAGAAAGCGAACTCCCTTTCCAATCAGTTGGCCCTCGAGAAGAAAAACGCCGAATCTTCCCTCAAAGAGGCGATGAATAAAAACGAAAAAGAGATACTCGAACTCAAAAATAGCCTCATATTGAAGGAAAAGGAAAAGCAACTCGAGCTCAATAACGCCAAGCAAAGATTCGAAATAGAGCTCAAGCAAAAAGACGATGAAGTGGAGTACTACAAAGACCTCAAAGCCAAGATGTCGAATAAAATCGTCGGCGAGACTTTGGAACAGCACTGCATGATCGAATTCAACAAGCTCCGCACCGCCGCTTTCCCAGGCGCCTACTTCGAAAAAGATAACGAAGTAAGCAAAGAGAGCGGTTCCAAAGGCGATTTCATCTTCCGCGATTTCGATGATGGCAAAGAGTACATCTCCATCATGTTCGAGATGAAAAACGAGAACGATACAAGCGCCACCAAGCACAAGAATGAAGATTTCTTCAAAGAACTCGATAAAGACAGGAATGAAAAGAAATGCGAATACGCAGTTCTAGTAACGATGCTTGAACCCGAAAGCGAGCTTTATAACGCAGGAATCGTTGATGTCTCCTATCGATATAAAAAGATGTACGTCGTTCGCCCTCAATGTTTTATTCCCATCATTACCCTTTTGACGAATGCCGCTAAGAATAGCATTGCCTATCAAAGGGAGCTTTCGGAAATCAAAGAGCAAAACATCGACATCACCAATTTCGAAAAGAGCCTCTCCGATTTCCAAGAAGGATTCGAAAGGAACTTCACGCTTGCCAGCAACAAATTCCAAACGGCAATCGACGAAATCGATAAGACCATCGATCACCTTCAAAAGGTCAAAGACAATTTGGTCGGTTCGCAAAAGAATCTAAGGATCGCCAACGATAAAGCGCAAGACCTAAGCATCAAGAAGCTCACAAAAAACAATCCGACGATGAAAGCGAAATTCGAAGACCTTAAATAGAAGGGAGACATTCTCTCGGAGTGGCCACGGAGCCACTCTTTTTTTATAGGAGGGAAATCATTCTTTCGAAATGGTTCAGAAAATGAACATTTTAGGTCTTCTATTTTGTTATCTTTTTAAATTGATAATGTATTTTATTCGATTTTATCGATTTTCTTTTTTATCATCTTTTTATTTTTAATTCTTGACAAATGCTAATTTGCCTATAGATTATGGCTATCCAAGGCATTCTTAAGGAAGCCTTAGATAAGAAAAGGAGGCTTTCTTTATATGAAAGGCAAAAAACTGTTTGTGCTCGGTTTGGGAGCACTTTTGACGCTTACCGGTTGCGGAGGGAGAGGAAATACCGAAGATGGGACGAAGGCCTATACCTTACGAAGCTATGTATCAGGGGCTCCTACCAATTGGAATCCTCACACTTGGGAAGATAGCAGCTACGATGAAATCGTCACCTATACCGAGATAGGCTTTGTGGATTTCACCTATGACCCAGAGGTTCCTGGCGGCTATAAGGTCGTCTACGAAATGGCCGACGACATCAAAGACGTGACCAAAGACGCTTCCATCGTCAATGACACCTTCAAAACCAAATGGGGCATCGAAGCGGAGGATGAAGGAAGGGTTTGGGAGATCGATCTCAACCAAAACGCCAAGTTCGCCAGCGGCTTAGAAATCGATGCCAACACCTACATCGAATCGATGAAGCGGCTTCTTGATCCGACGATGAAGAATTATCGGGCGAATAGCTACTATAGCGGAAACACCGCCATCGTCCATGCCTATAACTATTACAATGCCGGCAAAAAGGCCCTTACCAACATCCTTAGCATTCCAAATTGGGGCGTTTCCACCGAAAGCGACGTCTATTTGGACTTCGCTAACTCCCCACTATTCGAAGAAGTGCTAGGGATGGCTTACAAAGATGTGATTGGATCAGGATATGAAGGATATTTTAAAAATAGTCAAGGGGAGAGCCTTCTGACGAAATACGCCGAACCCGTCCTTATGACCGATGCCATCTTTAACGAATTAAAGGAAATGGCGATTATATCGGCGCGCCAAATGACGGATGAGGACATCACCGATTACTTCGGCTCCAAAAACTGCACTTTCGATAACATTTCCTTCGATGATGTCGGTCTTATCGCCAAAGACGATCACACCTTGCTCTATGTGACCGAACAACCGATCGACGTCTTTAACTTCAATGTCTCCGTTACCTCCCTTTGGTTGGTCAATCCAAGTCTCTACGATTCTTTAAAAAAGACGACTGAGGGGTTGACGACCACTTCCTATGGCACCAATGCAGCGACTTACGACGCTTTCGGGCCTTATAAGCTTGTGAGCTTTGAAGCCGACAAACAATTCAAGTTCGAGAGGAATGAGAATTGGTATGGTTGGACCGACGGGAAGCACGAAGGGCAATACCAAACCACTTCGATCGTCGTTGACGTTCTTAAGGAACATAGCACTGCGTTATTAGCCTTCCAAAAAGGAGAGCTTGACTCCATCGCATTGGAACAAGCCGATCTCGCCAAATATGGCTATAGTGACTATCTCCGCCACACTCCCGAGACCTACACCACTCGTTTGGTCTTCGATAGCAATGTGGAGGACCTTAAGAAGCTTGAAGAACAGGCGGGAAATGGGAAAAACAAGCAAATCCTTTCCCAATATGACTTCCGAAAAGCGCTTTCTCTTTGCATTGATAGAACCCGTTTCAATGCCGAAGGGACGGCTGGAAACGAGAATGCATACGCTTTGTTGAATAGCCTTTATTACTATGACGTGGCCAACGATCCTTCTAGCATTTACCGCAACACCGACGAAGCCAAGAAAGCCATCACCGACCTTTACGAAATGGAATATGGCGAAGGGAAAACCTATAAGACTCTCGATGAAGCCTATAAAGCGGTCACTGGCCTTGATGTCGAAAAGGCTAAATCCCTCTTTACGAGCGCCTATAACGCCGCCATCAAAGACGGCACTTACACGGCAGGGCAAGAGATCGAATTCGAAATCGGCTATTACGACGCCACGACCACTTCCAATACCTCTCAAACAAACCTCATTCAGGAATTTGTAAACGTTGCGACCAAAAACACCCCATTAGAAGGGAAAATCACCTTCAAAGGCAAATCCTATAAAGGCGATACGACCCGTTATGATGCTATCGGGACGGGGGCTGTGGAAATGGCGAACTGTGCTTGGGGTGGCGCCGCCTTCTATCCTTTCAGCCTTCCTCAAGTCTATTGCAACCCAGATTACACCACTGTGAATGAAATCCGTTCCTTCGATCCAACCACAAAAACACTAACCATCGATTACGATTGGGAGGGAAAGGGCCAAGTCACCTCGAAAACGATGACCTATCAAGGCTGGTCGACTGCCATTGGCGATTCAAGCGGAGAGTACTTCTTAGCCGATAACGCTTTGAAGCTCCATATCTTGGCAAGACTCGAAAATGGCTTGTTGAATCTCTATAACTTCGCCGTTTTGGGCTCTATTGCGACCGTCTCTTTGAATTCCAAGAAGATCGCCTATCCAACCGACGAATATAACATCATGTATGGCTATGGTGGCATCCGCTATATGACTTACAAGTACGACGATGCCGCTTGGGCGAATTACGTGAGTTCGGTCGGTGGCACCATCAATTACGAATAAATTACGTTTCTAACGAAAAAGAGACGCGACAAGCGTCCCTTTTTCATCAAAAGGAGGGTCCTTATGTTCAAATACGTTCTCAAGCGAATAGGGCTAATGATCGTGACGTTTCTCATCATCATGATCCTTTGCTTCGTGATGATTAAATCGCTTCCTTTGCCGAACAAAGAGGGTTTGACGGTCGCGCAAACAGAAGCCAAGATCGCCCGTATGAAAGCGCTTGGCTACTATGAGCCTATCTGGACGCAGCTTTGGATTTATTTCAAAAACATCGTGACCAAATGGGATTGGGGAACAAGTTGGTTCATCAGCTATAACGTCAATGCGTGGGATGTCATATTCACCCGTTTGCCGCCGACTATGCTCATTAACGCCTACTCCATTCTCTTTAGCATTCCTCTTGGCATTTTGTTAGGGATTGTGGCCGCTTTAAACAAGAACAAATGGCCGGATAACCTCATTAGCGTTTTGGTCATCCTCTTCGTTTCCGTTCCTTCCTTCGTTTATGCTTTCCTCGTCCAATATCTCTTTTGCTATAAGCTTAGTTGGTTCCCTCTCACCATGAAAAGCCTTAGCGACGCGGGAGGGAGCTATTGGAGTTGGAAGATGTTCATCTCCATGGTCCCCGCGATTATGTCGCTTTCCTTTGGAACCGTCGCCGGTTTGACGCGCTTTGTCCGTGCCGAACTCACCGATTGCTTAACCGAGGACTATATGATCCTTGCCAAAGCCAAAGGCTTAACCAACGCCCAAGCGACTTTCCGCCATGCGCTCAATAACTCGATGGTGCCAGTCCTTCCTTCCATCATCAGCGAATTCGTGGCCATCGTCGGAGGGAGCTTAATCATCGAGAACATCTTTGGCGTCCCAGGCGTAGGAAGCCTTTTCATCAACGCCATCAATAGCAAGGACTACGACGTCTATATGGTCTGTAACGCCTTCTATATCTCCATTGGTCTACTCGCTGGCATCTTGGTCGATTTAAGCTACGGCTTCATCGATCCTCGTATCCGTATGGGGGCTCGTTAATTATGGAAAAAGAAGTATTTTTGAAGGATGATTTCGAATTCGCCAAGAAAGACGAAAAAATCCATGACCTGAAGTTCGATACCAAGCCTATTGGCTATTTTAAAGATGCGTGGATCCGCTTCCGCAAATCGAAAGCGGCCGTCTTTGGCGCCATTGTGATTCTTTTGGTGGTTCTCTATGCGATCATCACTCCCCTTACGAATGCCCATAGCGCTTCTTATTACGATGGAACCTACAAAAACATGGTCCCTTGGTCGAAAACCCTTTCTTCGCTTCATATCGCCGATGGAACCTATAGCAAGGAATTAAACCAAAAAGGCTATCTGAACCTTCTTGCCATTGGCATCGCCGCCGAAGACAAGGATGGGAAAACCCTCGACATCGAAAAAGGAAAGCAAAGCGCGTTCAATCCCGTCAAAGAGATCAAAAACGTCTATGAAAGCGATGGCCTCACCTATTATACCGCTCGCGTCCAACAGTATTATGAGATTGGCTTTAGCTATGTTTCCCTTACCAAAACAGAATATGAAGAAATCCTTCGATTCCAAGAAGAGAAAAACATTCAAATCGTCTATCCGATGATCGATCGATCGAAGCTTGAGAATAATAGTCTCATCCAAGCCAATGCCAATTATTGGTATAGCACGAAAAACGGCTATCCCATCGATGCAAACGGAAAGAAAATAACCGATGAGAAAAACTTAAATTCCCTGCAAAAAGCCTATCTTTTGGACGAAGATGGGAATACTTGCTTCTTTACGATTGGAGGCTCGGCGGGCGATCAATACACCATCCGCGTCCTTTACTACAACTACTACCTTTATAAGTACGACATGGTCGAGCCTTATTTCCTAATGGGAACGGATTCGCAAGGCTATGACATCGCGGCGCGTCTGGCAAGCGGAATCGGCCTTTCCTTGCTTTTGTCTATTAGCACCTTCGCGGTGAATTTCCTAATCGGGGCGATTTATGGCGCTATCGAAGGGTATTATGGTGGCGTGCTCGATCTTGTGATGGAACGGGTGAGCGACATCCTAAGCAACATTCCTTTCATCGTTTTGGCCTCGATTGTCAATGCGACCCTCATTAGCACTGGCAAAATGGACACTTTCGGCGCCCTCGTCTTTGCTTTTGTGCTAACGGGATGGATAGGGCCTGCTTATCGCGTGCGCACCCAGTTTTACCGTTTTAAGAACCAAGAATACGTTCTCGCGGCAAGGACCTTAGGGGCAAGCGACGTCCGCATCATGTGGAAGCACATCTTCCCTAACACTTTAGGAACCATCGTGACTTCGAGCGTCCTAACGATTCCGAGCACCATCTTTAGCGAGTCGATGCTCTCCTATTTAGGCATCATCAACTTCAATAGCAAAGGCATCACCTCCTTAGGCACGATGCTCTCGAATGGGCAACCCTATCTCCATAACTTCCCGCACATCATCTTGCCTCCTGCCATTGTGCTCTCGCTATTAATGATTTCCTTTAACCTCTTTGGCAATGGCCTTAGAGACGCATTTAACCCCTCGCTAAGAGGATCGGAGGATTAGTTATGAAAGAAAACAACAACGTCATATTGCGCGTCAAAGACCTTCGCATCTCTTTCCGCACCCTTTCTGGCAAAGTCCAAGCCGTCCGTAACGTTTCCTTCAACCTCCAAAAAGGAGAGACCTTAGCGGTTGTCGGCGAATCGGGAAGTGGCAAAAGCGTCACCACCCGCGCCGCGATGGGAATACTCGCCAAAAACGCCATCGTCGAATCAGGAGAGATTCTTTATGATGGCAAGGACATCCTCCAGCTTTCCGAGTGGGAACTGCACAAAATAAGGGGAGAGAAGATCTCCATGATCTTCCAAGACCCCCTTTCTTCTTTGAATCCCATCGTTCGGATTGGCAAGCAACTCACCGAAGCGCCCGTCTTAAAAGCAAGAAGCAAACGCAAAGAAAGCCGTCTAGAGCTAAAAGCCATCCACCAAAGTCTTAAGCAAAGCATAATGGAAGGGAATCTCTTAGAGGAAGAAAAGGAAACACGACTTTTTCGCTTAGACGAATATCTAAAGGCGATGAAGAAAGCCTCCTCGATGGCACTTCCTTACGAATATGCCTCTTCCTTTTTAAACGCGCTCATAGAAGATATCGAGGAAGCGCTTTTCGCTTTGGAGCATAAGCTCGACGAAGATTTGAGCCTTACGATTTTAGAAATCATCAAGCTCACGAAAAAATCCTTTCATCCGTTCTTGCTCGAAAAAGATAACGAAATACAAAAGATTCTTTTTCGTCTAGAGAAAAAACTCTATCCCCTTCTCTTAAAAAGGAGGCTAAAGAAAGGAAGGAAGGAGGATTTCCTTCTTTTCGAGGAAGAGCTTAACGCCCTAAAAATCAAAGCAAAGCTCGCATATAGAAAAGAAAAGCCGGACTTCTTCCTTTTGTCCTTAAAGAAAGGAGGACTCATAGAAAAAGAGGCCCTAAAGAAAAGCGACGAACTTAAGGAAGAGATTCTTCTCCTTTTAAAGGACGCCAGCCTCTTTTCCTATGAAAAAAGCAAAAAAGCAACGCTAAAAGCCACTCAAATCCTCGAAAAAGAAAGGGAGGCGCTTCACAAAAAAGAGCTGACGAAGAAAGATCTTATCCTTCTTTTGAAAAACACGGTCAAAGAAGTCAAGGAGACCATCGACCCTCTCTCTTTGTCCAAGGATTCCTATGCCTTCACCTATGAAGCGTCGATGAAAAAGGCCATAAGCGCTTATTTCAAAACGCTTCGCATTAACAAAAAGGAAGAGAAGAGATACGAAAAAGAAAGCCGAAAATGGAACGCTCTCAAAGAGAAAGGAAAAGAGCCTTCTTTTAAGGTGGCGCCAGCCAATATCATCAAAGAAGAAACGCTTCGGGGAAACATTCTTAAAATCGTCGATAGCCTCCTCGAATCTTTTCAAAATGAAGAGAGAAAAGAAGAAGATCCCGCGGAACTTCTAAAACATATCGACCACTTAGAGATGGCCTCGAAAAGAAAGCACACCTCTTTTATGGCCAAAATCGTGGCGATTCGCCTTATGAAAGAAGTCGGTATCGCCGAGCCTCGAAAAAGATTCCGTCAATACCCCTTTGAATTCTCGGGTGGGATGCGCCAAAGGATCGTTATCGCGATCGCTTTGACAAACGACCCCGAAATCCTTATTTGCGATGAGCCGACAACCGCCCTTGACGTCACCATACAAGCTCAAATTCTAGAGCTTATCAATCGCATCAAGAAAGAAAGAGAGCTTTCCGTCATCTTTATCACCCATAACCTAGGCGTTGTCGCCAATATGGCCGATAAAATCGCCGTCATGTATGCGGGAGAAATCGTTGAATACGGCACTTACAACGATATCTTCTATGATCCCAAGCACCCCTACACCTGGGCTCTTCTTAGCTCGATGCCAGACTTAGAGACCAAAGAGAAGCTCGATGCGATCCCAGGCACGCCTCCCAATATGATTTATCCGCCGAAAGGAGACGCTTTCGCGGATAGAAACAAGTACGCTTTGAAAATCGATTTCCGAAAAGAACCTCCGATGTTTATGGTTTCACCAACCCATTTCGCTCGAACTTGGCTTTTAGCGGAGGAAGCGCCAGAAGTAATACCGCCAAAAATCGTTTTGGAACGGATTCTCAGAATGGAAGAAAAGTATGGGGAAGACATCGATCGAGAAATGAAAGAAGAACTGCTTTTAGAGCCTGACGAAGCCTTCTTTAGAGGAAGCCAAAAGGCCGCTCCAAAAAAAGCAAAGAGACGAGATCCGATTCGAATGATAGGGAAAGGAGAGACGAACCATGAGTGAAGAAAAGAAAGAAGTCCTTTTAAGCGTCCGTCACTTAAAGCAATTTTTCCCAATGGGAAACAAGACCAAGCTTAAAGCGGTCAATGACGTCTCTTTCGATATCTATAAAGGGGAAGTCTTTGGCCTTGTGGGGGAATCCGGATGTGGCAAGACCACCACCGGTCGCACCATCATCAAACTCTATTCGCCAACCGGCGGCCAAATAAGTTTCAAAGGACAAGTCATTTCCTGTGGCACAAGGTGGAACGAAAAGGAGATCAAATGGACGAAGATCCGTTCCAAGGAGGCCATTAAAAACCTCAAAAGCCATTTGAAAGAAGACTTAGAGGAAGCCGATCCTACGCAAGTCGAAAAGATAAAAGAGGTTTATGCGGCGAAAGAAAGCGAAATCAAAAAACACGAAGCCGAGGTCGTCGCTTTTCAAAAAGAGCGAATCAAGGAGCACCATTTCGATGAGAAATACGGGGTTAGGGAGTACGCTCAGAAGGAATACCTCAAAGTAAAAGAGGAATATCGTGGGAAAGAGAAAGAATTCCTTGCAAAATCCCCTTCTTTTATGGAAAAAGTCCGTTTCAAAATCGAAAAGGAAATGGCTTTTCATGCCGCAAAAAACGAAAAAATCACAAACAAAATCCAGATGATTTTCCAAGATCCGATATCCTCTTTGAATCCCCGCATGACCATCCGCGAAATCATCGCGGAAGGACTAAAGATCCGCGGCATTCACGATAAGAAGCTCATCGACCGAAAAGTCATCGAAGTGCTCAATATGGTGGGACTTTTGCCAGAGCACGCCTCCCGTTACCCCCACGAATTCTCAGGCGGCCAAAGGCAACGTATCGGCATCGCTAGAGCCATCGTCATGGAACCGGAGCTTATCATTGCCGATGAACCGATAAGCGCCCTCGACGTTTCTATCCAAGCGCAAGTCGTGAACCTTCTTAACGACATCCGTCACCAAATGGGCCTTTCCATCCTTTTCATCGCCCACGATCTCTCCGTCGTCAAATATTTTAGCGATCGTATTGGCGTGATGTATTTCGGAAGGATGGTCGAACTTGCCTCTAGCAAAGAGCTATTCGAGCGTCCTCTTCACCCTTACACCAAAAGCCTTATTAGCGCCATTCCTCTTCCCGACCCCCACTACGAAAGAGAACGGAAGAGAATCGCCTATAATCCCGCGCTTGTCCATGATTACGTAACTGATAAGCCTCGCTTCCAAGAAGTTTTCCCGAATCACTTTGTCTATTGCAATCAAAAGGAATTCAAGGAATATAGGAAGGGATATGAGGAAAACGATGGAAGAAGAACGGATTGAAAAAACGAAGCTCAAGAAAAAAGGGACTTTTCTCCGTTATTTGATTGCCGTTTTAGCGGAAATCGCCCTTCTTTTCGCCTACTTTTGGTTGGTAAACCTCTTCCAAGACACGACGCTCTTAGATATTTATAAGCATCTTTCCGATGGTTTCATGGTCGTTGGCCTATTGGCCTTTGGCATTGGGGTACTGGTTTATTTTGCCAATCTCGGGGCTTTCAATTTCCTCTCGTTTGTCACTTTGAAGGTGGCTTCCAAATTCGTTCCAAGCATGAAAATAGCAACCATGTCCTATGGGGACTACATCGAAAGCAAAAAGAAAACGAATGCAAGATTTGGCTATTTGCTTACTACTGGGGCCGTCTTATTGGCGACTTCAATCGTCTTCCTCATTCTCTTCTATCAAATTTACGAAGGGTAGAACCACTTCTTCTTAAAAGCGCTACGCCAAAAAGGTAAAAGAAAGTACAATGAAGAAGGAGGATTCAGGAATGTACTGTCCAAGGTGTGGCGAAGAGAATGATAACGAGGCAAAATTTTGTAAGCGTTGCGGCTCCCCTTTGAAAAGAGAAAGCCCCACGATTTCAATAAAAGAAGACGTAGATTCCTCGGAAAAAGAAGAGAAGAGCGTTTCCCAAAGCAAAGAAAGCAAAAAAGAAAAATCCAAGCAGACGACCTTCTTCGTTTTTTCGGTGCTTAGTCTCCTTTTCTTCATAGTTTGCCTTGGACTCCTCTTTTCGAACTACCTGACCATCCGCTTAAGCGGCTCTGGAGTCTCTCGCGTCTTCACCTACCGCCTTGGTCCAATCGATTTGCTAATTAACATATGGAATGGGGTGAAAGGGATTAATAAAGAAGATTCTTTGAGTGCGCAGATTAACGCGACAAGGACCATCGTAGACGCCTCAACCGTCTTTGCCATCACTCTCTTAGGCTTTGTCGGGTTGGCTAGTCTTGCGATCATTGGCCTCTATAAGGAAACGAAATCCCTCATCGAGAAAAAGAGCGTCAAAACGGATTTCATTTTATTTCTCTTCCTCCTTTCTACGATCTTCATGGTCTCTTTGCTCCGAGGAGCCTTTACGAATTCCCTTTCCTATAGCTATGGCGTAAAAGCTTCCATCGGAGAGGGTCCTCTCGCCATTTTGCTTTTAGGGGTGCCACTTCTCTTTGCCAAAACCTTTTGTCGTCTTCTTTTTGAATATAGAAAAGAGGAAAGGCTCTTCTTTGCTGGCCGAGCGTGCATGGCTCTTTCTTTGGCGGTCGCGCTTTCCTTGGCTTCTCAATTCAAGAATTCGCTCGCCTATATCGATGCCACTTTCAATAATTTCGGAATCGGAAGCCTCTTCGATTACCGGATGTCTCGTTTGGTTGGTTTAGCTAGCGAAGATATGTCTATAACAACCATAAATGGCGCCATCGGAACGCTTGTATCGTTCTTATTGGTTCGGTACGCTTTCGCGTTTTTGATTTTCGCCTGCGTCATTTTGTTTATAAAAAATCTATGGAACGGAGAAGGGAGTAGAAATCTTATTATTTGCCCTTCCCTCATGATTGGCGTTAGCGTTCTTTTGACGATTTGCTTGCCTCTTGAAAACACTATCTTATCAAACATCGTAACGGGCTTAGGAACATCTTCCGAAACCATTCAAATCGGAAGCGCTTTGCCTAGCCTAATCGGGGAATCGCTCCTCCTTCTTGGGATAGGCATCGCTTCTTATCCTTTATGGAAAAACGTTTCCAAAGAGGAGCAACCAAAGGCATAAGATTTGCCTCACCCCTTTTTTTGACGAACAACAAACCCCTTCTAAGAACAATTTTTCTTGCTTCCCATAGGCGGTATGAATAAACTATATGTCGCTGGCGGAATTGGTGAAGTGGACTAACACAACCGGCTGTGAACCGGCCATTCACGGGTTCGAATCCCGTATCCCGCCCCATTATTGAAGCATCAGTTTGATACAGTAAAATGTATCGAACTTTTTATTTTCGCGAAGATTCAATTCCTACCACTGGTTCGTAAGCGTAAATTTTATCCCGTCCGAACCCATTCGGATGGGTTCGGATTAGGATT
>ERZ808246.701-NODE-701-length-26748-cov-4.546885_pt1 | contig 26748 bp, 22 predicted proteins | sample MGYA00521083_ERZ808246 | MGnify/ENA primary metagenome ERZ808246 (study PRJEB31516, sample SAMN03275577) | gut metagenome | biome: mammalia-associated habitat; material: feces | host: Papio cynocephalus | place: Kenya | collected 2012-07-07 ...
CACGCTCCATGCGGAACATTTGTTATTATACTGCGTTATGCCAGCTATGTCAAGCACTAATTTCAACTTTTTTCAAGTTTTTTCAGCGCTCTCCGCTGCACTCCGCAGCCGCCGCCTCTCGACGACTTTGTTACTTTACCACACCCCTACCCCTCCTGTCAATACTTATTTTTACTTTTTTTAATTTCTGCCTTCACTTACACTAATGTCACACGCCGCTGTCTTCCATTTTGGGTGGAAACATGCTATTATATGGTCGTATTTATAATAGTATTATATAGTATTATATGTGTAAGCGAGGTTTTTATGGCTGCATTTTTTTCAAGCTTGGCCGCCGCACTGCCCACGGTGCTATGGGTGGGGCGGATCCTGCTGGCGGCGGCGGCAGTATGGGTACTGCTGCGCTGCGGCAGGTCCCTGTTCGGCAACCGGGAGGCGCCGGAGGTGTGGGGCTTTGTCAGCCTGTCCAACGGCGCCCGGTACGACCTGACCCACTGGGAGAATATGATCGGCCGGATGCGCAGCGCTGATGTGCGGGTGAACTTTCCCTCCGTGTCTCGGTGCCACGCCGCCATCTGCCGGGATGACCGGGGCCAATGGACGGTATACCCGGTGAACCACAGCAGCGGGGTGCTGCTCAACGGAGAGCGGACCCTGGGCGCGGCACCGCTGAAGGCCGGGGACTGCATCGCCGTGGGCGGCGTGGAGATGTACTTCTTCCCCGCCACGGAATCCGACGAGGCCAAGGTGGCCCGGCGGCGGGTGGAGGAGCAGCAGCGGCGGCGCACCTCCCAGGCGGGGACTCTGGTGCTGGTGAACCTGTGCCAGGTTCTCCTGTTTTTGCAGGTGTTTGTCACGGCCCAAGTAGAGGACCGGCTGCCCATAGGGGTCGCCTTCGGCGGATCGGTGCTGCTGTCATGGGCCCTGTACGGCATCTACCGGGCGGCCCGGCGATCCGCCTATGAGCTGGAGTCCCTGGTGTTCCTGCTCATAGGCGTGGGTGCGGCGGTGACGGCGGCCTACGACCCGGATTCCCTCTACAAGCTGCTCATCACCGTGGTCATGGGCATAGTATTGTTTCTAATCATGAGCGGGGTGCTGCGGGATCTGCATCTGTCCATCCGGGCCCGGTGGCCGGTGGCTATTGCCGCCGGAGCGCTGCTGGCCTTTAACGTGGTGCTGGGCGAGCGCATCTTCGGCGCGAAAAACTGGATCTCCATCGGCCCGCTCTCCTTCCAGCCCTCGGAGCTGGTGAAGATCGCCTTTATTCTGGCCGGGGCCGCTACCCTGGACCGGCTGTTCGCCAAGCGGAATCTGATCTTCACCATTCTGTTTTCCGCCTACTGCGTGGGCTGCCTGGCGCTGATGAGCGACTTCGGCACGGCGCTGATCTTCTTCGTGGCCTTTCTGTGCATCGCCTTCCTGCGTACCGGCGACCTGCCGTCCATCGCCATGATGGTGGCGGCGGCAGCCTTCGGCTGCGGGATCATCCTGCGCTTCAAGCCCTACATCGCCGACCGCTTCGCCGCCTGGCGGCATGCCTGGGACTACGCCCAGGACATAGGCTACCAGCAGACCCGGACCATGAGCGCCATGGCCTCGGGGGGGCTGTTCGGCGCGGGACCAAAGGACGGCTGGCTCAAATATGTGGGCGCAGCCAACACGGACCTGGTATTCGGTGTAGTGGGAGAGGAATTCGGTTTCCTGCTGGCCCTGTGCTGCGTGGCGGCCCTGGTGATCCCCATTGTGTTCACCCTGCGGTGCGCCGCTGCGGCCCGGTCCTCCTTCTACACCATTCTCTCCTGCGCCACCGCCGCCATGCTGGTGTGCCAGATGGCGCTGAACGTGCTGGGCGCGGTGGATCTGCTGCCGCTGACGGGAGTGACCTTCCCCTTTGTATCCATGGGCGGGTCCAGCATGATCTCCTGCTGGGGACTCATGGCCTATCTGAAGGCCGCCGACACCCGGCAGAACGCCAGCTTTGCCCTGCGGCTGAGCAGGCTGGCTCCGCAGCAGCAGAAGAAAGCTGCGCCGCCGCCCAAGGCCCGCCCCAAGTCCACCCAGGAGGGCTTCTTTGCCGACCGGCCGGACATCCCGGTGGATGAGATCTTCGGAAAGGAGGAGGACAAGTGAAACAGGTCAAGCAGCGGACACTCCTTATTTATATACTACTGATCCTGTTTGTGGCGGGACTGGTCCTGTACGCCGTGCGCTATGTGGCCCTGGGCAGCCGGTGGGCCTCCTTTTCCGGGAACCTGAGCGCATATGACGGCGGCATACCGGCCCTGGGGCAGATCCTGGACCGCAGCGGCGTTGTGCTGTACGACGCCGCCCAGGGAACATACAGCGATGACGGCGAGCTCCGCCGGGCCACTCTCCACGCCGTGGGAGACAAGGCGGGGAACATCTCCACCTCCGCCCTGCAGAGCTTTCAGAAGCAGCTCATCGGCTACAGTCTGCTCACCGGTACCGCCGGCGGCGGGGGGCGGGTGTATCTGACCCTGGACAGCCGGCTGCAGACGGCAGCCTACGAGGCCCTGGACGGTTACAAGGGCACCATCGGCGTATACAATTATAAAACCGGGGAAATTCTCTGCATGGTGTCCTCCCCCGGCTTTGACCCCGCCGATCCCCCGGAGATCCGGGACGGGGACAGCCGCTACGACGGCGTGTATCTGAACCGTTTTCTCTCCTCCACCTTCACACCCGGCTCCGTTTTTAAGGTAGTCACGGCTGCCGCCGCCCTGGAAAAGCTGGAGGGGGTGGCAGACCGCGCCTTTCACTGCAGCGGCAGCGTCACCATCGGCAGCGACACCGTCACCTGCCCCTATGTCCACGGGGACATGGACCTTTACGGGGCCATGGCCAACTCCTGCAACTGCGTTTTTGCCCAGCTGGCCGTGGAGCTGGGCGGCGATACCCTCTGCAGCTACGCCCAGCAGGCCGGGCTGCTGGAGGGCGGCAGCGTCAGCGGCATCGACACCGCCGCCGGGACCTACGTCATCAGCGAAAACGACAGCGAGGTGGGCTGGTCCGGCGTGGGACAGTACGAGGATCTGGCGAATTCCTGCGCCCTGATGACTATGATGGGCGCTATCGGCGGCCGGGGCACCGCCCGGGAGCCGTACCTGCTGGAGAAGGTCACATCCATGACCGGCTCGGCGGCCCGCAGCACCGGTTCCTCCGGGACGATGCACCTGTGGAGCGCCGACACCTGCCGGACCCTGGCCGACATGCTGCGCAACAACGTTACGGAAACCTACGGTCAGAGCCGCTTCGGCGACCTGCCGGTGTGCGCCAAGTCCGGCACGGCTGAGGTGGGACAGGGCAAGGCGCCCCACAGCTGGTTTGCCGGGTTTGTGGACAGCGGCGACCTGCCCCTGGCCTTTGTGGTGCTGGCAGAAAACGGAGGCGGCGGCAGCGCCGTGGCCGGCAGCGCCGCCGCCCAGGTGCTGCGCACGGCGGCGGAGGTGCTGTAAGGAGCGCCGCAGGTGGCCAGGCAAGAAAGAACAGCGGGCAGCAAGAAAGCTTGCGAAAGGCCGGTTCGGGCCGTCGGGGACGCCGGCCCCTACGGAATTTTGCCGGAAACGCAGACGTTATCGGGGAGGGTAGAAACCCGCCCCTACGCACATCGAGAGGACGTCGCGGCGGACAGCGGGACACATGGGTGCCGCCGTGCAGAAATATTTTGTTGGACAGGACCCGCGTGCCCTGCCGGGAAAATGCAGTCCGGAAAAGTGCGGATTGCCACAGCCAGTGTGCGCACTGGCTTCGCAATGACATGGTTTTTCACATGGGCGCGGTGCATGTCGAATGGCAAGAGAATTTGTGCAGATCCGGTTCGGGCCGATGTGGGCATCGGCCCCAGCGGGGTATATAACCGGATGTACGCCTGCCTCAACAAAAAGCGGCCTCCGGGTTACCCGGAGGCCGCTTCAGCATTTTGCCGCTTTCGCTTTACTGCATTTTCTCCACGGCTAAGCCGTACACCGCGCCGTCCTGAACGTCCGTCATGTCCACGCCGGTGAGGGCGTACTGGCCGTTCACATAAAACGCCCAATAGGTGCCGTCCGCATCGTAGTCCGCCGTGATGCCGGTGACCTCCTTGATATACAGGCCGTATTCGCTCTCCTCGCCGCTGATGAGGTTTAGGGCCTGCAGGGCCGCGCCCACGGTCTTTTCGTCGGTCTTGACGGTGAAGGAGGTCTTGGCCCCCTCCGCGTCCGTCACCTCCACAGCGAAGGTGGTCTTGCCCTGGCCCAGGGTCTCGCCGTCCTTCACGCCCACGGTGTTCTTTCCCGCCGGAACGGGTGTGGTCTTCGCGCAGGCGCTCAAGGCCAGGACCATCAGCACAGCCAGCAGAAGAGCCATGATTTTTCTCATATTTTTCATAAATCTTACCTCCTTTTTCCCCTGCAGTATAACACGCCGATACCCTATTGACAACCGGAAAAAACCATGCTATATTGGTGCCACAATCCAAGGGGTGCTGGCGCATGCCGGCTGAGATGGGCGTATAGCCGCCCGGTCCCTCAAACCTGATCCGGGTAATGCCGGCGTAGGAATGCGAACATATCGAGCGATCGTTTTTCCGCATTGCGACGCCTGCGTGGCTCGCCATGCGGGAATTTTTTTATCGGAGGATACACCATGAAAAACACAAAAACCAAAATGCTGTGCGAAGCTGCCATTTTCATTGCAATGGCGGAAATTCTGAGCCTTATCAAGCTCTATGAATTCCCTAACGGCGGCTCCGTGACCCTGGAGATGCTGCCCATCATCCTGTTCGCCGTCCGGTACGGCTGCGGCTGGGGCGCCGGCGCCGGCCTGGTATACGGTGCCATCACCTACCTCATCGGCAACAAGTTCTCCATCGACTGGACCACCATCATCTGTGACTACTTCCTGGCCTTTGTGGCTCTGGGCTTTGGCGCGGGCCTGCTGGCCCGCCGCAAGTGGAGCGTGTTCTATGGCACCGTCATCGGCGGCGTGATGCGCTTTTTGGTCCACTATCTCATCGGCGTGTTCGTCTGGGGCGTTTACATGCCCGACGAGTTCTTCGGCATGACCATGACCAGTCCCTGGTTCTACTCCCTGCTCTACAACGGCAGCTACATGCTGCCCAGCATCATCCTGTGCGTGTTGGTATTTGCACTGCTGTATAAGCCGCTGAAGAAGTATTTCACCGCCGCCGACCTATTGGCGCAAAAATAAAATCCGCCCCGAAGAAAAAAACTGTTGACAAACCTCCCAAATCCTGTATAATAGTTTTTGTTCTTCGGGACACAGCGGGATTGTGTAAAGGTAGCACAGCGGACTCTGACTCCGTATGTGAGGGTTCGAATCCTTCTCCCGCTGCCATAAAAAGCTCTCGGCAATAGCCGGGGGCTTTTTCCTTTGCTTTACCCGCAGCAAACGGGATTCGAAGCCTCACAGCAATTCCAATCCCCTGCGCAGCCCTCGGCGCTTGCGCCGAGGGCTTTTCTTTTCCCGGTCGGGCGCGATTTTCAAGCATCCATTTTCCCCTCAGATCCGACAAGTGCGGATCATGGCGAAAAAAGCCGTTCAAATTATGAACATTCTGTGAACGAACGTAAAAATGTGCGTATATTGCTTGCACTCCCGGAAAATCAATGATATAATTTCTATAAATAATGTAATGTGTAAAACTATGTAAATCAGAGTAGTTTCTGCCGGGATTCGCTTGCCCGGGGCATCGCGGAAACAGGGGAAAGGCGGCACGACAGTGACAGAAAAAGAACTGAGAAAATTAAACCGCGCGGAGCTGCTGGAAATGCTCATTGCCCAGGGCAAAAAACTCAGCCGCGTGGAGGAGGATCTGTCGTCGGCCCGGAAAGAACTGGAGCGGCGCAGCGTCGCCATTACCACCTCCGGCACACTGGCGGAGGCAGCGCTGAAGCTGAGCGGTATTTTTGAAGCGGCCGACCAGGCTGCCGCGCAGTATTTGGACAGTCTCCGGGAACAGGAGAGCAACGCCGAGCGCATCATCGCCGAGGCCGAGACCAAGGCCCAGGAGATCATCAACTCTGCCGAGGCGCAGCGGCAGACCATTCTCGCCGATGCGGACCAGGAAGCCAAGCGGCGCATTGAGCTCTTTAACCAGCAGTTCAAGGAGTTTTTGAACACGCATACATAATTCGGGAGGAAAGGGCCGTATGAAACCAGAAAACAAAGCAACCGATACGGCTATGCCCTCTGTGGACGAGCTCACCGGCGAGCTCAACCGGGAAAAGTATCACAGCCGATACAAAAAGCTGCTGCGCAGCACCATCTATACCCTGGTGATCGTGGCCGCCATCAGCGTGCTGGTGGCAACGCTGCTGCTGCCGGTGCTGCAGATATACGGCACCTCCATGAACCCGAATCTGTACGAGGGCGAGATCGTGGTGTCGGTAAAGTCCCCGCAGTTCAAAACCGGCGACATCATCGCCTTCTACTACAACAATCGCGTCCTGGTCAAGCGCATCATCGGCTGTCCCGGTGACAGCGTTGTCATCACCGACAGCGGCGATGTATATGTGAACAACACCTTGCTGGACGAGCCGTATCTGACGGAAAAATCCTACGGCACCGCCGACATTGAATATCCGTACACCGTACCGCAGAACTCCTTTTTTGTCCTGGGTGACCACCGGGAAAGCAGCGTGGACTCCCGGTCATCCCTGGTGGGCTGCGTGGAAAAAGAAGAAATTATAGGCAAAATCGTTTTCAGAGTGTGGCCGATCAAACGGATCGGTTCCGTGGAATAACATCGCCTGGAAATACGGGGAGAAATTTGCATGAACAGGGACATTCATTCGCAGGCTGAACAGCTGAACAAAAAGCACCGCCGGAAGCGCACCTGGTACAAGATCCTTTCTGTGCCCATATGCCTTGTGGTCTTTGTGACGACGTATGCGCTGATCCTGCCGGCCATCACCATGGAATCCACGCCGGATACCTACTGCGGCATCACCGAGCACGTCCATACGGACGACTGCTACGAGATCCCCGGTACGCCGGCCCACAAGGAGATCCGGTGCACCGCCGGGGCAGACCCGGGCGAGGGCGAATACATCGTCCACCGGCACGACAGCTTCTGCTTTGATGACAGCGGCGAGCTGCTGTGTACCCTGGCCGAGCAGGATGCGCATGTCCACACGGACGACTGCTATGACGGCGACAGCCTGGCATGCGGCCTGGTCACGGGGATCGCGCACCAGCACACGGCGGACTGCGTCGTATCCGTCCCCGCCACCGAGCCCCAGGGCCTGGTGTGCACCGTGGAGGAGCACAAGCACACGGAGGCATGCTTCATCGACCCGGAGGGCGACACGCAGAGCGGCGCGCCCAGCGGCGAGACGCCCACTAACGATACGCCCACCGAGGATATGCCCGCCGATGAGACCCCCACCGGGGACACGCCCGTTGACGGCGATCCTGCCGGGGACACGCCCACTAACGACACGCCCACTAACGACACGCCCGCCGGAGATGTGCCCGCCGATGCGGAGCAAAACGGCGGCGCACCGGGGGATGCGGTCCAGGGTGATGACGCGGCCAACGGCGATACCCCCGCCGAGAATACGGCGCCCAACGGCACCCCGGCCAAGGCGCCTGCCGCCAGCGGCCAAATCAGCAGCGTGACCCTCACCATCAACGACAAGGTTTCCGGCACCGGCTGCTACGAGGTGGAAGTCACCGGCGGCAGCGCGGCGCTGGAGGGACAGAACTACCGGTTCCTGTGGTATAAGAGCACCGGCAACGGAGCGACCTATACGGCTGTAAGGCCGCAGAACTTCTCCGTCGGCGGCAGTACGGTTTCCAATATCAGCGGCGACCACGGCGAGAAGCTGTTCCTGGCCCTGGACGGCGGGACCGTCAGCGATTCGCTGCCCTCCGTGACATACAAGGCCGTGCTGAAGGTGGACGGCACCGAATATGCAGATGTGTCCGCCACGCTGACCAACACTACCTATCAGGCCTCCGTTCTGAACGGCAGCTTTGAGGCGCCGGACCTGACTGACCATGCGTACCAGGAATTTGTACCCGAGGGAACTACAGGTCTGTTTTGGAAAACCACCGGTGAGAATACAGAAAAGGATCAGCACGTATATGGCGGAAGCGCTACCGTCGCAAATGATAAAAAGCACTACATTGAAATCGTCGACACGAGCGACGGAGACCATAAGACACATGCGACCAACTGGCATAAACAGGGCACTGCTTCACACGGAAAGCAGTATGCCGAGATCAACGCCGGCGCTGCGGGCGCATTGTATCAGACCATAGCGACCATCCCGGGGACTACCATGTATTGGTCCGTGGACCACTGCGGCCGCGACGGAACGGACACTATGGCCGTGGTCATGATGCCGGAAAGCAAGGCAAAGAACGTCACAACACAGACGCAGCTGCTGCAGGTACTGGTAAATCCGGACAACTACGGCGCCAAAGTTGTAACGAGCCTAACCGCCGCACAGGGGGTCTGGACCACCCATTCCGGACAGTACACCGTCCCGGATGGGCAGTATGAAACCCGATTCTTCTTCATGGCCGTAAGCACAGCCGGCAACAATGACTACATCGGCAACCACATTGACAACGTGTGGTTCAGCCAGCAGGTGCCGCCGGCTTCCTCGGAAAAGCCTTATTTCACGCTGACAAAGAATGTGGTGGGCCCCTTGACGGAGGACGACCTGCAGTTGCTGTCCGGAAAGCTGACCTTTGCGGTTCAGAAGTCCGCTACCACTAATTTTGCCAATCCCGAAACCGTCAAGACCTACACCGCCAGCGCTTTGGGCAGCTGGACGCAGAACGGCGACGGCTCCTGGACGCTGTCGGCCCGCATCTCCATGAAGGACCAGGACATCGGCGATTATTACAAGATCGCGGAGAGCAACGCTGATCTGGACGGGTTTGACCTGACCGTGACGGATAACAACAGTCCTGAGCAGCTGCGGAACGACACGGACACGGAATTCATCTTCACCAACACCTATGTGGATAGTGGGCGGACGCTGACGCTGAGGAAATTCGTAAGCGCTCCCGACGCGAGCGGCGACTTCAGCTTCACCGTTTCCTATACGGATGCCCGCGGCCAAGCGCAGACAGAGACCTTCACGCTGCAGCATGGCGGCACGAAATCGATTCCGGGCATCCTCAAGGGCTCTACGGTCACCGTGACGGAAACCACGACAGACGGCTACACCGTTATTATGAAGGACCCCGACGGTACCGTCCTGGCAGGCGGCAGCAGCTATACCTTTACCATGGACGATGACGCTGCCATCGATGTCCACAACACATCCAGCGTCGCGCTGCCGGAAACCGGCGGCATCGGACGGGAAATCTTCCTGTTTGCCGGAATCGGCCTGATGCTCACCGCTGTTATTACAGGATGTCTTCTGAGGCGTAAGTACGGAAAGGAGGGTGATTAACGATCCTGCTTCCCTCCTGCCCACGCGAAATACACCTGTGCCCGCGCCGCAGGAACGATGTCCACACGATAAAATCACTTAAAACAGAAAGGATACAAACAATGAAAACGATGAGAAAGCTTTTCACGGTTTTGCTGGCCGTGGCCATGACGCTGGCTCTGGCTGTGACCGCCTTCGCAGCAGACACCGGCAGCATCACCATCACCAATCCCCAGGAGGGCAAGACCTACACCGCTTATAAGATCTTTGACGTGACCTACACCACTGATGAGGCGCACTACTCCTACACCATCAGCAAGACCGATGCCGCTTACGCCACTGTCAAGGCATACGCCGACGTAGCCGCCAACGGCCTCACCCTGACGGATGTTGAGAACACGAACAAGTGCAATGTGAGCATCGCGGACAATTTCTCTGCCGCTTCCTTCGCCAAGTATCTGAAGGATAATGTGAATAGCCTCAGTGATGGCAAGAATTTTAACAGTGATGCCACGATTTCCGGTCTTGACCTGGGCTACTACTTTGTCTCCGGCACCAGCGGCACGGTCTGCGAGCTGGTGACTGCCAAGGATGTCAAGATCCGCGATAAGAACGAGGCCCCGCAGATCGAAAAGACTGTGAATGACGACGATCGCACCGTGGAAGTCGGCCAGGTGCTGACCTACACCATCACCGGCAAGGTTCCCGATACCAAGGGCTACACCACCTATACCTACGAAGTGACGGATACTATGACCGAGGGTCTGACCTACAACGATGATGTCACGGTCACCATCGATGGTGCGACTGTGACCGGTGTTGTAACCAACAATGACAAGGGTTTTGTCGTCAAGATCGACATGGTGGACTATAAGGAGTATGTCGATGCAGCCGTTGTGATCACCTACACCGCTACCGTCAACGAGAATGCCATTGAGCGCAACGTGGAGACCAACACCGCTAAGCTCAAGTACAGCAATAACCCCGCTGACAATACCTCTTTTGAGGAATCCACCGTTACTGTGGATGTGTACTCCTTCAACATCGTCATCAACAAGTTTGCCGGTGAGGACAAGGACGCCAATCTGGCAAACGCCAAGTTCGTGCTGAAGAACGCCGAGGGCAAGTACTATACATATAACACTTCCACCGGAAAGGTCGAGTGGGTCGCTGACAAAGCACAGGCAACTGAGGTCATCACCGACGCTGACGGCGCTGCGCGCTTTAACGGTCTGGAGGTCGGTACATACTACCTGGAGGAGACCGCCGCTCCCGCCGGTTACAACCAGCTCACCAAGGATATCGCGATCACTATCACCGGCAAGGATGCCGCAACCATCAAGGTTAACGATAAAGATGCAGCCATCACACCTAACAATGCTAACCTTTCTTTGACCGCAGATGTCTCCAACTCCACCGGCACCATGCTGCCCGAGACCGGCGGCACCGGCACCATCATCTTTGTGGCCCTGGGCGCCCTGGCCGTGATCTGCGCGGGCGTGTTCCTGGTGACCAACAAGAGAATGAGCAAGGAATCCTTCTGATCCTGCAGCCCTGACACACTGTACGGCCCCGGAGGGCGGAGGTTCGCCTCCGCCCCCCGGACGGCATATTCTTTTTCCAAGGTGGACGCATCCGAATACACCCGGCGGCGCGCTTTTCAGGCGGCCGGGTGAGCGTGTGTTCGGCTTCGTGCGCTTTGGAACGCAACTGGAGATGAACCCGTGAGAAAACGAAAAGTGATCACCTTAATACTGCTGGGCGTTTTCCTGGTGGGCCTCTCTCTCCTGCTGTATCCGTCTGTCAGCAGCTACTGGAACTCCATCACCCAGTCCAGGGCCATCGTGGACTATGACACCATCGTCAAGAGCCTGTCGCCCAAGGACTACACCGCCTTTTTCCAGCGGGCGGAGCAATACAACGAGGAGCTGAAGAATTTGCAGTTCCCGCTGTCGGAATACCAGCAGGTCAGCGGGTACGACGAGTGCCTCAACGCCGCCGGGGACGGCGTCATCGGCTACATCGACATCGACAAGATCCAGGTGAAGCTGCCCATCTACCACGGCACGAACCCGTCCATGCTGAACCACGCCTGCGGGCACATCCAGGGCAGCAGCTTCCCCATTGCGGGCAAGGGCACCCACGCCGCCATTTCGGCCCACCGGGGCCTGCCCAGCGCGAAGCTGTTCTCGGACCTGGACAAGCTGGAGGTGGGCGATACTTTTCGGATCACAGTGCTGGACAAGACCTTCATTTATGAGGTGGATCAGATCAAAACCGTGCTGCCGGACGATGTGAGTGACCTGCTCATCGATGAGGAAAAGGAGCTCTGCACCCTGGTCACCTGCACGCCCTACGGCATCAATTCCCACCGGCTGCTGGTGCGCGGGCACAGGATTGAATCCGAGGATATGCGCTCCTTCGGCGCCATATCGGACGCGTTTATCATCGACCGGCTGATCGTAACGCCGGTGGTGGCAATGCCCATCATCCTGGTGCTCACCCTGTATGTCTGCTTCAAACCTGCGAAGAGAAAACTTCCCATCAATGACGAGGGAGAACTGATATGAAAAAAATAAGCTATCGGATCGCAAACTTCATACTCATCGCTGTGCTGCTCCTGTCGGGAGTGGTGACGGCCCACGCCGCCTCCACCACGGAGGCCGGTGAAAAGGTCCAGCTGCGCAGCGACTGCGCCCTGGACGTGACCTATTCCTCTGAGGGGACGGCCTTTGCCGGGCAGGACATCCGGCTCTGGCACATCGCGGACATCACCGAGGATGCCCAGTATACCTTGACCGAGGGTTTCCGGGCGTACCCCATCCAGGTCACCGGCACCTCCTCCCAAAGTGAGTGGGACGAGATGACCAACACGCTGAACGCGTACATTCTTGCCGATGGCATCGTGCCCGACCGCACCGCCAGGACCGATGCAAGCGGTAAGGTCGCCTTTGAAAATCTGACGGCGGGGCTGTACCTGGTCTCCTCCGTGCGCGTGGAGCAGGACGGAAAATACTATGTGTTTGAATCCTTCCTGGCGGCCGTACCGGGGGTGGACGACGAGGGCCAGTGGGTGTATTCCATCTCCGCCAAGCCGAAAATGAGCGTACACACGCCGGTCATGGACGAGGTCACCTACAAGGCGGTGAAGGCCTGGAAGGACGCCGGCTCGGGTCGTCCGGGCAGCGTCTCCATCGAGATCCGCAAGGACGGGCAGCTGCAGCAGACCGTGACCCTCAGCGCCGAAAACAACTGGATGTATACATGGAACGCCGTCGACGATGGCACCGTATGGACCGTGAATGAGACGAATGTGCCGGAGGGCTACACCGTGGGCATTCAGCGCAGCGGCGACACCTTCAGCATTACCAACACCAAGCCGGCGGCACCCGCAGGAAATCAGCCGCAGACCGGCGACACAACGAACACGACGCTGTATGTGGTCCTAATGGCCGTATCCGGTCTGGCGCTGCTGGTGCTGGGCATCGTATTGAGGAAGAAGTCCCGTGCGAAGTAAAGGGGTTTCCATCTTTCTTGTCACGCTGGGCGCTGTGCTGCTGGCCGCGGCGGCGGCACTATTGGGCATGCACATGACACAGGAAAAGCAGAGGGCGGCTGACATCCCCTCTCTGGTGGAAAAAATCGAAGCGGCTCTGCCGGAGCGCTCGGCGGGCATTATGGAAAATCGTGCCAACAGCACCATGGCCGCCGTGGAAATTGATGGAGTCGATGTGATCGGCTTGCTGGAGCTGCCGGGCCGGGGCATTAAGCTGCCGGTAGCCGCAGAATGGGACAGCTCCCAGCAGGGCTTTCGTCCGGCCAGGTTTACGGGCAGCGTATATGACGGCACGCTCATCGTAGGCGGAAGCAGCGAAGCGGGCAATTTCGATTTTGCCGATCAGCTGGATGCCGGCGAGGAAGTTACCTTCACCGATATGACCGGAAAAGTATTCCGGTACACGGTGCGCAAAGTCAATCACGCCGATAACGCTAAGGCCGACACCTTAGCCGATGCGGCGGATGCGCTCACCCTGTTCGTAAAAAAGAGTGGGACGTTTCTCATCGTCCGGTGCGGAGCAGCGTAATATACGCCATGGCAGGACGTACTATACTGGGTATATATTTTCTTTTATCAGAGGCCGCTGTAAGCGGCCTCTTTTTTCTATCGGAAGCTTGGAAACCCCAACCGGTGCTTGGGGGACATTTGCCCGGGACAGATGTGTCTGTCCTTGCCATTGGGTGATGTTCCGTTATTCGGTCCTTTCCCCTGTCACAGCAGGCCCAGAATCATAGTGTCGGATGCCGTTGGGTCCTCCCTACGGGCGAATGCTGCCATGGAATCCGTGACCCAGCGGTCTAAAAAAGCCATCTGCTCGGGGGTATGGAACCAATGCTCACCGCCAGCCATCACCGTCAAGGGTGCGTGGATGCGCTCGGAAAAAGCATCGATCGTGTCACGGGAGGTGAGGTTGTCCCCCGCCCCATACAAAATACAAGTGGGAACGCGCCAGCGGATGGGATGGCTGCGCACATAGCACAGATAGTCCCAGGACAGGGTCTCGCCGAAATCTGTAGGGATCTCCCGGCGCTCCCGCAAGTCCTCCTCCGTGACCCCTGCCCAGCCCATCATATGGGCGATGAGCCGCTCCATATCCACCACGGGGGAGATGAACAGGGCGTTATCCACCAGCTTTTCATCCAGCGCCTGCATGGCGAAGAACGCTCCGATGCTGTTTGCCACGAGCGTGACGGCATCATAGCCCCGGCGCTGCGCCCGGACAAAGGCGGGAAACTCCTCCGCCGCGGCCCAGGGTGTTTGAGCCTCATAGGCAAAGCCAACCACCCGGCTATCAGGGAACAAAGGGCGATAGTGTTCGGCCTCGGCGGCGCTGCCGCCTTTGCCGTGTATATAAATGGCCAAATACTTCATGATCCTTTCTCCTCCTTTTGGATCTGCAGGTGCCCCTGCCCATGACGGGCTGTAACGGAAAGGGTATAATCGCCGCTTGCCGGGGCCGTGAGCGAGAACTGCGTGGCCTGCCGGCCATCGCCGCTGTAAATATTCGTCCCATCCGGGGCGGTGATAGCTAGGTGCAGCGCGCCCGACACACACGCAAAGCGGACCAGCAGCACATCTCCCTCCTGCAAGGCCATAGTATGTCGGTCCGTACCGGTCATCTGACGAATATCCAGCTGATAGGCATCGGTCCGGGCGATACGCTCGCCGTCAAACTCCTCCTGCGGCAGCAGGAGGAATGCGGCTCCCGCGGCCAGCAGCAGCGCCAGCAGCGGCAGGAGCCGCTTTTTTATGTTTGCTTTCTGCATATTTTACGCCTCCCTGCCGTTGATCTGGAAAAATCGGCGGACGTGGCACTCCATCAGCGCCAAAACCTCTTCCTCGCGGTCCGGCTCCCGGTCGCACAGGCCCAGCCACACCGTGATGGGCAGACACAGCTGCGCCGCCATGATCTCCGGGTCCCCAGCCCGGAGGCTGCCCCGGCGGATGAGGAACTCCATCAATCCCTCATAATACCGCAGAACATTCTCATAATTCATCTCGGTTTGCAGACGGGCCATGCGTTTGTTGCGAAACTGCTCTATGAGGAGCATCTTCCGCACCTTGCTGATCTGCGGGTCGTGGAGGATATAGCGGATTTGGGCCAGGATGTCCCCCACCACCGCGTCCGGCGTAATGTCCGCCTGCCGGGCCGCAAAGGCCGGATCATCCCACCGGGCCCGGGCAAACAGGGAGCGGCTGTCGTACTGTGCCCGAAGCTGCTGCAGAAGGCAGTCCAAAATCTCCTGCTTGCCGACAAAATGGCTGTAAAGCGACGCCTTGCGGATACCCACGGCGTCTGCGATCTGGGAAAGAGCCGTGGCCTCATAGCCCTGGGTGGAAAAAAGATCCAGCGCCGCCGCAAGGATCTGCTGTTTGGTGTTGCTGCGGTCCATTATGCGCACCTCCGTTATACAAGTTGGGACAGCTTTATTATAACTACCGAACGGTAGGATGTCAACGGGTGCTAATAATCACAACGAATGGAGCATGGCTCTCAGCAGCCGTAGAATTTTCGAAAAAAGAGCAGCCGGCGCTATAAGCGCCGGCTGCCTGGGTTTCTATGAATCTTATGGTGCTTTTCAAAGGCGGCCGTAGATGCGGGTCATCTCGTGGATGCACCTGGCAAGACTGTGGCTGGCCTCGCCGGGGAGCAAACGCCACGCCCAGTTGCCGCAGCTGGTGCCGGGGACGTTCATGCGATGGCCTGCCCCCAAATCCAGCCAGTCCTGCATCTGTGCAACGAACAGCTTTGCCACCGAGCCCATACCGCCGCGGATGATGCCGCGGTTGAAGCCCTCCCGCTCGTTCAGGCCCAAATACTGCACGGCAAAGGCGATGTCCTCCCGATCCGCCTCCGTGCGCCAAAGAGCCAGGGGTGCGTTATCATGAGTGCCGGTATAGCAGACGCAGTTTTCGCCGTAGCTGTGGGGCAGATAGCTGCTGGTGTCCCGGGAATCAAAGGCGAACTCCAGCACCTTCATGCCCGGCAGGCGGGAATCGGCCAGCAGCTGCGTGACCTCCGGCGTGGGGAATCCCAAATCCTCGGCAATGAACTCAATATCGTGGAACCAGCCGGTGAGCACGCCCACCAGGGACATGCCGGGGCCCTTGACCCAATGTCCGTTTTTCGCAGTGGTCTCGCCCCAGGGCACCGCCCAATAGCTCTCAAAACCACGGAAATGGTCAATGCGGATAACGTCGTAGAGCTTCGTGGCGCCGCCGATGCGGCGGATCCACCACTCAAAGCCGTTTTTCTGCATGGCGTCATAGTCATACAGGGGGTTGCCCCAGAGCTGGCCGTCTGCGCTGAAATAGTCCGGTGGGACGCCGGAAACCTCCTTAGGCTTCTTATTCTCGTCCAGCTGGAAGTTTTCCGGCTCGCTCCATACATCCGAGGAATCCATGGCCACATAAATGGGAATATCGCCGATAATGCGGATGCCCAGGCCGTTGATATAGCGCTTGAGGGCACTCCACTGGCGGAAGAACAGGAACTGGATATAGATAAACAGCTCCACATCCTCATGCAGCTCCGCGCGGTAACGCGCCACAGCGTCCGGGCTGTGCAGACGGGCGCCCTCGTCGGGCCACTCCGTCCAGGATTTCATGCCGAAGTGGCGCTTGAGCGCCATGAACAGGGCATAGTCCGGCAGCCAGCGGGCGTTTTCCGCCTCGAAGGCAGCCACCGCCTCCCGGTCACGGGCCCAGCCACGGGCCTTGGCCTTTTCCAGCAGGGGAAAGCGGCTCTCATATATCCTGCCATAGTCCACATAGCGCGGCTCCGTCCCCCAAGCGCAGGCGTCCACCTCCTTCTGTGTCAGGAGATCCTCTGCGATGAGGGCATCCAGGTCGATGAAGTAGGGATTGCCCGCAAAGGTGGAGAAGGCCTGGTAGGGGGAATCCCCATAGCTGGTGGGGCCCAGGGGCAGGAGCTGCCAGTATTTTTGCCCCGCCTCATGGAGAAAATCCGCAAAGCGGTACGCCGCCTTGCCAAAGGTCCCGATGCCGTAGGGTGAGGGGAGCGAAGAGATGGGCATCAGTATACCGGAGGAACGATCCATATGAATCAGCCTTTCACGGCGCCGGCCGCGACGCCCTTGATGATATATTTCTGGCAGCAGAGATAGAAAATGATGACGGGGAGAATGCTCAGGAAAATCAACGCCATGGTCGCGCCCAGGTCCACCGTGCCATAGCTGCCCTTGAGGTACTGGATGTGGATGGGAATGGTGAAATACTTGGTGCTGTCCAGCACGAGGTAGGGCAGCAGGTAGTCGTTCCAGACCCACATGATCTCCAGGATGCCCACGGAGATCATGGTCGGCCGCAGCATGGGGAACACCACGGAAAAATAGGTGCGCAGCGGACCGCAGCCGTCGATGGAGGCGGCCTCCTCGATCTCCAGAGGGATGGACTTTACAAAGCCCACAAACATGAAGATGGCAAGGCCCGCGCCGAAGCCAAGATAAACTATGGGAATGGTCCAGGGAGTATTGAGGGCCACCTTATCAAAGGCCATGTCGGCAAAGTTGAAGTAAGGGAGCTTGACCTGGTCAGCCGTCTTGGACAGGGTGAACATGACCATCTGGAACGGGACGACCATGGAGAAGACGCACAGGTAATAGATGATGCGGCAGAGCTTGCTGTCCACCCGGGCAATATACCAGGCCGCCATGGAGGTACACAGCAGGATCAGCGCCGAGGAGACCACGGTGATGAACAGGCTGTAAAACGCGGACTTCCAGAAGGGATAGTTGCCGAAGGTCATGCCCTTGATATAGTTGGCCCAGCCGGCAAAGCTCTCCTCATTGGGGAGGGCAAAGGTATCGGTCTTGACGTAGGTATTGAGCTTGAAGGAGTTGAGCACCACCATGAAGATAGGCAGCACATAGATGATGCAGATGACCGCCAGCACAACGGACAAAACCATCTTGCGGCGGCGTTCGGCGGTAAGGGTACCTTTCATTACTGCTGCACCTCCTTTTTGCGGGTGGCACGGAGCTGAATGAGGCCGATGGCGGCAACCAGCAGGAAGAAGATCACAGCCTTGGCCTGGGCGGTGCCGCGGGCATTGACATTCTGCCCGTAGAATGTGTTGTAGATGTTCAGCGCCAACATCTCCGTGGTCTTGATGGCGGAGCCGTCGGGTTGAATCAGGAAGGGCTGGCCGCCGGTGAGGGCCAGGTTCTGGTCAAAGAGCTTGAAGCTGTTGGTGAGGGTGAGGAAGGTGCAGATGGTGATGGACGGCATCACGTTGGGGATGGTGACCCGCCAAAGGGTCTGCCAGCGGCTGGCGCCGTCGATCTTCGCCGCCTCCAGCATATCATCCGGCACGGCCTGCAATCCGGCGATATAAATGATCATCATATAGCCGATCTGCTGCCAGCACATGAGGATGACCAGGCCCCAGAAGCCGTACTTCGTCTCCAGGAGGATGGAGGTGTTATAACGGGTGAGGATGCCGTCAAAAATCATGGACCACACATAGCCCAGGACGATGCCGCCGATGAGGTTGGGCATGAAGAACACCGTGCGGAACAGGCTGCTGCCCTTGATGCCCTGGGTGAGGGCATAGGCCACAGCAAAGGCCAGCACATTGATGAACACCAGCGACACCAGCGCAAACAGCGCCGTATACCAAAAGGAATGCATGAAGCTGGCATCCTGCAGCGCCTTGACATAGTTCCCCAGGCCGATGAACTCCGCGTCCGAAGTCGTTTTGAACTTACAGAAGGAAAGGTACACGCCTTTACAGAACGGATAGACAAATCCGATGATGAAGGCGCAGACCACGGGCCCCATGAAAAGCGGGAACCAGCGCCGAAGCGGGCGGCGGATCAGCGCCCGACTGCCCGGCGCAGAGCCTTTCTTACGCTTCAAATCGATCACTCCCATCGAAAAAATAAATTACAGCACGGCGCGGACCTCCTGCGGTCCCTGCCGTGATAGAAAAGGAGAGGCGGGGGAAGGCCCGCCCCTCCTTGCTTGTGTTAGGGTATCCGGTTTTGGCGCAAATTAGCCGTTGGCAGCGGCATACTGGGTAGCCCAGCCATCCACGAAGGCCGTCTTGACCAGCTCCCAGTTGGCGTCGGTACGATCGGCGTCATACTGGTTCAGAGCGGAAACGATACCCTCACGATAGGCGTCCACATTGGGCTGGAAGTTGGTGACCCAAGGCATGACATAGTTGCCGGCGGCGGTGTAGGCGTCAGCATCGCCCAGGAAGCCGTTGGCGGTCTTGGCAGCCTGCTTATAGGGTAGGATACCCAGCTCATTCACCAGCATCTGAGAGGCCTCGGCATCGGTGACCAGCCAATACATGAAGTCCAGAGTGGCCTGGATGTCTTCCTCGGAAGCCTTGGCGTTCACGGCCCAGCAGTTCTCGGTACCGCAGTTCAGACCGGCCTTCTCCTCGCCGGCGACACCGCAGTAGAAGGGGATCATGGCCAGGTTGTCCAGGCCGTACTGATTAGCCTCAGTACCGGTCAGAGCAGCCCACTCCCAGGAACCGTTCTGATAGAACACAGCCTGCTCCTTGCCGAACTCGGCCTCGGCGTCATAGCCGCCGGCAGCCAGGGTGGAAGGATCCACAGCACTGTTGTTGATGTACAGATCCCACAGGTTCTTGTAGTTCTGCATGTAGGTGCCCTTGATGCTGGCGGGGCAGGTCTTCCAGGCATCGGGATCATCCACGGACTCATAGTAATACTCCAGGTTGGCCAGGTGGCCGGTGAAGCGCCAGCTGGAATCGCCGCTCATGGAGGAGGAGGTGAAGGCATCAAAGCCCAGCTCCGCAGCACGGCTGTGGATATCCTCGACAATGGTCTTGAGGGTGTCGAAATTCTTGATGTCGGACAGCTCGTAGCCGGCCTTCTGCAGCAGGTCCTTATTGACGATGATGCCGTAGCACTCATAGCAATAGCCGATGGAGCAGAGCTTGCCGTTGTCGTCATACAGGTTATAGGCATCGGTGCTCAGCTCGCCGGCGACCTTGGTATCCTTCAGATCATAGCAATAGTCGCCCCAGGTGCCCACGGCGGCCTGGTTGCCCACCACGAACAGCGTGGGAGAAGCGTCCTTATCCATGGCGGAGGTCAAGGTCTCATTATAAGTACCGGAGGCAGCGGTCTGGACGGTGACAGGCACACCGGTCTTCTCGGTATACATGGCAGCGACCTTCTGGAGGGTGGTGTCGGCTTCGGGCTTGAAATTCAGCCAGAACACACGGCCGGATGCGTCGCCGCCCTGCTTTTGGCCGCAGGCGACCAGGGCAAGAGCCATGACGAGCGCGAGAACAAGCGATAGGAACTTCTTCATTTTCATCTTCTTCATTCTCCTTATTACATATTTATTTTCACGCGTTTACGCGGGAAAATCACGGATTCAAGTCGCGCACGGACTGGCCGGCGCGCAGCGTGGTGGGCAGGATCAAGTGCCGGTGGGCGCCGCCGCGAATAACGCTCATCAGAATGTCCACGCTCTTAGCGCCCATCTCATCCGTAGGCTGGCAGAGGGTGGTGAGCATGGGGTAGATATACTCGGAGACCGTCAAGCCGTCGATGGCGATAATAGAGCAATCCTCGGGAATGGAGCGCCCGCTCTCCCGCAGGGCGCGCATAGCGCCGATGGCCATATCGTCCGCAATGGCGAAGATGGCGGTGAAGTCCGCCGGGCGCTTGAGCCGCTCCGTCACGGCGCGGTAGGCGGATTCAATGTCGAAGTCGTCCGCACAGATGATCTCCCCATCCTCGGGGGCCAGGCCCAAATCGCGCAGGGCGCGGGCATAGCCGGTGCAGCGCAGCTGGGAAATGGAGCAGTCCCTGGGGTTGGCCGACAGGGCTGCGATGCGGCGGTGGCCCTTTTGTGCCAGGTCCATCACGGCACGGTAGGCCTCCTGCTCGTCGGCGATGGAGACGGAGGAGTATTTGGCGGGGTCCAGGGCGCCATAGGCATTGGTATAGGAGCAGCAGACGAAGGGAACATTGAGCAGAGCCGTTTCCGCCGGGGTGTAATCCGACCGGCCGCCCAAAAATATGATGCCCTGCAGGCGCTTTTCCCGCTCCATCATGGCGCCGCACTTGATCTCATCCTCGCAGGAGCCGATCTGCCGCATGACCATGGTGCAGCCCGCCGCGTCCAGATCCCGCTCAATGGCACGGATAATGCCGGTGTAGAAGGGGTTCTGCACCCCGCGCACCACCAGGCCGATGGCATCCGACTTGGTGCGCACAAGGCTCCGGGCGGAATTGTTGGGCAGGTAGTTGCACTCGGCAATGACCTGCAGCACACGGCGGCGGCTCTCCTCGCTCACATCGGGGCGGTCGTTGAGCACACGGGATACCGTGCTCACGCCAACGCCGCTGAGTCTGGCAATGTCTTTGATGGTCATGGGGCAGCCTCCGGGTGCAGAATATAAAAAAGTCGGTTCCGGTAACCTTTCCGGTATCGTTTCCACTTTTTCTTTATTCTACCAGCTTCCAGGGCAAATGTCAAAGCCGTTCTCTATGGATAAGTTACCAAAATATTTCATATTTTTCTGTCGAAACGCACAAACGCGGGGCAAAAAATGCGCCGGGCCATTGGCAACAATACTCACAGGCCCATATGCAGCCGGTTTCGCCCGGCCGGGCCGTCAGCGGAGGCCCCTCCCCTGCCCCGGGCGCCGGGCGCACGGCGGGCTATCCGATGCGCCAGCAAAAACGCAAAAAGCGGCGGCTGCCGGTCGGGCAGCCGCCACTTGGGGTCAGGCGTTCTTGCTGTGCTTTCTCTTTTTGGTCACGGCCACACCCGCCAGCGCACCGCTGAACAGGAGCAGGGTGATCCACAGGGTCGCGCCGCCGTCGCCGGTGGACGGGGTGGGCGGCGTTTCCGGAGCAGGAGGAGTCACCGGGTCAGACGGAGTCGCCGGAGTGGGCAGCTTCGCTGTTACGGTGTCGGCCCGGGTGAGCTCTCGGGTGGCCGCCGCGTCGGCGTAATACTTATGGCAGCCGCCGCAGTACCAATACTCGATATTCCCTTCCGCGTCCGCAGTGGCCGCCCGGGCCGGGACGTGCCGGAGGTCCCCGTGGTGCCCGGCGTCCAGGTCGCCGTAGCTCTCGCCGCAAATTTCGCACACGGCCTTACCGGTGCAGGTGGCCGTGCCGCCGGAGTGGGCGGAGATGACCAGCCCGCAGGTGTCGCACATGTGGTCCTTATTTTCGTCGGTGTGGGCCGCCGCATCAGCGCGGCTGCCGCAGCGGCTGCAGTCGTGCCAGTGCTCGCCGTCATCTGTGGCCCAGGCGGCGGAATAGTCATGGCTGCCGTAGCCGCCGTACTCCTGGCCGCAGATCTCGCACACGGCCTTACCGGTGCAGGTGGCCGCACCGCCGGAGTGGACGGAGATGACCAGCCCGCAGGTGTCACACTTGTGATCCTTATTTTCGTCGGTGTGAGCCGCCGCATCGGTGCGGCTGCCGCAGCGGACGCACTCGTGCCAGTGCTCGCCGTCATCTGTGGCCCAGGCGGCGGAATAGTCATGGCTGACACGGCCGCCGTATTTCTGGCCGCAGATCTCACACACTGCCTCCTCCGCGCAGGTGGCTGTGCCGCCGGTATGGACGGAGATGAGCAGCCTGCAGACGTCACACTTGTGGTCCCTATTTTCGTCGGTATGAGCCGCCACGTCAATGCGATTGCCGCAGCGGATGCACTCGTGCCAGTGCTCGCTGTCATCTACGGTCCAGTTGACGGAATAGTCATGGCTGCCGTAGTCGCCGTACTCCTGGCCGCAAATTTCGCACACGGCCCTTCCGGTGCAGGTGGCCGCGCCGCTGGAGCAGCTGTCGGTCTCGGTGACGCCGCAGGCGCAGGTAAGGGAGTGGGTGCCGTCGCCGTTGGACTTCCACGCACCACTGTGCTCATGCGTGTCGCCCTGTCCCTTGAACACCGGCAGGGTCCTGCCCGCCGCGGCCACATACTGGCACGTGTCGGCCCAGGGGTCGGTTCCGGTGCGTTCACCGGCCTTGAGCAGCGCCAGCACCGTGCCGTCGGCAAAATTCGCGGCGGTCTTGGCCTCTGTATTTGTGATGTTGCCTTCCCTATCGTTACGGCCAACTGCGTTCAGGCCTGTACCGTCCAGATAGTAGCAGTTTTCTACAGTGCCTTTACTATTCGGAGAATACATGTTAAGGCCAGCAATGCTGCCAAGGAAAGTTTTGTCGTTGCAAGAAACGCTGCCTACATTATAGCAGTTGCGAATCGTTCCGGAGTTGCGTCCGGCAATGCCGCCAGTTTCCGGATGGCTCGAGTTAGAAGAATCCTGATGGATCGTACCTGTGTTATAGCAGTCGATGATCGTTGCGTTGGGGAAAAGCATGCCGACGACACCGCCAGCGTAAGTTCCACGAGTATTCGTTACATTGCAATGGCTGCTGCAGTTTTTGATCGTAGAGTTTTCCTTTGCAGTACCAGCGATGCTGCCAAAGTGGGAATAACTCCCTGTCATTGAACCAGAGATTGAAAGATCTTGGACAGTAGCGCCGGATATCAAACCGAACAGACCGGCATGAAAAGAATTATTCGTTACATTCAGACCAGAAATGGTGTGACCGCCGCCGTCAAAGATGCCGGAATATGCCTTCGTGTTGTCATAGTCATAGTCAGATGCATTTCCAATCGGCGTCCATTCCTCATTATTCAGATCAATATCCGCTGTCAGCACGGCGCACAGGCCGTACTCTCCGCTGTTCACCATATCCCGGAACAGCTTCAAATCGTCCTTGCTGGAGAGCTGATAGGGGGCTTCCGCCGTGCCCTCGCCAGTAAGCCCGGTGCTCCACTGGGCGGTGAGGGTGATATTCTCGGTTACCGCCGTGTTAAAATCATAAGCTTTGCCGTCAGCTGTGCGCCATTCCACGAATTGATAGTAGTCCTTCGTGGGGTCCTTGGGCGCGGTCACCGGGCTGCCCTTTTCAGCCACCTGCCTGGTGTACTCACTGCCGAAGCTCATATAGGTCACGGTGCAGGTCGGGACAGAATAATCGCCGGTGCTGTTGTCGGTGAGGCCGTCGTAGAACGTGCCGCCCATAATGCAGCCAAATGAGGTGTTATTCCGAAGAAGTCTTTCTGCGTTGCTTTCCACTGCGCCGTAAAAGCTGCCGCCGGTGATCATGCCGTACCCCGTGTTTGTCACTTTTTTGTAAAAGCTGCCGCCAGTGATCGTGCCAGGGAATTGCGAACCCTCATTCACTGACCCGTTGGTCACCTCGCCGTAAAATTCGCCGCCGGTGATCAGCGCCTTCATCCATTGAACCTGCCCAGCTGCAGGCAGGGCCCCGTGGTTTTCTACCGTACCGAGGAACGTGCCGCCGGAAATCACATACGAGTTGCTTACAGCACCTGAGAACGTGCCGTCCTTGATGGTGCCCCCCACTGAATTGTAGACCGGAGCAGCGATTGTGCCGCCCGTCGCGGCAAATTCGAAATTAACCACGATTCCGGTCGCTTCCAGCGTGTAATTGTTCAGATCGAGCGTAACCGCGCGGCCAATTTCCAATCTTCCGACAGTGATGTTCGCCGTCAGCCTGACGACATTTCCGCTGCCGGACTCGGACACAGCGGCGGTCAGCTCCTCCGCCGTGGAGACCTGCCTCACGGTCTGCTGGGCAAAGGCCAGGGTGGGCAGCAGGCTCACCGCCAGACACAGGGCCAGCAGAATGCTTAATACTCGCTTTTTCATTGCCTTTCCTCCTTTATTGCGCGATGGTTTTTTGCTTCTTCAGTACACTGCGCAGCACCACGGCCAGGGCGATGCACCCCAGGAGGGAGAGCCCCGCCGCAGCGCCGATGACGAGCATCCAGGGGGAGGAGGCGGTGTCGGCTGCGGCCACCGTGGCCAGCACGCCGGTGTCGGTATCGCCCAGCCACCAGTTGCCGTTTTCGCCGACACGGGGCGTCAGACCGTCCGCGCCGTCCTTGCCGTCCGCGCCGGTCACCCGGCCCAGGTTGACGGTGGTGCCGTCGGTATAGGTGAGGAGCAGTTCGCCCTCGGCGCTGAGCTCCGCCTTGGCGATGCCCAGGCCGTCCCGGCCATCGATTCCATCCCGGCCATTGGTGCCATTGGTGCCGTTGGCGCCGTCCCGGCCGTTAGCGCCGTCCCGGCCATTGGTTCCATTGGTGCCGTTGACACCGTCTCTGCCGTCTTTGCCGTCCGCACCTGTGGCGGTGATGCCCAGGGAACGCCAGGTAGCGCCGTTATCGTAAGAGATGTACCAGATATTATCCGTGCCGATGAGCAGCAGGGGCGTTACGCCATTCCGGCCGTTTTGACCGTCGGCACCGGGGTCGCCTTTATCGCCCTTATCGCCCTGGGGACCGGTGGCTCCCGTGTCGCCCTGTATGCCCTTGGCCCACACGCCGGTGTCGGTATCCCCCAGCCACCAGTTGCCGTTTTCGCCGATGCGGGGCGTCAGGCCGTTTACGCCGTCCTGGCCGTCTCGGCCATCCCGGCCCGGGGTGCCGGCGGCGCCGGGGTCGCCCTTATCGCCCTTTGCACCGGTGGCTCCGGTATCGCCTTTTTCACCCAGGTCGCCCTTGTCACCCTTTTCGCCCTGGGGACCGGCTGCGCCGGTGTCTCCCTTCGCGCCGGCAGCTCCGGTGGCCTTTACGCCCAGGGACTGCCAGGTCTCGCCGCTGTCGTAGGAGACGTACCACAGGTTATCTTCGCCGATCTTCAGCCGCGGGGTTATCCCGGGGTCGCCCTGGTCGCCCTTGCCGCCAGCAGCGGCGGGATCAAACCACCCGGCGGTGAGGGTGATATTCTCCGTGACGCCGGTACGGAAGTCAAAGACCGTGCCGTCATCCTTAAACCAGCCGGTGAAGATGCAGCCGTCCTTTTTCGGCGTATCCGGCTCCGTGGCCCTGCCGCCGGAGGGGAGGACCTGCGTGGCATAGGTCACGCCGTCGCTTTGATAGGTCACAACGGCATCCGCTTTGTCTATGATGCCGTCCAGCTCTGCGGTGTAAAACAGGCCGCCCCGGACCTTTACATTATACGCCGCATTCCCATAAATGGACGTAACGGTGGAGGTCGTATTCTCTACGATGCCATAGCCGCTCACGTCGCCCTCTATCACGCCGCCGTTGGCATACAGCGTGGTCGCGCCGCTATAGTCGCTCGCCATGAAATGGATCTCGCTGTTCCTAAGCTGCGCCGCGCCGCTCATGTAAAGCTTGCCGCCGGACATAACATTGACCCTGCAGCCCACGATGGCGCCGCCGGTCAGATAGAGCGTGGCGGGATATCTCGTCCCGATGCTATCATACCCTACGTCCACGGTATTGTCGTACCGGCAGCGAATCACGCCGCCGGCGGGAAGGGATGCATCGCTGCCGGTGTGCAGCGCAGTGGGATTGCTGTCCTGAATGGTCAGGCTGCCGTACATGCCGACCCGCACGCCCCATTCCGCGTCCAGCACATGGCCGTTCAGGTCAATGGTGACATTGGCATGGCTCTGGATGCGGAAAAGCACGCTCATACTGACGTCTCCGGTCAGATAATATTTGCCGATCCCCAAATTGTAGTTTCCCGACTTCAGCTCCGTCCAGCCGGTGAAGTCCGCCGCCAGCGCCGCCGTGGGCAGCAGTGCCAGGGCCATCAGCAGCACCAGCAGAATGCTCAAGATCCGTTTTTTCATATGCGCTCCTCCCTTTCTCTATCCTCTGACAGTTTGAAGTCAAATTTCATCTCCAGCAGTGTGAAGAGTTTTTCCATCACGTTCTCGGCGATGCTCC
>ERZ808246.702-NODE-702-length-26726-cov-7.469574_pt1 | contig 26726 bp, 23 predicted proteins | sample MGYA00521083_ERZ808246 | MGnify/ENA primary metagenome ERZ808246 (study PRJEB31516, sample SAMN03275577) | gut metagenome | biome: mammalia-associated habitat; material: feces | host: Papio cynocephalus | place: Kenya | collected 2012-07-07 ...
GCGCTGGAAATTGGAGCTGTCGTCCATGGCGTCCCACAGGCAGAACTCCACATAGGGGAACAGCGACACCGTGCGGGGCGCATCGCTTCCGTTGGTAACGGTCAGGCGAATGAGCAGGCAGTTGTCCCCCTTGGGCACCAGCATCTCCTGCCGGACGGCCACGTCATTTTTGACGCCGCGGAGGATGGTATAGCCCAGCCCGTGTCGGCACTCGTACTCGTCCAGCTCCGTCTGCGTGGGCTGCCAGCCGGGATTCCAGACGGTGTCGCCGTCCTTAACATATACATGAAAGCCGTCACTGTCCAGCGGGCAGTTGTTATAGCGGTAGCGGGTCAGCCTGCGGAGACGGGCATCCCGGTAGAAGGCGTAACCGCCGGCTGTGTTGGACACCAGCGCAAAAAAGTCCTCGCTGCCCAGGTAATTGATCCACGGCAGCGGTGTGCAGGGCGTCTCGATCACATATTCACGTCGTGCATCATCGAAGTGGCCAAAGCGCATAAAAAGCGTCTCCTTTCGCTCGCGGCGCAGTGCCGGAGCCGATATTCCGAAAACGATTAAGAGAGCAACGGCGTTGCGTTCAACAAAGAGAGTAGCGCATTTCTGTATAAAAAGCAAGCTATTTTTCAATTGATTTTATAAAAAACGCAAATTTTGTGGTATGCTTTGCTGTTAAGTTTATTTTCGATGGGAAAATATACAAATTTTCGCGTTCGGAGTCGTGCGAATATACAAAGTTGGGCATTTTCGGTAAACATATATTGCTTTTTCCGCCTGAATGGGGTATTGTAAGAAGCGAAAACGATTAAGTTATGCAAACGGGGGAGGCCGCCTATGGTATCCATGAAGGACATCGCACAGCGCTGCGGCGTATCCGTGGCCACGGTCAGCAAGGCGCTGAACGGGCAGCAGGATATCGGAGAGGATACCCGCCGACGGATATGCATCGCCGCGGAGAAGATGGGCTATATGACCAACTCTGCCGCCCGTGCGCTGAAGACCAACCGCACCTATAATCTGGGCGTGCTGTTTGTGGACGAGAGGCACAGCGGTCTGGCACATGAGTACTTCTCCGCTGTGCTGGAGAGCTTCAAGGCCGAGGCGGAGGCCCACGGCTACGATATCACCTTCCTCAACCACAACGTGGGGGGAAAGCCCACCACATATTTGCAGCACTGCCGGTACCGCGGCCTGGACGGTGTGGTCATCGCCTGCGTGGATTTTACCCACCCGCAGGTGCAGGAGCTGGTGGACAGCGGGCTGCCGCTGGTGACCATCGACCACGTGTTCAACAACCGTCTGGCCGTGACCTCCGATAACCTCTGCGGCACGGAGGCGCTGGTGCGCCACGTGTACGACGCCGGCCACCGGCGCATCGCCTTCATCCACGGCGAGGACACCGCCGTTACCCAAAACCGCCTGACCTCGTACTATCGGGCGCTGGAGGCGCTGGGTCTGGAGGAGGCGCCGGACTACATACGCGCCGGGCGCTACCACGATCCGGAGTGCTGCGCCCGCGAGACGGCCGCACTGCTGGCGCTGCCGCAGCCGCCCACCTGTATTCTGTTTCCCGACGATTTTTCCGCCCTCGGCGGGCTGAACACCATTGCCGCCGCGGGACTGCGTGTTCCCGACGACATCTCTGTGGCCGGCTACGACGGCATCTATCTCTCCCAGACCATGAGCCCCCGGCTGACCACGTATCGGCAGGATACGGCGGCCCTGGGCCGGACCGCCGCCGCGCGGCTCATCGAGCTGATCGAGAAGCCCCGCACCACCGTTATGGACCGCACCGTCGTTACCGGCGCGCTGCTGCCCGGCGGGACGGTAGCCTCGCCCCGCACCGAATAAGGTGATACCTGTGCAGAAGGCACAGTATGTATATCACACACTTTTAAGGAGGAAATGCTATGAAGAAGTTTTTGACTATGCTGCTGGCGCTGGTCATGGCGCTGAGCCTTGTGGCCTGCGGCCAGACCGAGCAGCCTGACGCCGACAAGGACGCCGAGGGCACCAGCACCGACCCGTTCTATATCTGGACGTGGAACACCGACTATCAGAAGATCCTGGACGAGGTGCTGCCCAAGTACCTGAGCGAGGACCAGGTCTCCCGCATTCAGATCGTCAATGTGGGCGACTCCAACATTTATCAGGACAAGATCGACGCCATCCTGGCCGATCCCAGCAACGAGCAGTATCCCGACATCATGCTCCTCGAGGTGGGCTATGTGCAGAAGTACGTCCAGTCCGGCCAGCTGATGAAGGCCGCTGATCTGGGCATTACCGCCGAGGATATGTCCAATATGTACGACTACAACCTGAAGCTGGGCAGCGACGCCAATGGCGACGCCTACGCCCTGTTCTGGCAGGCCACGCCCGGCTGCTGGCAGATCCGTACCGACCTGGCCGAGAAGTACATGGGCACCACCGATCCTGCTGAGCTGCAGGAGATGCTGAGCACCTGGGATAAGGTCGTTGAGGTCTCCCAGTCCGTCAATGAGCAGAGTGGCGGCAAGGTGAAGCTGCTCAGCGGCGCGGACGATCTGAAGTATGTGTTCTGCAACGGCGCCCGCACCTCCGCCTGGTATGACGCCGATGACAACATCGTCATCGACGACGCCGTCAAGACCTACTTCGAGCTGAGCAAGAAACTGGACGGCCTGACCTTTGACACCAAGATGTGGAGCACTGACTGGGCCGCCCTGAAGGACGGCGACGGTGAGGAGACCGAGGCCTGCATCGCCTTCACCGGCTGCCCCTGGTACACCTATTGGTGCCTGACCGACACCTGGTCCGACAATTCCGTGCTGATCCAGGGCCCCCAGGCCTTCTACTGGGGCGGCACCGGCCTGGCGGCTACCGCCAACTGCTCTGATAAGGAGCTGGCCCGTCAGATCATGTACTACACCACCTGCAACACCGAGTCCATGGTGGCCATCAACACCGCCAACGGCGACTATGTGAACAACAAGGCCGCCATCGACTACATCAAGGAGAACGGCTCCGGTACCACCAGCACCTACAAGACCGCCGGCGGTCAGGATATCATCGGCTTCTTCGCTGACAAGTGCGACGGCATCAACGTGCTGGCCGTGGGCGAGGATCAGGTCATCTGCGAGCAGCTGCTGCCCGCCGCCGTGGACGCGTACATCGCCAACGGCGATCTGGATGCCGCACTGTCCGATTTCGCGGCCTCCATCCACGACAAGTATTCCTACCTGAACGTCAAGTAAGGCAACCCTCCGACAAGGCTCCCTCCCCCGGCGGGGGGAGGGAGCCTTGCGGTCATTCCCGAAAGGAGGCTCGCTATGCGCGCACCGAAACCGAAGCATAAGGGCATCAGCTACAGCAAGTACGGCTACCGGTTCATTCTGCCGTTCTTTCTGGTGTATCTGGTGTTCTCCCTGTGGCCGCTGCTGAGCACGTTTTATTACAGCCTGTTTGAATACACCACCCGCAATCTGGTGGAGACCTCTACCTTTGCGGGACTGGAAAACTATGGCAAGATACTGGGCCTGGTAGAGGGGGAGAAGGCCAATTTCCTCCTGTATCTGGGGAACACGGTCCGGATATGGATCTGCAACTTTGTGCCCCAGATCCTGATGAGCCTGCTGGTGGCCGCGTGGCTGACCGACAACCGCGTGCAGCTGAAGGGCAAGGGTGTATTCAAGGTGCTGACCTATATGCCCAATATCATCACGGCCGCCTCCGTGTCCATGGTGTTCTACGCGCTGCTGTGCCAGTACGGCCCGGTGATGACCACGCTGCGGAAGCTGGGGTGGGTGGCGCAGACGGCCAACATCATGTCCGACAAGTGGGCCACCAGCCTGACCATCTCCTTTATCCTGTTCTGGATGTGGTACGGAAACACATCCCTGATCCTGATCTCCGGCATGATGGGTATCAATCGGTCGCTGTACGAGGCCGCCGATATTGACGGCGCCACCTCCTGGCAGAAATTCATCCGCATCACTCTGCCGCTTTTGAAGCCGGTGCTGCTGTATACGCTGGTCACGTCCGCCATCGGCGGACTGCAGCTGTACGACATTCCTGCCATGTTCAACACCAACGGCGGCACCATCGGTTATCCCGACGATACCAGTACCACCGTTACCATGTACATCATGCGCCTGCACAGCACCGATACCGGCCGCGCGGCGGCGGTGTCCATCCTGCTGTTCCTGGTGACGGTGGCCATCTCCATGCTGCTGTTCTTCTTTATGAAGGAACGGCAGCCCCGCAAAAAGCATTTTCAGGCAGGAGGTGACGCGCAGTGAAGCACCACGACCCCGCCGCCATTCGGCGCGCCAAGATCATCCGCACCATTGTGATGGTGTTCCTGTGCCTCCTCAGCCTGCTGCCCTTCTACCTGATGTTCGTCAACGGCACGCGGACCTCCAACGAGGTCAAGTCCGGCATCAGCTTCTGGTTCGGCAGCAACCTGCTGGAGAACCTGCATAACTTCGATCTGAAGCAGCGCGGCCTGGGTGTTACCGCCCTGGGCAGCATGGTCAATTCTCTGCTGGTGACGGTGCCGGCCACGGCGCTGTCGGTCTACTTCTCCGCACTGACGGCCTACGGCATCCACGCCTACGATTTCAAGCTGAAAAAAGCCGCCTGGGGCTTTATCCTGGCGGTGATGATGGTGCCCACGCAGGTGTTCGCCATCGGCTATTATAAGTTCATGATACAGCTGAAGCTGATCGACACCTACTGGCCGCTGATCATCCCGGCCATCACCACGCCGGTGGTGGTGTTCTTCCTGCGGCAGTATCTGCTGGGCGCGCTGCCGCTGGAGGTGGTGGAGGCCGCCCGTATCGACGGCTCCGGCGAGTTCCACACCTTCAATACCATCGTCCTGCCCATTATGAAGCCGGCGCTGGCGGTGCAGGCCATCTTCCAGTTCGTAGCCAACTGGAACAGCCTGTTCCTGCCCAGCCTGATCATCAACTCTACCGGGAAAAAGACACTGACCATGTTCGTGCAGATGCTCATGGGCGAGTCCTTCCGCGCCGATTACGGCGTGATATTCCTGGCGCTGTCCATCACCATCCTGCCCATGTTCGTCATGTATTTCCTCCTCTCCCGCTACATCGTGGAGGGCGTGGCGCTGGGAAGCGTCAAGGGATGAGCTCTGCCGTGTTTCCTCTTTTTCAAATGGCATAACTGCAAAAGAGCCGCTTATTCCGGTCTGGGAATAAGCGGCTCTCGGTCTTTTCATGTGCGAAGGATTTTCAGCGCGCCCCGGTGTTCTCTGCGCTCATATCCGGATATCTCCGTCGGCGGTCTGCGCCTGCCGCAGCAGCGGCGCGCAATCATCCAGAAACTGCCGCACCTGCTGCGGGCACCGTCCGATATACAGCCGCGGCTCCATCAGCTGCTCCAGCTCCCCACGGCTCAGTCCGAAGACCGGATCGCCTGCCAGCCGGTCCAGCAGGTCGCAGGGCAGGCCCTCCTTCATGCGCTTTGTTGCGGCCATCGAGTGTCTCCGAATGACCTCGTGCAGCTGCTGGCGGTCGCCGCCCCGCTTCACCGCCTCCATCATCAGGTTCTCCGTGGCAAGAAACGGCAGATACTCCCGCAGCGTGTGTGCCACGATCGCCTCGTTGACGTGCAGGCCCGCTGTCACATTCTGGCACAGACGCAGTACCGCATCGACGCACAGAAAGCCCTCCGGCATGGCAATGCGCCGGTTGGCGGAGTCGTCCAGCGTTCGCTCCAGCCACTGGACGGAAGCGGTCATAGGCGCGTTCATGGCGTCGGCCATCATATAGCGGCTGAGAGAGCAGATGCGTTCACATCGCATGGGATTGCGCTTATAGGCCATGGCGGACGAGCCGATCTGATCTTCTTCAAAGGGCTCCTCCAGCTGCCGGTCATGCTGTAGAAGGCGGATATCGTTGGCCATGCGATAGGCGCTCTGGGCAATGCCGCTGAGACAGTTGAGGATGCGGCTGTCCACCTTCCGGGGATAGGTCTGTCCGCATACCGGGAAGCAGGCGGAAAAGCCGAACTCCGCGGCGATGCGGCGGTTCATCTCGTCGATCCTCGCCTCGTCGCCGTCAAACAGGTCCATGAAGCTGGCCTCTGTGCCTGTGGTACCGCGGCAGCCCAGAAACCGCAGCGCGGACAGCACATGGTCCAGCTCTTCCACGTCGGCAAGAAAGTCCTGCATCCACAGAGCAGCGCGTTTGCCCACGGTCACGGGCTGTGCCGGCTGGTAGTGTGTATAGCCCAGGGCGGGCGTGTCGGCATATTTTTCCGCGAAGGCCGCCAGGTTGTTCAATACGGTCAGCAGCTGTGCGCGCAGATAGACGAGGCCGTCCCGGTACAGGATCAGGTCGGCGTTGTCGGTCACATAGCAGCTGGTGGCCCCCAGATGGAGGATCCCCGCCGCCGACGGCGCTGCCTTGCCGTAGGCGTATATGTGCGCCATCACATCGTGCCGTACCTCTCGCTCCCGTTGGGCGGCCGCATCATAGTCGATGTCGGTGATATGTGCCTCCAGCTCGGCGACCTGCGCTTCGGTAATGGGCAGCCCCAGCTGGTGCTGGGCGCGGGCCAGCGCCGTCCACAGCCGCCGCCAGGTCTGATAACGGCTGTCGTCGGAAAACAGGTGCAGCATATAGTCCGAGGCATAGCGGGATGCCAGGGGGGAGCTGTACATATCGTGAGACATAACGGTCCTCCTTGCTTATCGGATGATCAGGCTCTCTCGCTCGGCGCCCACGGAGACGTATCCGATATGGCAGCCGATGGCCTGCTCCACATACTCCACATAGTCTCGCGCCGCCTGGGGCATATCCGCCCATGTACGCACGCCGGAGATATCGCAGCCCCAGCCCGGCAGGTATTCCACAACGGGCTTTGCTTTTTCCAGCACGGCGGGGAAGGGAAATTCGCGGGTGATCTCGCCGTCGAGCTCATAGGCGGTGCAGACCGGGACCTTGTCCATGTAGCTGAGGATATCCAGCTTAGTCAGCGCGATATTCGTCGCGCCCTGTACCTCCACGCCATAGCGTGTGGCCACCAGGTCGATGGGCCCTACCCGGCGGGGACGGCCCGTCTTGGCGCCATACTCCGCGCCGGCCTCCCGCAGCTTTTCCGCGTCGGCGCCGAACCACTCGCAGGTGAACGGCCCCTCGCCCACGCAGGAGGAATATGCTTTCACCACGCCCACCACTTCGTCGATCTTCGCCGTGGGCAGCCCCGCGCCGATAGGCGCGTAGGCGGCGATGGTGTTGGAGGAGGTGGTATAGGGATAGATACCGTAGTCCAGGTCGCGCAGCGCGCCCAGCTGTCCCTCGAACAGAATGGCCTTGCCCTCGGCCTGCGCCTGATGCAGATAGCGCCCGGTGTCCGCTACATAGGGCCGGACCTGCGCGGCATACGTCTCCAGCCACGCGGTCATCTCCGCCATGGTATAGCCCTTGGCGCCATAGACCTTCTGCAATATCAGATTTTTCCACTCCAGCAGGTCCTGCAAATGGGTCTTCAGGTGCTCCGGATACAGCAGCTCACCGGCCTGAATGGTCTTTTTCTGGTACTTATCGGAGTAGAACGGTGCGATGCCCTGCTTGGTGGAGCCGTACATCTTGTCCTTCAGGCGAGCCTCCTCCAGCGCGTCCAGCTCCCGGTGCCACGGCAGCAGCAGGGAGGCCCGGTGGCTGACCATCAGATTTTCCGGGGAGATACTGACGCCCGCCGCGCGGATCGTCTCCATCTCCGTCACCAGATTTTCGCAGTCCAGCGCCACGCCGTTGCCCAGGATATTCATCACGCCGGGGCGGAACACGCCGGAGGGCAGCAGATGCAGGGCGAATTTGCCCATGTCGTTGATAACGGTGTGTCCGGCGTTGCCGCCGCCCTGATACCGCACCACCACATCATACTGCCCTGTCAGATAGTCCACCATGCGGCCTTTTCCCTCGTCGCCCCAGTTGATACCTACGATCGCGCAATTTGCCATATTCGCTGCCTCCGTTCCGCGTTATTTTTAAACGACGGCTTATTATACGCGCAGCAAGACAATAAGTAAAACATTGATTTGATATATGGCGCATAAGCGGATTTAATAGCAAAGCGCGTTCAACACACCTGTGCAGCGCCGGCTCAAAAGCTGAAAAGCACACCCCCTGTGGTGTGCTTTTCGCATTTACTTTTGGCAGGCGCCTGCGGGCAGCCAGAGACACCGTATCGGTGCGGAATGTTTGGTACAAAGTGCTGTAGATAGCAGGTAATTCCGAAATGTCTATTGGAAAAAACAACAAAAGTTTTTCGTCACGTTTAGGCAACTCTACAGAAATGAAACTGGCCCGACCCTTTTCCGTTGACAGAGTGCAAAAGAGATGGTATTTTGAAACTGTGCTCGAGCACAGTCAATTCGTGCTCGAGCACAAATGACACATCGCCAAGGGCGATACGAATTTCGGAGAGGAGAAGCGGACGCGTGACCATCAAGCAGATCGCCGAAAAAGCAGGCACCAGCCGCGGCACCGTCGACCGGGTACTCAACGGGCGCGGCAACGTAAATCCCGAGCTGGCCAAGCGTATATTGGACATTGCCGAGCGTGAGCGCTACCAGCCCAACCAGCTGGCTCAGGCGCTTATTCGCTCCCGTCAGCGCACCCATATCGGCATGGTCATCCCCTCTGTTGGCAATCCTTTTTTTGACGAGGTGCTCCGCGGCGCACAGAGCCGCGCCAGGAAACTCTCCAGTTACGGCACCACCCTTACCATCCGCGAGATCAAGGGTTACGACGCCGCCACACAGCTACAGGCCATGCGCCGCCTGGTGGCCGAGGGTGTGGACGCGCTGGCGGTCATGCCGCTGGATGTGCCGGAGGTGGCGGCATACCTGCAATCCCTGCATATACCGGTACTTACCTTCAACACGGATATCGACGTGGATAGAGTGGCCTTTGTGGGCTGCGACTACTACAACAGCGGCATGATCACCGGCGATCTGGCACAGTTCATGCTCAATGGCCGGGGCCGCGTGGTGTCTGTCATCGGCAGCACCAATGTCCGTGGTCATATGGACCGCGTGCGCGGCCTGCGGACCGCGCTGGAGGGCACGCCGGAGATCACGGTGGACGCCGTGCTGGAAAACCAGGATGATGACGATGTCTCCTATCAGGTGCTGCGAGCCTATCTGGCGGACCACACGCCGGACATGGTGTGCTTTGCCGCTGCCGGTATCGACGGCGGTATGCGGGCCATCCTGGAAAGCGGAAAGAATATCCGCGTGCTGGCGGTGGACGAGACGGAGGCTGTGCTGCGGTACATGGAGGCGGGACGCATCGCCGCCACCGTGACCCAGGAGCCATTCGCCCAGGGGGATGAGGCGGTGCGTGTGCTGTTCGACTATATCCACACCGGACGGCGGCCCGCCGACGGCGTAGTGTATACCCATAACCGTGTGCGTGTGCGGCACTCGCAGTAAGTTTGTGATCCAATCGGCGCAGGCCGATGATGATTTAACTTTTTAACAGGAGGAATGTATCATGGGAAACAGACCGGTAACTCTTTGCACCTGCCAGTGGGCGGACCTGCCTTTCGATGAACTGTGTGCGCTGGCGTCCAAGATGGGCTATGACGGCCTTGAGGTCGCCTGCTGGGGCAACGGCATCGACATTGACCGTGCGTACAGCGATGACAGCTACGTGGCCTGGATCAAGGAGACCCTGGCGAAGAACAACCTGATCTGCAAGGCCCTGGCCTGCCACATCATCGGCCAGTGTGTGGGCGACGCTCCCGATCCCCGGCTGAACAACTTTGCTCCCGCGGCGCTGGCCGACAAGCCGGAGGAGATCCGCGCCTGGGCGATCGACACCATGAAGAAGGCCCCTGTGGTGGCCAAGAAGCTGGGCTGCTATGTGGTCACGGGCTTCACCGGCTCCCCCATCTGGAAGTGGCTGTATTCCTTCCCCCAGACCACCGAGGAGATGATCGAGAACGGCTACGACGAGATCGTGCGCCTGTGGTCTCCCATCCTGGATGAGTTCAAGGCCAACGGCATCAAGTTCGCCCTGGAGGTCCATCCCGGTGAGATCGCTTTCGACTACTACTCCACCGAGAAGCTGTTGAAGAAGTTTGCCGACCGCCCCGAGTTCGGCCTGAACTTCGACCCCAGCCATCTGCTGTGGCAGGGCGTGACGCCCCATCTGTTCCTGCGCGACTTTATGGACCGCGTGTACCACGTCCACATGAAGGATGCGGCGGTGACCCTGGATGGCCGCAGCGGCCTGCTGGGTTCCCACATCGACTTCGGCGACCTGCGCCGCGGCTGGAACTTCCGGTCCCTGGGCCACGGTGACGTGAACTTCGAGGAGATCATCCGCGTGCTGAACGCCGCCGGCTACGACGGCCCCCTGTCCGTGGAATGGGAGGACAGCGGCATGGACCGTATCGAGGGTGCCACCGAGGCGGCCGCTTTCGTGAAGAAGGTGGACTTCAAGAAGTCCGATGTGAAGTTTGACGACGCTATCGCCAACTGAAACGCGACAAGGAGGACAATATGGGTATTCAGATCCGTTACGGCATGGTCGGCGGCCACATGAACGCCTTTATCGGCGAGGTGCACCGCAAGGCCATCGCCTTTGACCCCCGCGCACAGCTGGTGGCGGGCTGCTTCTCCACCAATGCGGAGAAGAACCGTGAGACCGGCGAGACCTACTCCCTGGACATGAGCCGCGTGTACCCGAGCTATGAGGCCATGGCCGAGGCGGAGAGCAAGCGTCCCGACGGCATTGATTTCGTCAGCATCACCACCCCGAACAACACCCACTACGACGTGGCCAAGTGCTTCCTGCAGCACGGCATCCATGTGGTGTGCGAAAAGCCCCTGTGCTTTACCGTGGAGCAGGCGCAGGAGCTGGTGGCTCTGGCCAAGGAGAAAAACCTGGTCTTCGGCGTCACCTACACCTATTCCGGCTACACCATGATGAAGGTGGCCCGCGAGATGATCGCCGAGGGCAAGATCGGCAAGATCGCCGCCGTCAATGCGGAGTATATCCAGGAGTGGCTCATCGATGAGCTGGGCGTCCCCGGCGAGGGCACCACCAAGCTGTCCGTCTGGCGCGCCGATCCGAAGGTGTCCGGTATCTCCAACTGTGTGGGAGACATCGGTACCCACATCGAGAACTCCGTCCACTATCTGACCGGCCTGAATATCAAGCGCCTGGCCGCCACCGTGAACCGTTACGGCAAGGAGCTGGACCTGAACGCCAATATGCTCGTCGAGTATGAAAACGGCGTCAACGGCGCGTACTGGTGCTCTCAGATCGCGGCAGGCAAGCTCAACGGCCTGACCATCCGCATCTACGGCAGCGAGGGCGCACTGGAGTGGGAGCAGCACTATCCCGATTATCTGAAGTACACCCCCAAGGGCAAGCCCACGGAGATGCTGTCCCGCGGCACCGGCTACATCACCGAGAAGGCCGGCGCGTACAGCCGCATCCCCTCCGGCCATCCCGAGGGCCTGATCGTCGCCTTTGCCAACATCTACAAGAACATCATCAGCGCCATTCTGGCGGTGAAGGCGGGCGGCACGGCCAACGACGGCTCCTTCGACTATCCCACCGTCGCCGACGGTCTCAACGGCGTGAAGTTCATCCATGCGGTCATCGACTCCGCGGCCCAGGACTCTGCTTGGGTGGAGCTGTAAGAACACGTTATAGGCGGACGTCGTCCGTATCTATAAAAAATTTTTAGGAGGAAACAACCATGAAGAAAGTACTGGCACTGATCCTTGCGCTGGTCATGGCCCTGTCTCTGGTCGCTTGCGGCGAGAAGAAGGACGATGACGCCAACAAGGACAACGACGCTGCCACGGGTAATCGCATCGCGATCCTGGTCCCCAATGCCGACCACGGCTGGACCGGCGCTGTGATGACCTACGCGCAGGAGAAGGCGCAGGAGCTGAATGACGCCGGCAAGTATGCCGCCACCGTCATCACCTCTTCCGACGCCGCCAACCAGATCCAGCAGGTGGAGGACCTGATCGAGAACAAGACCGCTGACTATGTGGTCATTCTGCCTCAGGACAACACCCTGGAGAACACCATGGCCAAGCTGGCCACCAGCGGCATCCCCTATGTGATGTTCGACCGTATCATCGACTCCGCCGCCTCCACGGCTGTTGCCTGCGTCAAGGGCGATAACAACGGCATCGGCGCCGAGACCGCCAAGCGCTTCATCGCCGACGGCATGAAGGCCGGCGACAAGATCCTCATCATGCCCGGTGACAACTCTTCCGTTCCCACCATGCGTAACGACGGCTTCTTCAGCGTGCTGAAGGAGAATGGCTGGACCGAGGAGCAGATCGCTGCCATCCAGTCCACCGACTACACCGGCTGGAGCCGCAGCAAGGGCAAGGAGCTGTTCATCAACTGGCTGGATGCCAGCACGGTTGAGGACATCACCGCCACCAAGTGGATCTTCACCCACGACGATGAGATCGCCATGGGCATCCTGGAGGCTCTGAAGAGCTCCGAGATCGACGCCGAGAAGAAGGACGCTTTCCTGAACGCCGGCGTGCATCTGGGCACCTCCTCCGGTCTGAACGAGATCTACTCCGTGCTGAAGGGCATCCATCAGAAGGATTACACCGCTGAGGTCGCCAAGCTGGCCGATCTGTTCTCCGTTACTTACGATCCCGCGATGATCAAGGCTGCTGTGGATGACATGGTCACCTACATCGAGGGCGGTACCGTCACCCAGGATCACGTCATCGCCGTGTCCGTGGTGGATGCTACCAACGTCAACGACTTCCAGGGCTTCGGTGACGCTGTCTCCAAGTAAGTAAAGTCGTTTCCGAGGGCTTCGCGGGCGCTTCGGCGCCCGCGGGGCACCTCCCCTTCACAGAGGGGATCTTATCAAACAGCAAAGAGAGGCGTGCGGCATGGAATTGCTGAAAATGACCAATATCACCAAATCATTCTCCGGTGTGGAAGTGCTTTCGCACGTTGATTTTTCCGTGGAGCGCGGTGAAGTACACGCGCTGCTGGGAGAGAACGGCGCCGGTAAGTCCACATTGATGAACATCCTGGCGGGTGTGCATCAGCGGGATGAGGGCGAGATCGAGTTTGACGGAGAACAAATGCATGACATTTCCGTCAAGCGGACAGAACAGGCGGGTATCGCCTTTGTACACCAGGAGCTGAACCTGTTTAACGATCTGAAGGTGTACGAGAACATTTTTCTTCGCAAAGAACTGCTGACCAGGCTGGGTACGCTGGATAAGCGGGCCATGCTGGAGCAGACGCGCCAGCTGATGAGCGACCTGGGCGTGGATATCGACCCCAACGCCCTGGTAGACGAGCTGGAGACCAGCAAAAAGCAGCTGCTGGAGATCGCAAAGGCGCTTCACGCCAATGCGAAGCTCTTTATTCTGGACGAGCCGACCACCGCGCTGAACAACGCGGAGATCGAGCACCTGTTCAGCATCGTGCGGCGATTGAAGGAGCAGGGTAAGTCCTTCATCTTCATCTCCCACAAAATGAACGAGATATTTACCATCGCGGACCGCTACACGGTCCTGCGGAATGGATGCTTTATTCAGTCCGGCAATATTGCCGACACCACGCCGGAGGCTGTCACCCGCCTGATGGTGGGCAGCAGCTACTCCGAGGCCTCGGTGTACCAGACCCGCCAGCTGGGCGACGTGGCGCTGAAGCTGGAGCGCCTCAGCGGCGAAGGGTTCGAGAACGTGGATCTGGAGGTGCGTAAGGGCGAGATCATCGGCCTGACAGGCCTGAAAGGTGCCGGCGTCAGCGAGATGATGCAGGCGATTTTCGGCGCGATGCCCATCAGTTCGGGCACGGTATACGTCAACGGCGAGCCGCTGCACCACGGCGGCATACACAATGCCATGCGCCACAAGATCGGCATGATCCCCGCCAACCGCAAAGAAAACTCCGTCATCCCGGACTTTACTCTGCTGGAGAACAACTACATTTCCGAGCACACGCTTTCTGCCAATCACCAGCTGATCCGCGGGCGGAAAGAGGTGGCGCAGTACAACAGGATGCGGGATATGCTGAACATCAAGGCCAACAGCCATGACGACCTGATCCTGTCACTGTCCGGCGGCAACCAGCAGAAGGTGATCCTGGGCCGGTGGCTCACCACCGAGGCGGATATCCTCATCATGGATAACCCCACCCAGGGTATCGACGTGGGCGCCAAGGCGGAGATCTACAAGCTGATCCTGGAGCTGGCCGAGAAGGGCAAGACCATCCTGGTCAACACCCTGGAGATACCGGAGATACAGAAGATCGCGGATCGCTGTGTGGTGTTCTACCACGGGCATATCCAGACCATCCTGCCCCGTGAGGAGATCACGGAGGAGAGAGTCATGCTGTATGCGACCAATGTGATACACGCAACGGAGGGAGAGGTAAACGTATGAGTCAGAACACGGAACTGAAGGCCCAGACCAAAAAACCGGGGCTGAACAAGAAGGGCATTGCCGCCTGGATCAATAATTACAGCTTTATCCTCATCGCACTGGCGATCTTCATCGCCTATCTGTTTATCAACCACGGCGCGACCACCTGGAGTGGCGTGATGAACATCCTGCGGCACTCCGCCGTGGTGGGCATCATGGCCTTCGGTATGGGCCTGGTCATCATCACCGGCGGCATCGACCTGTCCGTGGGCTCCATGCTGGCGCTGGTGGGCAGCTTTTCCGTGGTGGTGTTCAACGCCACGGACAGCGTGTTCCTCACCTTGCTGTTCGCCCTGGTGGCCGGCGGCTTGTGCGGCCTGTTCAACGGTGTGCTCATCGGCCTGGTGAAAATGCCCGCGTTCATCGTGACGCTGGCCACAATGCTGATCTTCCGTTCTGTGGCGCAGTATTATCTGCGTACTACCGGGTCCTCCATCTTCAACATGACCGGTACGCTGGACCACTATGCCAGCTTCTACGGCTTCGGTCAGCTGAAGATCGCCACCGTTCCCGTGGTGGGCATCGTGCTGCTGGTGGTCACGGTCATCATGGTGTTCATCTCCACCTGCACCAAGTTCGGCAAGACCGTCTACGCCCTGGGCAGCAATGAACGCGCCGCCGCCCTGGCCGGCATCAACGTCAACCGCACCCGTGTGGCGGTCTACGTTATTACCGGTGTGCTCACCGGCCTGAGCGCTTTCCTGTGGCTGGCTATGAACGGCTCCGTCGACCCGGCCACCCTCGGTAAGAGCAACGAGATGTACGCCATCGCCGCGGTGGTCATCGGCGGTATCAGCATGAGTGGCGGCAAGGGCAAGCTGCTGGGCGTTCTGTTCGGCGCCATGAGCTATACCATCATCGACAAGATCATCGCCTCCCTGCAGGTGGACGCCCTGATCAACGATACCATCAAGGGCTCGATCTTGCTGGTGGCCGTTATCATCCAGCTGGTGGTGCCCATGATCCGTTCCCGCGTAAAAACGAAACATACTTCGGAGGTGTAATAACATGAAAAAGTACGCTGATGTGAGTAAGGTCGTCTACGATCCCAAGGGGACCGACCCCTTTACCTTCCGTTGGTATGACCCGGACGAGGTCATCGCCGGCAAGAAAATGCGTGAGCATCTGAAGTTCGCGTTGAGCTATTGGCATACCATCGATGCCGAGGGCGTGGATATGTTCGGCTCCGGTACCATGGATAAGTCCATGGGCCAGACGGACCCCATGGCCAAGTTCCGCGCCAAGGCGGACTTCGCCTTCGAGCTGATGGAAAAGCTGAACATCGACTACTACTGCTTCCATGACGTGGACATCGCCCCGGAGGGCGCTACCCTGGCCGAGAGCATCGCCAATTTCCGCGTGATGGTGGAGTATCTGTACGAGCTGCAGAAGAAGACCGGCAAGAAGTGCCTGTGGGTCACGGCCAACAACTTCGGCGACAAGAAGTTCATGGCCGGCGCCGCCACCTCCTGCTGCGCCGATGTGTTCGCCGCCGCCGCGGCCAAGGTCCGGGCCTGCCTGGATGCCGCGGTGAAGCTGGGCGCCACCGGCTATGTGTTCTGGGGCGGCCGCGAGGGCTATGACACCCTGCTGAATACCGACATGGGGCTGGAGCTGGACAACATGGCCCGCTTCCTGCGTATGGCCCGCGACTACGGCCGCAAGATCGGCTTTACCGGCGATTTCTATCTGGAGCCCAAGCCGAAGGAGCCCACCAAGCACCAGTACGACTTCGACGTGGCTACCTGCATGAACTTCCTGCGGAAGTACGACCTGACGGCGGATTTCAAGATGAACATCGAGGCCAACCACGCCACCCTGGCGGGCCATACCTTCGAGCATGAGCTGCGTACCGCCATCGTCAACGGCAGCTTCGGCTCCATCGACGCCAACGAGGGCGACTATCTGCTGGGCTGGGATACCGACCAGTTCCCCGCCAATGTGTACAGCGCCACCTACTGCATGATGGAGGTCCTCCGCGCCGGCGGCTTTACCAACGGTGGCCTGAACTTTGACGCCAAGGCCCGCCGTCAGTCCAATACCTTCGAGGACATTCTGCTGGCCTATATCTCCGGTATGGACACCTTCGCCCTGGGCCTCCGCAAGGCGCTGGAGCTGAAGGCGGACGGCCGGCTGGACCAGTTCGTCAAGGAACGCTACAGCAGCTATGAAAGCGGCGTGGGCAAGAAGATCGTGGACGGCGAGATGACCCTGGAGTCCCTGGCGGATTACGCCGAGGGCCTCAAGAGCTTCGATGTGCCCAGCGGCCATCAGGAGTATCTGGAATCCGTCGTCAACCGTGTGCTGTTCCGCTGAAATAACGTATTGCGGGCCGCCCGAAAGGGCGGCCCTGCCTGAAGGAGGCGCAAGGCTATGAAGGAATATTTGCTGGGCATCGACCTGGGCACCTCCGGCACCAAGACGGTGCTGTTCCGCAGTGACGGCACGGCTATGGCTGCCCACACGGTGGAATACCCCCTCTACCAGCCCCGGAACGGCTGGGCTGAGCAGGAGCCGTCCGACTGGTGGCGTGCCGTGCGGGAGACGGTGCAGGCCGTGCTGCACAAAAGCGGCGTGGCTGCCGCCGATATTGCCGGTGTGGGCATCTCCGGGCAGATGCACGGCCTGGTGATGCTGGATGAGAGGGGAGAGGTGCTGCACCGCAGCATCCTGTGGTGCGATGGCCGCACCGGCGAGGAGTGCCGCGAGATCACCGAGACTGTTGGCGCGGAGAAACTCATCGCCATCACCGCCAACCCCGCCCTAACGGGTTTCACCGCCGGGAAGATCCTGTGGGTGCGGAAGCATCTGCCGGAGGTCTACAGGGCCTGCCGTCATATCCTGCTGCCCAAGGATTATATCCGCTACTGCCTCACCGGCCAGTTTGCCACCGAGGTATCCGACGCCTCCGGCATGAACCTGTTGGACGTGCCCCGGCGGCAGTGGTCCGATGAGATACTGAACAAGCTGGACATCGACCCAGCACTGCTGGGCCGGATGTACGAGTCCGTGGACGTGACCGGCACGGTGACGGCGGAAGCCGCCGCCCTGACGGGGCTGGCAGAGGGTACGCCCGTGGTGGGCGGCGCGGGCGACAACGCCGCCGCCGCTGTGGGCACCGGTACGGTCCGCTATGGCAAGGCCTTTACGACGCTGGGCACCTCCGGCGTGGTCTTTGCCCATGCGGACAGCGTTTCCATCGACCCGGCGGGCCGCGTACACACCTTCTGCTCCGCCGTTCCCGGCAAGTGGGCGGTGATGAGCTGCACCCTGGCGGCAGGACAGTCCCTGCGCTGGCTGCGGGACACCTGCTGCGCCGGCGAGGTGGCCGAGGCCGCCCGACAGGGCGTGGACCCCTACGAGCTGATGACGGCTCTGGCCGAGAAGACGCCTATCGGCGCCGATGGCCTGCTGTTCCTGCCCTATCTGATGGGTGAGCGTTCCCCGCTGCTGGACGAGAAGGCCCGGGGCGCGTTTATCGGCCTGTCCGGCGGCCATGACCGCGGCCACCTGATCCGCGCCGTGCTGGAGGGCGTTACCTACTCCCAGCGTCAGTGCGTGGATGTGCTCCGGGGCATGAATGTGCCCACGGAGGAGATGATGGCCTGCGGCGGCGGCGCGCGGAGCGCGTTCTGGCGCCAGATGCTGGCCGATGTATACGGCTGCCCCATCCAGACCGCCAGGGCGGCGCTGGAGGGCCCGGCGCTGGGCGTGGCCATTCTGGCCGGTGTTGGTGCCGGTGTGTATCCCTCCGTGGAGAGCGCCTGCGATGCCATCGTCAAGCCGGATACCGTTCTGTATCCCGACGCGGAACGCAGCCGCGCCTATGCGCCCTACTATCGGCTCTACTTGCAGCAGTATCCCGCCCTGCGGGAGACCTTCCATGCGCTGGCCGCCATGAGGAGCCGGGCATGAGAGGCGCAAAGCGTATCCTGCCGCTGCTGGCGGTCCTGTGCTTCGCTCTGTTTCTGCTGTACGGCATCTATTTCAATGCCTTCGGCGCCAACGCCGAGTCCATGATGGCCTTTTTCGGCATCACCGAAAGCCGTCAGGGCTTCGTGATGACCATTCAGTCCCTGGGCGGCATCGTGATGACGGTGCTGCTGGGCCTGTTCGGCGAACGGCTCCACAAGCTGTACGGCCTGCTGGCCGGCGCGGTGCTGGTGGGCGTGGCCGGTGTGACCATCGGCACCATGCCCCTGTACGGTAATGACAGCTATGGGCTGCTGCTGGTGTTTGCGCTGATCGGCGGTGTGGGCTATATCACCATTGACCTGCTGATGAACGGCGTCATCGCCGATGTGTTTCCCGAGAAGAAGAGCACGCTACTGCCCATCGTCCACGGCTTCTACGGCTTGGGCGCCATGCTGGCGCCCCTGCTGGTGACGTGGCTTACCGACAGCGGCCGTCCCGCCACCTTCGCTGTGCCGTATCTGGCGCTGGGCGCGGCGGCGCTGGTGCTGGGCGCGGCGTTCTGGGCGGTGTCCCGCCGCGCCACGCCCCACACGCCCTACGCCGATATGACGGCCCTGCGGGACCGATCCGCGGCCAACCCGGCGGAGATCTTCCGTGACAAGCGCGCGTGGCTCTATCTGCTGTGCTGTTTCCTGTATCTGTGCTTCCAGAACGGCATCGCCGTCTGGCTGCCCAACTACTACAAGACCGTGTACCACATGGCGGGCGGCGCGGCCAACGCCATGCTCACCCTGTTTTTCCTGGGCGCGCTGGTGGTCCGTATGCTCTCGCCGCTGGTGTATAAGCGTATGCCGGTGCGGACGTTCTATCTGCTCACCTGCTTTTTGTCGGCCGGTGTGTTTGCGATTTTGCTGCTGACGCCGTCTCTGGCCGTCCAGCGGGTGCTTCTGGTGCTGCTGGGTCTGCTGCAGGGCGCGGAGGTCCCTGCCCTGGTGATCCTCTGCTGCGAGACATTTCCCACCCGGACGGCCTCGGCCTCGTCCATCATTGTACTGGGCGTGTCCCTGTCGGCACTGATCGCGCCTACGGTGCTTGGGCGGCTCATCGAGCAGGTGGGCTACGGTATCCCCCTGTGGGGCCTGACGGCCTGCCTGCCGCTGTCGGCAGCGGTGCTGCTGACCATACGCCGTGACGCGCCGGCGCGGGTGTAACATCACTTTTTCCCGGGCAGCGGGCAAGAAACTTCTTCATGGGCGCTACTCCCGCCCACAAAACCTTCCTTATAAAAAACTTCCTTCCCCTATCTCGCTGCCTGTGCTTCAGGCCGCCGGAGGTGTCGCTGACGCCTCCGACGGTCTGTGCTTTTTTGTGGCTGCGCGCGGCGAGTATGTCATTTTTCTTGCGGAACACACTGTGTTCCATGACATTTTTGGCGGTTTTGTTTCGGAAAAGTCTTGCTTTTTCCTCCGCGCTGTGCTATCTTACAGGCAGCAGTTAGTTTTGATTAACCGCTGCGCAATATAAAGGATAAAGGAGTGATCTGACATGAAAAAATTTGCCATGTTCGCCGCCGGCGTGCTGTTCGGCACCGCCGGCATTAAGGTCCTGGGCAGCAAGGATGCCAAGAAGGCCTATGCCCACACCACCGCCGCCGTGCTCCGCGCCAAGGATAGCGTGATGGAGACCGTCACCACCGTCCGCGAGGGCGCCGAGGATATCTATGCCGAGGCCAAGGCCATCAACCAGAAGCGCGCCGATCAGGCTGCCGCCGCTGTGGTGGAGGATACTTCCGCGGAGGAAAGCAAGGCGGAGTGACCCATGAGATGCACGATCCTACATGACATACCGGGTCGCCTGCGGGTCCATCTGCAATGCCCCGCCATGACGCTGCACCAGGCGGACGTAGTAGAATACTACCTGCGTGCCGTGGACGGCGTGACGGATGTCAAGGTCTATGACCGCACGGGAGACGCCGTGGTGCTGTACACAGCGGACCGCGGCAGTGTGATCGCCGCCCTGGCGGCCTTCTCCTTTCCAAAGGCCGAGGCGCTGGACCTGGTGCCGGAGCATACCTCCCGCGCCCTGAACCGGGAGTTCGAGGATAAGCTGGCTATGACCGTCATGCGGCGGTGCATCTCCCGGCTGTTCCTGCCGGTGCCTGTGACAACGGCGCTGGCGGTGCTCCGTTCCGTCAAGTATATCAAAGAGGGCCTGAAAGCCCTGTGGCACGGCAAGCTGTCTGTGGCGGTGCTGGATGCCACCGCCGTCACGGTCTCCCTCGCCCGCGGTGATTTTGCCACCGCCGGGTCTGTGATGTTCATGCTGCGCCTGGGCGAGATCCTGGAGGAGTGGACCCACAAGAAATCCGTGGCGGACCTGGCCGGGGCCATGAGCCTCAATGTGGATAAGGTCTGGCTGCGGGTGAACGATACCGAGGTCCTGGTACCCGTCTCTGACGTGCAGGAGGGCGACTGCGTGGTGGTACGCACCGGCAGCATGATCCCCCTGGACGGCCGGGTGGTGGAGGGCGAGGCTATGGTGAACCAGTCCTCCATGACCGGCGAGTCCATGCCCGTTCCCAAGCGCCCCGGCAGCTATGTCTATGCCGGCACCGTAGCCGAGGAAGGCGAGTGCGTCGTCTGCGTAGACAAGGCCTCCGGCGGCGGGCGGTATGACCGCATCGTCCATATGATCGAGGAGTCCGAAAAGCTGAAATCCACCGCGGAGGATAAGGCTGCGCGGTTGGCGGACCGTCTGGTGCCCTACACCCTGGGCGGCACGGTGCTGACCTACGCCCTGACCCGCAACATCACCAAGACGCTGGCGGTGCTGATGGTGGACTTCTCCTGTGCGCTGAAGCTGGCGATCCCCATCGCGGTGCTGTCCGCCATGCGCGAGAGCAGCGGCCACCATATCTCTGTCAAGGGCGGCCGTTTCCTGGAGGCCGTCGCCAAGGCGGACACCATTGTCTTCGATAAGACCGGTACGCTGACCTACGCCACGCCCCGGGTGGCCCAGATCGTTACCTTCGGCGGCCATAACGAGCCGGATATGCTGCGTCTGGCTGCCTGCCTGGAGGAGCACTATCCCCATTCCATGGCCAACGCCGTGGTGGAGGAGGCCAAGGTCCGCGGCCTGTCCCATGAAGAGTACCACTCTCAGGTGCAGTACGTGGTGGCCCACGGTATCTCCAGCATGGTAGAGGGCAGAAAGGTCCTCATCGGCAGCGCCCATTTCGTTTTCGAGGACGAGGGCTGCCGTGTTCCGGCAGGGGAGGAGGACAGGTTTGCCGCCCTGCCTGAGGCCTATTCCCATCTCTATCTGTGCATTGCCGGTGAGCTGGCGGCGGTCATCTGCATTTTCGATCCCCTGCGGCAGGAGGCCCGCGCCGCGGTACAGGCCCTGCACGACTGCGGTATCACCAAGGTCGTGATGATGACCGGTGACAACCGCAAGACAGCCGAGGCCGTGGCCCGGCAGGTGGGCGTGGACGCGGTGTTTGCCGAGGTGCTGCCCGAGGATAAGGCCGCCTTCATCCGGGCCGAGAAGGCCAAGGGCCACACGGTCATCATGGTGGGTGACGGCGTCAACGACTCGCCCGCCCTGTCCGAGGCCGACGCGGGCATCGCTATCTCCACCGGTGCGGCTATCGCCCGTGAGATTGCCGATATCACCATCGCGTCCGAGGATCTGTTCGAGCTGGTGACATTACGGCAGCTCAGCGAAGCGCTGATGCGGCGTATCCATCGTAACTACCGGTTCATCGTGGGATTCAACTTCTCCCTGATCGTGCTGGGCGTGGCGGGTGTTCTGCCGCCCACGACCTCCGCACTGCTGCACAATATGTCCACCCTGGGTATCAGTCTCAAGAGCATGACCGACCTGCTGCCCGACAAGCAGATATAAAAAAGCGCCCCCTTGGGGGGCGCTTTTTCACGCTTTCTTTTTCTTATAGCCGCAGTCGCAGTACGGCCCGCCGGAGGCCAGGGTATACGCCCGCACAAAGTCTGTCGCGCCGCCGGCCTCGCTCATGGTATAGTCCAGATGACACAGCGCCGGTGTCAGGTCGTACAATCCCAGCTCCTGCATCAGTGTGCAGATGCCGCACCGGGTGAACCGTCCTTCATAGCCGCTGCCGTCCGGGTATTCGTAAAAGTCCATATTCCAGGAGTAGGGGTTGCGGTCAGCGGCCCGCAGCGCGGCGGTAGCCTTCATGCCCGCAATGTCCGCCTTTGTGAACTTCCGCTTGCCGCTTTTGCGGCAGAACCACCGCATGGGTCCGGTCATCATGCCCCTGGCGTAAAAGTCCGTCAGCCGTTCCACATCCGGCCGTTCCGGCATGGACAGAATGAACGCGCCCAGCAGGGCACAGTTGACGATGTTCATCTTAAAGCGGTCCGCTTTTTCGAACGCCGGCAGTCGGTCAATGATCTCCCGGTACCGGGGCTTTGCCTTTTTTGTTACAGCCCGGGCTGTGTTCTCGCTGTAGCCGAAAACCTCTGTCAGCTGCCGCCGAAATGAACCGGAGAACAGCGCCCACATCCCCATGGGCATTCCGGTGTATGTCATACCGCATCCCTCCTCAGTTGTTCCGCCGGTATCCGGCCTCGTCCCGGTACTCCGGGTGTGCTTTTAGGTACGGGTCCCTGTCGCCGCAGATGGTGTAGTCGCATTTGCAGCCGTTGGCGCAGGTGGTGGTACGCACCAGCCGCGCGTGAATCAGCTCCATGGACTCGTAATCCGGGTTGCACAGCGCCGGCATGACCTCCAGCAGCCCGTGTTTCCTGGCAAATTCCGCCGTTGGGCAGGCGGTGAACTCATAATAAATGGGCTTCCCCTTTTCGTAGGGCGCCACGTGCATCTCAAAGTCGCCCCATTTGTCGCACTGCCGTTTGGCCTTTCGGAAGGCCAGATACATCAGCCGCTTGAACAGGGGCTTGTTGCAGTCCACAAATTTCGCCAGCTTGCGGAAGCTGGGCAAAAACAGCGCGCCCTCCATCTCTTCGATCTCCGATAGACAGGTGACGTCCCGACACACGGTGTAGTAGGCCATCAGCGCAACGCAGTCGTAGTTGCCGCCCGGGCCGTTGTGGAAGTTCTTTTTCCCGCCCAGATCCGTGCGCCAGTCGGAGAGAAAGTCCACGTACTGCCGCTGTACCTGTTCCCAGACGGCTTCTCTCTGCTCCGGCGGATAGTGCAGGGCGATCTTCTCCCGGATCTGCGCCTTGCAGGGCGGTGAGTACAGCACGTGACAGCTCCGGTCAAATTGCAGTTCGTTGTCGTTCATGACATGGCTCCTTATCTCCCGCGCGGCGGCAGACGCCGTGCGCCTTACAGGTCAAATATAGAAACGTCATACCGGGAATAGTGGTTAAATGAGACTAACCGATGCATCCGCAAAAAGCCGCACCGGCGGCTCTGCAGTCATTGTAATGCCCCGACGGCAAATTGTCAATAGCTGTCGGGTCAGGGATATTCCAACTTTTGTGTGGGATTTTTATTTCAGAGGCTAATTTCGACTGAGCGATTCCTTCCAACTTTTGTGTGGGATTTCGGTTTTCACCCCCGATTTCGGGTGAGCGACTTCTCCCAACTTTTGTGTGGGATTTCCTTTGAGTAAACGAAATAAGCGAGAATGGATAAAGCAAGAGGCAGTAGTTGTAATGAGACACTGTCTTTTATCGTGTTGTGCTTGTTTGTCCAATCAAAAGCCCCCATCGGTATGCTTCTGATAAAAGGCAGGTCTATCATTTGGAAAAGAATAAGCTCTTGCCAGTTCTTTCCTGACTATCTCATACAATGAGGAACCTCGGAGAGCAGGCAGCAACGCGGCGAAAACATATTTAGATAACTTGTCACATCTTACTCAAAAGTGTGGTATAATTTTTTAGAAAACTTTTCTTTTCTGTTTAGTATTTGCCGCTAAAACCGTAGTATATAGACGAAGCCAAAAAGGAGGCGGCGCGATGATTGATGATGAAAAAATTATTGAGATGTTTTTCAAACGTGACCAGCAGGCTATACAAGAGCTGGACATTAAATACGGAAAAATTTGCTACAAGCTCTCGTACAACATTGTGAACAACAGGCAGGATGCGGAGGAATGTGTCAACGACGCTTACTTGGGCGCATGGAACACAATTCCTCCGGCAAGGCCAAACCCGCTGTTGCCCTACATTGTAAAAATTGTTCGGAACATTTCTCTCAAATTCTATTGGAGAAAGGAAACTGCCAAACGAAGCGGACATTATACGATTGCATTAGCTGAAATCGAGAGTTGTATCGCAGACCTGAAAACCGTGGAAGACGAAATCGAAGCTAAAGAGTTAGCCCGTATCATTGAGACATTTTTGGATGCACTGACCGAAAAAGAGCGCGTTATATTCATGCGTCGCTATGCGTATGCAGATACCTATGCCGACATAGCAAAGTGCGTAGGTATATCTGAAAAAAATGTATCCGTCCGTCTAACTATAATTCGTCACAAGCTACGGCGATACTTAACAAAACGGGAGGTCTTTATATGAACGCTAAATTGTTTGCCGAGGCTATGAGCGAAGTCAATGACAAGTATTATGAGGAATCTGTAAACTATACGAGCAAGCGAAAATCGCGTAGTTGGTTAAAAGACGGTTATATGGCTGCCTGCCTTGCCATCATGGTTGCCGCCGCTACAATCTACGTTTTGTCAACCTTTCCGGGTCCGGACAGCATCAAAAGTCCCAACAACCGGAACAGCATCGTTATGAATGAGATTTCCGAGCTACCGCAGATATTCCTTCCAAATTTGAGCGAGGATACACTCGTCAGGAAAAGCAGCGAGGAAATGTTTGAATACTATGGAATCAACTTTGCTGACCGACTGTCCACCGTCGGGACATTTACGGAGCAGAAAGAGTTGCATCCACACGGTTTTTACTTTGACGGCACATTTGATTTGAACTGGTTTGCCTATGCGTCGGAGGGCGGGGCGCAGGAGATTCTTATTTGCGTTGGCAAGAGTACCCACGTCGGAAAATATATGAGTAGCTGGCTTCAGAGTAGCGCATCAAAATCTCAAATTGGTGGAACGGAAATGTATCTCTATCACTCCAAGGGTACATCCGAGACTTGCTACTATGCTGTTTTTGAACTGAACGGGTGTGAGATGTACGTTGAATCCTTTACCGATGATGAACAGGGCTTTATCGCTATACTGGAAGCACTTGTGTCAGCTTAGAATATGTTTTTTCGTCTACCCCACGCAAAATTGAAACCGACGATTTTCCCAACTTTTGTGTGGGATTTCTTCTGAGTAAACGAATTAAGCGAGAATGGATAAAGCAAGAGGCAGTAGTTGTAATGACTACTGCCTCTTGTTACATTATACAGTTTTGCTTGGCGGTACTACTGACAATTAGGAATTAGAATTCATCGCTATTCCAATATTACATCTATAACTGAAACAATGCCGAAATCTATAATCTTTCCTGTCTTATATGCAAGTGGCTTATGGAATATAGGACCATCCATGACCAATGTATGATATTCACCGTTTTCACCGCAAATATCAATGCCACAACTTCTCAGTTTATCAATTACCGCTGTATCTATAACTTTTCCTAACAATTCTTTTGTAAGCAAAGTATTGTTTATCGACTTAATAAGGCATTTATATCCCAGATTAACAAGTTCATACACATTTTCCGTGCGATTTCTTTGCCACAGCGGGAACGTAGCTTTAATCCCAGCATTTTTACATCGTTCTTCACACCATGCCCTATTATCGGTGATATCTATATCGCCAAAACAAGCGATTTCCGCACCAAGGTCAATCGCCTTCTTCAAACTCTTTTCCATTGCCAAATGATAGTTTTCTCCTACCGTTGGCGTAATTAGCATTGGAATTCCCAAAGCCTCGGAATACGCCTGAAGCATTTTATAGTCTGCACCATGGAAGAAAGAACGGTCAACATCTTGGTTTACCATTGTAATTAAAGCAACAGGCTCATTTCCTTGTTTTATCATATTATGTAAAGCTAACGTACTGTCCTTACCACAGCTATATGACATCACAAATTTCATTAGTTCACGCCTCCTATCCCTATAAATTGCAATTAGCAGGTCTATATCTTTAGTCAAAAAATATACAGAAAGTTTATTTGAACCTAATTGTACCATGCTTTTCTCTGCTACTGCAAGATAATTTTACTTTTTGGTATCCTTGCTTTATTCAAAAAAATCCAACGAATTTCAAAAAAATCTTGCACGAACAGAACATATGTGCTGCTCTAAAATCGCGGTATACCAAAGCCAAAACTAAATAGAGCAGTCTTCATCAATTATTTGAATACATTGCCCCAGCATATTTTTATTTTTGATG
>ERZ808246.703-NODE-703-length-26687-cov-4.785859_pt1 | contig 26687 bp, 27 predicted proteins | sample MGYA00521083_ERZ808246 | MGnify/ENA primary metagenome ERZ808246 (study PRJEB31516, sample SAMN03275577) | gut metagenome | biome: mammalia-associated habitat; material: feces | host: Papio cynocephalus | place: Kenya | collected 2012-07-07 ...
TTTTGCGGGACTTTTTTCATTTCAGCTATTGACTTTTATTTGCAGGACTCCCAAATCAGATTTCTGAAAAATGCCCGGGCCTGGGCCTCGAATTCTCCGGCGCTTTCCGCCCGGTTATACAGCAGCCGCCCGCAGCGGCTCTCATAGTATTCCTCCGGCTGCTGGGCGCCGATGCGCAGCCGGGCATAGTCCTCGGATATGCCGTCCCGGAGCATGTCCCGGCTTGCATGTATCAGTCCGTCAATGATTAGCCAGATACTCTATAAGGCTGTGGGCGGCCACATTTCCTTCGCCCACAGCCTTGGCCAGCTGATAGGGCCGACCGGTACAGTCGCCAGCGGCAAAGCAGCCGGGTTTGTTGGTGGCCATGTGGCGATCCACTACGATATCCGCGCCGTTGATCTCCAGGCCCCGCAGCAGTGTGCCGGGAGCCACAGCGCTGCGCAGCACAAACACGCCGGAGAGATCCAACGCCGTTCCGTCGGTCATCACCACACCGCTCACCTGCTTCTCGCCTGTGATTTCCTTAATCTTCCCGGGATTGACCACCACATTTTCCCGCTCCACGCCGCAGTCTGAATAGGGAGTAAACAGATAGAGCTTTTCCGCCAGCTCAGACAGGTAGATGACTTCGTGCTCGAACTCCCTGCTACCGCAGAACACGGCAATGATCTTTCTCCTGTAGAGGAAACCGTCGCAGGTGGCACAATAGCTGACGCCGTTGCCGAGGAGTCTCTCCTCGCCGGGAAAACCCTTTGCACTCACCGATCCGGTACACAGCAGCACCGTTTTGGCGTCGTAGATCTCGTCGCCACCCTGGAGCATGAAACCCCGGCGTGAGGAGACGATATTGGTGACCAGGCGCTCGGTGATCTCGATGCCAGCCTGGGCCACCTGCTGGCGGTAGAGCCGGTTCAGTTCGAGACCGGTGACCATGGCTACACCGGGATAGTTTGCAATCTTCTCAGACTTCTCCACCTTGTGGCTCAGCTTATTTGATCCGAACCAGATGATGGACTTGTTGTGGATCTTCAGTGTCAGCGCCGCAGAGACAGCGGCGGGGCCGGAGCCAACGATAGCGACCTCGTAAATCATAAATGAACCTCCGTCAGCTGTAACAGTTCTCTTTATGTTCTTTCATGTCCTGCACAGCAGCTGTCAGTCTCCGTACAGTATCCGGGAAATTTCCTCCAGAATCTCCTCCTCGGTGTGAAAGCCGCCCACCATGCGGCCTTTTTCCTGGCCGTCCAGATAGAAGATTAGGGTGGGCGTTCCGGGGACCTGATAGCGCGTAGCCATATTCCAGTCGTTCTCCAGGTTACACTTGGCCCAGTTGATGTCGGGATTATCCGAAACAATCTGGCTGACAATCCTGTCGATCAGCTTGCAAGGACCGCACACACTGGTATAGAAATCGGCGATCCAAAACCCGTTGGCTACGGTTTTCTCATAATCTTTTGTTGTCGGATAAGCAATGGCCATGATGTTAACCTCCGTAAATCACATGCAGCAGCCGCTTGGTCATAGACTGCGTCAATTTTTCCTCTGCCTTGGAATCCTCTGTGGGATCCATATGTTCGGATAAGGCAGCATTCAGCACCAGACATTTCTGAATGGTCTGGATCGCTGACTCTCGCCGACTCTCATAGTATGACTCCTTGCTGGTGGTGCCAAAAATACTGGCGATCTCAGGATAGATCTGAACATAGAATTTTCCCAACTCAGCCCGGAAGTCATTCTTCCAGGTCTCGGAATCCAGTGTGTCCAGAGAAAAGCGCATCCGCAGCGGCTCGTACTCCAAATCGATCACGCGCAGGATGTCCTCCTCTGCCGGCTGCTCCATACAGGCTCCCGCCACCAGCTGCTCCACAATCCTGCAGGTCAGTGCCGTACCGTACTCCGTTTTTATTTTACGATCCATATAGCTGCGGTACGAGGGCAGATCGTTGAGGCCGCCCAACTGAAGCTCCCGAACCAGCTCGTCGGTCAATGCGGGAAGTTGCTTTTTCTCCACCTTCAGCACAGTGACGGTCACCGCCTCGCCCTTGACCATTGTACGGGATGTTTCACCCGTTTTCATTCCGCACAATTGCGCTTCGACGGTTTGATCATAGAGTCCTGTGCCGACTGTAATCACAGTCTTCTCCTTGTTAAACCTAGGGAGTGCGCTCTCTGTGCGCACCGTAACACGACAGCCTTTTTCAATGGGCATCTCCGGCGCCTCCTCCACGAAGGTTATCTTACCCCGCGTCAGTTCATTCTGAATCGCCTTCTCCACATCACTGTCAGAGGGGGCATCAGCCCAACCGAATTCGCGCAGTATCTCCTGCCAATCCGGCAGTGAGTAAAGCTTTGTCTTCATCTGATCACACCTCCTGAGGCACAATTTGGGACCGCACAAAGTCCCGGAACAGTTTGCTGGTCTTGGATACCTCTTCCGGCGTACCGCAGGCGTCCAAATGACCGTCCTTCAACACGAGGATATTGTCGGCATGGGCGATGGCGGATACGCTGTGGGCAATCATGACCGTGGTTCGGCCCTTCATCAGGTTGGCAAGGGCCTGGGACACCTGCTTCTCGCTTTGGGCGTCCAGGTTGCTGGTCGCCTCGTCCAGCAGCAGATAATCCGGGTTGCGCATGATGGCTCTGGCAATGGCGATACACTGACGCTGTCCGCCAGAGAAGTTGCCGCCGTTGGCCTCTACGCGGGTCTCAAATCCATCGGGCAAGCTCTGCACCAGATCCCAGATCCCCGCCTGGCGGGACACCTGCTCCAGCTCCTCATCGCTAACCTTTCGGGTGCAGCCGTAAGTGATATTCTCCCGGAGTGTTCCAGAGATTAACGGTCGATCCTGGGATACCAGCGCAAATGCGCTACGCCAGGAAATGGGGTTGAATTCTGCGGTGTTCCGCTTGCCAAATCGAAGTTCTCCGCTGCTGGGCTCATAAAGCCGCTCCAGCAGCTTGAAGAGTGTACTCTTTCCTGCTCCGTTGTTGCCGATAATTGCCGTGACGCGGCCGACGGGGATCTCACAGGACAGGTCATCAAACACCTTCCTGTCTCCGTAGGAAAAACTGACATGATCCAGCGTAATAGAGGCGTCCGGCATCTCCAGAGGAATACCGGCATCAGACTCCTCCTCCGCCTTCAGCACATGGCTGATCTTGTCGAAGACACCGTTTGCCGCCGCCAGATCGCCATAGGCGGTGATCAGCACATTGATGCGGAGGCTGGCCAAAGAGGAAACGGTATAAAAGCCAATCACCTCTCCCATAGAAATTTGGTTTTTGGCTGCCAGAATTCCGCCGGCAATAAATGTGATGATGATCAGTGCAACCGGAGTGATGGCTATGAAGGACGCCATCAGCTGGTCGCTGAGCATGGCGGAGATTGCCGCCCGGAACATATCCTTAAATTTCCCCAGCCCCAGCGCTGTCTCCGGCTCCACCATATTGCTGGAGCGCACAAGGCGCAGGTTTTTTACCCGTTCCAAAAGATAGGCGGTGGCGTTTGCATGGGCCTGATAGTATCGGTTCTGCGCACGAAACACCAGCTTACTGGAAAGTGCCACACCCAGCGCGATCACCGGTACCAAACATAGGCTCCACAGCGTCAGCGTCCGGCTGAAATTCAGCATATTCCGTACAGCGAGAACCAGTCCGTACAAGGACGCCAGCGTCATAATCACTACCCCGATGAAGGCGCTGGCCTTGCTGCAGTCCACCGTGATACGGCTGACCAGATTCTCTCCGCTCTCCTGATCGTAAAAGCGCATGGGAAGGCGCAGCATTTTTTTCCACAGCTTAGAGCGTACGCCGATATTGATCTTCTCCGACATGACACTGTTGCAGTAGGCACCCAAGGAGGAGAGCAGGCCGCCTCCCAACAGCGTGCCGATATACTGCAGCAGATCCTCCGTGCGGAGGTTGCCATTGGAGTCCACCACCCTGGCGGTGATGACCGCATTGCCGATCATGAGGTTGGCCACCAAAAAGGAGCTGACCAGGCTGGCCAACAACAGCAGCCAGGGGATCCTTACACCGGAAAGAACGGTGCGAAATGTATCAAAGGGTCTGTTCTTCATTGTGGCACCTCCTCATCGCATAAAACCAGCGCACGGTACGGCTCGCAGCGCTTCATCAGCTCCATAGGGCTTCCACTGTCCAAGATGTTTCCGCTCTCCATAAAGATCACATGATCCACCCGAGTTAGCAGCCGCAGGTCGTGGGTGATCATCAGCTTTGTAGTCCCGGGAAACAGGTCTATCAGCTTTTGCTGCACTTCCAAAGCGGACAAAGCGTCCAAAGCCGATGTGGGCTCATCCAACAGTAATATAGGCTTTTTCTTCAGCAGCTCACGCGTCAGCACGATTCTCTGCCGCTGACCGCCGGAAACAGAGGCGCCGCTGATACTAATGTTGGCATCAAATCCTTGCTCCAAGCTTTGTATCAAAGGCAGGATGCCCGTGCGTTCTGCGGCATTTTCCAGCTCCTGCTCGGAAACATCACCCTTCATGCCATAGGTCATGGCGGAGCGGAAGGAGCCGCCGAAGATGCCGGCATCCTGCTGCACATAGGCAAAGTGATTTCGGTAAGAATACAGGTCATATTCCGCTACATCCTTGCCCGCCAATGTGATAACACCGTCCGAGGGGGTGTAGAGCCGCTCAATAAGGCTCAGCAGTGTGGTCTTGCCGCTGCCGCAGCGCCCCACCAACGCCGTGGTTTTGCCTTGGGGGATCACGGCGCTGATGCCGTGGAGCACCTCGTTGTCGCCGTAGGCAAAGCGAACATTTTCAAAGGCAATATCGCCATCGGTCACGGTCTCACTGACCTCGCCGCCCTGCAGGGGCTCCTCCGGCGCTGTGAAAATCTGTATCATACGGGCGGCAGAGCCTTGGGCAGATTTGATATCGCTCCAGGTGGTCAGCACCGAGTTGACCCGGGTAATCACCTGACCGGTAAACAGGAAGAAGGCGATCCACTGCTGCATATTGATGTATTTGTTTTGAAGCAAAATCATGCCGAACACGATGGGAACGCCTCTCTGTAGGAGTTCCATCAGGTTGGCGGTCATATTGCCTGCAAAGGTCACCTTTGCAGAGCGGACATTAGCCTTATACAGGCCCTGTGCAGCTTCCAGACCGTTTTTCTCCTCTTGCTTCTCATTGGTAAAGGACCGAATCAAATAGATATTGGTCACTCGCTCGGCCAAATACGCCGTCAGCTTTCCAATCCAGCCATAGATGCCGGCGCTGACCTCATAGCGCCACCGTCCCAGCACCACCACATAAATGACATTGATGGGGATCATGATCAGAAGGGAGAGCAGCAGCCGATAATCATAGCTCCCCAGCGTCATGCACACCCTGACCAGATAATAGATGCCAGGAATCAGCGAGACCAGCTGTGAGATTAGGGACTTGACGGCGTTGTCTGTGTCGCTTGTCAGCGTGCTCATTAAGTTGGCGGGGTCATTGGTGTCGTAATATACCATATCCAGCCGCAGCATTCGGCCCCACAGCCGCTCCTGCGCCCGCCGCACGGCAATGGCGGAAACCCATCCTGTCAGAAGCATGGAGCCGAACATCAACCCGAAATTCAGCACATTGTAAATCACTGCAGATGTCAGCGCCTTGCCGGTCATCTCACCGCTGAACAGCGCAGAGGTGCTGACCGGCACATAGGCCATAACCTCCGAATAGGTCATCTCTACGATGAAGGCGATAATTATCAGCAGCCACGGCATGCGGATATAGGGGATCAGGCGAAAATAGGACTTCCAGTCGCCCTTTCCGAACCTCTTGTCGCGTATCGGGCTTTTTCTCATGCGGAAAATACCTCCCTTTAAAAAATCCCTTCCCGGCCAAGGCACAGGAAGGGAATCTCTCTATTTGCGGGGCAAATCAATCCAGCTGGGTCATGCCGGCCTGCTGCATGGTGTCGATCCAGGACTGGAAGTCAGGGAAGAACTCCTCCATGGCGGTGAAGAATGTGGCGTCAGACTCGGTGATCACGGCCTTGCCGTCCACCTTGGCGTTGGCGTTCTCACTCGACTTCTGTGCGGCGGCAGCGGACTCCTCAGAATCGTAGATCACCACGCTGGTCATGAAAACGCCCTTGTTCTCCTTGCCGTAGAGCACAGTGTAAGAGGATCTTGCGCCAGTGGTATACTCCTCCGCACTTTCCAAAATGGGCATATACAGAGCCACACGCTGATCGTACTCCACGCCCTCAGGATCCTTGACGGTATATTCGTCCATCAGATTGACTTCGTGTTCGTTCTTCTTGCCGTCATCTTTCTGGCCGTCTGCATTGCCACAGGCCACCAAAGTCAGCATCATCACGGCTGCCAGTACAAAAGCAAATGCTTTCTTCATGTTTCCCACCTCATTAAAATAGTATTGTTGGGTTTTCTGTGGCTTGACTATAACAATTTCCCCCAAATGTGTCAATGCGTCGGTGCCATTCGGTCATCGCGGGGCTATATTCGGTCGGGATACCGTGGGATTGTGTAAAGCAAAACAGAAGAGGACGGAAGGCATTCATTTTCCCCCGGCCTCTTCTTATACCGAATGATGTTTGCCCGTGCGCAGCCGTCACAGGCGCATGCCCTGCCGCAGAATGTAGTCCTTCAGCCGGGCATATTTATTTCGGCTTACCGGCACCTTACTGCCGTCTACCAAAACAGCTTCATAGGAGGTACCAAAAACGGTGGCGTTGACCTGCTTGATCTTACTTATCGGCACCAGATAGGATTGATAGGTGCGGAAAAAGCCTTTGCCCGCCAGCATACTCTCCAGCTTGTCCAGTGTGTAGGAGACCCGGTGCACCTGTCCGCCGTCACAGAAAACCTGACAGTTGTTTCCGTTTTTGCTGATATATAGGATCTCGTCCGTATGGAGCAGCGCAAAACCGGTGCCTGTCTCAATGACCAGGCGGGACGCATCGCTGTCTCTTCGGGCGCGGGTATAGCGAGAAAAGGTACGCTCCAGGCGCAGTGTATCTACCGGCTTTACCAGGAAGTCAAAGGGCTCATAGTCATAGCTCTTCGCCCCGAAATCCACATGGCCGGTGAGGATGACTACCGTCACCGCCGGGTATTCCCGGTGTATATACTGGCAGAAAGTAAATCCATCGCTGCTGCGCAGCATAACATCCAGAAATGCCAGGTCGATGCGCCCCGCCCGAAGAATATCCATGGCCTCCTCCACAGTAGAGGCAGTGTGAATAGATGTTTCCGGCACATAGCGGGCTATAGCCTGTCGGGAGAGCTCCAGAGATGGCGCTTCATCATCCAGCAGCAAAACCTCCGCTGCAACAGTCTGCATCTTTTTTCCTCCTCTTGGATTATTGGGCTATTGTCAAGCGCATGGGAATGGATGCCACAAAGTGAACGGTATCCCCCTCCAGCCAGACCGTCACATCGCCGCCCGCCTGCCGGGCAATGGTGCGTATGCTGCTCAATCCCACACCGTCATGGCCCTGTTTGGTAGTAAAGCCCTGGCGGAATATCTCCTCCTGCCGCTGGGCAAAAGCAACTGTATCCTGCACGCGGTTGGACACACGGACCAAACAGTATTCACCACGCTTGAAAACAGATAGCTCTATCTTGCCCGGCTGCGGATGGCGTGAAAGCTCATCCAGGGCATTCTGCAGCAGGTTGCCGATAATCTTATTGGTTTCATAGGCGTTGGTGACCACCTCCGACATATCGTTTCGGATATCCAAGGACAATGCGTGTCCGCCCTGCTCTGCCAGGAGCCGATAGTTGTGAATCAATCCCGCCACCGCCGGATCCTTCACCGGCAGCACATCGTTCATTTGGCTGGTATCCTGAACCAAGGCGTTGACATAACCGCGGCACTCATCCCACTTCTGCTGGGCAATCAAACTGGCCACCGTCTGCACATGGAGGTTGTAGTCGTGCCGCTGGGAGCGCACCATATTCATGAGGGTATTCATACCGCTGTGATAAGTTCCCTCTGCCGTGCTTTGCTCCCGTTTCTGTCCCCACATCACCAGCAGCACCATCACCGACAGGCTCAGCCAGAAAATCGCCGTGGATAGAAGAGTCCGTATCACAGATTGGAAAATGCCATCGGCCGGAAAGACGGTGACCATACCGACCAGTATGAGCATTCCTGCCCCTAAAATCGGCACCCACATGTTATGCATGTCCCCGGTTTTGACCTGCCAGCCCCTGGGCAGTCGGTAATTTTTATAGTTCAGAAGCACCGCTGGTATATGGAGCGCAAAAAACAGGCAATAGACGAAAAGGACCATGGACCCTTCGGGTCCGGCATTGAATCCGCTGCGAAAGGTTGTCCATAGTCCCAATTGACATCCACTGATACAAAATGCCAAAAAGCCATCGACAAAGGGACGTGTTTCCCTCACCGTCATAAAAACAGCGGTGCACAGCAATCCCAGGGCAAAGCACCCCCAAAGGGAGATCGCTTCCTGTCCCAAAAGGAACGTAGCGCTCTCCACAAGCATGCCGATACCGACAGCCAGCAGCATCGTATTCCATTTGATGCGCAGGAAGATCCCCGCAGAAAAAGCTGACAAGCAGAGTGTGGTAAGCAGTTCCACCATACGAAGCAGATTCCTCCCCGACAGCCGCAGGGTACAGGTGAAAATCAGTCCTCCTCCGCCTCCTGCAGCGCCTGCTCAATGGCAAGGGAAAGCTGGTGGGGGCAGGAATTGGCACCCTGGCAGGGGATCCCTCTCAGGCGGTCGGCAACATCGCGGGCAGCCAAGCCCTCTGCCAAATAGGCAACACCCTTGGTGTTGCCGGAACAGCCGCCGACAAAATTTAGGTGGTGAACATAACCGTCCACCAGATCAAAGGTGATTTTCTGCGTGCAAACGCCCTCCGGCGTATATTCAACATGTTTAATCATTATTATATTATCTCCTTACAATTGTGTCAAGCATTCAGCCTCTTAGGGGCTGAGCGGCTGAGCCGGGATTCCGTCAGCCAAAAAGTTCACAAGTGATTTATAATACTCCCGCAGGTATCCGATGCCATACTGCATATAAAAGGAGCGAATCGATTCTTCCTGAAGGCCCTGTCGCTTAACATCTTCCTCGGTCGTATCGAAGGCGAGACAGTAGAACATCATGGCCTGGCTGCGCTCTTCCTCTGTCGGTGCGGCGTGTGCCTGTTCAGCCAAAGCCTTGCCCCACAGATAAGTGACGAAATTGCGCCTGTTGTCCGCATCGAACCTCCGATAGCTTTCCTCCAGTGTCCTAGTGCCATCTGCGCCATAGGCCCGCATGATCCGCTCGTCCACATCGCCGCTGATATTTTGCAGCATAATACGCTGTTGCCGATTGTAGTGCTCCAGCTCGCCGGGGTCCACTTCTATCTCTGCCAGAGCCAGTGCCTCGTTTATCAGTTTTATCTGAACCGCGCGGAAGACGCGGTCTGCAATCTCCTCACCGTGCTGCTGAATGTACCGCCTTCGGTAGTCGGACAGTGTGATGATACCGGGAATTTTCAACGCGGCTATGGTCTTGTCCGTCAGTGAAAGCTCCTCCACCCTTCGCACGGTGCGAATGCGGAGCGTTACCTTCTCTCCGCCGGTGGTCAGCGGCAGTACCTGACCCGCCTTACACCCCAAAAGCACGGTTTGATAATTTGAGAAAGCTTTTCCTCCCAGCTCAACATGAATAGTCTTAGCCTCTCCGTTTGGCCGTACCACATCGATCAGCACATAATCGCCCTTTTGGGCCCCGTCCGTTTGGTCTTCAATTCGGCGATGCTGTGTTTTTAGTTCCCGGAAAATTTGCTCATCCCGTACTCGAATCATTCTTTGCTTTTCCGGTATATTCAGCTTGCTCAGATCCGGCATGCGGACAATATGGGAATTGCTCATTGAATCATCACCCCTCACCGCCATTATATCGCCCTCCTGTCGAATCGCAAGCAAATGTGGTATTTGGTCGTCATGCGGCCCTATTCAGAGCGTATCCCTCCTTAACCGGTAAGGGTACAGCACCTTTTTGAGGGCTTTCTTCTCGCCATCACAAGCTGAGATATGCTCTATCGTTACATGAATTCTCTTCGCTCTACACACAAAAAATAACCAAATCACATGAATATTGAGCAGAACAGGCATAACAGATTGACGAGCCGATGGCAAATAAGTATAGTAGAAACCATCAACCATGAGGAGAGGTGTCCGTTTTGCGCAATCATGATATTCGTTATCGCCAATATATCCGAATCTTGCAGGAAGAGCTGCGGCCGGCGATGGGCTGCACTGAGCCCATCGCCATCGCCTACGCCGCCGCTAAAGTCCGTGCCGTGCTGGGCAGGCTCCCGGAACGGCTGTTGGTGCAGGTCAGCGGCAACATCATTAAAAATGTCAAGAGTGTGGTGGTGCCCCATACCGGCGGACTGCGGGGTATCGGCGCCGCTGCTGCGGCGGGCACCGTGGCCGGGAATGCCGACGCTGAGCTGGAGGTACTCGCTTCTGTGACGGAGGAGCAGATCGCTGCCATGGTTGCGTTCCTTAAAAATACGCCCATTGAGGTGCAGCACGCCGACACGGGGCATATCTTCGACATCCAAATCACCGCCTTTGCCGGATCCGACTCCGCCTTCGTTCGCATCGTGGACTACCACACCAATGTGGTTTCTATTCAGCGTAACGGCGAAACGCTGCTGGATCAGGAAATCGTCACCCGGGAGAGTGAACTCACTGACCGCTCTTGCCTCACCATCAAGGGCATCGTGGATTTTGCCGACAGTGTGGACATCGAGGATGTGCAGGAACCGCTGGAACGGCAGATCGAGTACAACATGGCCATTGCCGAGGAGGGCTTACGCAACAGCTACGGAGCCAACATAGGCAAGACGGTGCTGCGGGGACGGGAGAATGACATCAACTACAAGATGCGGGCATGGGCCGCCGCCGGCAGCGACGCCCGTATGAACGGCTGTGAGATGCCGGTGGTCATCAATTCCGGCAGTGGCAACCAGGGCATCACTGCCAGCGTCCCTGTCATCGTCTATGCCTGTGAGATGGAAAAGAGCCGCGAGGAACTGCTGCGGGCACTGTGCGTGTCCAACCTGGTCACCATCCATCTGAAGACCGGTATCGGCCGCCTGAGCGCCTACTGCGGCGCTGTCAGCGCCGGGTGCGGTGCCGGGGCGGGCATTGCCTATCTCAAGGGCGGACGATTTGACATGATCGCCCACACGGTGATGAATGCGGTGGCAGTGGATTCCGGCATTGTGTGCGACGGCGCTAAGGCCAGCTGTGCGGCAAAAATTGCCTCGGCGGTGGACGCAGGGCTGCTGGGCCTCGCCATATATGAAGACGGCAACCAGTTCTTCGGCGGGGACGGTATCGTGAAATGCGGCGTGGAGAATACCATCGCCAGCGTAGGGCGTCTGGCCCGCTTTGGCATGGAGGAAACGGACAAGGAAATCATCCGATTGATGATGGAGAATTAGCAGAAAGATGTAATAGGAGATGACGGATATGCAGGTGGGAACATACATACACGGATTTGAAATCAAGCGGATTCGGGAGTTGCCGGAGCTGGAGGGGCGCCTGTGGGAGATGACCCACGAAAAAACCGGAGCGGAGCTTTGCTGGCTGGATCGGTCTGATGAAAACAAGGCGTTTTCCGTTGCCTTCAAGACCCTACCGGAGGACTCCACCGGCGTGTTCCACATCCTGGAGCACTCGGTGTTGTGCGGCTCGGATAAGTATCCGGTGAAGGAGCCTTTCGTGGAGCTGCTGAAGACATCGCTTCAGACCTTCCTCAATGCCATGACCTACCCGGACAAGACGGTGTACCCCGTCTCCAGCCGGAACGATCAGGACTTTCTCAATCTCATGGACATCTATCTGGACGCGGTGTTTCATCCGGCCATCTATCGCCTGCCGGAGATCTTCCGCCAGGAGGGCTGGCGCTATGAGGGTGAAGGGGAGAATCTCTGCTACCAGGGCGTGGTACTAAACGAGATGAAGGGTGCCTTAGCCAATCCCGGCACAGTGCTGGAAGCCGAGATGAACCGGCTGCTGTTCCCGGACAACTGCTATCGCCATGTATCCGGCGGTGATCCTGAGCACATTCCCGATCTGACCTACGAGCAGTTTATCGCCAATCATCGCAAGTACTACCACCCCTCCAACGCCCGCATCTCCCTGGTGGGCAGTGTGGATCTGGATGCGGCGCTGGAGAAGATTGACGGCTTTCTCTTTGACTTTGGCCGCCGGGAAGTGAACTTCGACATTCCCACGCAGGCACCCGTGCCCGCCGTGACGAATACCGTGCCTTATGAGGTGGGTGCCGAGGAACCGTTGGCCGAGCGCACCATCATCTCCTGCGGTACACTGCTGGGCGATTATAGCACCCGGGAGCGTAACTTCGCCGCGTCCATCCTGGCGGACTACCTCACCGGTGACAACGACGCACCGCTGAAGCGTGCCATTTTGGATGCCGGGCTGGGGCAGGATATGGCCGTATCTATCCATGATGGTATCCGGCAGACCTGGCTCTCCTGGGATGTGTGGAACACCGACGCAAGCAAGCTGCCTGCCATCCGACAAGCCATCCGAGGGACACTGGAAAATCTTGTGTCCAACGGCTTGGACCGCAAGCGGTTGGAGGCTTGCTGCAATCATCTTGCCTTCCGCATGAGGGATCGGGACAGCTCCGGCTATCCTCGCAGCATAGGCGAAGCACTGGATATGCTGGAGAGCTGGCTCTACGGCGGCGATCCGGCAGATGGACTGCTGGTGGAGGATAAGATGAACGCTCTGGTTGCCAGACTGGATGCGGATTATTTTACCAATCTCATTCGGGAGCTGCTGCTGGATGACAGCCACAGCGTTACCGTAGTTCTGACACCGTCCCATACGCTGGGCGAGGAGAAGGCGGAGAAGGAAGCTGCCCGTATCGCCGCCGAGAGTGCCACATGGACAGAGGAGTTCAAGACGGAGCTGGCGCGGCAGGCGGCGTCCCTGGCTCTGTGGCAGCAGACACCGGATAGCAGCGAGGCTGTAGCCGCCATCCCCGTGCTGTCGCTCTCGGACCTGAAGGAGAAACCGGAGCCCCTGGCTATGGCGGTGACAAAGCGCGGGAACACCACCGTGCTGCGCCATGAGACCGGCAGCGGCCTTCTGTATCTTCATGCCTATTTCAGCGCAAACGATCTAAAAGTGGAGGAGCTGCCTGCGCTGGTGGCGCTGACCATGGTGCTGGGTACCATGGGAACGAAACGGCACAGCGGCGAGGAACTGCAAATGCTGGTGAAACAGAAGATTGGTCGTCTCAGTTTCCAGCCCGTCTTGCTGCCTGGCAGCGATGCCGATCATTGCTGCGTGCTGGTCTCGGCTATGGCCGCCTGTCTGGCAAATCAAGGCGAGAGCGCCGTGGCGCTGATGACCGAGATCTTGAATGAGACCTCTTTTACTGACCGCAAGCTGCTGCGAGACCTGCTAAATCAGTCCGCCATAAGTGCCCAGATGGCCTTGCCCTCCAGTGGGCATATCTATGCCATCACCCACATGGGAGCCTATCACACAGCTCACGGGATCGCCCGGGAGTACACCGGCGGTGCGGAGCTGGCCTCGTGGTTCAAGAGAATCAGCACCGCCGACGACACAGCTCTGGATGAGTTGCTTGCCTCTATGGAGCGCCTCGCAAAGCAGGTGTTCGTAGCGGAGCGGCTCACTGTCTCCTGCTCAGAGAGTGTGACAGATAATCTGTTGGACCAGTTGACCCTTCCTGCGGGAACAGCTGCACCGGAGGAGGCACAGTATGTGCCTTTGGGCATCCGCCAGGAGGGTATCGTGATCCCCGCCGCTGTGGGATTTGCCGGCAAGGGCACCAATCTCAAGCGGCATGGCGAGGCATTTTCCGGCAGCATCCCAGTGCTGGCTAATGTGCTGAACTTCGTCTATCTTTGGAGTGAGATCCGCGTCCGGGGCGGTGCCTACGGCTGCGGATTTGTTGGTCGGGACGATGGTGATATCGGCTACTACACCTATCGGGATCCCCAGCCGGGCCGCTCTCTGGATGTGATGGACAACGCCGCTGCCTTTGTACGCACTTTCTGCGCCGATGAGCCGGATCTGACTGGGTTCATCCTCAGCGCTGTGTCCGCGCTGGACCCGTTGCTGAACGCGGAGGGAAAGATGCGTGCGATGGAAAACCGCTACTTCAAGGGCACCTCCTACGAGGATGTCTGCCGCCTCTACAGTCAGCTTGTGCACACCACCCCTGCCGATCTGCTGTACCTGTGCGATGCACTGGACGATATCACCGCAGACAACGCCGTTTGTGTGGTGGCCGGTCAAAGCCAAATGGACGGCTGTGGTGACCGGATCTCCAGTCGCCGGGCTCTATAATGAATATACTTCCATAGAAAGAATATAGGACTGGAAAGCACAGCATGTTTTCCAGTCCTATGTCTGTTTTTGCAATACCTTTATTCGATTTTCGGATTACTTCCTTATATCCTATCATGCAAAGCGTCCAATAAAACACATTTATTACCGGCGTGTCATGAACTCGAAAAGTTGGCCATGTGAAAAGGGGGCAACCTCTTCCAGCGCGCGTTTTTCTGGCTTTTTGGCTCTGAATACACCAGAAACCAGATTGCAGCCTAATATGTGACCGAGTTTCTTGACAGATTGATCCGCCGTCTGTTGACGGGGACCATCCTTGTACATTGTTAGCGATAAATGAGCTTGCTTGAAATGATTTCCATAGCGGCGTTTCGTAGATTGTTCATCTTCTGTACCCACAGCATTTGGTTTTCCGCTTTGAGCGTTTCCGTCACTCCCTCCTTTTCGGAAAGCTGCTTTACCAGCCGAGAGAACATTTTCTCTGCCTGCCGGTCAATATCAGCGAGATAACCGCTTAGCTTGCCGCTGGTGAGCAGGGAGGTGTACAGCGCCCTGCGATGGATTTTGAGATAGTTTCGGTGCCGTTGTCCCCAGATGCCGATGTGCGCCGCTTCTTCCTCCGGCAGTTTTAGGCAGGGCAGATAGTAGTCCCCTTGCAGCTCATACCAAAGTCCGTTTTGCTCGTTGTAAGTGTACTTCTCCATTTTGTAATCCTCCAATATGATTGTTTTTTACCTACAATCCAATCATTCCGGCTGATTACAAAAGCCGGTGGGAGGCACTTCCTTACGAAGTGTCTCCCACAGACGGTCTTCTTTTTTCGTATAAAATCAGCTGTGCTTTCTCTTGGCGGCGCGGCGCTGGAAGAGCTTCACCAGCTCCACCACCGGGATCACCAGCACGGCCAGGGCCAGGGCGATGCCGTATTCGGCCCAGCCCACGGGGGTGAAGCCGAAGGCATCGGCGATGGGCTTTACCTCCAGGACCATGGTGGTGATGAGGAGGCTGCCGAGCATGGCCGCCCACAGGACCTTATTATGGCTGCGGCCGGAGAAAATGCTGCGGCGCTGGAAGCGCATATTGAAGCTGTGGAAGATCTCGCACATGCTCATGGTCAAAAAGGCCATGGTCATGCCGTGGGGCGACACGCCGGATGGCATCTCGAAGCAGCCCGCCTCCACACAGTGGCCGATGATATAGGAGGCCAGGGTGATGACGGTGATGAGCACGCCCTGGTACACCACATCAAAGCCCAGGCCGCCGGAGAAGATGCCGTCATGGCTGTCCCGGGGTGGACGGTCCATGACGTCCGGCTCCGCCTTCTCCAGGCCCAGGGCCAGGGCCGGGAAGCAGTCGGTGATGAGGTTGATAAACAGCAGATGCACCGGCCCCAGGAGAGTGAAGCCCAGCAGCGTGGCTGTGAACACGCCCAGCACCTCGCTCATGTTGGAGGCCAGGAGGAACTGGATGGTCTTGCGGATGTTGTCATAGATGCGCCGGCCCTCCCCCACGGCGCCCACGATGGTGGCGAAGTTATCATCGGAAAGCACCATATCCGCCACGTTCTTGGTGACGTCGGTTCCGGTGATGCCCATGCCCACGCCGATGTCGGCGGTCTTGATGCTGGGGGCATCGTTGACGCCGTCGCCGGTCATGGCGGTGATGGCACCGCGCTTTTTCCAGGCGGTGACGATGCGGACCTTGTGCTCCGGCTGGACCCGGGCATAGACGCTGTACTTAGGCACGATCTCCGCCAGCTGCTCATCCGTGAAGGCATTGAGCTCGCTGCCGGTGATGGCCTGGTCGGCGGAGTCCAGAATATCCAGCTCCTTAGCGATGGCCACGGCGGTATCCTTATGGTCGCCGGTGATCATCACGGGGCGGATACCCGCCCGGCGGCACTGATGGATGGCATCCTTCACCTCCGGGCGGACGGGGTCGATCATGCCCGCAAGGCCAATGAAGCACAGATCCCGCTCCAGGGTCTCGGGGCTGATGTCCTCAGGCAGGGCATCGCCCCAGCTGCGCTGGGCGGCGGCCAGGACCCGCAGGGCCCGGTCGGCCATGGCCTTATTCTCCGCCAGGATTGCCTGGCGCTTTTCCTCGGTCATGGGGTGTACCGCGCCATCTTCTACATAGCTGGTGCAAAGGCGCAGCACCTCGTCCGGGGCGCCCTTGGTGTACTGGAGGAAGCCGCCATCAATCTCATGGACGGTGGACATCATTTTGCGGGAGGAATCGAAGGGGGCCTCAGCCACCCGGGGCTGCTGTGCCTCCAGGGCGGGCTTTTTCAGGCCCTGGGCGGCGGCGAAATTCACCAGGGCCGCCTCCGTAGGCTCGCCCTGGGCCCCCTCCTCCGCCCAGGCGGCGTCGCTGCACAGGGCCATGGCCGTGGCCAGGAGGCGGGTCTCGCCGGTGTGGTCCACCACGGTCATCTTGTTTTGGGTGAGAGTGCCGGTCTTATCGGAGCAGATGACCTGGGTGCAGCCCAGGGTCTCCACCGCCGTCAAACGGCGGATCACCGCGCCGCGCTTACTCATATTGGTGACGCCGATGGACAGCACCACCGTCACCACTGTGGCCAGACCCTCGGGAATGGCGGCCACGGCCAGGGATACGGCCACCATGAAGGTCTTGAGAATGGCCTCCAGGGAGTAGTCGCCCTCCACCAGCAGGTCAAAGATGAAGATGAACACGCAGATGGCCAGCACCAGGTAGGACAGGGTCTTGCCCAGCTGGGTGAGCTTGCGCTGAAGGGGCGTCTCCTCCTGCTCCGTCCGGGCCAGGACACCGGCGATCTTGCCCATTTCGGTATCCATGCCTGTGGCGGTAATGACGGCGCTGCCCCGGCCATAAACCACGGTGGAGCCCATGTAGCACATGTTCTTCCGGTCACCCAGGGGAACATCGCCCTGGGCGGTGATAACCTCGGCGGTCTTATTCACCGGGACGCTCTCGCCGGTGAGGGCGGCCTCCTCAATTTTCAGCGACGCAGACTCCAGCAGGCGGCCATCGGCGGGGACGGCATCCCCGGCCTCCAGGAGCACCACATCCCCGGGCACCAGGTCGGCGCTGGGGAGCACGGTGACCTTGCCGTCCCGCAGCACCTTGCTGGTGGCGGCGGTCATGGTCTGGAGGGCCTCAATGGCGGCCTCGGCCTTGCTTTCCTGCACCACGCCCAATACGGCGTTCAGCAGCACCACCACCAGGATGATGAACACCTCCGTAAGGCTCTCGTGGGAGAGGATGCTGGTGACGGCGGACACGGCGGCGGCGGCCAGCAGGATCAGCAGCATGGGGTCCTTCAGCTGCTGCACAAAGCGCTGAAAATTGGTGATCTTCCTGGCCTCCTGCAGGCGATTGGGGCCGTACTTAGAAAGGCGGGCGGCGGCCTCCGCCCCGCTCAGGCCCCGAGGCGAGCTGCCCTGGGCGGAAAGCACTTCTTCCGTGGTTTGCAGATATTCCGATTTCATAGTTTCCTCCTTTTCTGCCCCATGGGCAAAACAAAAAGACCCCTACACAGGCGCAAGGTGGCCTATGTATGAGTCTCATTCTTTCAAGACAGCCCGGGCCCCGGGGGCCGTACTGACGGGTCTGCCTCATCCCGCGGGGCAGGATGGAATTACTCCCTCAATGTGGAAATCAATTTGTTCTTCTTATCTTATACAAATCATGCCGCCTTGTCAAGCCCCCTATGCCGGGAGAGGAAAATTCTTGACGATGATTTTATTATACGGTAAAATGATGCCAGCGAAATCTGACAAATGCCGCCGGACAAGGCGGTGCAAAACAGACCGGAAAGGAGAACTTTCATGTACGACTACGCTTTGTATAGCTCCCGCATCAGCACCTTAGGCACACTGGGCATTATCGCCATTTTGCTGGCCGTCATCGCCACGGTGCTGGCCTTCATCTTCATTGTGCCGGCCAAGCGGCGGGAGAAAATGGGGAAATTCGGCAAATTCCTCCACGACGCATGCAACTTCAAGTTCCTGATCGTGGAGAAGATCCTGCAGGCGCTGTATATTTTCTTCACGGCGCTGGTGATCCTGGTGGGCTTTTTCATGCTGTTCTGCTCCGACTGGAGCGGCTGGATGGGCGGCAAGGGCATCCTGCTGATGATCCTGGGGCCTATCGCCGTGCGTCTGAGCTATGAGCTGGTGATGATGGCGGTGCTGGCGGTGAAGAACATCATCAGCATCAACAATAAGCTCCGCAGCCAGAACGAAGGCGCGGCGGGCACGGACATCTTTGATCCCGACATGAGCAGCCTGAAGGAGGCCTTCGGGGTGAAGGAGGAGCAGTCGGTCAAGACGCAGGAAGCTCCGGCGGAGAGCGCTCCTGTCCAGGAAACAGAGAAAACGCCTGAGCAGTAACTGAAGTTTATATAGGTGCAGGAAGGCCCTCCGGCGGAGGGCCTTCCCTTTTTTAGCCGATCTCTGAGGGCAGATAGCACTTGAGCCAGTGGTTGTCGTAATAAAGATACATTCGCCCGTCGGCGGTGCCGTAGGGCGCGCCCACCCAGTCGGACCGATTCGCCTGGTCATCGATCTCGGGCCCCTGACTGATGTTCACCCAGGAGGTGATGGTGCCCAGGACTTCCACATTTTCTATGTCCGCCTCTTCCTCGTAGCAGTAATAAACCTGGCCATCCACACGGATAGCAAAGGGCCAAATACCGTCGGCTTCCTGTTTGCACCCAAATAGGGTCAGCAGCAGGCAAAGGGAAAGCAGAGCGGTCGAAATTTTCTTGAAGATTTTCATGGGGGCCTCCTTTCCATGGCAGATATCTATTTTCCTCTCATAATATAAAACAGCAAAAGAGTCTGAATTTTACAGCAGTGCTGAGAGTTTTTTTTTGTTTGTCTGCACAAAATTTATCCGCATATTTTAGTCAAAGCAGCAGCGCGAGGCATCGAGGACGCTGCCCCCTACGCGGCAGGGCACACGGGCCCTGCCCTACAAAATCATATCATACAATGTAGGGCGGGACCCATGTGTCCCACCGCCCATCCGATATAAAAAACTCCTCCGGCAATAGTCGGAGGAGTTTTTATGATCCAATTACTCGGCGGGGTAGACAGAGACCTGCTTGCGGTCCTTGCCCAGACGCTCGAAACGGACAACACCGTCAGCCTTGGCAAAGAGGGTATCGTCGGTGCCGATGCCCACATTCTTGCCGGGGTGAATGTGCGTGCCGCGCTGACGCACCAGGATGTTGCCGGCCAGAACGAACTGGCCGTCAGCACGCTTGGGGCCCAGGCGCTTGGACTCGGAATCACGGCCGTTCTTGGTGGAGCCCATACCTTTTTTATGGGCGAAGAATTGCAGACCGATATACAGCATAATTCAGTACCATCCTTTCTGATAAGATGATTGCGGGGAAACAGGAGGAGGTCACTCCTCCATTACTTCGATGTTTTCGGGGTATTCATCGTGGAGCTGGGTGAGGTAGACCATGAGCCCCGTCAGCAGATTCTGACAGGTGCTCTCCGCCGGGGCGGACAAGCCCCCGGGCAGGCGGAAGGAGATCTTCGCGTCCTTCTCCCGGACCTTTACCGAGGCGCACAGGCCCATCACGTCATTGACGGTGCTCTCCACCAGACGGATGGCACTGGTGACGGCGGCGCAGACGATGTCTTCGCCCTCCTCGCCCCAGCCGCTGTGGCCCTGGACATCAAAGCCCACGATGCGGGCTTGCTCCACAAGGAATGAAACGGTGGTCATACGCTCTTAGAAAGTGATCTTGCCGATCTCAACCTTGGTGTAAGGCTGACGATGACCCTGGCGTTTGCGATAGCCCTTTTTGGGGGTGTACTTGAAGATACGGATCTTCTTGCCCTTGCCGTTCTTGACGACGGTGGCGTCCACCTTGGCGCCCTCCACCACGGGAGTGCCGAACTTGGTGTTCTCCCCATCCACGATGGCCAGAACCTGGTCGAAGACCACGCTGTCGCCGGCGTTGACATCCAGCTTCTCAATGAACAGAGTGTCACCCTCAGAAACATTGTACTGCTTGCCACCGGTCACGATGATTGCCTGCATACTTGTTGCACCTACCTTTCCTTTATTACGGACTCGCTGTCGGGGGCGGCCTGCGCATGGCAGACGCTTGTGACCCATTCAAAGCGGCTTATATAGTTTAACAGACTTTAGGAAGCCTGTCAACCGATTTGGGGAAGTTTTTCGGCTTATTTTGTGGGATATTTGAGCTTTTCCCCCGTCCAGGAGGCGATAAGGTCGCGATACCAGGCGCAGCAGGCCCGGCCCTCCTCCACGCTGAGGTTTCGGTAGTTGCCGCACTCGGCGGCGGAGCAGCCGGGCATGGGGCCGCTGTATTCGGCGGCCCGGACGAAAACCGTCTGCAGGAGGGCGATGGCCTGGGAAAGGGTCAGCTTGTCCCCGTCAAAGAGGAAGTAAAAGCCCGTCTGGCAGCCCATGGGGCCGAAGTAGATCACCGCGTCCCGGCTCTCGGAATTGCGCAGGAAGGTGGCGATGAGATGCTCCACGGAGTGCATCTGGCTGTTGGACAGGAGATCCCCGGTGTTGGGCTTTTTGAACCGCAGGTCAAGGGTCACCACGTTCCCGTCCCGACGGGAGAGGTACAGGCCGGGCACCAGCACATTGTGGTCCACAGTAAAGCTGGCAATACGCTCCATTATTCCGCCTCCAGATTGTCGATAAATTTCATGGCCACGCCGTTTAGTTCCCGGATGGCCTCGGGGAAGTTGAAGAAGAAGTCGTGGTGCTCCAGCACGCAGTCGCTGACGGACTTCAAGGACAGGAACGGCACGTCATTCCGGTAACACACCTGGGCCACGGCACCCCCCTCCATCTCGCACAGCAGCGGGTGGAAGGTGTCATAGATCCAGTGGCTGCGGGGGGTGTCGGTGGCAAACCAGTCGCCGGTGGCAACCAGGCCCGTGCGGTAGGGCAGGCCGGTCTTATCCATGGCGGCCCGGGCCTTTTCCGGCCAGGCGGTGGGAAACTCCACCCGGTTCACCGTGGAAACCAGGCCCACGGGGTCGCCCAGGGCGGAGGTGTCGGAATCGTGCTGCACGAAGCCCGTGGCCAGCACCAGGGTGCCGATGGGCACATTTTCAAAGCACCCGGCCACGCCCACATTCAGCACCACATCGGGCTGATAGCGGCTGATGAGCAGCTGGGCGGACATGGCGGCATTCACCTTGCCCACGCCCCCGGCGCAGGCCACCACGTCCTCCCGGATCCGGTAAAAGGACGCGCCGGACACCTTTTCGATCAGGTGGGCGTTTTCATTTTTCAGCAGGCTCTCGATTTCGCCGTCCATGGCGTACATCATGCCGATCTTCATGGAGAGATCTCCTTTCGGGTTCATTTAAATTCCCATTTATTGTACCTTTTTTGGGCTCAAATTGCAACAGGTCGTTGCCCGGAGCGGGAAAATAGGGTAAAATAGGGGCAAGAACGGAGGTGAGGCCATGGACGCGGTGGGCATCATATGCGAATTTGACCCCCTGCACCGGGGCCACGAAAGGCTGCTGCGCCGGGCCGGGGAATCGGGGCGGCCGGTGGTGGATGCTGGAGCAGCTGCGGCAGCAGGGGCCGGTGGTGTGCGCCATGAGCGGGAGCTTCACCCAGCGGGGCGGGGCAGCCTGCGCGGAGAAATTCACCCGGGCGGAGATGGCCGCACGGTGCGGGGCCGACCTGGTGGTGGAGCTGCCCACCCCCTGGGCCATGGCCACGGCGGAGAAATTCGCCGACGGCGGCGTGTCCCTTCTGGCCCAATGCGGCGTGAAAACCCTCTATTTCGGCAGCGAGTGCGGGGACGCGGACGCCCTGTGGGCCGCGGCGGAGACGCTGCTGCGGGCAGACGTCCACCGGGCCATCCGGGCGGAAATGGACGGAGGGCTCCCCTACGCCGCCGCCCGGCAGGCGGTGCTGCAGCGGGAGACCGGGTACGGCGCCCTCCTGGCCCAGCCCAACAACACCCTGGCCGTGGAATATCTGAAGGCTATCCGGCGGCGGGGGCTCTCCATGGGCGCCGCTACGCTGCGCCGGGAGGACGGCGGCCACCACGGGGCGGCCTCGGCGTCCCGGATCCGGGCACTGCTGGCGGCGGGTGAACAGGCGGAGGCACTGGAGCTGATGCCGCCAGCCGCGGCGGACATCCTGCGCGGAGTGATAGAAAAGGGCCTGGCTCCGGCGGACCCGGCCCGGCTGGAGAGGGCCATGCTGGCCCGGCTGCGGCTGATGGGTGAAAATGACTTTGCCCCCTACGACGGCGGCGGCGAGGGTCTGTATCGCCGGGTGTATCGGGCGGTGCAGGCGGGGGTTGGTCTGGAGGACATCCTGGCCCGGGCCACCACCAAGCGCTACCCCACCGCCCGGGTGCGGCGGATGCTGTGGGCGGCGTTCCTAAACCTGGAGCCGCCTGCAGAGGAGATCCCCTATGTCCGGGTCCTGGCCGCCACAGCCTTGGGCCGCAAGCTCCTGCGGCAGATGCAGGACGGCGGCGCGCCGGTGCTGACCAAGGCGGCGGATGTGGGCCGGTTGGGCCCGGCGGCGGAGGCGCTGTTCACGAGGGAGGCGCGGCGGACGGATATATATGCCCTGGCCTGCCCCGGCTCTCCCCTCCCCTGCGGCAGTGACTGGCGAAAAACGCCGGTGATGGTGTGAGAGAGGATCGAATCAAATCTATTTTAAGGAGGAAATTCCTATGAAAATCACCCATGCGACCATGCAGGATCTGGCGGCGGTCACCGCTGTGGAGAGTGCGTGCTTTCCCCCGGCGGAGGCGGCCACGGAAAAGGATTTTACCGGCAGGATCCAGCACTACGGAAACCACTTTTGGCTGCTGTTTGACGGGGACCGGCTCATTGCATTTGTGGACGGCTTTGTGACGGACGAGGCGGATCTCACTGACGAGATGTACGAAAACGCCGCCATGCACAACGAAAACGGCGCATGGCAGATGATCTTCGGCGTGAACACGCTGCCGGAGTACCGCAAGCGCGGGTATGCCGAGGAGCTGATCCGCCGGGCCATTGACGACGCCAGGGCGCAGGGGCGCAAGGGCCTTGTGCTGACGTGCAAGGAGAAGCTCATCCACTACTATGGAAAGTTCGGGTTTGCGGACGAGGGTGTATCGGACAAGTCCACCCACGGAAACGTTGTGTGGCACCAGATGCGGCTGACCTTTTGACAAGGGCCGCCGGCAAGGGCGGCACTTGTAGGCGTCTGCGCTCCAAAAATTTGCGAATCCAATTCCATACTAGTGGACCCGCACCGGCAAAAGCCGGTGCGGGTCCACTTGCTTTAGGAGATATCTTCCGTGTCCTTTTTGGTAATTTCCCTGTTTTTCCACTTTTTGGGCAGGCCGGGTCCGATGAGGGGGAAACGATTTTCCGTGTTGGACGTGGCCTGGATGTTATAGGTGCCCCAGCCGTTGATAATGTCATGGATGTCCTCCGGGGGCGCGTGGAACTCGTGGACATCCGGGGTGGCATCATGGGGCAGCTTATGTTTTTCGCTCATAGTGCATCGCCTCCGGTAATAGAGTGCGCGGAGGCGATGGATTTTATGCGGAAATCAGCGCAGATACATCAGCCAAGCTCCGCGGGCCGCTCCGGCATGGAGCGCAGCTGCTGCCGGATCTTGCGGAATCGCTCCGGCACCTGGGAGAGGTCCATCTCCTGGGGCACGGCCACGGTACCGGCCCTTTGGGCCGTTTCATAGTACCAGCACTTATAATCCACCATTTCCATGGTATGGTGCAGCTCCTCCAGCTGCTGCTGCAGGGCTTGACGCTGGCGGCGAAACATGTCCAGGCGGAGAGCGATGGTGTCGTCCCCCTGCAGGGCCATTTCGATATACCGGCGGATGTCTTTAATAGACATGCCGGCCTTTTTCATGCAGCCGATCACCTGCAGCCACTCTATATCCGACTCCCGGAACATGCGGATGCCGCCGGAGGACCGCTCCACAAAGGGCAGCAGACCCTCCTTGTCATAGTAGCGCAGGGTGGACGCCGTGACGCCCAGCAGCTTGGCCATTTCTCCCACTGTGTAAACCATTTGAAAATTCCTCCGTTTTTTCAAAAGCCCTCTTGACTTAAAGTGTGCTTTAAGTCGTAGAATATACATGAAATTCAAGAACATCATACTTCCAAACAGAGATCTTGTCAATCACAAGGAGGGATCACGATGATATTGCAGGAAACCTACACGCTGGCAAACGGCGTTCAAATCCCCAAGCTGGGGCTGGGCACCTGGTTCATTGGGGACGATCAGGCTAGCCAGGCCGTGGACGCGGCGGTCAAGCTGGGCTATCGGCTCATCGACACGGCCCAGGCCTACGGAAACGAACGGGGCGTCGGCGAGGGCATTCGCAGCTGCGGCGTTCCCCGGAAGGACCTGTTTGTGGCCAGCAAGGTGGCGGCGGAGCTGAAAACCTACGACGCGGCGGCCCGGTCCATTGACGAAACCCTGGAGAAAATGGGGCTTGACTATCTGGACCAGATGATCATCCACTCGCCCCAGCCGTGGAGCGAGTTCCGGGTGGGAAAACGCTATTTTGAGGAAAACAAAGCTGTTTGGCGGGCCCTGGAGGATGCACAGGCGGCGGGCAAGGTCCGGGTCATCGGCGTGTCCAATTTCCTAAAGGATGACCTGGAAAGCCTGCTGGATTCCTGCCGGGTAAGGCCCATGGTCAACCAAATCCTGCTGCACATCAGCAACACCGATCTGGGTCTGGTGGAGTTTTGCCGGGGTCAAGGGATCCAGGTGGAGGCCTACTCCCCCATCGCCCACGGCGAGGCGCTGAAGAACCCGGCCATTGCCGGGATGGCGAAGAAGTACGGCGTATCCGCCGCACAGCTCAGCATCCGCTACGCCATTGAGCTGGGGGCCGTGGCGCTTCCCAAGACGGCGAACCCCGGCCACATGGCGGACAATGCAGACGTGGATTTCACCATTTCCCAGGAGGACATGGAGGCGCTGAAAAACATGGAACGGATCGCCGACTACGGCGAATTCAATGTGTTCCCTGTGTTCGGCGGGAAGCCGCTGGCATAACACGGGTGTTTCCCGGGCCGGGTCATGAAGGCGCGCTCCGGCGACATGGTGAATATAAGCGATTTGAAGCGAAAGCGGCGCAGTCCTGGGGCTGCACCGCTTTCGCTTTTATTGGGATCGCCGCCTATGGGGTGGGCGGGGGAATTTTCGCGGCTGTCCCACGGCGGAGTCGGACAGCGGAGCGGGCCGTCGGGGACGCCGGCCCCTACGCATAGGTAAGGAGTGCAGCGCAGGGATATTACGGATTGCCACACCAGTGACATCGGTCACTGGCTCGCAATGACAGAGGGGCGCACGAGGTTCGATGTGCGGCGGGACATATGAGTCCCGCTCTACAGGGTATTTTGTAGGTTGGAGCCCGTGTATAACCGGGGCGATGTGGGAATTATTTGCAGGGGAACACCCCTGCACGCCCGCATGTGTAGCCCCTTCGGCGCAAAAAAAGGCTGCCCCGAAGGACAGCCTTTTTATGATTTGAGAAATTACTCCTCGATGTCGATAACAACGCCGGAGCCCACGGTACGGCCACCCTCACGGATAGCGAAACGCAGACCGTTCTCAATGGCGATGGGGGTGATCAGCTCGACCTTCATGTCGACGTTATCGCCGGGCATGCACATCTCGGTGCCCTCGGGCAGGGTGATGACGCCGGTCACGTCGGTGGTACGGAAGTAGAACTGGGGACGATAGTTATTGAAGAAGGGAGTGTGACGGCCACCCTCGTCCTTGGTCAGAACGTACACCTGGCCGGTGAACTTGGTGTGGGGGTGAATGGAGCCGGGAGCGGACAGAACCTGGCCGCGCTCGATCTCGGTCTTAGCAACACCACGCAGCAGAGCGCCGATGTTATCGCCGGCTTCAGCGTAATCCAGCAGCTTGTGGAACATCTCGATACCGGTGACGACGGTCTCGCGCTTCTCGTCCTGCAGGCCGACGATCTCGACCTTCTCGTTCAGCTTCAGCACGCCACGCTCCACACGACCGGTAGCAACGGTACCACGGCCGGAGATGGTGAACACGTCCTCGACGGGCATCAGGAAGGGCATATCCTCCTTGCGGTCGGGAGTGGGGATCCACTCGTCAACAGCGTCCATCAGCTCCTTGATGCACTGATACTCGGGAGCGTTGGGATCGGTAGAATCGGAAACCAGAGCGTTCAAGGCAGAGCCACGGATGATGGGGGTGTCATCGCCGGGGAAGCCATAGAAGTCCAGCAGCTCGCGAACTTCCATCTCGACCAGCTCCAGCAGCTCCT
>ERZ808246.704-NODE-704-length-26677-cov-3.261438_pt1 | contig 26677 bp, 20 predicted proteins | sample MGYA00521083_ERZ808246 | MGnify/ENA primary metagenome ERZ808246 (study PRJEB31516, sample SAMN03275577) | gut metagenome | biome: mammalia-associated habitat; material: feces | host: Papio cynocephalus | place: Kenya | collected 2012-07-07 ...
CAAGGGCTTTGTGGACGGCATTCTGGACGGCACCATCCCGCCGGATATGCAGAACCACTACCTGCAGCTGGTCAGTGAGGAAACCGGCCGTCTGGCACGGCTCATCCAGAACATGCTGGACCTGTCCAAGCTGGAAAGCGGTGAGTATCAGGTCAACGCCCGCATGTTCAACATCTGGGAGACCATCACCGGTGTGGCGCTCTCGGCCGAGCAGCGCATCAACGATGGCATGATCGAGCTGGAAGGCCTGACCATGGACGAAAAGGTGCTGGTCTATGCCGACCCGGACCTCATCCATCAGGTGGTGTATAACCTGCTGGACAATGCCATCAAGTTCACACCGGCAGGCGGCACCATCCGCTTCCATGTGGAAAAACTGGGCCCGGAGGCGGAGATCTCCATCTGGAACTCCGGTCAGGGCATCAGCCCGGAGGCGCTGCCCTATGTGTTCCAGCGGTTCTACAAGGAGGACCGCTCCCGCGGCCTGCACGCGCGCGGCGCGGGCCTGGGTCTGAACATCTGCAAGGTGCTGGTCAATCTGTCCGGCGGGCAGATCCGGGTGGAGAGCCAGCAGGGCGAGTGGTGTCGGTTTGTGTTCACCCTGCCCACAGTGGCCCCGAACCCCGGCGGCATGAAGCGCCTGCCCGATGAAACGGGCCGCCCCGGTGCCGTGGAGGACCCCGCCAGCATGAAGCCCGTGGAATAAACCCTACAGCCAGACTGTCCCGCAACCGGGGCGGCCTGGCTGTTTTGGGTTTCTATGGATATTTCACTCTATTTACGTCTTTTCCGTGAAAAAGACGGCTGCGGGTTTGATTTTTTGCGCATTTTCATGTAAACTAAAGAGTAACCATGCCTTCGTATTATTTGCCGCTGAAAAAACCGCAAAACACGCAACGCATGGGATAAAGACTGCTAAAGATAACGGAGCGTAATGAACAATTATGGCGATCGTAAGTCCTTCTATCCTTTCTGCTGATTTTGGCAAACTGGGTGCAGACTGCCGCATGGTGCTGGACGCCGGTGCGCAGATGCTGCACTACGATGTGATGGACGGGCATTTTGTGCCCAACATCAGCTTTGGCGTGCCGGTGCTCAAAAGCCTGCACAAGAACCTGCCGGATGCCTTTTACGATGTGCATCTGATGATCAGCCACCCGCTGCAGTATGCCGAGGCGTTCATCCAGGCCGGTGCCACCCTGTACAACTTCCATCTGGAATGTGAGGATGATATCCAGGCCACCATAGACGCCGTCAAAGCGCTGGGCTGCAAAGTGGGCCTGACCATCAAGCCCGGCACGGCCCCGAAAGCACTGGCCCCCTATCTGGACCAGCTGGATCTGGTGCTGGTGATGAGCGTGGAACCCGGCTTCGGCGGGCAGAAATTCATGCCCTCGGCGCTGGACAAGCTTTCCTGGCTCAGGGCTGAGCGGGAAAAGCGCGGGGCACACTATCTGCTGGAAGTGGACGGCGGCGTGGATGCCGTTACCGCACCCCGGTGCGTGGCTGCCGGTGCCGATGTGCTGGTGGCCGGCAGTGCCGTGTTCGGGGCCAGGGACCCGGCGGCCGCTGTGCGTGCCCTGGCGGCCCTGTAAAGGAGGCCCGCTATGGATGAAGCTTTGATCCAGGCCCAGGAGCAGGAGCTGCAGAAAACCGGCCGGTATTACACGCACCTGTGCTGTATGACCATCCCGCTGCTGTGCATGGCCTGCTATCTGTACGGGCCGCGCCCGCTGCTGCTGTGCGGCATCGCCATGCTCACGGGCAACCTGTGCGACCGTCTGGTGTCGCTGCTGCGGCACCGCGTGTACCAGAACCGCGACCTCTCCAACGAGAGCTTCGGCCTTGTCATCGCGCTGCTCATGCCCGCCACGGTGGATATCTATGTGCTGGTGGCTGCCGTGCTGGCCGGTGTTCTCATCGGCAAGGAGATCTTTGGCGGCTATGGCAGCTACCCCTTCAACCCGGCCGCAGTGGGATATGTTGTGGCGGCGGTATCCTGGCCGGAACAGGTGTTCCGCTATCCGCAGCCCTATACCGCGATCCCTCTGTGGGATGCCTCCGGCGTGGCCGTTTCCAGCGCCATGGAGGACACCCTGCGCAGCGGCGGTATGCTCAACTTCAGCTCGATGGCGCTGACCCTTGGCGAGTTTGCCGCCCCCATGGGCACCGGCGCAGCCCTGATCATTCTGGCCTGCGGACTGTTCCTCTGGGTGCAGAAGGATGCCCACGCCAGTGCATCGGTGAGCTTTCTGGTCACCTGTGCCCTGATCGCATTTTTCTTCCCCCGGCAGGCCGGTCTGGCCGACAGCACGCTGCTGGCCAGCCTTCTGCCGCGCCTGCAGTGCGTGCGGGATGAACTGCTCACGGGTGCCATGCTGTTCAGCGCCGTGTTCCTGCTCAACGAGCCTTATACCTGCGCCCATCACCGCATGGGCCGGATCCTGTACGGGGTGCTGGTGGGCATCGTAAGCATGGGATTTCGCTACTACGGCGTGTACGAAACCGGCGTGTGCTTTGCATTGCTGGCGGTCAACAGCATCTCGGCATGGATCGACCGCACCGAGGAACGGCTGTACCGCCTGCTGCACCAGCAGACGCCCAAAGCGGGAAAGGAGGCTGCGGAATGAAAAAACAGACCGCCGAACTGATCCTGAAAGATCCTGAAAAATATGCCCACCATGACCGCGTGTTCCTGAACAACCCCGTGGTGATGCAGGGCATGGGCCTGGCCCCGCTGGTGGTCGTGGCCACCACCGGCCAGAACGCCCTGATGCTGGCTGCAGCCGTGGCGCTGTTGCTGGTGCCCTCCCGCGTGCTCGCCTGCCTGCTCAGCCGTCTTTTCCCCCTGCGGGACGAGAGTCCGGCGCCGGAAGAGCTGCAGAAAAAGCTGCTGCCCCGTGCGCTGGTGTATGCAATAAGCACCTCGGTGGTGTATCTGGCCGCATATCCCATCCTGAACTTCTTCTTCGGCACCGGCCTGCTGAGCCTTGGCATCTATCTGCCCATGCTGGTGGTGGAGCCGCTGCTGACCTACCGTTTTGGCCGCGTGCAGGAGAGCGTGCACAAGGCGGTTTCCAAGGGCCTGCGCATTACGGTGGGCTATGTGCTGCTGCTGTTCGTGGTGGGCTGCGTGCGCGAATGGCTGAGCCTGGGCACCGTGTTCGGCAACGCCGTGGGCGGCCGCGCCCCGCTGCCCATGGCCAGCATGCCTGCCGGCGGTTTCATCGTGCTGGGCGTGCTGTGCGCCGTGTGGCGTGCAGCAGCGGACCAGCGCAAGCGCTACCTCAAAAAAGAAGCACAGGATACCGTTACGGTGCATTACCAGAAGGAGGTGGACCGCAAACCGTGAGAGATGTTGTAAATACCTCGGTCATTTTCTTCGGCTATGCGGTGCTGGCCATCTTTGCGCAGAACGCCGTGTTCACCCGTGCGCTGGGTGTGTCCCGCATGGTGCAGCTGGATGACCGCACCAGCAGCGTCCTGTTCGGCATGATGCTGTGCATCACGCAGGTGCTGGTGGCCCCGCTGGCCTTTACCGCAGGCGGTTTCATTGCCCCGCTGGCAAACCGTGCGCAGCTGCGCCCGCTGGTCTATGTGGCGTGCATTGCGGTGGTGTGCATTGCGGAGCATCTGGTGCTGTGGCTGCTGCGCGGCCTGCCGCGCCGGGGCCAGCTGCTGCGCATCGTGCCGCTGGCCGGGCTCAACAGCTGCGTGCTGGGCACCGTGCTGGTGGAGCGCACCCAGACCTTTACGCTGGGCCAGAGCCTGGGCTTCGGTCTGGGCAGCGGCCTGGGCTATGTGCTGGCCGTGCTGCTGGTAACGGAGGCCCGCCACCGCCTGCGCAGCAAGTCCATCCCCAAGGCATTCCGGGGCCTGCCCATCACACTGGTGTACATTGGTGTGCTGGCCCTGGCAATTTATGGCTTTACCGGCCATTCCGTGATCCTGTAATTGAGGCAGGGAGGAAAGGATACCATGGCAAAAAACAAACGACAGAAGGTCAAGCACTACCGCCGCAGCTTCTACAACCGCCAGGCCCGCGTCAAACGCGGTATCGGCATTGCCGTGCTGGTGGTGGCTGTGCTGATCGCAGCCTGGTTTGCAGCACCCCATGTGCTGGACTGGGCTACCCACACCTGGTACACAGTGGTCAAAAATCGTGATCTGGCGGCCGAGAGCGCTTCCCGGGCTGAGGCAGCGTCCTCCGCGGCGGCCAGCAGTGCGGCGGCTTCTTCGGCAGCGGCCTCTTCGGAGCCGCAGGAGCAGGAGGTCCGGGAGCTGGACGGCAGGGCCATCACCGGCGGCAGCTGGGCCGAGGTGGATGTGAGCACCTTGACCGATGATGCAGCCATCCGCGCCGCAGCGCAGCAGATCAAAGCGCAGGGGGCAGATTACGGTCTTGTGACCCTGAAGGATGCCTCCGGTACCCTGTATTACGCCTCTCAGGTGCCGGCAGCGGCGAACGGCATTGCGGAGACCACCGTGGACCCGGCCCGCATTGCGTCCATCTTCCGGGAAGAGGACGTCATCCCGGTGGCACAGCTTGCAGCCTTTACCGACCCGGTGTCGGTCTACACCGACCGCAGCATGGGCGTGCACTATAGCGGGGACCAGCTCTGGCTGGATAACGTCAGCGCCAAGGCCGGAGGCAAGGCCTGGATGAACCCCTTTGCTTCCAGTGCAGTGCAGTACATCGGGGACCTGATCGAGGAAGTGCAGGGCATGGGCTTTGAGCAGGTAGTGCTCACCGGCGTGCAGTTCCCCAACATCACCACGCGCAAGCAGGATTTTGGCACCGAACAGGGCAAGACCCCGGAAGGCCGCGCTGCCCAGCTGACGGCGGATATCGCCGCCTGGCAGAGCCGCTTTGACGGCACGGTCACCCTGTGGGTGAGCTACACCGACCAGCAGTGCACGCAGGCTGCGGATGCCCTTGGCACCGAGGCCGTGAATCTCGGCATGGAAAATCTGCTGGTCACCAGCAGCACCACGCTGAATGCGGACACCCGCACGGCGGTGCAGCAGGCTGCTGCCGCTGCCGGTGTGCAGCACATCGTGGTACAGGATGCCACAGACTTCCACTGACCCTTGAATTTTGCAAATTTGGAATCATTGACCGGTGTTTTGCCTTGTTTTTGCTCTTTTGGAAGAGGGGAGGAACCACTATGAAAACCAATTCCTGCTTTGCACCCGCACACATCCTGCTGCCTTCGGAGCAGGTGCCGCTGGAGCAGTGGGGCTGCATTGCCTGTGACCAGTTCACCAGCGACCGCAGCTACTGGCAGCGCGCCCAGGCAGCGGCAGCCGGTGCGCCCAGTACCCTGAACCTGATCCTGCCGGAGGTGTATCTGGAGGATGGCGATGCGGATGCCCGCGTGGAAAAGATCCACCAGACCATGGCCGACTACGAGGCCAATGTGCTCACCCGCGCAGTGGATGGCTTTGTGTATGTGGAACGCACCGAACAGAGCGGCAGGGTGCGGCAGGGGCTTGTGGGTAAGGTGGATCTGGAAGCCTACAGCTACCGCCGCGGTGTTCCCTGCGCCGTGCGCCCCAGCGAGAGCACGGTGGAAAGCCGTATCCCCCCGCGCATGAAGGTGCGCACCGGGGCCAGCCTGGAAACGCCCCACATCATGATGCTGGCGGATGATCCGGATTGCACCCTCATCGAGCCCATCGCGGCCCGCAAAAACGAGCTGCGTAAGGTGTACGAGGGCGAGCTGATGCTGGGCGGCGGCCATGTGGCCGGCTGGGCTGTGGAGGACCCTGCGCTCATCCGGCAGATCGAGGATGCGCTGGCGGTGCTGGGCAGCCCGGAAGAATTTGACAAAAAGTACCCGGATGCCGCCCGCCGCGACCCGCTGACCCTGGCTGTGGGTGATGGCAACCATTCGCTTGCCACGGCCAAGGCCTGCTGGGAGGAACTGAAAAAGACCCTGACCCCGGAGCAGGCGGAACATCACCCCGCCCGCTGGTGCCTGGCCGAGGTGTGCAATGTGCATTCGCCTGCCATTGAGATCGAGCCCATCCACCGGGTGCTGTTCAATGTGGACTGCGCCACCGTGCTGCTGAGCCTCATCACCTGGAGCGATGAGAACATGGCCGGCTGCTGCTTTGGCGGCAGTAAAAAGCAACCCTTTACGCTGGCCGGGCCCCACATGGCCAATGTGCTCAGCTTTGAAGACCCCACCGAACCCCTGACGGTGGGGACCATCGATGATTTTATTGCAGATTATATGGCACGCCACCCGGAAGCAAGGGTGGATTATGTGCATGACGAACCGGCCGTGCGTGCCCTGTGCAAACAGGGAGCCGTAGCGTTCCTGATGCCGCCGTTTGCCAAGAGCGACCTGTTCAAGGGTGTTGTGATGGGCGGCGTGCTGCCCCGCAAGACCTTCAGCATGGGCCACGCGGAGGAAAAACGCTACTACATCGAGTGCCGGAAGATCATAGAATAATAGGAGAACCATGACATTTAAAGAACTGAATCTGTCCGCCCCGCTCCTGCGCGCTGTGCAGGAGGCAGGCTACGAAACGCCGTCCCCCATCCAGGCAGCGGCCATCCCGCCCGTGCTGGCGGGCCGCGACCTGATGGGCTGTGCCCAGACCGGCACCGGTAAGACGGCGGCTTTCGCCCTGCCCATGCTGGACCGGCTCACAGCCAATGCACCCCGCAAAAAGGGAGCCATCCGTGCGCTGATCCTTACCCCTACCCGGGAGCTTGCCCTGCAGATCGGCGAAAGTTTTGACGCCTACGGCAAGTACCTGCAGCTGCGCAGCACCGTCATCTTCGGCGGTGTGGGCCAGGCCCCGCAGGTGGCTGCGCTGCACAAAGGGGTGGACATTCTCATTGCCTGCCCGGGCCGGCTGAACGACCTGATCGGGCAGGGCTTTATCGACCTTGCGGACCTTGAAATTTTTGTGCTGGACGAAGCGGACCGGATGCTGGATATGGGCTTTGTGCACGATGTGAAAAAGGTGATCGCCAAGCTGCCCAAAGAGCGCCAGAACCTGATGTTCAGTGCCACCATGCCAAAAGAGATCGAGCAGCTGGCCTCCGGCATCCTGCGGGACCCGGCCTTTGTCAAGGTGGACCCGGTGTCCAGCACGGTAGACCGCATCCAGCAGAGTCTGTATCACGTGGAAAAGGGCAACAAGAAGTTCCTGCTGCCCTGGCTGATCAAAAATCTGCAGCCACCCGTAGTCAACGCACTGGTGTTCAGCCGCACCAAGCACGGTGCGGATAAAATCGCCCGGGACCTGAACAAACAGGGCATCCCGGCAGCAGCCATCCACGGCAACAAGAGCCAGACCGCCCGCGTCACCGCCCTGGAGGATTTCAAGGCCGGCAGGACCAGGGTGTTGGTGGCGACCGATATTGCCGCCCGCGGCATCGACATCAGCGAGCTGTCCCACGTGTTCAATTATGACCTGCCAGAGGTGCCGGAAACCTACGTACACCGCATTGGCCGCACCGCGCGCGCGGGTGCCGATGGCACTGCCATCAGCTTCTGCGCTCCGGAGGAGCAGGAGTACCTGGCCGGCATTGAAAAGCTGAACCGCCGTAAAATTCCGGTGGTGGAAGGCCACCCGTGGGACGGCGTGCCCGCCCCGGTCAGGCCCGTGCTGCCGGTGCGCGGCAAAAAGCCCAAGGCAGATACAGCGGAAAAACCGGCCCCGATGCCGGAGAACAAGGCCCAAACGGCACCCGCCGCGCCTGCAAAACAGGCAAAGCCCGCGCCAAAGCAGGAACCAAAGGCCGCCCGGAAAGGGAAAAACGCGGAGCCTGCGAATCTGAATAAAGAGGAAATATCCATGGAAGACAGCAACGCAAAGCGCAGCAACGGCCCCCGCAATGACCGCCGCGCCAACAACCGCAACAACAATACCCCCAAGGAAAATGCGCCCCGCGCTCGCCGCGACAATGCGGCCCCGGCCCGCGGCAGCAATGCCCAGCCCAAATTTGACCCTCACTTTGTGAGTGCGCCGGAAGCAACCCCGCTGCGTCCGGCCAGAAAGGCCCCGGCAGCCCCCGCTGCTCCGGCCATCAAGACCGCCCAGGGCAGTACCCAGAGCGTGCAGCCTGCACAGAGCGGTGACCGCCGCAATGCGGGCCGCCGGAATAATCAGAACGACCGTGCAGCCCGCCCGGCCGCTGCCCCGAACAGCGCATCCCGTGCACCCCGCAATGACCGTGGGGCTGCCGCTGCGCAGACCGGCAGCCGCAATGGCGCGGGCCGTGCCCCCAAAGCCGAATCCGGCCGCCGGGGCCGCAATCTGCCCGCAAAGGACGAAGACCCGGGCCTTGTGCTGATCAGCCGCCGCCCGCCGCAGCAGAAGTACACGAACTTTGAGGAATATATGAACGCCCACGGTGGTGCCACTGCACCCATCGAGGACCACAGCGAAGAAGTATGAGCCAGAACCGACCGTTTGCCCCATGGCAGTGCCCGCTGTGCGGGGCACCCCTTGCCGGGGAACAGGACCTGAAATGTGCAAAGGGCCACTGTTTTGACCGCGCTAAAGAGGGCTACTGGCACCTGCTGCCGGTGCAGAGTATGCGAACCAGAGCACCCGGCGACAGCAAGGAGATGGTGGCCGCCCGCCGGGCCTTTTTAAATGCCGGGTATTACGGCATTTTCGGGCAGGCGCTGGGTGAGCTGTGCCTGCAGTACGGGCAGCCCGCTGCACCGGACGCCCCGCTGCATCTGCTGGATGCAGGCTGCGGCGAGGGCTGGTACGACCGGTGCATCGCCCGGCAGTTTGCGGCGGCGGAAACACCGCTGCAGCTGGCAGGGTTTGATATCGCCAAACCGGCCGTGCGTCTGGCGGCCAGGGCTCTGCCTACAGCACAGTACGCGGTGGCATCCAGCTTCAGCCAGCCGGTGCGCACCGGCTGGGCAGATGTGCTGCTCAACTGCTTTTCGCCGTTTGCGCAGGAGGAATTTTTCCGCGTGCTGCGCCCGGGCGGACGCATGATCTATGTGGTGCCGGGGGCGGAACATCTGTACCAGATGAAGGCGGTGTTGTACGAAAAGCCCTACAAAAACCCCGTGCAGCAGGTGGAATATCCGGGCTTCCGCGCCCTTGGCGAGCGGGAGGTGCAGGGCACCATCACAGTGCCTGCTGCCCAGCTGGAAGCCCTGTTTGCCATGACGCCCTATTACTGGAAAACGCCCCGCGATGGTGCGGCTCGCCTTGCCGCCCTGCCGGAGTTGACCACGGATATCGCATTCCGGTTCCTGGTGTTTGAAAAGATTTGATAGGTATAGAAAACTCCCTCGGCCATAGCCGGGGGAGTTTTTTGTACAGTTGACAAGGCTCGCAGAAATGGTATGCTAAAGAAAATATAAACTGTAAAGGAAAGGATTATACTATGGCGAGAGAAACGAGAAATTGGCACCCTAGGTTTATCCAATATATGAATATGATCCTTCATGACAGCAGTTACGCTGGATTGCCAATTGTAAAAAAGAACGATGGCACCTATCTCTGGGTTACAACAAAGCAATCCGTTATTGGCCAGCAGCGAATTGCGTGGTGCGAAGATAAAGCCAGAGCGATGGGATGGCCGATTCAGCCAGGTGTATATGCAGATGTGATGCTGGCGATTCATCCGACAAAGAAAAAAGTATGTCAGATATGCGGACGGGAAATGTGGCTCTACTATCTTTACCCCAATAAAACATTTCTGTGTGCTCTTAACCAGCAGTTTGGAACAGATTATACCGAGTGCGATTGCATTTTTGATATCTGGAATGATTTAAAAGAGGGCGGAGTACCGGAAATAGAAATCGCGCGTTTTCTGATTCAAAAGGGAAATTTGAATTGTTCAGCTATAGATGGAAAAGAAAAAATTGTCTGGTCGTTGGAATATGCATGTCGGAAAGGCAGTAAAGCCTGCCTTGGTCCGGGTGCAATGTCCAATTTCCCGGATCGCTTTGATGGCTTCCACAGTTATAACCGTTGCTGCAGAAAATCTCACGACAAGGGACGCTCGGATGAAAATATGCGGTCTTATGGAAAAGACCGCCGTGCTTATGAATATTGGAGCGATGGCAATATCCATGCGGCAGACGAATTTATGCATAGTCCGTATTTTGCAGGGGTTTCGGCAGATCATGTTGGACCGATATCTCTTGGTTTTGTACACGATCCGCGCTATCTGCAGAGAATGGAAGGAAGCGAAAATTCCACAAAGCGGGATCATCTGCGTATAGAAGATGTTGATAAGATGATCAGGATCGAACAGCGGACAGGGATATGCGCCATGTCATGGTATTCTGAAATGCTGTGGGACTATATCCAAATGCATTATAAAGAAGAGCCATGGAAGGTGGACACCTGCTATAAAGATGCATTGAAGCAGAATATGGCAAATTACATGTATATCCTGCGCAGGATTTTGGAGGCAAACCCAACAGACGGAAGGATGTTTCTACAGGATGCTTTTCTACGTCCGCACTTTGAAGAGTTTGCATATTCCTATCAATTCAATGAACAGGGCGATATTATTGCCCGCAGTCCGCGTCATATCACAGAGCGCAGCCAGAATGAAATGGAACGATACTGCCGGATCGCTTTTGATTCTGTGTTTGAATATGCGGAAAAAGACAACCGCAATGCAGTTCCCAAGCTGTCAGAAACACAGATGGGAGAATTGAACCATTTGTGTCTATGCATTCAGTGGAAAAAGGATGTTTCTGCATGGACGATGTATCTTATTGCTTTGGTAAATGGAATTCAGGCAGACCTGATAAAAACGATGTAAAGAATGCCCGGACATTCCTGATAGGATGCCCGGGCATTCTTTAACGTTATAGAAAAGAAAGCTGTGTTACAGAGTCAGCGGAAGAAAGAGGCGCTTCAGAAGCTGTGCGGGTCTGGCTGGACAAAACTTCAAAAAATTCTTCAGCGGTATAAAAGTGCTTCAGATAACGCAGGTATTCCGACTGGTAAGGGCTGTTATACTGTGCTTTCTCAGAGCACTCGATCTGCTCTAAATCGTAAATGGTTTCATAGGCTGTGACTTGCTGCTCTTCCAGCGGCGTAATTTCTGCAGGAAAAAGCGCAGCGGGCTGAATGCCGATATCTTTGCGGGTGCACAGCAGGATCACACGTTTGCGTCGCTGCGGTACGCCGTAATGGTTGGCCTGAAGTTTCCGGCCCTCGGTAAAATATCCCAGTTCGGAAAAGAGAGCAATGATGTCCCGATAGGTTTCGCCACCCTGATAACTCAGCAGTCCTTCCACATTCTCAAATACGATGATCTTCGGTTTTACGGCAGAAACAATATCCGCAAAATGACGAAACAATTGATTGCGGGGATCATCCGCCATTCGATAGCCTGCCATGGAAAAACCCTGACAGGGAGGACCGCCGCAGATGATATCAGCCTGTGCGTTCTGCCCGGCCTGAATAATCGCCTGCTTCACGGAATCTGTAGTGATATCACCGCAAAAGACAGGAATCTCGGGCGAATTGGTCTTTAAGGTCACACAGGCGCTTTCGGCAAGGTCGTTAGCGATTACAGCATGAATGCCGGCCTGTTTGAAACCATAGGTCATGCCGCCTGCGCCAGAAAACAAATCAACGGAAGTCTGGCAGTCAGTTTTTTTGCGGATTTGTCTACCAATCGCATACGCCAGTAGGACGGGAACGGCATTGCCGACTTGTTTAAGCATGTCAGATTTGCTTCCACAAAACAGGTAGTCATCCGGAAAGGATTGAAAGCGTGCAGCCTCTCGCACACTTAGAACGCGATCATGTACGGGATGTACATAAGTGCCATTTCCGGGACGATTAAAATACGTGGTGATGGTATAGGAGGGCTTGGTGTAGTCAATGCGGCCATATAGTGTAGTACGGCCGCCAGTTTGCGTGATGCGGTGCAGACGCTTGGATTTTTTCACAGTGCTAGCGGGAATGTCTTTCCAACTACCGCCCTGTGGAACGGATTTGATCATTTCCAAATCAAGATCGCTGAGCTTGAAAGTGGTGTGATTTAAAATGAAACCATGAAAAAGACCGTAGTATTTCTTTTCAAGGCTTTCCAGTACACGCAAATCAAAGCGACTGGGAGAACCGGATCTCAGGCAGAGTTCCTTAATCGAGAGGTTTCTCTGCAAAATGGCCAGACATTCTTCTGGAGAAACAGCAGGAAGGTATGAAAGAAGATCGTTTTGAAATAGGTTGGGTATAAATGTTGAATCCTGAAAAGCAGAAATGGTCGGCACAGTGTTGAATAATACTGGCTGAGCGGGAGAAGAAATACAGTATGCATCGTGCACAAGCGCATTGATTTGAACCAACAAATCTTCATTTGGAAAACGAAGGTAGTCTTGCACTAAAGTGGAAATGAGTTCTTTTTGGGTACAGTGAACAGGGATGGGAAAATTATCAATTTCGTAATTATTGATGTGATTATTACTGCTTGTCAGGCGGAAGAACCACTCGATAAGATCAGAATTTAGAATGCCTAAAAGAAAATACAGATCTACCTGGTCAGCATTGGGCTCCACTGCAATAAAATTGCAACTATTTGCTAAAATGTAGTTCGCAGGCACGAGAGTAAACGCAAGACGGCGCTTTTTGGCCATATTAGCGATTTGCTGACAGGCCAGACGTGGGGCAGCAACATAGCATCGTTTGGCAGTTTTCTCAAGAAAGGATGATTGAACATATTCTTTTTGGGGTAAATCATTCGTGCAATAAAAACCAATATGTCGACCACGCAACAGATGATAAGGCGTTTTATCTGTACAGATACTATCTTTGTCCAGGGTAATATCCAACTCGCCGCGTAAATTCTTAATATATCGGAGTTGCCGGATCGTTGGGTGCTGCTGTATTTGATGACGCAGCTGATATTCACGAGTTGATAAAATTAGGAATGCATTGCCAGTTGAGGGATCCAGCATATCTGCAAGAGGAAAAAGTGCTCCTTGCGTAAGATCGCCCTGAAAGCATTTATCAATTTTAACACTTTTGGTCTGCTGACCCTTTTGGAAAAGCATTGCACACAAAGCCTGCGAAGCGTCCACGTAGGTGCTTTTTTCTGGAATTAAGCGAATAGAACGAATTGCGCATTGATCCAAGATTCGTGTGCGAAGTTTGGCGCATGATTTATCAGAGAGAATGGAAGAGGGGATCAATAAAGAACAAATACCGTCTGAGGAAAGATAGCGCTCTAAAATTTCTTCTACAAATAATTTATACAGATTTAAGGTTCCAGAAGTCGAATAAAAGAAATGCTGACTTGCGATTTTACCAATACATTTATATTTTTCTTGATCTGTGATTTTCTGTTCAGTAGACAAATAATGAGAATGCTCTGCTTTTAAATTTTTATAAGGGGGGTTGGTTACAACAAAGTCAAATCGGGGGAACGATAAAGAAAAATTTTCTTCCAAAGGTATATAGCGAATAGCATCAGACTGAACATCGAATAATAAGGGACCACCGATATGTGAGCAAAAGTATTCAGAATCCAGCGAAATGCCAAACCAATTTTGTGCAATAAGAGTTAGGTTTGTTTGGTAGAGTTTTAAGGCACCTTGGTCGATGTCACAGACATATAGATTATAGAGCAACTCAAGATATTGTGCAGTGGAAAATTTTAATTCCAGACAGGCTCGTAGGTAGGCAAAAACAAAATTCCCGGTACCGACACAAGGCTCCAAAAACTTTTTCTGATAAAGATGCATACGGATCGTCTGGTCCAAATTATTTATAAGTTCCTGCATCATGGCATATGCAAGATCCGGCGCAGTATAATAACTGCCGGTCTGCTTACGAGAAAGTTTGTCGATAGAATGTTCGTAGGTGAAGCTGTCGGAGCATATTTTTTGCCACAAAGAATTTACCATAAGGCTGTCTGCGTTCATAAAAAGTTCCTCCAAAGCTTAATATGCGTTGAGAAAATTATAACAGACAATATGACAAAAATCAATCCGAGACGATGAAAATGAGACGAATGCGGCTTTATGTATGATATTCCATCCACTTGCCCTTCCAGGCATACAAGATCATCAGCACCGCACCCAGCGCCCAGCTGACCGGGTACAGGATGAACACGCCCTCGATGCCGGAGAAGAACGGCAGGAACCACTGGATCCACACGATGCGGAACAGACACAGCGATACCAGCAGCACCACCATGGGCGGCACACTGGCCCCAGTGCCGCGCACCGCGCCCGCCAGCCCGTGCAGGATGCTGAGCAAAAAGTAGAATGGGCAGAACCACCGCATGGCCAGTTTGCCAAAGGTGACCACGGCCTCGTCCGAGGTGAACAGATGCAGGATGGCGTCCTGCCAGGCCAGCAGGGCTGCACCGGTGCACAGGGTGTAAAGGATGCCAAGGCCCAGCGTGACCCACACGGCCTTCTTCACGCGGTCCAGACGGCCTGCGCCGTAGTTCTGGCCCACAAAGGTGGTGGCCGCCATGCTTATGCTGCTCACGGGCAGGATGTTGAAGCCATCGATCTTTATGTAGGCGGCAAAACCTGCCATGGCGGCGGCTCCGTAGCTGTTCACGCTGGCCTGCACCAGAACATTGGAAAAGGAGATCACCGTGTTCTGGATGCCGGTGGGCAGACCCACCCGGATGATGCGGCTGGCCATTTTGCCGTGCAGCCGGATGGCATTCAGGTCCACGTGGCAGGCGTCATCGCTCTTCATCAGAAAACGCAGGCTCAATACGCAGGAGACCAGCTGGCTGATGTCGGTGGCAATGGCCGCACCGGCCACGCCCATTTTCAGCCCCACAATGAACACCAGATCCAGCACGATGTTGGTCACCGAGGCCCACGCCAGATAGATCAGGGACCGGCGGGAGTTGCCCTCAGCGTTCAGGATGCCGGCGGTCATATTGTACACCACACTGAACAGTATGCCGCCAAAGTAGATGCGGATGTAGGTCACGGCATCGTTCAGCACCTCGGCGGGGGTGTTCATGGCCACCAGCAGGGCCCGCCCGCAGACAACGCCGCCAATGGTCAGGAGCAGGCCCATGAGCACGGCGATGGCCAGCGAGGTGTGCACCGCCTCCCGGGCTGCTTTCCGGTCGTCTGCGCCCAGGTACTGCGATACCACTACGCCGGCACCCACGGCCACGCCCTGGCTGAAACCAATGAGCAGATAGATGGAGGACCCGCTGGAACCAACGGCGGCCAGCGCGTTGCTGCCCACAAAGTTGCCCACGATGATGCTGTCGGCCGTGTTGTACAGCTGCTGCAGCAGGTTGCCCAGGATCAGCGGCAGGGCAAACAGCAGCAGGCTTTTTACAATGCTGCCCTCGGTCATCAGATTGATTTTTGGTTTGGATGGTGCCTGCACAGCAGCCATATACATTCCCCCTTTCAGAAAAACTGCTATTTTTTAGCATAACACAAAACGTTCCGGTACACAAGCACAAAACCGCCGCCGCCCCGGCACACCGGGGGATAGGGAGACCCGGTGCACCGAGGCGGCGGTGGCTGTATGTATCAGAGAAATGGGGTTGGCTTAGTTCTTTTCGGCCTTGGGCAGCAGGTTTGCACGCTCCAGTGCCGGACGCAGGGCCAGATACAGGATGACCACGCACACGGTGGAAACTACGCTGTTCACAAAAGTGACACCGCCGGCGATCTTGGAAAGCGCCTGTGCCACAGTGTACTCCTGCCCGAAGATATACACATTGCGGAAATAACCCAGGAACGGGTCGGTCAGCACATTCAGGAACAGACCGGAAGCAGCGGAAGCGGTCACTTTGACCAGATACCCGGCACTGTGACGGTCCTGCTCGCGCAGCTTGAACACCTTGTGCGCAACGGCGCCGCAGGTGATGCCGATGATGAACTTGAGCACAAAGGTGGTGATGGCATAGCCGGGGTCGCCGGCCAGGATGTCGGCCAGCGCCAGACCGATGGCACCGGCCAGACCGCCGGAAACGCCGTCCAGCAGCAGGGCGGTCAGAGCGGTGAAGGTGTTGCCCAGGTGGAACGAGGAACCGCCGTAGAACGGGATGCGGAAGAACAGGTAGGCCACCAGGCTCAGGGCGGCCATCACACCGGTGAGCGCCAGCTCGTGCACGGTAAAGGTGCGCTTGTACAGCACACTGATAAAGATGATCAGGATGACAACGACTGCCAGCAGCAGCCACATTGCGGTAGTAGACATGATACGTTCCCTCCAATTTCCGCCAGACCCTGTCGGGGCGGGGCTCCTTCATCCTGCCTGCGCAGGACTGCGAAACCCATAAAACCACTTGACTTTTGGGTGTCCAGCGGGTATGCTCCTATTATACGCAGAACTGGCCCCATGAAAATATCCAGAATAAAGTTTTTTTATGGGGTCAGTTTGTATCAATGCCCAAATGGGAGGGATGTTTTATGGTGCATCTGACCACGGCACTGGACTCGGCGTCCACCGTGCCGCTGTACGAGCAGCTCTACCGCAGTCTTGCCGCAGAGATGCGCGCCGGTACCCTGACGGCGGGCACGCGGATGCCCGGCAAGCGGCGGCTTGCGGCGGAGCTGTCGGTTTCGGTCAATACGGTGGACACCGCCTATCAGATGCTTGCGGCGGAGGGGTATCTGACTGCCCGGGAGCGCAGCGGCTTTACGGTGCAGGAATATCTGGCCCTGCCGCAGGAGGTGCCGGCCCCGGCGGTGCCGCCCGCGCCGCAGCCGGTGCCGGAAGTGCCGCCTGTGCAGTTTGATCTTTCCACCCGGGGCGTGGACCCGGGGCTGTTCCCGTTCCGCACCTGGGCAAGGCTGCAGAAGGAGCTGCTCTACTCGGCCCCGGAGCTGCTCACCCCCGGGGACGCCCGGGGAGATGCCGCGCTGCGGCAGGCGCTGGCGGACTATCTAGCCGAGTACCGGGGGGTGCAGTGCACCCCGGAGCAGATCGTGGTGGGAGCCGGGCTGGAATATCTGTTGGGCCTGCTGGCCCCGCTGCTGCCCGGCCCCGCTGCGGTGGAAACCCCCGGCTACCCCCGCGCCAAGCAGGTGCTGGAAAACAATGGTGTGCGCTGCCGCTGCCTGCCCGTGGACGCGGACGGACTTTCCCTGACGGCGCTGGCGGCAAGTGACGCCGCCGTGTGTTATGTGACCCCGAGCCATCAGTTCCCAACGGGCGTCACCATGCCGGCAGGCCGCAGGGCAGAGCTGCTGCACTGGGCGGCCCGGGCCCCGGGACAGCGGTACATTATAGAAGATGACTACGATTCCGAGTTCCGCTTTGACACCCGGCCCCTGCCCAGCCTGCAGGGCATGGCAGGGGCGGACGGCCCGGTGGTGTATCTGTCTACCTGTTCCCGTAGCCTTGCCCCGGGCATCCGCATTGCCTATATGGTGCTGCCGCAGCATCTGCTGGCGGCGTGGCACCGGAAGTACCGGCTCTACTCCGGCACCGTCAGCCGCTTTGAACAGCAGACGCTGGCCCGGTTCATTACGGAAGGGTATTTCACCCGGCATCTGGCCCGGGAACGCACCGCTTACAAGGCCCGGCGGGATGCCCTGACAGCGGCCCTGCGGCAGGCGTTTGCCCCCGGGGAGCTGACACTGGCCGGGCTGCACACCGGTCTGCACCTGCTGGCAGCTTTGCAGGACCCGCCCCCGGAGAGCGCTCTGCGCGCCGCCGCCCGGCAATATGGGGTGCGGCTTTCCCTGCTGAGCGATTACGACCTGACCGGCACGGCCCATTCGGCGGCGGGCACACTGGTGCTGGGCTACGGTTCGCTCAGGGATGCGGACTGTCCGTCCGTGGGCGCAACATTGAAAAAACTCTGCACCGCCGCACGGGAGGCGTCTGTCACTGTGTAATGCCCGGCGGTCCATTCCCCGGGCAAAGCATCCGCCGCAATGTCCACAGGCTCTGCGCTGGTGGCCAGAAACTCCAGTGTGCGCTCCAGCGTGGTCAGGTCAATGGCCGTCAGACTGGTGAGCAGGCTGCTGCTCACACTGCGCAGACCCTGCGGCAGGGTGGTGGGCAGCAGGTCCAGATTCTGCCGGAAAAAGGCATCCCACACGGCGGCCCGGGCCGCTGCACTGCGCCGGGGCGGGAGGCTGCGGTCGGCGTCCAGCTCCAGCAAAAAGGCGTGGGCATCGGAGGCGGAGATGCCCTGTACGGCGCTGTCCCGCCCGTGGCGGGCCAGCTGCTCCGCGGTCAGAGCGCCGGTAAAGCCGACCCGCACCGGCCCGTACCGCGCGGCAAGCCGGTTCAGCACGGCGGGGGATACGGCCAGATAGCGAGTATCTTCCGGCAGAGCAAAGACCTCAGCCAGCGCTTCCTGGCAGCGGGCCGGGCCGGCAGCAGCGTAGCAGTCCGCCAGAGCAGCCGTGCCGCTGCCAAAGGGCACTTCCAGCGCGGAGGGCACGGCCAGCAGATGGATGCAGTTCTGGCTGGCGTTCAGATAGGCGAGCACAAAACCGGCGGGTTCATCCGCTATGCACAGCAGCACCGTGCACTGGTCTTCGGCTTTGGGCATCCGGATGGGGACACCACTCTGGCTCCGGGTGGCCTGCCGCAGGCCGCTGCGCAGCTGAGCCCGGCTCAACAGCACGGTGCCGCCTACCAGCGGCAGCAGCACCAGCAGCGCTGCACCCAATGCGGCCCAGAAAGGCCGCCAGCCGCTGGGTCTGGAATGTTTCATGCCAAAACCCCCTTTCCCGTGGATAAAGCATGGGTTAGAAGGCAATGCTTTATGCAGAAAGGAAGGGATACTGTTATGACAACACCGGACAAGCACGAACGCGAGGATTTCTGGCTGGAGGTGGGCCCTGCCAGCGCCTATATCGGAACCGATGCCTATGAAACTGCCAGGCGGGAGGGGGATGCCAGCCCGGACGGCAAACGTCTGGGGTTTGAAGGGGCGGAACCGCCTGCCGATGCAAAGGATCTGGCGCTGGAACCCTGGGACGATGTGCCGCCGGAGGATCGGTGAGGGGAAGAAGTCATACAAAAACCACGCTCATGCGCAGTGTATGAAAGATGAAACCTGCGCATAAAATGGCAGTGATGACTTGCCATGGAAGGAAAAATGTGGTATAGTGCTTCCAACGTGCACGACTGTGCACATGGGAAGAACGAAAAGACGGAGAGCGTCTTTTGCGCACAAAGGTGTGTGGCTGCCTGCAGAGGGCCGCACCCCGGTGCGGAAATTTTGATGCAGTGTAATGCGGGCAGACCTTTGGAGGTTCTGCCCGCATTTTTTTCAGCGGAGGGGGAAATCGAAATGTTGGAACACATTATAACGGCAAACGACTTTATCAACGGCATTGTCTGGGGGCCCATCGGGCTGGCGCTGCTGTTCGGCACCGGTCTGATCATGACGGTGCGCACCGGAGGCTTTCAGTTCAGCCATTTCGGCCACTGGATGAAGCATACCATCGGCGCCATCTTTACCAATAAGAACATCACGGCCCACACCGGCAAGGAGGATAAGGCCATCAGCCAGTTCCAGAGCCTGTGCACGGCACTGGCGGCTACCATCGGCACCGGCAACATCGTGGGCGTGGCCACTGCCATCATTTCCGGCGGTCCGGGTGCCATCTTCTGGATGTGGGTCATGGCTATTCTGGGCATGATGACCAACTACTCGGAGAACGTGCTGGGCATTTTTTACCGCCGTAAAAACGAGGCGGGGGAGTGGTCCGGCGGTGCCATGTATTATCTGGAGGACGGTCTTGGCTCCAAAAAAGGCTGCAGAAAGCTGGGCCGGGTGCTGGCCGTGCTGTTTGCCTGTTTCTGCGTGCTGGCGTCCTTCGGCATTGGCAACATGAGCCAGATCAACTCCATTGCCGGCAACATGAACTCGGCCTTCCGGGTGCCCAACATCGTTACCGGCATTGTACTGGTCATCCTGTCTGCACTGGTCATTCTGGGCGGTCTGAAGCGCGTGGCGGCGGTGACCGAAAAAATCGTCCCGGCCATGGCGCTGATGTACATCGTGGGTGCGCTTGTGGTGGTGGGTGTGCATATCACGGCCATCCCGGCGGCATTTGCCGCCATCTTCAAGGGAGCTTTCGCCATGCATGCAGCGGGCGGCGGCATTCTGGGCTACGGCGTATCCCGTGCCATTACCTGGGGCTTCAAGCGCGGTGCTTTTTCCAACGAAGCCGGTCTGGGCTCTTCGGTCATGGTGCATTCGTCCTCCAACGTCAAGGAGCCGGTGCAGCAGGGCATGTGGGGCATCTTTGAGGTGTTTGCCGATACCATTGTGGTATGCACGCTGACGGCGCTGGTGGTGCTGACCTCCGGTTTTGTGGATCTGGATACCGGTCTGATGACCACTGAGGTGGCCGGCAGCGCGCTGGTGGGGCAGGCCTTTGCAACCGTGTTTGGCAGTTTTGGTCCCAAGTTCATTGCAATTTCCATTTTGCTGTTTGCCTACTCCACCACTCTGGGTTGGAGCCACTATGGCACAAAGGCATTTGAGTATCTGTTCGGCACCAGGGCCAGCATGGGCTACAAGGTGGTGTTCGTGGCCATGGTGATGGTGGGTGCCACCATGAAACTGGGCCTTGCATGGGACCTTTCCGATACCTTCAACGGTCTGATGATGCTGCCGAACCTGATCGGTGTGCTGACACTGTCCGGTACCGTGGCAAGGATCACTAGAAACTACGTCAGCCGCAAGTTCCACGGCAGCACCGAAAAGCCGCTGTGGTCGGCCTTTGACATCTATCAGAAACAGGAGGAAGCCGAAGCTGCGGCCGAAGGAGAACTGCCGCTGGATAAGGCGGCCAATCAGTAAAAACAAAAAGGAAGGAGCTGCCGCACGGTGCTTTGTGCGGCAGCTCCTTTTTGCATGCAGCAATGTCCACAAGACTTGGCATATTAATATATCAGTTTCGCCGAAAAAGGGGAAACTCTATTTACAAACGTAAATTTTCATGATACCCTCAGTACACAAGATTTGCGGTATGCGATCCGGATATGCCGCAGGACCCGGCAGCAGGGGGTCTGCTGCGCTGCTCTGTGGCGGTACGTGCCCGCCCGGTACAGAGCCTGTTGGAAGGGAGAAAATATCATGAACAGAAGAGCATTTTTGAAGGTTTCCGCAGCCTCCGCAGTGACCGCCGGCGCCATGGCCGGTCTGGCACCCGCCTCTTTTGCGGAGAATGCCGATGTACATACCGATGCCGAAGTGCAGGCTATGGTGGCCGCAGAGCTGAAAGCATCCCGCGATGTGGCATTTTATCCCGCAGCCTACAAGGGCGATTTTGAAAAGTTCTATGTGCTGTTCCACAAGCTGTCCCGTGCGCAATACGAGAAGGTGGACGGCGCCGCGGAGCCGGGCATCAATGCCTCCCATTATGAGATGTGCGTTGCCCTGACCAAGGCCCGTCAGGCTCTGCGTCAGGTGGTCAGCGACCCCAAGAGCACCGTCTGGGAGATCTGGGGCGACCAGATGGCCGTGGAAACGCCGCTGCCCACCAAGGGCTGGGAGATCAGCTACGATAACGAGGGCTTCCGCCCCTTCCTGAACCCGTATCTGCTGCCCCATCAGGGTAAGGTCAAGGGCAACGTCATCATCATTGCCGGCGGTGCCAATTCTCACCGCAACAACATTGTGGAAGGCTACCCCGTGGCAGAGTACTTCAACAAGCAGGGCTACAATGCCTATGTGCTGCAGCGCCGCGTCAATCCCTATGCGGCAGTGGATCAGCAGCTGGACCTGGCCCGCGCCATCCGCTACATCCGCCACAATGCTTCGGCCAAGAACATCGGCAAGACCGATATCATGATCGGTGTGGGCTTCTCTGCAGGCGGCGGTAACCTCATGCAAGTCGTTTCCAGCCAGTACGGCACCGAGAACACCCCGGATAAGGTCTACCCCAACTATGTCTGCGATGCAGTGGATCATGAGAGCGCAGACATGAATGTGGTCATCCCTGTCTACGGCCTGTTCCTCGATGGCATGGACTTTGGCAAGAACCCCAACCTGCCCGCCGTCTTTGGTGTTGTGGGCCAGAAGGATATGCTGCGCAGCATGATCCTGCCCTCCGTTGCCGTGGGTGCAGATATCTTTGAGGATTTCAGCTTCTATATGGCACCGGATGCTCCCCACGGTGTGGGTCTGGGCACCGGCACCAAGGGCTATGTCAATGGCTATACCCAGATCGCCCAGTGGCCGGATATGGCAGTCAACTTTATCGAGAGCCGCCTTGGCCTGATTGAAAAGACCGAGGAGATGGATTCCGTGTCCTTTGCATGGTAAAAGACCGGATCACCGCATGATACGATCAAAAAGAGCGTTTGCACGAAAAAATGTGCAAACGCTCTTTTTGGTTCTTATCGTTTCCGGTGCAGGGTCCGCTTTGCGGCATCCCGCCCGGCGGTGATGCCGCTGCCAAAGGCCCAGTGCAGGTTGAAGCCGCCGCAGGTGCCGGCACAGTCCAGTGTTTCGCCTACGAAATACAGCCCCGGGCAGCCCTTGAACTGGAAGGTGGGGTTTACTTCGGTCAGGGATAAGCCGCCGCCGGTGGTCTGGGCCTGCCGCCAGCCGCAGGGCGTCAGCCCCTCGAACCGCCAGTGCTTGGCGGCGTGGGCCAGCTGCTGCCACTGGGCAGGTGAGAGCATCTGCACACGGGCATTGGGCAGCTTTGCCGCTGCCCAGACGGCCCGGCCCAGTTTGCCGTGCAGGAGGCCCAGCCAGAAATCTGCCGGAGCATCCCCTGCCAGCTGCGGCAGCCGGGCGGTGAACAGGGCGGTCAGCTCCGCCTCCGGCACGGAGGGGAACAGGTCCAATTCTATGACCGGATGCTTCGGTCCGCGCCCCGGCGCCAGCAGGCCGGACAGTTGCATGATGCAGATGCCGGAAAGCCCGTAATCCGTAAACTGTACTTCGCCCGTTTCTTCGGCCAGTGTGCGGGTGCCGTCCAGCAGACGGGCCGCAGCTTTGGCGCGGATGCCGGCCAGGCCTTTGTCCGGTTTTGCACACTGCAGGGCGGTCAGGCAGGGGTACAACGGCTCTATTTTGCCGCCGCACCGGGCTGCAAAGGTGGTGCCAGAGCCGTCTGTGCCGAACTGCGGCCCGGCGGCACCGCCCATGGCGCAGAGCACGGCATCGGCCCGCAGGGTCTCGGCGGCACCGTCCGCATTCATGAACTGCACCGCATAGCCGCCCCGGCTCTGGCGCAGGGTGCTCACGGCGCAGCCGGTGCGCAGATTCACGTGATGGCGGGCAAGATGCTGCTCCAGCAGCGCCAGGACATCCGCCGCCTGGTTGGAGTAGGGGTATACCCGGCCGGCCTCATCGGTGCGGGTGTAGAGCCCCAGCTGCCGGAACCAGTCCAGCGGCGCGGCAGCGTCCACGGCTGCCAGCAGGGGCCGCAAAGCCGCAGGATCTGTAGTAAAGTATTTGTCCGTGCCGATGGCCGTGTTGTCCAGATTGCAGCGTCCGTTGCCGGTGGCCAGCAGCTTTTTGCCCACTCTGGGGCTGCGTTCCAGCACCGTGACATGGGCTGCGGGGGCCGTTTGCGCCGCCGCCAGAGCGGCAGCCAGCCCGGCGGCACCGCCGCCCAGAACAAGGATGTCTGCCATGCAGGCACCTGCCTTTCCTTTGTTATTTCTTCAAAAAATTCTCGGCCGGTTCCTGGCGACCGTACAGGTAGCCCTGCGCATGGTAGCAGCCCAGACGCAGCAGCATCTGGGCCTGCTCCGGTGTTTCCACGCCCTCGGCAATGATGCCGATGTTCAGGGCCTTTGCCAGCTGGATGATGCAGCGGATGACCTCGATGTGGCGGGGGTTGCCTTCTGCAGTGACCAGAAACTGCCGGTCCAGCTTGATGGTATCCACCGGCATGTTGGCCAGCATGGCAAGGGAGGATTCTCCCACGCCAAAGTCATCCATCTCAATGGAAAAACCGTGGCTGCGCAGCTGGGTCAGGACCTCAAACAGCCGGGTAGAATCCTGCACGTAGGCGCGTTCCAGCACTTCCAGCCGCAGCTGGCTGGGTTGCAGCTGATATTTGTCCAGCAGCCGCAGCAGCACATCCAGCAGGTCCGGCTGGTAAAAATCGCTGCGGGCCACATTGACCGAGATGGAGTGCAGCGGCAGGCCCAGCTCCTGCCGTATGTGCAGCACTTTGCAGGCCTGTTCCCAGATGTACTGGTCCACCGGGTAAATGGCACCCTCTTTTTCCAGCAGAGGGATAAAATCATTGGGCGGTACAAAACCAAGCTCCGGGTGGATCCAGCGCACCAGCGCCTCGGCCCCAAAAACACTGCCGTCCGTCAGGTGTACTTTGGGCTGCAGATAGAGCCGCAGCTCGCCGCGCGCCAGTGCGCCCTGTACGTTGTCTAGAATTTTGTGTTGTACCAGCAGCTGCTCGTGCAGCGCTTCGTTATAAAAGGCCGTGCCGGACTGGACGGTGTCGCGCAGCGTTTCCAGGTCCTGCATTTCCTCGGCAGTGGTGTGCCCGTCTGCTTTGGCAGTGCATACGCCGATCTTGCAGCGCAGGCGCACCGGCAGAGGATACTGCTCCAGGTAGGCATCGGCCTTTTCCTGCAGCAGCTGATAAAATTTCTGCACGGCGGGAGAAAACACCAAAAAGGCATTGCCTGCAGCCCGGGCAAAAATATCCTTTCCGGTTTCGTCCAGTCCAAGCAGGAACAGTGCGAAATCCTGCAGCAGCCGGTCGCCGGATTTGCGGCCGAACAGCTCATTGATCTGCTTCAGCGGTTCCAGATCCACCACCAGCAGCTGAAATTCCTGCCCGGGTGCGGCGTCCAGCAGGGCGTTGGCCCGGCTGTGCAGCGCCGGAGCGCGCAGCAGGGTGGTCAGTTCATCCTGTTCCAACAGGGTGATCAGGTTGTTGGCGTCCTGGATTTCGTCCAGCAGCTGCCGGTAGCGCAGATTGCTCTTCATCAAAGCCCGCTGGGAGTTGATGAGCTGGTTGTTTATCTGGGAGATGCGGTAATATTCGTCCTGATAATCCTGCAGCGTCTTGTCGGCCCAGGAGATATCCTGGGCGTATATCTTGGAAAATTCAATAAAATCTTCTTCATTGCAGATATGCACCAGAAACACCAGAATGCTGGCGGCATAGCTGCACAGGAACGCAGGTACCTGGCTGCCGTCCCGCAGGGTAAACAGCGAAAATTTCTGGCTCCGTCCCTCGAAGAAATCATTCTGTGCCAGCGTGGCCGGGTCAGCCAGCAGATCGGGCAGCGAGGCTGCGGGCGGCAGCTGGGCATCCTCCGACTGGTGAAGGACCTTCTCAATATTCCATTGTTTGTCGCAGAGCAGAACAGCGTACTTCATGGAATCCAAAACTCCTCAATTCCGGCGTGTGACAAAAATCAGGCAAACAGGGCGTTGGCCTGCTGCAGAAAATCGCGGGCGTCAAAGGCGTGCAGGTCAATGGGCCACCGCTCCCACAGGTCATTGGTACTTTCAAAGGCCTTGCCGCCCACTGCGATCTTTGCAGAGGGAAATGCTTTGCGAATGGCCAGCACCACATCCCGGCAGGCCAGCAGAATGCTGCGACCGCGGCGTTTTTTGGCAAACAGCGCCGGGTAAAGCTGGGCCATGGCCATCTGCGTGACCGAAGTGCAGTAGTGCTCAGTATCCACCGTGATGCGGCAGGTGTGCCATAGCTCACCCACGCGGCGCATACTCTCGGCAAGGATCTCCACATACATATCGTTCAGCGGGATGCCGCTGTTCACGAATTGCTGCACCAGCAGTATGGCCTGGCGGCTGTCCTTGTGCAGTAGGCAGGTCATGTAGGCCTGAATCTGATCTTCATAGCGTGTACTTGGCACTTGCGGCACCTTGGGCAGCGGCTTTGCAGCGGCTTCACGCACAGCATCACTGGCTTTGTCCATCAGGTGCAGCATCTCGGCGCGGGCATCCTCCTCCGGCAGTCGGGCCACAGCCTTTTTGATGCATCCAAAGTGTTCCAGTGTGTACTGTGCCGTTTTTTCCGGCGTGTACTGGAACCGCTGGCCCAGGATGGAAGCAAGCAGCTGATACAGCCAGGCAGCGTAATCGGTGAGGATCTTTTCTTCTTTTAAAAGGTAAGCCGTGCAGAGATAATCGATGTTGTAGCGGGTATCGCGGTAGATGTTCCGCTCGGTTTTGGGCGAGATCCGTGTATAGTATTCAGGATTGGCTTCTTTTTCGCACTGGAAAGCGGCGTCTACCAATGCCTGAAAGCGGGCGCTGTGATCCGGGACCAGTAGACTCACGGGGAAAGACCTCCTGCTGTCACAAAAATTTCATAGATATTTTTAGTATAGCATAAAAGCGGGCATCCTTCCAGTGTCAGCAGCACCATACAGCGCAGGAAAAACTTGCCCCGGCGGCGGTATAATTTGCCGCTTCTGACAGATACTACATACAAAGTCAGCTCAAAGGAAACAAACGCTGCAAGGAGGAAAATGCAGATGAAAGCAACTGGAATCGTGCGCCGTATCGATGAGTTGGGCCGGGTGGTGATCCCCAAGGAGATCCGCCGCACCCAGCGCATCCGCCGCGGGGACCCGCTGGAGATCTTTACCACCGGGGACGGTGAGGTGATCTTTAAAAAGTATTCGCCCATTGGAGAGATGAGCGGCATTGCGCTGCAATATACCGATGTGCTCAGCCGCCAGTACGCCCTGACCGCCTTTGTGGCCGACCGGGACCGCATTCTGGCCGTGAGCGGCGGCGGACGCCGGGAGCTGGCGGACCGCAGCATCA
>ERZ808246.707-NODE-707-length-26657-cov-4.956733_pt1 | contig 26657 bp, 17 predicted proteins | sample MGYA00521083_ERZ808246 | MGnify/ENA primary metagenome ERZ808246 (study PRJEB31516, sample SAMN03275577) | gut metagenome | biome: mammalia-associated habitat; material: feces | host: Papio cynocephalus | place: Kenya | collected 2012-07-07 ...
GTTCCGCGGCGAGCGCCCGCAGAAGGGCCGCCTGCGCCAGTTCCACCAGGTGGGCGTCGAGTGGCTGGGCGCCCCGGACGCCGCGGCCGACGCCGAGTGCATCATCATGCTCATGGAGTTCTTCAAGCGTCTGGGCTTCGACGCCTCCAAGCTCAAGCTCTACATCAACTCGATGGGCGACGGCGCGTGCCGCCCCGCCTACCGTGAGAAGGTCCGCGCCTACATCCTCGACCACAAGGACGAGATGTGCGAGGACTGCCTCGAGCGCGCCCAGATCAACCCGCTGCGCGCCTTCGACTGCAAGAACCCGCACTGCCATGAGGTCATGGCGAACGCGCCGCTGGTAAACGACCACCTTTGCGCCGACTGCGCGGAGCACTACGCCGCCGTGAAGAAGTACCTCGACGAGGCCGGCGTTTCCTACACCGAGGACCCGACGCTCGTGCGCGGCCTCGACTACTACACGCGGACGGTCTTTGAGGTCGAGGTCGAGGGCGCCGGCGTCGGCGCCATCGGCGGCGGTGGCCGCTACGACGGCCTCATGGAGCTCGAGGGCGGAAAGCCCACGCCGGGCATCGGTTTCGCCGTGGGCTTCGAGCGCATCGCCCTCGCCCTCGCGTCGCAGGGCGTCGAGCTCGCGACCCCCGAGCCGACCTGCGTCTACGTCGCCGGCACGAGCGCCGAGGAGCGCGAGGCGGTCTTCTCGGCGACGCTGGCCCTTCGCCAGGCGGGCATCCGTACCGAGGCCGATTACCAGGGCCGCAGCCTGAAGTCCCAGTTCAAGCAGGCAGACAAGCTCCACGCCACCCTGTGCGTCGTGCTCGGGCCCGACGAGGTCGCGGCCGGCCAGGCGACTATCCGCGACATGTCTACCCACGAGCAGGTCCAGGTCCCCATGGCCGACCTCGCCGACGAGGTCCGCTCCCGCCTGGCGTAAGACGTGCCAGACAAGTCTAAGCGCGTCGAGGCAGCAATGCTTCGGCGCGCTTATCCTTTATGAGGATGAGAGCAAAGAGCTCGATGGGTAAAGTCTTTGTTGAAGTTGACGCAAGGGAGGCAAGCATGCCTGAGATTTCCCTTTTCAGGGGTATTAAGGTCATGATGTTCTACAGTGACCATAACCCGCCTCATTTTCATGCTGAGTATGCGGGCCATAAATGCCTGGTCGATGTGCTTTCTGGATGTGTCATCCGCGGTGAGCTTCCGGCACGGCAGCTCAAGCTGGTCTTGGCCTGGAACGAGCTCCATCGCGACGAGCTGATGCAAGACTGGGAGCTTGCCAAAGAGGCAAAGCCCCTTAACCGAGTCGAACCGCTTTAGGAGGTGCACCATGGATAAGTATTTCCCTGAGGTCGTTCAAGCCGTTCCCGGTCCCAATAGAACGGTGTATGCGTACTTTACCGACGGTGCCATCACGCAATTTGACCTAAGCGATGCCATTCGGCACGGCGGGGTATTCGAGAGGCTTTCGGACGATTCCTTTTTCCATGATGCGCTTACCGTGATGAATGGGACCGTGGCATGGGACGTGAGCGGCTGTTTCGATCCGACCTCTTGCATCGACATAGATCCGTTCGCCGTCTATCAGGCGCCTCGGGTAAGCGACCCTCTAGAGCCGGCTGCGTGAGCTATGACCGCTGACTTGAAGGTGATTTACGAGGACGACGCGATCCTTGCCGTCGAGAAACCCGCCGACGTGCTCGTCCATGCGGACGGGTCCGGCGCGCATACCCTGAGCGACGACGTAGCGATGCACCTCTTGGCGGAGGGGAAGACGTCGGCCGAGCCCCAGGCCGTGCAGCGACTCGACGTGGATACGACCGGCATCGTGCTCTTCTCGCTCGACCGTGCGCTGCAGCCGCGGCTCGATGCCGAGGTCGCGGGCCGCGATATGCACAAGGTCTACCTGGCCGTCGTCGCGGGTCGGTTCCCTTGGAAGGAGAAGGTGGTCGACGCGCCCATCGGCCGCGACCGCCACGATGCCCGCCGCATGCGCGCGTGCAAGCCGGGGCGGGGGAAGCCTTCCAAGACCGCTGTGTGCAAGCTTGCCTTCAAGGGCGGGCGCACGCTGCTACGGGTCGAGCTCATGACTGGCCGGAGGCACCAGATTCGCGTGCACCTGGCCTCCCTTGGCTTCCCGATCGTGGGCGATGGGCTCTACGGCGGCGCCCGCGCGGACGCGGCGCGCGGCGAGCAGGGCCTTTTGCTCCATGCCTTCGAGGAGGAGCTTGCCCATCCCGCCACCGGCGAGAGATTGACGCTGCGAACGCCCTGGCCGGAGCGGCTGGGGTCGGCGTGGGACCCGTCGGTCGCCGAATAAGGCTGCTTTTTGCCCCTTGCTGCCGCTTTTAGAGCTCTTCGGGTGGGTATGCGTCGAAATCGACCATACCCACCCGTTTTGCTTTGAGGGCGTGGGCCACGTTTGCCCAGATAACCTTGAGCAGTGGTTTCGGGTGGGCATGGTCGATTTTGGGACCAGGGGTTACTCGCCCCTCTGTAGGCCGCGATTTTGCCGTAAAGGCGGCTCGTGCAACCGATGGTTTCTCGACAGGGCCTCGACGCCCGCGTAAGGTGGGGGCAAAGACGTCGGAAGGAGCCATATGGAGTTCAAGGACGCGCTCGTGACCGCCCGTAAGTCCCGCGGGTTCACCCAGGAGCAGCTCGCGGCCAGGCTCTTCGTTACGCGCCAGGCCGTGAGCCGCTGGGAACGCGGCGAGGTCGTGCCCGGAATCGACATGATCAAGCTCATCGCGATGGTCCTCCACGTGCCGGTCACGATGCTGATCGATATGCCGGACCACTTCTGCCAGAGCTGCGGCATGATCCTCACGCCCGATGACTGCGGCACGGACGCGGACGGCCACAGGACGGACCGCTACTGCAAATGGTGCTTTGACCAGGGAGAATATACCTACGAGACGACCATGGACGCCATGATCGAGGACTGCGCGCCGCGCCTGGCGCAAAACACCGGCATGACGCGCGACGAGGCGGTCTCGCTCATGGGCGCCGTCCTGCCGACGCTCGAGCGCTGGAGCGTCGGCCGCCCGGATGGGCATGGCCGCCCGGGGCAGCCGTTGTAAAGCGGTCAAGGCTGATCTCGCCCCCCCATGTAGCCGTGACTGCAAGCCCTCACCTTGTGTTTCCTGCCTCTTGTGCGGGTGCCGCCCGCGCCGGGCGTGCGATACTAGACGGAAGCTCAAAACGCGCGGCTTCTGGGGGGAAGCCGCCGAACGCACAGGAGAGGGGACCAATCCATGCCTGGTACCATGCGTGGCGTCTACACCAACCTGACGGAAATCCGCCGCAAAGTCTTCAAGGGCGTCGCCAGGATCGCTTACGAACAAGGGGAGAACTCCGAGGAGCAGCTCCAGCACCTTCCCTACGAGATCGTCCCAGGCGACGTGGCGACCTACCGCGAGTCGGTCTTCTTGGAGCGCGCCATCGTGAGCGAGCGCATCCGCCTGGCGATGGGCCTGCCGCTTCAGGGCGTGGACAAGCCCCAGAACATGACGGACGGCATCATCGACGCCTCCGTCCCCGAGACTTACTACGAGCCGCCCCTGGTGAACGTCATCAAGTTCGCCTGCAACGCCTGCAAGGACAACGTCTACGAGGTCGGCAACGCGTGCCAGGGCTGCCTGGCCCACCCCTGCCGCGAGATCTGCCCCAAGGGCGCCATCTCCTTCAAGGACAAGAAGGCCTACATCGACCAGGAGAAGTGCGTCCACTGCGGTATGTGCGCCAAGACCTGCCCGTACCACGCCATACACCACTACGAGCGCCCCTGCTCCGCCGCCTGCGGCATGAAGGCCATCGGCTCCGACGAGCACGGCCGCGCCGACATCGACTACAACAAGTGCGTCTCCTGTGGCCAGTGCCTCGTGAACTGCCCCTTCGGCGCCATCGCCGACAAGAGCCAGATCTTCCAGACCATCATGGCGATCAACTCGGGCGACGAGGTCATCGCCGAGGTCGCGCCCGCGTTCGTCGGCCAGTTCGGCGGCAAGGGCAACGTGGACAAGCTGCGCGAGGCCATGAAGGAGCTCGGCTTCTCGGGCATGGAGGAGGTCGCCCTGGGCGCCGACCTCTGCACCGTCGAGGAGGCCGAGGACTTCCTGGAGGAGGTGCCCGACAAGATCCCGTTCATGGGCACGTCCTGTTGCCCGGCCTGGTCGGTCATGGCCAAGAAGGAGTTCCCGGACCACGCCGACTGCATCTCCATGGCGCTCACGCCCATGACGCTCACCGCCCGCCTCATCCGCAAGCAGCACCCCGACGCGAAGATCGTCTTCGTGGGCCCGTGCTCCGCGAAGAAGCTCGAGGCCATGCGCCGCTCCGTGCGCTCGGAGGTCGACTTCGTCCTCACGTTCGAGGAGGTCGCGGGCATGATGGCCGCCAAGAAGATCGACTACACGGCGCTCGCCGGCGAGGGCGGCGACTTCGACGTCGCCTCCGAGGATGGCCGCAACTTCGCCGTGGCGGGCGGCGTCGCCAACGCCGTGGCCAACGCGATCCATCGCCGCTACCCCGACCGCGAGGTCAACGTCGTGAACGCCGAGGGCCTCGAGGACTGCCGCAAGATGATGAAGGATGCCGTGAAGGGCAAGTACAACGGCTACCTGCTCGAGGGCATGGCGTGCCCGGGCGGCTGCGTCGCCGGCGCCGGCACCCTGCAGGCCATCAACAAGACCGCGGCGGCCGTCAAGCGCTACGCGAAGAAGTCCCCGCGCAGATGCGCGACCGAGAACGCCTACCGCATGATGATCCCCGAGCTCGAGCGCGACGCCGACGGCAAGCACGCGAGCGAGATCGACGAGGTCGCCGAGACGTTCGACGCGCAGGTGCCGCAGGAGTAGCCTGCGGTCCCGCGCCCGAGGGGGCTTCTTGGCCCAGCCCCAAGTTTTGATCGCCGGGGTCGATCGCCGCGCCGAATGTGCGACAATCGACCCCGCTTTTATGTGTAGTCGAGAGGATCCGCCGCATGCTCAAGGTCAACCAAGCCATCCTGCACGTCTTTGATTTCGAGTCGGGGGCCAAGTACTACTCCGAGGCCCCGATGGACCTGGAGAGCAGGGCCACGAGGTCCTACGTCCAGCGTCGCCTGCGCAAGATCGTGGGCAACGCCGAGTCGAACCACGGCGAGTTCGCCGAGGGCTCCGGCTTTGCGGGGGAGCTCGAGCACTACCTGATGGGCGGCACCGACTTCACGGCCTTCTCGGTCCAGATCGCCGAGTGGTTCTGGGAGGAGCTGCGCCGCGCGGAGGAGATGGAGCAGGTCGACCTTCTCGTCGCGGACTTCATCGACACCGACGCGGCGCCCGTGGACGCCGGCTCGACCGACGCCGAGGTCGACGCGACCTTCGACGGGCCGGCAGGGAAACGCTTCTTCGCCGTGGTGCTGCTGCCGCGCAAGCAGTCGTTCGTCCACGAGGTCGGCGGCGCGTCGAACGAGATCCTGCGCATGGACACCGCGCTGCCCAACCCCACGGCAAAGATCGACTCCTACGTGCTCGTGGACAGCGACACCTTCGCCATCGACTTCCACGACAAGGAGCGCGCGATCGGCGGCGAGACGATCCAGATCCTGCCGGACAAGTTCCTCCAGTGCACGTCGGGTGCGTCCACACAACAGGTGTTTACCGAGGTCAGCACCATTGTTCAGGACGTCGCCGAGGAGTACGGACTCACGCCTGCCGTCGAGGTCTCCCGCGCCAAGGCGGCCGTTGCCCAGCAGGCCGACCGCGACGAGATCGTGACGCCCGTCGAGGTGGGCCGCGCGGTCTTCGAGGAGCGGCCGGACGTGCAGGCCGTCTACGAGGAACGCGTCCGAGAGGCGAAACTGCCCGAGGAGGCGCCCGTTCGCCGCGGCGTCGCCAACCGCCTGGCCAAGAACCACAAGATCAAGACCGACACGGGCATCGAGATCACGTTCCCGTCCGACCTCGCCGACAAGCCCGGTTACCTCGACTTCGCGACGGGCGCCGACGGCACGATCACCATCACCGTGGGCAACGTCGCCCACATCGAGAACAAGTAGCGCGGCCTTCTTCGCCCTGTAAGCCGGTTGTTCCGCTCGGCGCCTCGAATGCCTCCGCGGCTCTGCCCCGCCCGTGACGCCCCCTTGCAAAATGAGACATCTTCACCCTGTTTTATGTCTCATTTTGCAAGGGGGTTCGTTTTGTGGGGAGGTTGGGGGCGAGGGACGGGTGATGCACCTGCGCACCGGCGCGCTCTTTGGGCTCGTGTGGTCTTGGTGGGCCGGTGCCGGCAAGGCTAGAATAGATAGACTCTTCTAATTCGCAACACAATCATTCTCCGGGGAGCCTTCCATGAGCGTTACCAAGAAAAACCTGAGCCGCAGGGACGCGCTTCGCCTGTTCATGGGCGCGACCGCGACGGTCGGCGCCGCGTGCGTCTTCAAGCCCGCGGCCGTCATCGCCGAGACCGCGCAGCAGAAGGCCGACAGCGCCCAGGCGCAGGCCGACGCCACCAAGCAGCAGCTCGACGACGCCCAGGCCCAGTACGACGCCGCCCAGCAGAAGCTCGCCGCGATCGGCGAGGAGTACTCCGAGGCCGCGTCCAAGCTCTCGGCTACCCAGGGCCAGATCGCCGAGCTCAACACCCAGATTGCCGACGCCGAGTCCGCGATCTCGGCCAAGCAGGACGAGATCAAGACCACCCAGGCCGACATCGACGCAAAGAAGGAGCGCCTGGGCTCGCGCATGAGCGCCGCGTACAAGTCGGGCTCGCAGTCCACGATCGACCTCATCCTCTCGTCCTCGAGCTTCGAGGAGCTCACGAGCAACATCTACTACCTCGACAAGATCACGGCGCAGGACAAGCAGATGATCGACGAGGTGAAGTCCCTCAAGTCCGAGCTCGAGACCCAGCAGGCCGACCTCGAGTCGCAGAAGGCGGCGCTCGAGGGCCAGAAGGCCAACCTCGAGACGCTCCAGGAACAGCAGCAGTCTGAGCTCGCCGACGCCCAGGCCAAGCAGGACGAGGCGGCCTCGCTCGTCTCGAGCCTCTCGGAATCGGTCCAGTCGCTCATGGCGCAGCACGACGCCGAGCTCGTCGCCGCCCAGGAGGCCGCGGCGGAGGCCAAGCGCATCGCCGCCGAGGCCAAGAAGTCCAACAAGTCCTGGGCCACGAGCACGAACACCTCCGTCCTGGGCAACGGCTCGCTCGCCGCGGTCACGAGCGCGGCGGCGCGTACCCCCTCGCCGGGCGGCGGCCTGTGCGCGGCCTGGATCACGAACGTCTTTGCCAACGCGGGCGTGGGCTCCTTCGGCGGCAACGCGTGCGACATGTGCGCGTGGTGGTGCGGCACGGACATCTCCCAGATCCAGCCGGGCATGATCATCGCCGTCGAGTCCTCGAGCTCGGGCACCACGGCCGGTCGTATCTACGGCCACATCGGCGTCTACCTGGGCGACGGCCTCGTGCACCACAACGTGGGCTACATCAAGACCGATACCGTTTCCAGCTGGGTCTCGACCTACTGCAAATACATGAGCGGACGCTGTGGCTGGCTGGGCGGCATCGCGCTCTCGTAACAGGGGTGTTGCGGTTCTCGATCTCGTTTCGGCCGTTTTTGGATTCTGCAAGAAAAAGCCGCCCCGGTTCGATGCCGGGGCGGCTTTCGTGTTCGTTGGCGCTCAATGGGGCAGGGGGCTACTCGTCGGACGCGTCGGAGTCGGTGACCTCGTCCTCAGCCTCATCCACGTCTTCTTCGCCCTCGCCCTCGTCGATCCGCAGCGGCTTGAAGCTCGCGGTGTCGCCGCCCACGAGGTCCTTGAGCGCGCCCATGATGTTGCTCTCGCGCTCTGAGCGCATGGCGGACGAGAAGATGTCCTCGTCCTCGTCGGCGGGCTCCTCGATCTTGTCGCTCTTCTCGAGGCGCTTGGGCGAGCTCGGCGCGGTGTCGAGCAGCTCCACGCGGGTGAGCTTGTGCTGGGTCTTCTTCTTTGAGAAGAGCGGCACGTACTCAAAGACGATGCTCGAGCTCTCGAGGCCGTACCACTTGGCGGGCGAGCCGCAGATGCGGCGGATGAGGTACTTCATCTCCATGATGCGGTAGTCGAAGCCGGAGAGGTCGGTCTCGGGCGCCACGACCTTGCGCAGCAGGCAGAACCTGAAATCGCCCACGTCGCTGTGCTGGCGGTAGATCGAGTACTTGTGGCCCTGCGGCGCGATCTGGTGGTTCTCCACGAGGTCGGCGACGATCTGGTACAGGTAGGTGTTGATGCGCTGGTTGACCTTGAAGCCCAGGCGCAGCTGCACCTTGAAGAGGAAGTCGGTGTCGAAGTTGTTCACGATGTACTCGTGCGTGAACGGCTCGTCGGTCACCTGGACGTTCAGGAAGTAATAGGCCTTTGCGCGCTTGGGGCGCTTGTCCAGGATGGAGTAGAGGATGTCGCGGTCGAGCTTGTCGATGGACGAGTCGTTCGTGAGGAAGATGAGGTTGTCGGCCAGCAGCGGCACCTCCTCATCGTGGCAGAGCTCGAAGAGCTGGTCGAGGTACTTCTCCACGGGCAGGTAGACCGTCTGGGTGCGCTCGACGGCGGTGCCGCGGCGCCAGATGTACATGACGGCGAAGATCGCGGCCGCGAGCATCACGGTCACGTAGCCGCCGTGGAAGAACTTCGTCAGGCTCGAGAAGAAGAACATGAGCTCGATCGCGCCGAAGAAGACGAGGAACGGCACGGCGAGGCCCATCTTGCGCCTCACGCGCGAGAGGTAGGTGAAGAGCAGGATCGTCGTCATGAGCATGGTGACGGTGATCGCCAGGCCGTAGGCGGCCTCCATGTGCTCGGAGCTCCTGAAGAGCAGGACGACGCCCATGCAGCCCACCCACATGATGTTGTTCACCAGCGGGATGTAGATCTGGCCCTTGGTCTGGGAGGGGTAGTTGATCCGCATGTGGGGCATGAGGTCGAGGCGCACGGCCTCGGACACGATGGAGTACGAGCCCGTGATGAGGGCCTGCGAGGCGATGATCGCGGCGAAGGCCGAGAGGATGATCGCGAAGACGCGGATCTGCTCGGGGAGCATCTGGTAGAACGGGTTCAGGTCGGTGACGCCCATGAGCTCGCCGTTCGCGTTGTTGGCGAGGATCCAGGCGCCCTGGCCGAGGTAGTTCACGATGAGGCAGAGCTTGACGAAGGGCCAGGAGGCGTAGATGTTCTTCTTGCCCACGTGGCCCATGTCGGAGTAGAGGGCCTCGGCGCCGGTCGTGCAGAGGAAGACGTTGCCCAGGACCATGAGGCCGGCGGCGTTCAGGTTGCCGTCGAAAAGGAACATGATGCCGCGGACGGGGTTGAGCGCGCGCAGGATGCCCACGTTGCCGATGACGTGCACGAGGCCCGAGACGCCCAGGAAGGCGAACCACAGCGTCATGATGGGGCCGAACGCCTTGCCGATGGTGGAGGTGCCTGCCTTCTGCATGAGGAACAGGACGCACAGGATCGCGATCGTGATGAGGACCACGATGTTCTGGTTGTCGCCGATGACCGCGTAGCAGAAATCGACCGTGCGCAGGCCCTCGATGGCCGTCGTCACGGTGACGGCGGGGGTCAGGATGCCGTCGGCGAGAAGGGCCGCGCCGCCGACCATGGCGGGGATGATCAGCCATTTGCCGCATCGCTTGACGAGGCTGTAGAGGGCGAAGATGCCGCCCTCGTTGTGGTTGTCGGCCTTCATGGCCACGAGCACGTACTTGACCGTGGTGATGAGGGTGAGGGTCCAGATGATGAGTGAAAGCGCGCCCAGGACGACGTCCGTCGACATCGTGGACAACCCGCCGTTGCCGCTCATGATGGCCTTCAGGGTGTACATCGGGCTCGTGCCGATGTCGCCGTAGACAACGCCCAGCGTGACGAGGATCATGCTCGCGGAGAGCGGGATCCCGGCGCTTTTCGCGCGGCGCGCGCGCACGCTCGCGGCGGTGTCCGTTCTAGATGCTCCCATGTTGCTCCAAACTCGATGACAATTACGGGATGACCTGTACATACAGGCTCAATAATCTAGCACTTTGATATAAAGAAGTTCCTGCTCGCCCGGGACTAGAATGGTCATCGGCCAATCATCGGCGCGTAAGGAGAATCACATGGAAGAAACCGCGAACCCCCAGACCCCGTCGAACCCCTTCGCGGGGGAGGAACCCGACCGTGCGACCGGCGTGCCCGCCCCCGCGAGCGCCCGGCTCACGTGGCGTGCGGGCGCCCTCGAGCTGCCCTATGAGGCGACGGCGGCCCACCTCGACGTGCGCACGGACGCCGGCAAGCTCGTGAGTAGGATGTTCTCGCTTTCCTACGTCGCCGTGGACGCGGCGGGCAAGCCCGAGGCGTCCCGCCCCGTGACGTTCGCGTTCAACGGCGGCCCCGGCTCGTCCTCGGTACCGATCGACTTCGGCGGCATCGGGCCGCGCCGCGTCGCCACGAACGGCTGCGCGCACGTCCGCGCCGACGCCCCGGTCGAGGACAACCCGCACTCGATCCTGCGCGACACGGACATCGTGTTCCTCGATGCGCCCGGCACCGGCTGGTCCGTCGTGGCCGACGACGCCGATACCTCCGCGCTCTTCTCGGTCGACGGCGACGCGGACGCCTTCGCCCGCGCCATCTGCGACTGGTTGCAGAGGAACAACCGCTGGGGGAGCCCGATCTACCTCTTCGGCGAGTCGTACGGCACCGTGCGCAACTCCGTGCTCATGCGCGTTCTCGGCGAGATGGGCGTGGCCGTGACGGGCGTCGTGTTCCTCTCGGCGATCCTGGACTGGGTGCAGGTGCAGCCGGGCGAGGACCTCTACTACCTGGGCATGATGCCGACCTACGCCGCGACGGCGCAGTACTTCGGGCGCGCCGGGGCGGGCGTCGACTTCGACGCGTGGTTCGACCGCGCCATGGCCTGGACCGAGGACGTCTATGCGCCGGCCCTCCTCAAGGGCGACCGATTGGCCCCCGAACGCGAGCGCGCCGTGGCGGAGGAGCTCTCCGCGTTCATCGGCCTGCCTGCCGACTTCCTCGTCGCGCGGCATCTGCGCGTCGACCTCGCGGAGTTCCGCATGCGCCTCTTGGCCGACGAGAACCGCATCTGCGGCCGGCTCGACACGCGCTTCTGCTCCGACGGCCTGTCGCCCATGCAGACGTCCGTGGACTGGGTCGCCGCCGAGGACGCCGCCTCCGACGCCGTGGAGCCTGCCTGGACGAACGCGTTCCGCGACTTCTGCGGGCGCGTGCTCGGCTACGAGGGCCCCGCGCGCTACCTCGCGAGCAACTACGAGAAGGTGGGCACCAAGTGGGGCTGGACCCATGCCGAGCCGGGCGCGTCCGATCGCGCCAGCGCGCCGAACATGTCGCTCGACATAGCCGTGGCGCTGCGCCGCAACCCCACGTGCAAGATCGCGATCATCGGCGGGCGCTACGACGCGGCGACGACGTACTGGAACGTCGTGCACGACATGAGCTGCCAGTTCCTCTCGCCCGAGCTCAAGGAGCGCGTGAGCTGGTACCGCTACGGGTGCGGCCACATGGCCTACACCGACGAGCCGACCCTTGCCGCCATGGGCGCCGACCTCCACGAGTGGTACGCGAAGAAGTAGCGTCGGCTTGGGGCCGGCCGTGGCTGATACTTGCGTCGTTCGCGCAAGCCGCGCGCCCGGGGCCGTTTCTCTGTAAAGAGGCGACCCCGGGCGCGTTTTTCTTGCCGTCAGCGGGTTCAAACTCCGTGACTCGCTCATGAAAGTGCGGTGCGAGCGATAAAACTCCCTCATAAAAGTGTACTGATGCCACCGAAACTCGCTCATGAAAGTGTGAAACCAGCACAAAAACTCGCTCATGAAATTGTATTATTGCTGGTAAACAACACAGAGCGAATCGAGAGACAAATGAGGTACCTTAAACGAAAGATAGACCTCTTTTTGGATAGCTGGAGGCGAGACTCCGATCGAAAGCCCCTTATCGTCAAAGGGCCTCGTCAGGTGGGAAAAACCGAGTCGATCCGTCACTTCGCTCAGGCGAACTACGCTTCGGTTATCGAGATCAACTTCGTGGAGGAGCCAAAGTACAAGGCCATCATTGAAGACGGCTATGCTGCGGCCGACATCGTGCGCAATATCAGCTTCATCGATCCCGGCAAGAAGTTCATCGACGGGAAAACGCTCCTGTTCTTTGACGAGCTGCAGGAGTTTCCCGAGATTGCCACGGCGCTTAAGTTTCTCAAACAGGACGGGCGCTTCGACGTGATCTGCAGCGGTTCGTTGCTGGGAATCAGCTATAGGCGGATCGAAAGCAACAGCGTCGGCTACAAAACCGATTACGAAATGAGGTCGCTGGACTTCGAGGAATTCCTCTGGGCGAAGGGATACGACGACTCCCTCACAGACTCGGTCTTCTCTTGTCTTGTGGAGGCACGCCCCCTCTCGGACATGCGTCATCAGGTCCTCATGAAACTCTTCCTCGATTACTGCGCGATCGGCGGCATGCCCGAGGTCGTCCGAGGCTATATAGACAGCGGGACATTCGAGGGTTCACTGCAGGTGCAGCGCCAACTCGTGCTCGACTATCGCGAGGATATCCAGAAATACGCGGAGGGGCTCGATAAGGCTCGGATCCTGAGCGTCTTCAACCACATCCCCGCCCAGCTTGCCAAAGACAACAAGAAGTTCCAGATAAGCAAGGTGGCGAAGGGTGCGCGTTTCAAGGACTACAACGGCTGCGTTGAATGGCTTGAAATGGCGGGGATGGTGAACGTCTGCCGGTGCCTCACGTATCCCGAGCTGCCCCTGAAGGGCAACTACGAGGAGAACAAATACAAGCTGTATTTTGGAGATACGGGCGTGTTCGTATCCATGTTCGACGATGAGGCGGGCGAGGATTTTCGAGCAAACAGGAACCTTGGGGTCTATAAAGGGGCGTTATACGAGTCGATCGTCGGCGAGGCGCTTGTGAAGAGCGGTTACGAGCTTTTTTACTACAGGCGCGAGAATTCGACGCTCGAAGAGGACTTCTTCGTGAGGACGCGGTCGAGTCTCGTGCCCATTGAGGTGAAGGCAAAGAACGGCTCGTCGAAATCGCTCAGAACGCTCATTACGTCGGGGTCGTATCCGGACATTCGCTTTGGCATCAAGTGCACCGCCGGCAACATCGGGTCTGCGGGGCAGATATTCACCATGCCTTATTTCGCCGCATTTCTCATAAAGCGCCTGCTCCGTGCCTGCGATGCGGGCGAAGCGGACTGGTATAACGAAATCGTTCGCTCGTAGCGTCTCTAGCTGAAAAAGACCTTCTTTCCGGCTGCATTTATCGTGGGGCGGACGGCTCAGGCGTTGCCGCGGGCCGTCTACGTGCGAAGATAGACGGCAACGATGGAAGGAGCGCGGCGGGGGCGCCGTGCGCGACGGGCGAGAGGTGTCCCGATGGAGTTTGTGGCTACGTGCCCCAAGGGCTTTGAGAAACTGCTGGCCGAGGAGCTGGCTTCGTTCAAGATTCCGCAGGTGAGGCAGCTGCGCGGCAGGGTCGCCTTTGGCGGCGAGGTCGCGGACGCGTACCGCGCGTGCCTGTGGAGCCGCCTGGCGTCCCGCGTGCTGCTCGTGCTCGGCCGCGTGGGCGCGCGCGACGCCGACGAGATCTACGAGGGGATCCGCGGCATCGATTGGGAGCCCCAGCTCCCCGTCGGCGCGACGTTCGTCATCGACGCCCACGGCACGAACGAGAACCTGCGCAACACCCAGTTCCTCGCGCTGCGCTCGAAGGACGCCGTGTCCGACGCGCTCTTCTCGGCGCGTGGGATGAAGCCCGTCGTGGACACCGAGCGGCCCGACGTCATCATCGACGTGCGCCTCGTGCGCGACCGCGCCACCATCGCCATCGACCTCACGGGCGAGCCGCTCTTCCACCGCGGCTACGACTCCCGCGCCGCCCGCCGCGTGGCGCCCCTGCGCGCCGACTACGCCGCCATGATCCTCGCGGCCGGCCGCTGGTACCGCAACGTCCGCCACGGCGACCCCACGCTCTGTGCCCTTTGGGCCGGCCAGGGCTCGGTCCTGGTAGAGGCCGCCGCCGAGGCGCTCGACCGAGCGCCCGGTCTTCTTCGCGCCCGCTGGGGCTTCGAGGGGTGGGGCGGCCACGACGCCTCCGCCTGGGACGAGCTCCTCTCCGAGGCCGACGAGCGCGCCGACGCCGGTGCGCAGAACCGCCTCGCCCTCTATGCGGCCGATACCCGCCCCGGCGCCGAGGCCGCCTGCCGAGGCGCCTTGAGGGCCGCCGGCCTGGACTGCGAGCTCGTTTGGGCGAGCCCGGCAGACGCCGTCGACGCGGCGCGCGCCGCGGGCGACGACTCGCTGACCACCTGCGACCTCTCCTGGATCGGCGAGGACGAGCTCGCCACGGAGGCGTCCGCGCTCACCGCCGCCTCAGCCGCCGCGGGGCTCAACGTGGCCGCCCTCGTGCGCGACTCCTCCATCGATGCCGCGCTGCAGTCGGCGCCCGCCGAGGTGTTCGACGTGATCGCGGGCCGCGACCCGGCGACGGTTCGCTGCTTCGACCTCGTGCCCGGCGAGTCCGCGCCCGAGCCCGCCAGTGTGACGCTTGCGGGCGGCGAGCGCGTGAACGTGCTCGTCCCGGCGAGCGACCAGTTTGCCGCGCGCCTGGTCAAGGTCGCCAAGCTCCGCGCCAAGTGGGGGAGGCGCCAGGACGTCACCTGCTACCGCGTCTACGACGCCGACCTGCCCGACTACGCCGTGGCGATCGAGCTCTACGAGGGCTCCGAGACCCCGGGCCGCTGGCTGCAGATCTCCGAGTACGCGGCGCCCAAGGACATCGATCCCGACCTCGCGCGCCGCCGCCTCATGGACGTGCTCGCCATCGCGCCGCGCGTCATGGGCGTCGGCCCGGCAAACGTCAACCTGCGCGTGCGCAGCCGCGCCCGCGGCGGCTCCCAGTACGCCGACGAGGGCTCCATCGCGTCGAGGGAGGCGCATGCAGCAGGGTCGGAGGGCCGCGGCGAGTACTCGCGCGTGCGCGGCCAGCGCGCCGACCAGCGTCGCCGCCACAAGCCGAGCCTCACCGACCTTCCCGAGGGCGCGCACCTCGTGGACGAGGGCGGCCTTACCTTCGAGGTGAACTTCTCGGCGCGCCTGGACTGCGGTATCTTCCTCGACCACCGCGACACCCGCGCCATGGTGCGCGAGATGATGAAGAAGACCGTGGGCTCCAAGCGCTTCCTGAACCTCTTTGCCTATACCGGCACCGCGACGTGCTACGCGGCCGACGGCGGCGCGAAGTACACCACGACCGTCGACCTGTCGCGGCCGAGCCTGGACTGGGCGCGGCGAAACATGGCGCGCAACGGCTTTACCGGCCCCGAGCACGAGTTCGTCCAGGCCGACGTCATCGAGTGGGTGAGCGAGCAGCGCCACACCCCCAACCGTTGGGACCTCGTCTTCTGCGACGTGCCCACGTTCTCCAACTCCCAGCGTATGCGGAAGTCCAGCTGGGACGTCCAACGCGACCACAGCGAGCTGATCATCGGCGTGTCGCGCCTGCTCACGAGGAACGGCTGCGCGATCTTCTCGTGCAACCTGCGCGGCTTCAAGCCCGACGTCGAGAAGCTCGAGCGCGCGGGCGTCGTCCTGGAGGACATCACCGCGAGCACGATCCCCGAGGACTTCAAGCGCAACGCGAAGATCCACCACGCCTATATCGTTCGCCGCGGCTAGTGTCTTCGCGTCGGCCGGTCTTGCGGCGCGAGGGCTTCTTCCGGCGTGCGGGCTTCTTGGCACCCTGCTCCAGAAGGGTGCCAAGAAGCCCAATTTGGTCAAACGAACGCCCATTGTGCGCATTTGGCCTGAAAGCCCTTCTTAGCCCCCTGCTCCACAAGGGTGCCAAGAAGCCCGTCCCCCTCTACTGCGCCGATTGCGGCCGCTGCCCGACATTATTTGATGGGATTCCGCTCTTCTGTCTTTGCGGGTCAAATAGCGAAAGAAAGAAGTGTCAATAAGAAAATGGGGCAGTCTCGCTTTCACGATTCCGCCCCCAAAACCCTAAGGTTTTTTGATCTACGGTTACTTTATCAGCTCTAAACTTCTTGTCAACGACTCGATAAAGTGTAGGGCTGCCGCTGCGGTGGCATCGGGTCCGGCTTGCGGCAGCAGGGCATTTGCCTCCTTGACCTCATCAAAGAAACCGCGGAGCCACTTCTCGGCCCTATCCTTCGAGTGGCCTTCCGGAACATCTCTGGAGTAGCGAACAAGTGTGACGGCGATTTCCTGCGTCGCCGCGTTGCGCATCCATTTTCTCCTCGTTGTTTTTGAAAGGCCGGATGCTGCAACGGCACTAAGGGTATCGACGGACGTCGTGTGCTTGGAGTTCTCGCCTTCTGCAAACGAGTTGATGATGCACGAACCGTGCGCCGTGCAGTTCCTTACGGACTTTACTTTCTTTAAGTCATAGTGCGTCCTCGTGAGGGTCTTGTCGTCCCATCGCTCCCCACAGAAACGCACGAAGTCTGTAAGGGTACCAAACGAGGTTAGCTCAAGGAACGCCCAAGTAGGCATATGCTCCGCGTACTTCTTGTAGATGCCCCGTGTGTATGGGTTCAGCGAGCTGCGTTTGAGCTCGCTGGTCCGATAGTTCCTATCTTTGGCCGAGAGCGAGCTCAAGTAATCCGACACTATTTCATAGCCATCCTCGTCCTCTCGCTCGGAGACAGAGCGCTTCAACGACACTTTCCAGCTGTGCTCTATGTGACGCGTCATGGGGAAGAGAGCCTCACGGAGCGTTTCGTCTAGCGCGGCGAGGACTTTGAGTTGAGCAAAATCCAGATTGGCGTATTCGCCATCGCGTTCGCCTCCCTGGCGTTTGGTAAACAGCTTCCTGTACGACGTCGCTTCGTAAAAGTCGCACTGTTCCGCGAGAAAGGAAGCCGCTTCGTCTTCGCCGCACTTCTCGAACTTGATTCCTTTGTCCTTGAGGTGGGAGATTTGCTGGGCAATGGTGAGCTTGGGCTTCAAATAAATCAAGTCTTGCTCGACGGCTTCGGGTTGTTCGGCCATCTTGCCTCATCTCGGTCGCTGGATATGGATTTGCGATTATATCCTGCGAAGTTATTGCGTTGAGCACGATCACGGTCTGCTGCGTGCTGCGATCGGCGCACATGGATTATTTTCGGCCACTTGGCTGAAAGCATCCTTGACGAACTTGTTGGGGGGGGTCTACGGTCGTTGCATTGCCTGATGCTGCGTACTGAGGGTGTTGGACCTGAGGAGGCTCCCTATGAGTGATTTGGATAAGACCGATTTTTCAAGCGCTGAGAAGAAACCTTGTCCCTCTGAAGAGACTGTAGAGAACGATATGACTGTTGTCTCTGATGAAGAAACAACAGTCATCTCTAGCGGTGGTTCCGACACAAATGAAAAGGAGGCTGGAGACAAACGAAATATGAGCGAGGATCCAAACGTCGATAAGGATCTCACAGGCGAAGAGGTACAAGTGGCCGAGGAGGCTAACGGGAAAACTGATAAATCAGACGATAGTCCAAACGGCTTTATTTCTAAGCTGAGGGCAATGCCGAGGAAGGTTCTTGTTACTGGAGCTGCCGGCATTGCACTGGTCGCTTTGTTTGCCTCTCATGTAATTTGTTTTCATGATTGGCGAGATGCGACTTGCACCGAGCCCAGAACATGCGCCATCTGTGGCCGAACGGAGGGCGATGCTCTTGGCCATTCTTGGCAAACGGCAACGTGTACGGAGCCCGAGACGTGCGAAAGATGCGGTGTCCAACAAGGGAAACCGGTTGGGCATATGGTTAAAGAGTGGAAGACCCAGGCGGAAGCAACTTGCGCGAACGAAGGCATTGCAGTAGGCATGTGCGTGAATTGTGGCGAAGAGCAGAAGCAAAATATTCCAAAGACAGAGCACTCCTTTGGCGATTGGGTCGTGGATAAAGAGGCTTCCTGTACCGAAAAGGGTTCTCAGCATCGAGTGTGCGCTCAATGCGGTGAAACGGAGACGCAAGATATCGCCATGCTCGACCATACTGAAGGAGAATGGACTGTTACAAAAGCTCCCACTATTACATCGAGCGGAACCGTGCTTCCCGGGGAAAAGAGCTTAAAATGCTCCATTTGCGGAAAAGTGCTGAAGACCGAAAAGGTCGAGCTCAATATGTCCAAATCTCAGCTGAATGCTTATAAAAAGGGACAAAGCTATCTTAAATACACTTCTTTTTCGTATAAGAGCTTAATCAAGCAGCTTGAATTCGAAGGCTTTCCTCACGATGACGCTGTATTTGCCGTTGATAATTGCGGTGCCGATTGGAATGAGCAGGCAGCAAAGAAGGCCCAGAGCTATCTCGATTACACGTCTTTCTCACGTTCAGGATTGATTAAACAGCTCGAATTCGAAGGATTTACATCCGATCAGGCTCGATACGGGGTCGATGCGGTTGGCCTGTAAAATATCCTTTCTGATTGAATCTGGCTGCCTTCTTATTTGTTACGGGGCCTAAAAGGCAACGCATTATCCTATGTGCACAACGGTTCCCACCGGGCGCAAACACGTTTGTTCAACGGGTTTGCGCCCGGCGTATTTTTCTGACGTGCCGCTCGCCGAGAGGGGGCCGCGGCTTGCGTAAGCTGGGCTGCATTGCCGCTCCTGGGCTACTAGAATGAGACCACTTAGCACAAGTCGGCGCGGGCGGACCGCCTGCGCCCGGGAGTGGGGGAGTTCACATGGATCAGTCCATTCAAGCCACCGTCAAGCTCTGGCAGGATAACGTCAAGGAAGAGGACCTCGCGTCCGAGCTCTCCGCGCTCGTGGCCGAGGACGGCGACAAGCTCTACGACGCGTTCTACCGCGGCCTCGCCTTCGGCACGGCCGGCCTGCGCGGCACGCTCGGCGTCGGCACGAACCGCATGAACGTCTACGTGGTCGCCCAGGCCACCCAGGGCGTCGCCGACTACCTCAACGCCCACTACGAGAACCCCACGATCGCCATCGCGCGCGACTCGCGCCTGAAGGGCGAGGACTTCCAGAAGGTCGCCGCCGGCATCCTGGCCGCGAACGGCGTCCACGTCTACGTCTACCCGCGCATCGAGCCCGTCCCCACGCTCTCCTTCGCCGTGCGCCACCTGGGCACCTCCGCCGGCATCGTCCTCACGGCCTCCCACAACCCCGCCGCCTACAACGGCTACAAGGTCTACAACGACCAGGGCGGCCAGATTACCGATGAGGCCGCGGCCGAGATCTCCGCGAACATCGCCAAGGTCGACGCCTTCGCCGCCTACGACGGCGCGATGGACTTCGACGAGGCGCTCGAGCGCGGCCTCGTGGAGTGGACGCCCGAGGAGGTCCTCGACTCCTTCATCCAGAACATCAAGAAGGTCTCCGTCCCCGGCTTCAAGGCGAGCGACGACTACTCCGTCGTCTACACCCCGCTCAACGGCACGGGCATGGAGTGCGTGACCCGCATCCTCAAGGAGATCGGCGTCGAGAACGTGACCGTCGTTCCCGAGCAAGCCAACCCCGACGGCAACTTCCCCACGTGCAAGTACCCCAACCCCGAGTTCCGCGAGGCCCTCGAGCTCGCCCTTCAGCTCGCCGAGAAGGTCAAGCCCAACCTCGTCGTCGCCACCGACCCCGACGCCGACCGCATGGGCACCGCTATCCCGCACGATGGCGACTACGTGCTTCTTTCCGGCAACGAGATGGGCATCCTGCTCATGGATTGGCTCGCGACGATGGCCGAGAAGAACGGCGAGGACGTCTCCCGCAAGGTCGCGGTCTCCACGATCGTCTCGTCCATCATGGCCGACGAGGTCGCCCGCGACCACGGCTTCGAGCTGCGCCGCGTGCTCACCGGCTTCAAGTACATCGGCGACCAGATCGACCAGCTCAAGGACGCCGGCGAGGAGGACCGCTTCCTCATGGGCTACGAGGAGTCCTACGGCTACCTCGTGGGCACGCACGCCCGCGACAAGGACGCCATCGTCGCCACGATGATGTGCGTCGAGATGGCGAGCGACTACGCCTCCCGCGGCATGGACCTCTACGAGGCTATGGACGCGCTGTACCAGAAGTACGGCTATTACCTGAACGCGACCGTGAACGCCGCCTTCCCGGGCGCTTCCGGCGCACAGAAGATGGCGCAGATCATGAACGACCTGCGCGAGAACCCGCTGACCCAGATCGGTAGCTACAAGGTCGTGGGCATGACCGACTTCAAGAAGGGCGCCGAGATGGCCCGCACCTCCGGCCTGCAGAAGGAGCCCGCCCAGACCCTCCCGCCGACGAACGCGATCGAGTACCGCCTCGAGGGCGGCAACAAGGTCATCTTCCGCCCGTCCGGCACCGAGCCCAAGGTCAAGGCCTATCTCTTCTCGGTGGGCAAGACCCGCGAGGAGTCCGAGGCTGTAAGGGACGAGCTCGACGCCGCCGCCAAGAAGATCCTCTCCTAGTCCTAGCACCGCGCACGACAAGGGCCCCTCACCACGAGGGGCCCTCTTTTTGATCACTTTTGGGGACAGGTTCGTTTTTTACTCAAATGAGTAAAAAACGAACCTGTCCCCGATTTTTGCTATTTGAGGGTGACGGAGAGGAAGGTGTCGCAGGAGGCGGCGAGGGTGGAGGGCGCCCAGGACCTGCTGCTCGCCTCGGGGGAGGTGGGGTCGTAGACGACGACGGTGTTGTCGGAGTTCTCGGTGACGGCCAGGACCCAGTGGGCGGCGTCGGTGAGCGACCCGGCCTTCGCCTCGATGAGCAGGTAGGTGCCCGCATCGAGGACCGTGGTGATGTTCTCGCTGGAGGACTGGTGGCTCTTCACGGCAAGGCCGAGCTCATCGGCGACCGCCTCATAGAACGAGGCATCCGTGCCGGAGTCGCCCTTTGCCGCGCCCTTGGACGTCGCGAGTTGCGCAAGGACGGCGGGCGTCTGCTCGGTGCTCCCCGTAAGGCCCATGCACGCCATGGAGAGGCTCACAGGGCCGGAGCCCGAGACGGCCATCGGGTGGTCGCCGTAGGGGACGGCACCCCAGCGGGAGTCCCAATCGACGAAGCTCGGCGCGGTGCCCTTGGTCACGGAGTCGGTCACGGCCTCGTCCGTCGTGCTCGCAGAGTCGTAGGACGCCACGAAGTCGATCGCGTCCGGCTCGTCGAGCGCGAGCTCAAGGAGGGCCTGGTCGGAGTACTTGTCCGCGTTCGCCGCGATCTGCGCGAGCTTGTCGTTGCGGTCGAGCTCCGCCGAGAAACGCTTCGTGAGGTCGTCCGTCAAACCGGCGGCGACGCGCGAGTCGAGGGCGTTCTGCTCGGCCTGGGGCTCGCTCTTCTCGGTGGAGCAGCCGCGCACGCAGCTCGAGAAGCCCACGACCAAAAGGATCGCGACCACGATGGCGAGCGCGACCAGGATGACCTTCCTGAGGTCCTGGTCGCGGCGCCCGCGGCCGCTTTGGAAGTTGATGTTGCGCGTACGGAGGGGGTAGCCCGTCTTCGCGTTACCGCGCCCCAGGGCGACGTGCCCGCGGTTGGGCCGGCCCCCCGTGGCGATCGCCCTGCGCTGGGTGCCGGTCGGGCCGTGGTAGACGCCCTGTCCCGGCATCGAGACCCGGGCCCGCGGCCTGCCGCCGTTCCTGGAGTTGTTGTTGCTGGGGGTTTGGTAGGGCATGGTCTTCTCCGCGCTTGTGTGGTTACGAGCTCTCAAATGATACGCCACCGAGGGCCGCCGCGCCGTCCCGTCCGCCCGACGGCTCCGTGAACGCGCGGTCCCGGTGGGAGCGGGAGACGCGAAAGGAACGCCCAGAAGGGCTTCGAGAAGCAAAGAAGAACTGTCGTAAAGAAAAAGGCGCCCGCCCATGAAGGGTAGGCGCCTCTCAACGCGTTCGTAAAACTATTCCGTGCCCCCGGCTTCCCCGCCGCCGGCGGACCCGCCGCCGGACGTGCCGCCGCCGGCCTCGGCCCCGCCGCCCGCAGCGCCGCCGCCGCTGGAGCTGCCGCCGCCGGAGCTGCCGCCGGACGTGCCGCCGCCGCTCTCGGTGCCGCCGCCCGCGGCGCTGCCGGAACCGGATGCGGAACCGCCGCCGCTCGACTCGGAGCCGCTGTAGCCCGAGCCGCTCGAATAGCCGCTACCGCTCGAATAGCCGCTGCCGCTCGAGTACCCGCTGCCGCTGGAGTAGCCATTGCCCGAGTAGCTCTCGGATTCCTCGCTGCTGCTCCCGTTTGAGTAGTAGTCGGTCGAGTAGTAGCCGTTGTTCGCCGAGGTGGACGTCCCCACAAAGGTCCAGGAGCTGTTGGACTTGTAGTCGGCGGTGTGGTCGGCCTTGGCGAACTCCTGGCGCGTCGTGCCCTTGAGGACGGCGTTCATGTACGTGACCCACATGGGCTGCGCCGTGTTCTGCGTCGTGCCGTGGGCGCCCTGGTAGTAGGCGGTCGAGGAACCGTTGGGGTTGCCGTACCAGGTCACCGTGGTGAGCTGCGGGGTGAAGCCGCAGAACCACAGGCTGTTGTACTCGTCGGTCGTGCCGGTCTTGCCGCCCACGGGCTGGTCGACGGCCCACTGGCCCTTGACGTACCAGGTGGTGTAGCCGGCGCTGAAGGTGTTCTCGAGCACCTGGCGCGCGTCGGCCGCGACGGCGGAGTCCACGACCTGCTCGGCGTCGTCCTTGTGCTCGTAGACGGTGTTGCCGTTGCGGTCCTCGATCTTCACGATCGCGACGGGGTCGCGGTGCAGGCCGTTGTTCGCGATCGTGGCGTAGGCCTCCGCCATCTCGAGCGGGGTCACGGCCGAGGTGCCCAGGACCGAGGAGTCGTAGGGCGCCACGGAGGACTCGATGCCCAGCGTCTTGGCCATGCTGATGAGCTTGTCAACGCCCACGGCCTCGACGACCTGGCCGTAGGCGGTGTTCGAGGAGACCTGCGTCGCGCGGTCGAGCGTGATGTAGCCGTACTGGTGGTTCTCGTCGTTCTGGACCTTCCAGGACGGCGTGATCTGCATGGGGCTGTTCGAGTTGATGATGACGTCGGGGCTCATGCCCTCGGCCATGGCGGCGAGCAGCATGATCGGCTTGAAGGAGGAGCCGGCCTGCGACTGGTGGGTCGCCATGTTGATCTGCGAGCCCTGGACGTCGCTGTAGTAGTCGCGGCCGCCGACCATGGCCTTGATATAGCCGTTCGAGTTGTCGATTGAGACGATGGCGCCCGCCACGTCGTCGTTGCCGGCGGCGTCGAGCACGGTGTGGGCGGAGCCCTCGGCCGCGGCCTGGTAGTCGGGGTCGAGCGTGGTGTAGACCTTGAGGCCGCCCTGCAGGATCGTGTCGCTCGAGAAGTTCTGCTGCAGGAGCTGCTTCACGTAGTCGGTGAAGTAGGGGTAGGTGCCCGTGTTGTCGGTGAGCTCGCCGTGGTCGAGCACGAGCTCCTCCGCCTGGGCCTCGTCGTGCTCCTCTTGGCTGATGTCGCCCGCCTCGAGCATGCGGTCGAGGACGAGGTTGCGGCGCGACACGCAGTTCTCGGGGTTGCGGAAGGGGTCGTACATGGTGGGTGAGTTGGGCAGGCCCACGAGCGTGGCCGCCTCGGCCAGGGTGAGCTCGCTCGCGTGCTTGTTGAAGTACGTGATGCTCGCGGCCTCGATGCCGTAGGCCGAGTTGCCGTAGTAGATGGTGTTCACGTACATGTTCAGGATCTGGTCCTTCGTGTACATCTTCTCCATCTGGATGGCGATGTAGGCCTCGCGGACCTTGCGCTTGAGCGACATCTCGAACTGCTCGTCCGAGAGGATGGTGTTCCTCACGAGCTGCTGGGTGATCGAGGAGCCGCCGCCCTGCTCGCCGCGGCCCGTGAGCTGGCCGGCGACGGCGCGCATGATGCCCTGCGGGTCCACGCCGTTGTGCTGGTAGAAGCGCTTGTCCTCGGTGTCGACCGTGCCCTTGAGCACGTAGGTCGAGATCGAGTCGATCGTGACGGAGCGGCGCTGCTGCAGGTAGTAGGTCGCGATCTCGTTGCCGTCGGCGTCGTAGACGCGCGTGGGCTCGGCGACGAGGTAGTTGTCGGCCGAGGTGTAGTCCGGCAGGTCCTCGAGCCAGCTCGAGACGACCGCGCCCAGCGAGAGGAACAGCGTGATGATAAGAAGCGCTATGAAGCCAACGACGCCGGCGGCGCCGAAGCCGACGACGTGCGTCTTGGAATGCATGTGAGCCCTGCGGGTCCTGATGCCCATGTACTCCCCCTTGGCAAGCCTATATACATATGGACTCGATTATAGGGTGCGCTGCGTGCGCGCGGCCCCGCGATGCCCCCATACCGCCAGATGCACAAATGGTTTGGGGCGGGCTTGGGCCGCAAAAGGAGGGTCTTCTTGGCACAGGGGGCTCAAGCTGCGCTATTCTATAAGTTCATGTAAAACCGTTTTCAACTTCATGGAGGGCGGAGCTTTGCTGCCAGCTGAAGAGCAACTCAAGGTCATCACTTCCGGCACGATGCAGGTCGTGCCCATGGACGAGCTCAAGAAGAAGCTCGAGAAGGGCACCCCGCTCAACATCAAGCTGGGCGTCGACCCCACGAGCCCGGACCTTCACCTCGGCCACGCCGTCCCGCTGCGCAAGATGCGCCAGTTCCAGGACCTGGGCCACAAGGTCACGCTCATCATCGGCAACGGCACGGCGCTCATCGGCGACCCGTCCGGCCGCGACTCCACCCGCCCGCCGCTGACCGAGGAGCAGGTCGAGGCCAACGCCCAGACCTACGTCGAGCAGGCCATGAAGGTCCTCGACCCCGAGAAGACCACCATCGTCCACAACGGCGACTGGATCAAGCCGCTGAACCTCGGCAAGATGCTCAACCTCATGAGCAAGTTCAACGTGGCGCGCATCCTCGAGCGCGAGGACTTCCACAACCGCTACACGAACGGCCAGTCCATCGCCTTGCACGAGTTCATCTACCCGGTGCTGCAGGCCTACGACTCCGTGGTCATCGACGCCGACGTCGAGATGGGCGGCAACGACCAGATCTTCAACCTGCTCGCCGGCCGCGACCTCATGCGCGCCGAGGGCATGGAGCCGCAGGTCGCGCTCACCGTGCCGCTGCTCGTGGGCACCGACGGCGTGAAGAAGATGTCCAAGAGCTACAAGAACTACATCGGCCTTACCGACGAGCCGGCCGACATGTTCGGCAAGGTCATGTCCATCGCCGACGAGATCGTGCCCATGTACTACCGCCTGTGCTCGACCGTCTCCATCGACGAGATGGACGCCATCGACAAGGCGTTCGCCGACGGCACCGCCGACCCGTACAAGCTCAAGCGCGAGCTCGGCGTGAACATCGTGGACCTCTACCACGGCGAGGGCGCGGGCGTGAAGGCCATGGAGGCCTTCGACGCCCAGTTCAAGAAGGGCGAGGAGCCCGAGGACATGAAGGAGTTCCCGGTCTCCGTCGTGGAAGTGAACGACGAGGGCAAGGTCTACCTGGCAAAGCTCCTCGTGGACGTGGAGATCGCGAAGTCGACCGGCGAGGCCCGCAGGCTCATTGACGGCGGCGGCGTGAAGGTCGACCACAAGCCCGTGGCGCCCAAGTGCTACAACGTGGACCCGGCTCTCTTCTCGGTGGGAATCACGATCCAGTCCGGCAAGAAGCGCTGGGCTCGCCTGGTGTAGGGGAGCGAGCGGAACCGATTCGCGTGCGGCGGCGTCCCGTTTGGGGCGCCGCTTTTTGTGTTGGAGGCTCGCCGTCGCACCTATCGCGGCGCCTTTCACCCTTTTCGTTCTGCATGGAGCCCGCCGTTGCCGCCTGTTACCTAGGCCGCTGCCCAAAAAGCGGACTTGTAAGCGATTTTCTGAGGGAAGGGCATGTAGCGAAAAAATGTGGCGACGCTCTGACCTGCTGTTTTGTCGAGGAACAACTCGATGCTACTTTGAGCATCTGCAAAATATCGCCTACAAGTCCGATTCTCGGGCCAAGGACGCTCGCGACTTCTGATTCAACGCCTCGAGCGAGCTATCATTTGACCATGAATCATCGGTACCGATTCCAAAGCTTATAGAGGTGCAACTTGAACGGAATCAAGCAGAACCTGACCTACCTCATCGAGGGCAAGAAGACGCGCTTCGTCATCCCCGTCTACCAGCGCAACTATGACTGGAAGCCGGAGAACTGCGCTCGCCTGTTCGATGACCTCGTAGAGATGGTGAAGGACGGTCGCGAGGAGCACTTCTTTGGCAGCATCGTCTCGCAGACGCCCCATGCCGAGCGCGTCATCATCGACGGCCAACAGCGCATCACCACGGTGTTCCTGCTCTTCGCGGCCATAACGAAGCAGCTTCGCGACGGCGTGGTTACCTCCGAGGATTCCGACCTTGCGGACGTGATCGAGGAGGACTACCTCATCGACCGTCGTCACAAGAGCGAGCAGAAGCTTCGTCTCAAGCTCATCAAGAGCGACAGCGCCGCCCTTGAGGCGGTTCTCGAGGATACCTGCCCCCGGGACTCCTCGCTGCCGGCGCCCGCGCTCGTGATGAACTCGAGCGTCACGCAGAACTACCTCTACTTCAAGGATCGTCTCACCTCGATGCCCGTGAGCGTCGAGCAGCTCATCGACGCCATCGAGCGCCTGTGCGTCATCGACATCACGCTCGACCCCACCGATGACGCCCAGCTCATCTTCGAGAGTCTCAACTC
>ERZ808246.709-NODE-709-length-26551-cov-6.825672_pt1 | contig 26551 bp, 27 predicted proteins | sample MGYA00521083_ERZ808246 | MGnify/ENA primary metagenome ERZ808246 (study PRJEB31516, sample SAMN03275577) | gut metagenome | biome: mammalia-associated habitat; material: feces | host: Papio cynocephalus | place: Kenya | collected 2012-07-07 ...
ATGGCGCCCATCGCCATCGCCGCCATGATGGAGCACATCGGCGACATCTCCGCCATCTCCTCCACCACCGGCAAGAACTTCATCGAGGACCCCGGCCTGCACCGCACCCTGCTGGGCGACGGTATCGCCACCGCCTTCGCCGGTATGTTCGGCGGCCCCGCCAACACCACCTACGGTGAGAACACCGGCGTGCTGGCCCTGAGCCGCGTCTATGACCCCCGGGTCATCCGCCTGGCCGCCCTGTACGCCATCATCCTCAGCTTCTCCCCCAAGTTTGACGCGCTGGTCAACTCCATCCCCACCGCCATCGTGGGCGGCGTCAGCTTCGTCCTCTACGGTATGATCTCCGCCGTCGGCGTCCGCAACGTGGTGGAGAACCGGGTGGATCTCACCAAATCCCGCAACCTGATCATCGCCGCGGTGATCTTCGTCTGCGGTCTGGGCTTCAGCTCCACCGGCGGCATCACCTTCACCGTGGGCAGCGCCGACATCACACTGACCGGCCTGGCCATCGCCGCCCTGGCGGGCGTCATCCTGAACGCCGTCCTGCCCGGCAACGACTACGAGTTCGGCAAGAGCGTCGAGGGCGACGCCAGCGCCGACCTGGGCAGCTATTGAGCCATATCTTGAATGGATACCGGGCCGCGCGGCCCACACCCCGGGGACGCACGGACAAAAGGCAGGCATCGTAAGATGCCTGCCTTTCTGTTGCCTGTTTCCGTGCAACACCGGAGAAAAACACCCCGCATAATAGGGCGGCATACACTGTAACGGTGCCGCTGAATAACGTGTGGGGAGGACACAAAGGATGAAAAACGAAACTTCTGTTATGGCAATTCTGGCGGCGGCGCTGGGTGCGCTGTGCAGCTACGCCTCGGCGCTGGTGGTGCCGCTGGCGGTGCTGATCGCCGTAATGCTGGCGGACTATGCCAGCGGTATGGCAAAGGCCTGGAGCGCGGGCAAGCTCTGCTCCAAAACCGGCCTGCGCGGTATCCTGAAAAAGCTGGGCTATCTGGTGCTGGTGGGTGTAGCCGGTGTGGTGGACTGGCTGGTGCGTTACGGCCTGACCCAGGTGGGGGTGGAGGTCAGCCTTCCGTTCCTGGCGGCGGCGATGGTCATCGTCTGGCTCATCATCAACGAGTTGATCTCCATTCTGGAGAATGTGGCGGCGCTGGGCGGCCCGGTGCCGGGCTTTTTACGCAAACTGCTGGCGCGGCTGAAAGTCGCCGTAGAAACAAAAGCAGGGGAGGGGGACCAAAATGCAGATCAATGAAGTCGCCTATAAGTGGGCGGGCCAGCTGGCCCGCCGGACGACAACCCGCCGCATCATTCTGCACCATGCCGCGGCGGTGACGTGTACGCCGCAGCAGGTCCACCAGTGGCACCTGGCCAACGGGTGGACGGGGATCGGCTATCACTTTTTCGTCCGCAAGGACGGCACGGTCTGCCGCGGCCGTCCGGAGGACACCGTGGGCGCCCACGCCGGGAACAACAACTACGACAGCCTGGGTGTCTGCTTCGAGGGCAGCTTTGACCGCGAGACCATGCCCGACGCGCAGCTGCGCGCCGGACAGGAGCTGGTGGCATACCTGAAGCAGAAGTACGGAATTTCCACCGTCCAGCGCCACAGCGATGTGAACGCCACCGGCTGTCCCGGGGACAACTTTCCCTTCGACGCTCTGGCGGGCGCGCAGGCCGCAAGGCCTGCGGTGCCGGCGCCGGTGGTCTCCGACACGACGCTGACGCTGCCATTGCTGACCACCGCCAGCCGCGGCGATACCGTGCGCTGTGTGCAGGCGGCGCTGACCGGACTGGGCTACGACGCCGGCGGGGCGGATGGTATCTACGGGACCAACACCGCCGCGGCGGTCAAGCGCTTCCAGGCGTCCCGGGGTATTGCCGCCGACGGCCTGGTGGGCCGCGACACCTGGCATAAGCTGCTGGGTGTGTAAGAGAACAGTGCGCGGAAAGAGGACGGCGTCAGCCGCCCTCTTCTCTTGTATCCGAAAAAGCCCCCATGCGTCCGCATGGGGGCTTTCATTATGCCAGAATGTTCTTCAGGTCCGTCAGACCGGGTACATTGGTCACCACCAGCACATGATCTCCCGGCTCAATGGTGGTCATGCCGCCGGGAATGATGGTCCGGCCCTCCCGTACGATGGCGGCCAGCAGGACGCCGTGGCGCAGGGGCAGCTTCATCAGCGGCGTGTGCAGTATGCCGTTGCCGTCGTTGCTGGCAGTGAATTCCAAAGCCTCCACCTTGCCGCCCAGCAGCTTGTACAGTGACTCCACCGCCATGCCTTGCGAGTTGGCCAGCGCGCGGACGTAGCGGGTGATCTGGTTGGCGATGATATCCTTGGGACTGATGATGCTGCCCAGGCCCGTCTCCTGTACCAGCTCCATGTAGTTGGGCCGGGTCATTTTCGCCAGTACCTTCCGCACGCCGGCGCGGCGGGCCGCCAGAGCCATCAGCAGGTTCTCCTCGTCCCGGCCCGTCAGAGCCACAAAGCCGTCCGCACCGAACAGGTTTTCCGATTTGATGAGGTCGATATCCGTGCCGTCGCCCTCAATGATCATGGCGCTCGGCAGATCCTGGGACAGCCGCAGGCACTTGTCGTGGTCCTGCTCCACCACATGGACCCGTGTGCCGGCCCGGGCCAGCTCCCAGCTCAGATACATACTGATCCGGCTGCCGCCCAGAATGGACACGTCCTTTACCCGCTGGAGGCTGCGGCCCATGCTCTTGAGCATTTTGTGCAGCTCGGCTTTGCTGCCCACCATGTACAGCCGGTCCTCCAGCTGGGGCACGAAGGCGCCGTTGGGGATGATGAACTCGTCGCCCCGCTGGGCGGCGCAGATCAGAACCTCTGCCACACGCTCCCGGTGAAAGTCGCTGAGGCTGCGGCCGAGGATGGTATCCTCCGGATGCAGCTGAAAGCCGATCATATCGATGCGCCCGCCGGCAAAGGGCTCCACAGAGATGGCTGCCGGGAAGCTGAGGATCCGCGCGATCTCCTGCGCCGCGGCCAGGTCGGGATTGATGACCATATCCAGGCCGATCTCCCTCTTGAGCATATCCGCGTCCCGGCGGTATTCCGGGTTCCGCACCCGGGCAATGGTGTGCTGTGCGCCCACGCTTTTGGCGATCAGCGCGCACACCAGGTTCGTTTCGTCCACGCCGGTGACGGCGATGACCAGGTCGGCGTCCCGCGCCCCGGCCTCCATCAGAACGCTGATGGAGGCGCCGTTGCCGTGGATGCACAGCACGTCCAGCGTGCTGTCCGCCCGGTTCAGGTGGGCGGCCTCGTCATCCACCACGGTGATGTCGTGCTTTTCCTGGGTCAACTGCTGGGCGATGGCATAGCCCACCTTGCCGCAGCCTACGATGATGATCTTCATGCGTCCTCCTCTCCGCCCGAGGGGGCGGCGGTCTGTCTCTTTTCCAGCAGGGCGGCGGCAAACTCCGCGCCCAGTATCAGTATCTGTCCCGACATATACAGCCACAGCAGCACCACGATCACCGTGGCAATGGAGCCGTACAGCACCGAGTAGCGGCCCAGGTGCTCTACGTAGTACGAAAACGCCATGCTCAGCACCATCCACGCCGCCAGAGAACCGCCCACGCCGGGCAGCACCTCCCGCGGCGGCCGGCGCTGGCCCTGGGAGAGCATATACAGGATCACCAGCGTGATGGCCATGACCACCGCCAGCAGCACGAAGCGCAGGGAGCTCCACGCGGTGATGAACGAATCGGTGATGGTGATGAACCGCCCGACAAACTCCAGCACGGACCGTCCCACCACCACCAGCACCAGCGTCACGGCGATAACGACGATCAGCCATACAGTGAACAGCAGGATCCGCAGCTGGCTGCGCCACAGGCTCTCCGGCGCGCTGCGGCCAAAGGCCTTGCGGAGCGAGTGCATCAGGCACCCGGAGGCCCGCATGGGGAACCAGATGGAGAAGACGAGACTGAACCACAGCAGCTGACGGCTCTGGTTGGCGGAGACGTACTCAAGATATGAGCGCACCACATCCACCACATCTGCCGGCAGCAGCGGCTCCAGCACGGAGGTGATATACGCTACGTCCAGCTCCAGCAGACCCAGCAGGGTGCTGATGAAGATCAGCAGGGGGAAGATGGCGAACAGCAGATAATACGTCAGTGCTGCGCTGTCCCGGGCCACGTCGTGGGTATAGTACCGCAGCACCATGTCGGCGGCCAGCCGGCCGGCGCGGGTGCGGGGGAATTTTTTGTTACCACTCATATCAACATACCTCGGATGTTTAGTATACCATGATTGTTGGTAAAATCAAAGCATAATTTATCGATGCGGCTATTCCCTCCCGGCGGGATCAATTTTTTACAAAAAACCGAAAAAATAAATTTTTTATTAAAAAAAGTATTTCAGGTTGTCGAAACGTGAAAAGCGTGCTATAATACTGTAAGCATAACTGGAAATAATAGGAAATCACTTTATCATTATTATACATGAGTGGAGGACGTATTATGGATAATCTGACTACCATCGTTCGTGACGAGATCTCGCGGCAGTACCGGAGCGTGCGGCAGTTTGCCTTTGCGGTGGGCGTGCCCCTGTCCACCATCAACAGCGCCCTCCACAACGGCGTCGGCGGTTCTTCGTTCGATACCGTCATGCAGATCTGCAAGACGCTGGGCATCAAGGCGATGGCCGATGACGCCGCCTTCTACCTGACTGATGATACCGAGCAGCTGCTGACCCAGTACGCCAAGCTGGACGACTACGGCCGCCACACTGTGGCCTCCGTCATGCAGGTGGAGTACGAACGCTGCTCCAAGCTGAATAATCTGGACGACTGACACGTACGGCCCACCGCCGATAGGCGGTGGGCCTCTTTTTTCCGCCGCCCGCTGCATAGCGGGCTTTTTTCGCTTTTTTATTGCAAACACCGCACGGCTGCGATACAATATATACGATAAATTTGTTGATGAATTTGCATTAGGTGTTGATATTATTACATTTGAATACAATGGCCGACTGGCCGCGGAGGAAGCCTATGGAACAGTTCACCGTCCAACTGAACAACGCGCCCTGCACGGTGTGCATCGGCGCCGGTGTGCTGGGGCGCGCCGGGGCGCTGCTGCGGCAGTATGTGCCCCAGGTGCGCCGCTGGGCACTGGCGGCGGATGAGGCCGTATCTGCCCTCTACGGCGAATGGGTGCAGGGCAGCCTCCGTGCCGCCGGACTGGAATCGAGGGTGTTCCTGCTGCCCCAGGGCGAGAGTGCCAAAACACCGGAGGCCTGGCTGTCCCTGTGCCGCCGGATCCTGGACAGCGGCTTTGACCGTTCCTGCGGCGTGGCGACGCTGGGCGGCGGCGCCTGCGGCGACGCGGCGGGCTTTGCCGCCGCATCACTGCTGCGGGGCGTGCCCCTGGTCCATATCCCCACCACGCTGCTCGCCCAGGTTGACAGCGCCCTGGGCGGCAAGACGGCCCTGGACCTGCCGGAGGGCAAGAATCTGCTGGGCGCGTTCTACCAGCCGTCTCTGGTGCTGTCGGACCCTGCCTGCCTGGCGACGTTGCCGCAGCGGCAGTTTGCCTCCGGTATGGCGGAGGTCATTAAGACCGGTTTGGTGGCCGATGCCGCCCTGCTGGCCGCCGCCGAACAGGGCCTGCGGAGCGACAGCGGCGAGGCCCTGACGGCCCTTGTTGCCGCCTGCGGCCGCGACAAGCTGCACTTGGTATCCGGTGATGTAGAGGACCGTGGCGCACGCCGCCTGCTGAACTTCGGCCATACCTTCGGCCACGGCTACGAGGCTGTTGGTGGGTACGACACCTGGACCCACGGCGAGGCTGTGGCTGCCGGGATGTGCCGTACCCTTCGCTGGCAGATGGCCCACGGCTATGGCGGCGCCGACGTGCTGGCGCGGCTGGAGCTTCTGCTGACGCGGTACGGCCTGCCCACGACCATCGACTGTGACGAGTCGGCTCTGCGCCGCTGCGTGGGCCACGATAAAAAAACCGCCGGCGGTACGGTGCAGCTGGTCATCGTCCGCCGTATGGGACAGGGTGAGCTGGTGACGGTGCCCCTGTCCGATCTGTGGGAGGATAAAGCATGAAGCTGTTATTAACGCCTTCGTCCCTGCGGGGCACCGTCGCGGTGCCGCCCTCCAAGAGCCTGCTGCACCGCGAGCTGATCTGCCGGTTTCTGGCGGGGCAGGTCACTGACCTGCCGCCCCACGCGGCCCAGGACGTGCTGGCTACCTACCGGGGACTGGGCTGCCTGACCGCCCCGGCGCCGCTGGTGGACTGCGGCGACAGCGGTAGTACCCTGCGCTTTCTGCTGCCCCTGTTCATGGCCCTTGGCCGCACCGACGCGGTGTTCACCGGCTCCGACCGGCTGCTCTCCCGCCCTATCCCCGGCGATCTGGGCTTGCGCCGCACAGAGCGCGGCTTTGCCATGACGCACCCGCTGACGGCGGGCCGCTGGCCACTGCCGGGAGATGAGACGTCCCAGCTGATCTCCGGTATGCTGTTGGCGCTGCCGCTGCTGCCGGGGGACTCAGACGTGCTCGTCACCGGAAGGGCCGTCTCCCGGCCCTATGTGCAGATGACGCTGGCGGTCATGGCCCGCCACGGCGTCACCGTGGAGAAGATATCGGGCGGTTGGCACCTGCCCGGCGGACAGATTTACCGGCCGGCGCCGCTGCTGGACGAGCCGGACTGGTCCGCTGCGGCCTATTGGCTGGTGCTGCGTGCCCTGCTTCCCAGACAGAGAAGGGAGGCCCTTCGTATCCCGTTGGCGCCGCCGCCCTATCTCCAGGGCGACGCGGCCATCCTGCGCTATCTGGATAAGCTGCCGGAGCAGATCGATATCTCCGATACCCCGGACCTTTTGCCGCCCCTGGCCCTGTACGCCGCGCTGCGCCGGGGCCGCGATACCCATTTTACCCACGCCGCCTTCCTGCGGCAAAAGGAGAGCGATCGCCTGACCGCCGTCTCCGCTGTGCTGAATGCGCTGGGCGCTTCGGCAGAGGTGCAGCCGGACGGACTGGTCATCCACGGCGTGAGCGCGCTGCACGGCGGAGACGTCTCTGCCTGCGGTGACCACCGCATCGCCCTGCTGGCGGGCTGCGCCGCTATGGTGGCCGACGGCCCCGTGACACTGTCCGGCGCTGAGACGGTGGCGAAGTCCTACCCAGCCTTCTGGCGCGAGCTTGCCGCCCTGGGCGGAAACTGGGAGGTGCTGGAATCGTGATGCACTACACGCTTTTCGGCGAGTCCCACGGTCCGGCGGTGGGTGTCCTGCTGACGGAGGTGCCGCCGGGTCTGCCGGTGGACGAGGCCTTTATCCGTGAACAGCTGCTGCGCCGCATGGGGCAGGGGGGACTGACCACCGCCCGGCAGGAAAAAGAGGAAGTGCACTTCCTGTCCGGCATCTATCGGGGCTGCACCACCGGCGATCCGCTGGCGGCGGTCATTTACAACGGTGATGTCCGTTCCGCCGACTACGACAGCCTGAAACACAAGCCCCGGCCCTCCCACGGAGACTATACCGCCGCGGTCCGTGCCCTGGGCTGCAACGATCCCCGGGGCGGCGGCCATACCTCCGGGCGGCTCACCGCGCCGCTGACTGTGGCCGGCGCGCTGGCGCTCACATACCTGAAGACGGTCCATATCGCCGTGTGCGCGGAGGTCCTGGATGAGAAGGCTCTGCGGGCACGCGCTGCCGCTGCCAAAGCGGACGGCGACAGTGTGGGCGGCGTGATCCGCTGCACCGTCAGCGGTCTGCCCGCCGGTTTGGGCGGCCCTGACTGGCGGGATACCGTGGAGGGAACCATCGCCCGCCATGTGTTTGCCATTCCCGCTGTCAAGGCCATCGGCTTCGGCGCAGGGGAGACCTTCGCCCAAATGCGCGGCAGCGCGGCCAACGACCCCTTCACGGTGTCCCACGGCGCCGTCTGCACAGCGACCAATCATTCCGGCGGTGTCAACGCCGGCATCACCAACGGCATGGACGTGGTGTTCGACGTGACGTTCCGTCCTACGCCGTCTATTGCGAAGGAACAGCGGACCGTGGACCTGGATACCATGACGGAGACCACCATCTCCGTCCCCGGCCGCCACGACGCCTGCATCGCGCTCCGCGCTGCTCCGGCGGTGGAGTCCGCCGCTGCCCTGGCGGTGTGCCAGCTGCTGCCGGACACGCCCGCCGACCTGAACGGTCTGCGCTGCCGATTGGACGAGACGGACGCGGCGATCCTGGAGCTGTTTGACCGCCGTCAGCGGCTGTCTGCCGCCATCGGCGCGTATAAGAGCGCCCACGGTCTGCCGGTCCGGGATAAGGCCCGGGAGGCGGAGGTCCTCCGTACCCGGGGCGATATGCTGCCGGAGCGCCGCGATCAGGCGGAGCGCCTGATGACTCTGCTGATGGCGCTCTCCCGGGAGGAGCAGGCATGACGGGGCGGATCATCCTTATCGGTATGCCCGCCGGCGGCAAGACCACCATCGGCGCCGCCCTGTCCCGGGCGCTGTCCGTGCCCCTTTACGACGCGGACGCACTGGCGGAGCAAACGGCGGGCTGTTCCATCCCGGAGATCTTCGCCGCGGAGGGCGAGATTGCCTTCCGCGCCTTGGAGCGCCGGACGCTGGAAGCGCTCTGCACAGAGACGGAAACGCCCTGCGTCATCGCCACCGGCGGTGGTGCGGTACTGACGGAGCAGAACCGTGAGCTCCTGCGTCGAAGCGGCACGGTGTTCTGGCTGGACCGGACGGTGGAAAATATTATGTCGACTGATTACGCCGCCGGACGTCCGCTGCTCGCCGGGGGAGAGGCGGCCCTGCGGGCCCTGTATGCCGTTCGCTGCCCACTGTACGCGGCCTGCGCCCATTACCGGGTGCCTGACGGCACTGTTGACCAAATGAAGGACTTTATTCTGCGACTATGGAGGGATACGCTATGAAGCTGCTCATCCTAAACGGCCCCAACCTGAACCTGCTGGGCCAGCGGGAGCCGGACATCTACGGCAGGCAGAGCTATGACGATTTATGTAAACTAATTTATGAGCGCGCCGCCGCCGTGGACTGCCAGGTGGAGCTGTTCCAGTCTAACCACGAGGGCACGCTTATCGACGCTATCCAGGCCTCCCGGGCCGGCTTCGGCGGCATCGTCATCAACCCCGGGGCCTACGCGCATTACAGCTACGCCATCTATGATGCTCTGCGCTGCGCCCCCGTCCCGGCGGTGGAGGTGCATATCTCCGATATCGCAGCCCGTGAACCCTTCCGGGCTGTGTCCGTCACCGCGCCGGCCTGCGTTAAAGTCATTACCGGCCACGGGTTTGCCGGCTATCTCGAGGCCATGGACTATCTGCTCCGACAAACCAACGACACGGCGGCCGCACCTGCCTGCGGCTGCACAGGGGAGGCACTTGTATGACCAACAAAAAGCTTTATCTTATCGGCGACCCCGTGGACCACAGCCTTTCGCCGCTGCTCCACGGCGCCATGATCGCCCAGACCGGCGTACATTACACCTATGAGGTCCGCCGCGTTCAGCCGCGCGATCTGGCCGACTTCGTGGCCGAGGCCAGGGCCGGCGGCTGTGCCGGGTTCAACGTCACCATGCCCCATAAGGAGGCCATCCTGCCCCTGCTGGACGAGCTGAGCCCTGCGGCGGCCGCCTGCGGCGCGGTGAACACCGTCTGCATCAAAAACGGCCGGGCCATCGGCTACAACACCGACGGCCGGGGCTTTGTGGACAGTCTGCGCGCCCGCGGCCTGGAGCCGGAGGGCAAGACCGTGCTGCTGCTGGGTACCGGCGGCGCCGGCGATGCCATCTGTGATGCGCTGGTCGGCGCCGGTGTGAAAAAGATTTTCGTCACCAACCGCAGCGTCTATCCGGCCCAGGATCTGGCCGCCCGCTACCCGGATAAGGCGCAGTTCATCTACTTCGGCATTTTCCCCGTCCGCCATGCCATGGCCGAGAGCGACCTGTTCATCAACGCCACCTCCCTGGGCATGGCCGGCATGAAGGAGTTTTCCGACCTGGGCTTCCTGCGTGACGCCCCGGCGGGCGTCACTGTCTACGACCTGGTCTATAACCCCCGGCAGACCATGCTGCTGCGTGAGGCCGAAAAGCGCGGCCTGCCCACCGTGTCCGGCATCGACCTGCTGCTCTATCAGGCGGCCCGTGCCTTCAAGATGTTTACCGGCAAGGACGTGGATATGCCCGCCCTGCTCTCGGCGCTGGAGGGCAAGCTGGACTGAGGTTGACACTCGTCCTGCGCGGTTATATAATACCCGAAGGTATTTCACCTTTTCTTTGAGGTATTTTCTATGAACTTTCGATTGCTCTCACACACAATGGGCTACATCCTGTGGGTCGAGGCGGGCTTTCTGCTGCTGCCGGCGCTGACGGCCTGTATCTATGCCGAGACCTGTTGGCAGCAGTTTCTGCTGACGGCGCTGCTCTGTGCCGCGGCGGGCACGGTGCTGCATCTGATCCCGGTGAAAAAGACCCAGATGCACAGCCGCGACGGCTTTGCGGCAGTGGCCCTCAGCTGGGTGCTGCTGGCGCTGTTCGGCGCGCTGCCCTATGTGTTCACCGGCGTTCTGGACAGCTATATCGATGCCGTGTTCGAGACGGTCTCCGGCCTGACCACCACCGGTTCGTCCACCTTCACCGCGGTGTCCCAGCTGCCCCGCAGCATTCTGCTGTGGCGGTCCCTGACCCAATGGATGGGCGGCATGGGTGTGCTGGTGCTCTTCCTGGCGCTGACGCCGAAGCTGGGCGAGGGCGCGGTGTTCCTCATGCGGGCCGAGAGCCCCGGCCCCATCAAGACCAAGCTGGTGCCCAAGGTGGGCGGCACCGCCAAGATACTCTACATGATCTATGTGGTGCTGACCCTCTGCGAGGTGGTCGCCCTGCGTCTGGCGGGCGAGAGCTGGTTCTCCGCCGTCTGCCACAGCTTTACCACCATGGCCACCGGCGGCTTTTCCATCTACGATACATCTCTGGCGGGTGCGTCTGATGCCGTCATGTGGATCGTCACCGTGTTCTCCTTCCTGGCGGGCGTCAACTTCTCGCTGATGTTCCTGTCCGTCCGCGGCAAGGTGAGGGACGCCCTCCGCAGCGAGGAGCTGTGGATCTATGTGGGCGTGGTGACCGCCACTACGCTGCTGCTGTGTACCAATCTGTGGGTGCAGGCGGGCGTGCCCTTCCACGACTCCATTACCGACGCCGCCTTTCAGACCGTTACCATCATCACCACCACCGGCTTCGCCACCGTGGACTTTGCCCTGTGGCCCACCTTCTGCCGCATGGCACTGGTGATGCTGATGTTCACCGGCGGCTGCGCCGGCTCCACCTCCGGCGGTATCAAGATCTCCCGGATCGCCATTCTGTGCAAGAGTCTCAAGCGTGAGCTGAAGCGCCTGGCCCATCCCAACCACGTCAGCGTGGTGAAGATGGACGGTCAGGCCGTGGAGGAGCGCGTTGTCTCCGCTGCCGGCTCCTTCATCACCGCCTATATGCTGGTGCTGCTGGTCGGCGCGCTGGTGGTCAGCTGGGATAACTACGGCTTCCAGGAGTCCTTCGCCGCGTCCCTGACCTGTATCAGCAACGTGGGCCCCGGCCTGGGCATCCTCGGCCCCATGGAGAATTTCTCCATCCTCTCGCCCCTGAGCAAGCTGGTGCTGTCGCTGGAGATGCTCATGGGCCGTCTGGAGCTGATGCCCCTGCTGGCGCTGTTCCTGGGCAGCACCTGGCGGGATTGATGCGTAAAAAAGCACCCCCGCGGGGGTGCTTTTGTCATTTCTGCGCCGTGCAGTATGCCTCGTATTTCTCCTGTAACCACGTCTTCAACGCCTCCACGCCGGCCTCGTCCCAGGTGAAATCCCGTTCCTTCTTGTCCTGCGCCAACTCGTAGCACACATTGCTGTATACGGCGGTGTGCAGGATGCCCGCGTCCTTGTCCCCATCGAAGCGATAGCGGAACTCCCCGATGGAGCCGGTGTATATGAACGCCCGATTGAACCAGTTGGGCGTCAACTCTGCAAACTGTGGGTGCATGACGGTCGCTCCTTTCGTCTATCATAGGGATGATACCACAAAACCGGCGAACTGTACAGGCAAAAATTTGCCGCGGCCCGCCGAAGGGCTTGAAAACAGACCAAACGTATGGTACAATATGCCTGCATATTCAGGGGCACCGCCCCTTGACAAAGTGAGGGAATAGCGTATGAAAAACGCAGTCAAACGTATCGGCGTGCTGACCAGCGGCGGCGACGCCCCCGGCATGAACGCCTGCATCCGCGCCGTGGTCCGCAGCGCCAACGCCCGGGGCATCGAGTGCGTGGGCATCCGCCGCGGCTATCAGGGCCTGATCTCCGGCGATATTGTCGAGATGGACAACGCCAGCGTCAGCCGCATCATCAACCGCGGCGGCACCATTCTGTACTCCGCCCGCTGTGACGAGTTCCGCACCAAGGAGGGGCAGGAGAAGGCTTACGCCACCTGCAAGCTCATCGGGCTGGACGGCCTGGTGGCCATCGGCGGCGACGGCACGTTCCGCGGCGCGCAGGACCTGTCCAAGTTCGGCGTCTCCGTGGTGGGCATCCCCGGCACCATCGACAACGACATCGTCTGCACCGACTACACCATCGGCTTCGACACCGCGGCCAACACCGCCGTGGAGTGTATGGATAAGCTCCGCGACACCATGCAGTCCCATGAGCGCTGCTCCGTGGTGGAGGTCATGGGCCACCGCGCCGGTTATCTGGCGCTGTATGTGGGCGTGGCCATCGGCGCCACCGCCGTGCTGGTGCCCGAGCGTCCCTACGACTTTGAAAAGCACGTGGCCGAGAAGATCCGCCGCGCCCGCATCAGCGGCAAGACCAACTTTATGATCGTGGTGGCCGAGGGCGCCGCCAGCGGCATGGCTGTGGGCGAGCAGATCAAAAAGGAGCTGGGGCTGGATCCCCGCGTCACCATTCTGGGCCACATCCAGCGGGGCGGCAGCCCCACCGCCAAGGACCGCGTCACCGCCACCCGCATGGGCTACGAGGCGGTGCAGCTGCTGGCGGAGGGCAAGACCAACCGCATCGTCTGCGCCAAGGGCGACCGGATCACCAACGTGGACATCGACGAGGGCCTGGCCATGACTAAGACCCTGAACCACGAGGAGTTCGAGGTCATGACCGTCATGACCGGCAGATAAACCGTGAAAGAGAAGCAGGAGGCCGTGCGGCCTCCTGCTTTTGCCGCGGCAAAATGGAAAGAAATGGATATATTTTACAATTCTGCGAGGAACACGGGACAAAATCTGGGAGAATTTACAAAAAGGGGTAGACAAACGGAAAATACTTGCTATAATCGAAGTATCCGCAACGACGTCGTTGCATTGCGTTTTAATAACGATTTTATTAAAACGATGGGGTCTGCGGAAATATAAAATCCTATGGGGAGTGTTATAATGAAGAAAGTATTGGCAACCATTCTGGCCCTGGTCATGGCGATCGGCCTGTGCAGTGTCAGCTGGGCCACATCGACTGAACCGGAGACAGCAAAGGCTGCAGAATTCAATGGTCAGCAGTATGACACACTGCTGCTGGCTGTTCAGGAGGCTGTTAGTCAAAAGACCACGGCTGAAAAGACCATCAAACTGCTTGGTAATGTGACTGAAGATGTGGCCGATATTGAAGGCCTGAGCGATTTCAAGTTGACCATCGATTTGAATGGCTACAGCTATACCGGCATGATTAGGAAGTATCACGATTTGGTTGTCACAGATACCAGCGCAAACAAAACCGGTACGGCACATTTCAGCGATGTGATGTGCAATGTCCTGGAATTGCAGGGCGGTAACATTGTCATTGATGATGCGGTGATTTACCATGCGACCTACCTGAAAGGTGCGACCGTGACTATCAACGGCGGTGAGTATCGATATTCCAGTGAAGCAAACCATACGAAGGCGATCAATTTTGAGGAAGGCAGCAACCTGACCATCAACAGCGGGGTGTTTTGGACAAACGACAATCTCGAAAAGGGTGGCAATACCGTTATTCCCTACGGGAGATATTTCGTTGTTGGGAGAACGGAACAGGGCAGCTACACGATCCGGAAGACTTCCGAAGATAAAAACACCACGCTGTACTTCTATGACCTGAGCACCGCTGCAAAGGCCGCCTCGGATGGCGATACCATTGAACTTCTGGCTGACCAGACCATCAGCAGAAAAGTCGAGATCAAGAATTCTGTTACGGTCAAAGGCAATGGACATACGATCGCTCTGGCCGATACAATAAAGAACCTCCAAGTCGGCTCTGACCAGTATGGGCAGGGTGTGTTTGAGACCTCCGGCGATAATAAGATTACCAAAATCGAGAATGTGGTGTTTAAGGACATTGATCGCCAGACGGTCATGATCCGTGCGTATAACTCCGGCAATAATTCCTGCCTTACTGTGAATAACTGCACCTTTGACAATGTCAAAGCCTTAAACGTTGTGCGCGCCGCTTCCAGTACTGCTGCGAATTGCAAGCTGATCGTTACCAACTCTACATTTGAGAACTGCACGGTATCTATGAATGGCATCATTCAGATTGATAGTAACGGTAGTAACGGCGAGAGCGAGATCAAGAACAACGATTTCATCGGCAACAAGGTCGGTCCTGCTAACAATGTGGCGGTCATTTATCTGTCCGCGCCCGCAACGGTACAGAACAACTATTTCGATGGAAATACGACCACGGCAAACCCCGACCAGAAGAATGGCATTATTGTGACCGGCACCTACGCAGGCGGCTCCGAGATCGAGGGCAACGCCTTTGTCAGCCATACCTTTACCGGAGGCAACGGCACAGGTGCGGTTTATGGGCCCAAGGTTGGGACCTCCGTCAAAAACAACTACTACGGTACGGGTATCAAGCATCTGGACAAGGCAGGGGAAAAATTTAGCGAAGGCCCTGTTGCGTCCAGCTACAGCGGCGTCGGCGTCAACAAAAGTCACTCCAAGTCCGGCTATTACTACCACCAGCCCACCACCGACACCAAGACCGATGACACCAAGGGTTCTCCCAAGACCTTCGACGCGGGTATCGGCATCTACGCCGTGACGGCTGTCCTGTCCGCCACCGGCATGGCCTGGATCGCAAAAAAGCGCGGAAACTGACCCGTATTTCCTGCGGTGTCTTACCCCGGCGCCGCGCGAAATAAAAAAGGCACCCCGTCAGGGGTGCCTTTTTCCATTTTGTTTTTCACTCCATATGGGGCCGTTCGTCGCCCATGAAGAACACCGCCACGGTGCCCTGCCCGGCGTGGCTGCCGATGATGGTGCCGATGTCGCACAGGCGCACCTTCCCCTTCAGCTTCGGGAACCGTTCCTCCACGGCGTCCATGACCAGCCGGGCGTCCTCCGGGCACTGGCTGTGGCAGATAAAGCACTTGCCGTCATAGTCCCGGCCGCCCTGGGCGTGCTGCTCCATGGTGTCCACCGTAGTCTCCACGGCTTTTTTCTTGCCCCGTACCTTGCTGTATGCCTTGATGGCGCCCTTGTCGTCCAGCCGCATGATGGGGCAGATGTTCAGCACCGTGGCTACCGTGGCCGCCGCGCCGGATACCCGGCCTGTCCGCCGGAACTGGGTCATATCGCTGGAAAAGAACTGGTGGTGCACCTTGTTCCGGTTGTCCAGCACCCACTGGGCCACGGTGTCGATGTCCTCGCCCGCGTCCCGCATATCGGCGGCGTAGTCCACCAGCAGGCCGTAGCCGCTGGAGGAGCACAGGGAGTCGATGACGATCAGCTTCTGCCCGGGGTACTTGTCCTTCAGCTCCTCTGCCGCCAGATAGGCGTTGTTCACCGAGCAGGACTGCCCGGATGTGAACGCGATGTGCAGTACATCGCCGCCCTGCTGCAGCAGCTTCTCAAAAAAGTCCATGTACCCCGCCGCGTTGATCTGGCTGGTCTGGGGCAGCTTGCCCTCCTTCAGAAAGCCGTAAAACCGGGGCAGCGCCGCCGGATCGCGGCCCATATCGTCGTCATAGGTCTGCCCGTCCACCACATAGGTGTAAAACAGCACGGGGATGTCCCGGCTCTCCATATACGAATAAGGCAGGTCCACCGTGGAGCAGCAGCTCAGTGTAAATTTCCGTTCCATTGTTTCTCCTTTTTTACTCCTTGTTCCGTCGTGTCTGCGGCAGGGGAGGGGGCGCGCAGAACGCCTGCTTGTAATATAGTATATTATATGGCTCTGCCTGTTTTTGTCAATACGCGCTTTTCACGGATTGCAAAAACCGATAGGATACGCTATAATAACCACCTGACTATAACACAGGGAGCGATCCGCTATGATACTTGTACTGCAAAAGAACACCCCGGAGCCCGCCATCCGCCAGCTGCTGGCCCAGCTGGCCCTGCAAAACGTCAAGGGCGGCTGCGTGGCGGGGGAGACGTCCATCCTCCTGCCCCTGGTGGGAGAGACGTGGCGGCTGGACCCCGCCGCGCTTCAGGCCCTGCCCTATGTGCAGGAGGCCCGCCGCCTGACCCCGGCCTATCACCTGGCCGCCCGCAGCACCCATCCGGAGGATACTGTGGTGCCGGTGGGGGATGTCCGCGTGGGCGCGGATCTCTGCCTGATCGCCGGTCCCTGCGCCGTGGAGTCCGCGCACCAGATACAGACCGTCGCCGCCGCCGTAAAGGCCGCCGGGGCCGTCATGCTCCGCGGCGGCGCCTTCAAGCCCCGCACCTCTCCCTACACCTTCCAGGGTCTGGGCGAGCAGGGCGCGGCGCTGCTGGTACAGGCCGGCCGTGATACGGGCCTGCCCACCGTTACCGAGATCACCGACCCCGCCCAGCTGGACGCGCTGGCGGATGTGGATATGCTGCAGGTGGGCGCGCGCAATATGCAGAATTTCGCCCTGCTGAAGGCTCTCGGCCGCACCCGCAAGCCCATCCTGCTCAAGCGCGGTACCTCCGCCACGGTGGAGGAGCTGCTGCTGTCCGCGGAGTATATCCTGTCCGGCGGCAATACGCAGGTCATTCTCTGCGAGCGCGGCCTCCGCAGCGGCCTGACCCCCGCCCGCGCCGCCCTGGATGTGTCCGCTGTTCCGGTGCTGAAGCGCCTGACCCATCTGCCGGTCATCGTGGACCCCAGCCACGCCGCGGGCCGCGCCGATCTGGTGGAGCCGCTGGCGCTGGCCGCCGTCGCCGCCGGGGCCGATGGATTGCTGGTGGAGGTCCATGACCGCCCCGCCACCGCCCTGTCCGACGGAGCACAGTCCCTCACCCCCGCCGCCTTTGCCCAGCTGGCCCAAAAGGCCCTCTGCCTCCGCGAAGCCCTGCAATAAGCAAAAACGACCGCCTCGGCGGTCGTTTTTTACATCCAGCAGCCCAGGGTCTTTTTCCACGGCCGGTACAAACCGTAGCCGATCAGCCCGCCGACGGTGTTGCAGATCAGGTCGGTGATGTCCGCCGTCCGCGCTGTGGGCAGCAGCGGCTGGATCAGCTCGATGCACAGGCTCAGCAGGAATGCCGCCCCCACCGTGCGGAATACCCCCGCTTTTCCCCGGCGCACCACCGGCCACAGAATGCCGAAGGGCACTGTCATCAGTACGTTCAGCAGCAGCTGTCTCTCCGCGTTGCCGTATCCGGCCTTCAGGTCCCGGAACGGCTCCAGTACCATGGGCGCGTAGGCATGGTGTATCCCCGGCATGGAGAGCACCGGCAGCACCGTCACCCACAGCACGCCCAGCATATACACGCTGAACACCGTGTACACCAGCACCCGCCGCCGACCTTGCCTTTTCCACCGGCCCAGCAGCAGGAGATACAGCCCCAGCAGCACGATCAGGTCCGGTGCATACTTGGGCAGCGTCCGTATGAAAATGTCCGCCATGGCCGCACCTCCCATCGGTATAGTATGCCCTATTATGCCCGTCTGTCCCGTGAAAGTCAACCCGGTCAAGCAAATCATAAAGAATCCCCCGCCGTCAGGCGGGGGTTCGTGAGGAGGCGCAAGTGCGCGGCGGGGAAGACCGCTTATTTCTTCTTCACCGGATAACACACCTCGGTGACGAACTGGCTGGGGTCGTTCGTCTCGTGGGGGCTGACGTGGTAGATATCGAACATGGGCCCGTCATACTGATAGCCGTTGGCCTCCACCCACGCGGTCAGCGCGGCGATGACATCGTTGATCTGCTCATAGCCGCCCGTAAATGTGCACCCGGCGTAGGTGACGGCGGGCAGCGTGCGGAATTTCACGTGCTCCGTGTCCGGGTAGGTGCCCTTCACGGTCTTCTGGGCCTCCACCTCCACGTTCGTTTCCTTATACTCCCCGTCCAGGAACGCTACGCAGCAGTAGCAGGGATCGTCGGGCACCAGATGCAGGGCGGCGGTCTCCTGACACAGTACGCCCCACACGCGCCCCTCGTCCTCGTAGCGGGGAATGGTCATGCGGCAGGTGGCGGCATAGCGCTCCGGCAGGGTCTTGACAGTGATGCTGTATTCCATGTTTTCTTCCTTTCTCAGCCGCTTCATGGCTGTGTCCAGAAGCCGTATCCGCTGGGCGGTGTCCGCCTGCTGGCGCTCCAGCTGGCGCCGCAGGGCGGCAAAGCGTGCCTCCAGCGCCGCCGGATCGTCGTATTCCGCCAGTATCGCGTTTACGTCCGCCAGCCGGAAGCCCATATCCCGCAGCGCCGTGATACGGCACACGGTGGGCAGCTGGTTTTCGCTGTAATAGCGATAGTCGGTGAGGCGGTCGATCTCGGCGGGCTTCAGCAGCCCGATCTCGTCGTAGTAGCGCAGCATACGGATGCTCACTCTGGACAGCTTTGAAAAATCTCCGATCTTCAGCATGGGGGCACCTCCATCGTCTTTCCTTGAGCTCGTATCTATCCTATACCCTCCCACCATGGCAGAGTCAATAGGGGATATGAAAAAATTTTCCCCGCCCGCAGGCGGGGAAAACATATGTCATTCCGCCGGGATCCGCACGGTGAATGTGCTGCCCTGCCGGGGCACGCTTTCCACCTCCGCCGTACCGCCGTGGAGCCGTGCGATCTGGCGTACCATGTACAGTCCCAGCCCGGTGCCCTCGCCGCCGCTGCGGGCCGCGTCCACCTGATAGAAGCGCTGCCATATCTTTTCCTGCTGGTCCGGCGGGATGCCCGCGCCGTCGTCGCTGACGGACAGCACGGCGCAGCCGCCCTCCCGGCGGACGGCCACACGGACGTGTCCGCCGTCGCTGCCGTACCGGAAGGCGTTGGAAATGAGATTGTTCAGCAGCCGGGTCATCAGTATCACGTCCATCCGTGCCTCCACGTTCTCCGGCGCGTCGCAGGTCAGGACCACGCCCTCCGGCGCGATCATCTTCTGCTGCTCGCATACCGCCTCCGCCAGCGCGCTCAGATCCCCGCGCTCCATGCAGGTCTTCTGGGTGCCCTGCTCCAACCGTGTGATGTGCAGCAGCTGCCCGATGAGCCGGGACATCTGCTCCGCCTGCCGCCGGATGACCGCTATGCCCTCGGCATAGTCTGCCGAGTCTTCCGCCGTGCGTTCCAGCGTCTCGCATTCCGCAAGGATCACCGTCACCGGCGTCCGCAGCTCATGGCTGGCGTCGGAGGAGAACTGCGTTTCCGCCTTGAAGGAGCGCTCCAGCCGGTCGAACATATCGTCAAAGGTCCCCGCCAGCCGGTTGATCTCACTCCGGCCTCTGGGCAGGCCGATGCGCCGCGACAGGTCCTCGCCGCCGGAGATGCTCTCCGCTGCCGCGATGACCTTCTCCATAGGCTTGAAGGAGCTGCTGGAGATGAGCCAGCCGCCGCCTACGCTCAGCACCACCAGCGCCGGCAGCACCGACCACGCCAGCGGCACGATGACCTCCATCACGCTGCCCCGGGCCGCGCTGTCGATGGTGCCCCGCACCCACAGGCCGCTGCCGCCGATCTCCAGCCAGCAGTCGTACACCAGATACGTCCCGCCGCTGCTGCCGACGACGGTGTGCAGCGCGTTTTTCTCCTTCGGCACGCCGTCCGATACCTCCGCCGGCGCCGTGCCGAACAGCCGCTGTCCGTCCTCGTCGAAGATCTCCGTGTACACCCCGTGGGCGTACTGCTCCACGTCGCTGAAGTCCCAGCCTCCGTGGTCGAATTCCACATCGTCGGCGTTCCGGCCCACCATGTACAGCAGCTCCGCCTCCGGCGGCCGCGTTACGGTGTTGCGGTTCATCAGCATCACGAACACCAGCATCAGCGCCGTGATGGCGATCATCAGCAGGGAGAACCACAGGGTCATCCGCCATTTGATGGATATGTTCCTCATGCGTCCTCCTTCAGCACCCAGCCCATGCCCCGCACCGTGTGCAGCAGCTTTTGTTCCCCGGGCAGCTCCAGCTTCTTCCGCAGATAGCTGATGTATACGTCCACCACATTGGTGCCCCCGGCGTAATCCAGGCTCCACAGGTTGTCCTCGATCTGCCGCCGGGACAGCACCACGCCCTTGCTGCGTATCAGGTATTCCAGCAGCGCGTATTCCCTGGCGGACAGCTCCAGCGTCCGGCCGCCCCGCTTCGCCGTCCGGGCGGCGGTGTCCACCGACAGATCGGCCAGGGTGTACACATTCGTGCTGCCGCTGCCCTTTTTCCGGGTCAGCACCCGCAGCCGTGCCAGCAGCTCGTCCAGGGCAAAGGGCTTGATGAGGTAGTCGTCTGCGCCCGCGTCCAGCCCGTCTACCCGGTCGGCCACGGCGTCCCGGGCCGTCAGCAGCAGCACCGGCAGGACGCTGCCCCGGGCGCGCAGCGTCCGCAGCACCGTCAGGCCGTCCACTCTCGGCATCATGATGTCCAGCACCGCCGCGTCATAGGCTGCCGCGTCCAGATAGGCCAGCGCCTCCTCGCCGTCGGGCACACCGTCGGCGGTATAGCCCGCTGCCGTCAGGTTTTTTACCAGCATCCGCCGCAGCTCCGGCTGGTCCTCCGCGATAAGAATACGCATACGCTGTGCCCTCCTCCGCAAGTCGCCGCCCGGCGGCAGAAAAAATGCCCCGCCCGCCCATCGGCGGGCGGGGCCTCTCGCTCACGCCCAGTATACCAGAAAACCGCTGCCCTGACAACCCTTACGCCGTCAGCATGGGCAGGTCGCAGGCCTCCACGCCGCTGTACTTCCGGGTCAGATAATCCTCGATATACGCCGCCTCCTCCACGGAGCGCAGGTCGGCGAAGCGCTCCAGCTGCTTTTCATAGCTGGCGGACACGGTCAGCGTCTCGCCGCAGTGGATCAGCTTCAGCACCACGCCGTTGTCCAGGGTGCGGCTGCTCTCCAGCGCGTAGTTGACGGGGGAAGCCTTTTTGATGATGTGAAAGCGTTTCATATTCTTTACCTCCTGAAGCTGTATTGCATATGTGGATGGTTCTGTATTGATGTGTTGTGTGTCCTCTTAGGATAGCCTTATCTTACGTTCGGTTTATTAGAGGAACATTAAAGAAATGAAAATAATTTTTGAACGTCCCGCCATGCCGCTTTTCAAATCCCGCCCACGGTGGTACAATACCCATAACAGAAATTTTGCCGATAAGGAGGCATTCCCTATGAAAAAGTCCGTGCTTCGCGCCTACGCCCGTCTCATCGCCCGCACCGGCGTCAATATCCAGAAGGGGCAGGAGGTGTTCATCGCCGCCGACCTGGACCAGCCGGAGTTTGTGGCCATGCTGGTGGACGAGTGCTATAAGTGCAAGGCCAAAAAGGTCGTGGTGGACTGGAACTACCAGCCTCTGCAGAAGCTTCACGTCCGTCACCGCAGCCTGACCACCCTCTCCAAGGTGGAGGATTACGAGCTTGCCCGCTGGCAGCACTATGTGGACACCATTCCCTGCCGCATCTACCTGCTCTCCGAGGACCCGGACGGCCTGAAGGGAATCGACCAGGAGAAGCTGGCCAAGAGCCAGCAGGCCAAGTTCCCCGTCATCAAGCCCTACCGCGACCAGATCGAGAACAAGTACCAGTGGTGCATTGCCGCTGTCCCCGGCGAGGCCTGGGCCAAAAAGCTGTTCCCCGGTCTGCGTAAGTCCCAGGCGGTGGAGAAGCTGTGGGAGGCCATCCTCTCCACCTCCCGCGCGCTGGAGGGCGATCCCCAGGCCAACTGGGCTGCCCACAACAAGGACATCCACGACCGCCGCGACTATCTGAACAGCCTGCACATCCGCCAGCTGCGCTACAAGAGCAGCACCGGCACCGATTTCACTGTGGGCATGATCCCCGAGGCCCACTTCTGCGGCGGCAGCGAGCGCAGCCTGCAGGGTATTGTCTTTAACCCCAATATCCCCTCCGAGGAGTGCTTCATCTCCCCCAAGCGGGGCGAGGCCGAGGGGATCGTCTACGCCACCAAGCCCCTGAGCTATCAGGGCCAGCTTATTGACAAGTTCTGGATCCGCTTCCGCGAGGGCAAGGCCGTGGAGTGGCACGCCGGGCAGAACAACGACCTGCTGACCAAGCTCATTACCATGGACGAGGGCAGCGCCTATCTGGGCGAGTGCGCCCTGGTGCCCTACGACAGCCCCATCCGCCAGTCCGGACTGCTGTTCTACAACACGCTGTTCGACGAGAACGCCGCCTGCCACCTGGCCCTGGGCATGGGCTTTGCCGACACCATCAACGATTTTGAGCACAAGACCCTGGCAGAGTGCCGCGCGCTGGGCGTCAACGACTCCATGATCCACGAGGACTTTATGATCGGCTCCGAGGACATGGACATCGACGCCGTCTGCGCCGACGGGAGGGTGGTACCCATCTTCCGCCATGGCAACTGGGCCTTCTGAAACAACAAATATCCCCCGGCCGGTGGCCGGGGGATATTTCTTTTCCGCCGATGCATATACTCTCCCAAAAGCAAAAGGGAGGAACGACCATGGCACAGATCGAACCCATCACCTGGTTCCGCAATGCCCACCCGGAGCAGGGCAGCCTGCGGGTGCAGGTATCCGCCGCCCAGGGGATATTCCCCATCCCCGGTGCGTCCGTGGAGGTCTACCGCGATTTCGGGACCCTGCGTGAGACGTTCTATACCGGCGTCACCGACGCCTCCGGCATCGCGGAGAAAATACTCCTGCCGGCCCTGCCGGCATCCCTGGGGCTGTCGTCGGATACCGCCGGTATCAGCGGCACCGCCTATGAGGTGTCCGTCAGCCACCCGGACTACCGGGAGCCGGATCACCAGCGGGTGCTGATTTTCCCCCGCATCGAGTCCGTCCTGTCCGTGACGCTGCCGCCGCAGCACAGGGAGGGCTGAGCCATGCCCTATCCTGTGGTCCCGGAGTACATCACCGTCCATCTGGGCGCGCCGGACGCCCCGGCGGAGAACGTCACCGTCACCTTTCCCCACTACATCAAGGGCGTGGCCGCCAGCGAGATATACCCTACCTGGAACGAGAGCGCCATCCGCGCCAACGTGCTGGCCCAGATCTCCGTGGCGCTGAACCGGGTCTACACCGAGTTCTACCGCAGCCGCGGCTACGATTTCGACATCACCAACAACACCCAGTACGACCAGGCCTTCTCCCCGGATAAGGAGACGTTCGAGAATATCAACGCCATCGTGGACGACATTTTCAACAACTACATCGTCCGCCGCGGCAATGTGGAGCCCCTGTACGCCCAGTTCTGCGACGGCGTCCGCACTCAGTGCCGGGGTCTGTCCCAGTGGGGGAGCCAGGAGCTGGCCGCCCAGGGCCGCACACCCTACGAGATACTCCAATACTACTACGGTCAGGACATCGACCTGGTCACCAACGCCCCGGTGGGGGACAGCACCCCCTCGTACCCCGGCCGGCCCCTGACCATCGGCAGCGTGGGAGAGGACGTCCGCACCCTCCAGCGGGAGCTGAACCGTATTCGCAAAAACTATCCCGCCATCCCCGCCATCGCCGAGACAAACGGCGTCTTCGGCGCGGATACCGCCGCGGCCGTCCGCGCCTTCCAGCGCATCTTCGATCTGACCCGGGACGGCATCGTGGGCAAGTCCACATGGTACCGCATCAAGTCCATCTACAATGGCGTCAAGAGCCTGTCCGAGGTCAGCAGCGAGGGCCTGACCATCTCCGAGGCCCAGCGGCAGTTCCCCAAGGTCCTCCGCCGGGGCGACACCGGCATCGGCGTCCAGACTATCCGCTTCTACCTGGCCTTTCTGGGCTTCTTCCTGCCGGAGCTGCCGCCCATCCGCATCTCCGACGTGTTCGACGACGAGCTGCGGGACGCGGTGCTGGCCTTCCAGAACACCTACGGCCTCGCCGTGGACGGCGTGGTGGGCCGCAATACCTGGAACGCCCTCCAGAACGTCTATGAGCAGACACTCTACCAGCTGCCCGCCAACTACCAGACCTTCGCCCGTGAGGTCTATCCCGGCCGCTTCCTGGTGGAGGGCGACACCGGCCCGGAGGTCACCCTGCTCCAGACGCAGCTGAACCGGCTGGCCGATCGGGACAGCACTCTGCCCGCCGTCGCCGCGGACGGCATCTTCGGTCCCGCCACCGCCGCCGCGGTCCGCGCCCTGCAAAGCCGCCTGGGCTACAGCGCCACCGGCGCCGTAGGCCCGGTCCTCTGGTCCTATATCATCACCCAGGGCCAGGGCTACGGCGCGTTCTGAGCGCAAAAAAAAGAACCGCCCTCAGGCGGTTCTTTTCGCGTCTCTCACACCATGCGGCAGCTCTCGCAGTCCTCACAGGCGGGGAACTTGCTCTTGTCGTAGGCGATGCCGTTCTTGTCGTAGTAGTCCTTCACCGCGGACTTCACCGCCTCCTCCGCCAGCACGGAGCAGTGCAGCTTGTGGGCGGGCAGACCGCCCAGCGCGTCCACGACCTCCTTATTGGTCAGGGCCAGGGCGTCCTCGATGGACTTGCCCTTGATCATCTCTGTGGCCATGGAGCTGGAGGCGATGGCGCTGCCGCAGCCGAACGTCTCAAACTTCACGTCCTCGATCTTGTCGTCCTTGATCTTCAGGTACATCTTCATGATGTCGCCGCACTTGGCGTTGCCCACCTCGCCCACGCCGTCGGCGTCGGCGATCTCGCCCACGTTCCGGGGGTGCAGGAAGTGGTCCATCACGGTATCGGTATACAAAGCCATAATCAACGCTCCTTTACATTACAGAATGAATGTCCGCTTGCCGGACTCCAGATCCTTCCACATGGGGGACATATCCCGCAGATACGTCACGATTCCCGGGACCTTCTCCAGGATATAGTCCACCTGCGCCTCCGTGGTGTCGTGGCACAGGCTCAGCCGCAGGGACCCGTGGGCCACCTCGTGGGGCCGCCCGATGGCCAGCAGCACGTGGCTGGGGTCCAGGGACCCGCTGGTGCAGGCGCTGCCCGAGCTGGCGCAGATGCCCGCCTGATCCAGCAGCAGCAGAAGGCTCTCGCCCTCGATGCCCTCGAAGCAGAAGTTCACGTTGGTGGGCAGCCGGTGTACCGGGTCGCCGTTCAGCGCGCTGTGGGGGATCTTGCTCAGCCCCGCGATCAGCTTGTCCCGCAGCTTCGTCAGGCGCACGGTGTCCTCGTCGATATGCCCGCAGGACTCCTCCAGCGCCGCTGCCAGACCCATGATGCCCGGGATGTTCTCCGTGCCGGCCCGCTTGCCGCGCTCCTGCGCGCCGCCCTCGATGATGTTCGTCAGGGGGATGCCCTGGCGGGCGTACAGCACGCCCACGCCCTTGGGGCCGTGGAACTTGTGCCCGGACAGGGACAGCATATCGATGTTCTGCTCCTTCACGTTGATGTGCAGATGGCCCGCCGCCTGCACCGCGTCGGTGTGGAACAGCACGCCCTTTTCGCGGCACACCTTGCCGATCTCCGGGATGGGCAGGATGGAGCCGATCTCGTTGTTGGCGTACATGATGGTCACCAGGCACGTGTCCTCCCGGATGGCCGCCGCCACCTGCTCCGGCGTGATGGTGCCGATGGGGCCCACGTCCAGCAGCGTGACCTCGAAGCCCTCTTTTTCCAGCTTCTTCAGGGTGTGCAGCACCGCGTGGTGCTCAAAGGCGGTGGAGATGATGTGCTTCTTGCCCTTGCGCTCGCCGATGCGGGCGGCGGAGACGATGGCCTGGTTGTCGGCCTCGCTGCCGCCGGAGGTAAACGTGATCTCCTTAAAGCTGCATCCGAGACAGTCCGCCACGCGGCGGCGGGCGTCGGCCAGCGCCTCCGCGGCCTGCTGGCCCACGGTGTGCAGGCTGGAGGGATTGCCGTAATACGTCTGGAAATAGGGCGTCATCGCCGCCACGGCCTTGTCGCTCATCCGCGTGGTGGCCGCATTATCTGCATAGACCTGCATAGGATCACTCCTTTAACATATCTTTTTTGTAGGTAAGTGCATGGTAGCACATAAACCCTACAATGTCAATAGGTTTATGGAAAAAAGTACGCCCAGGCATTCCCCCTGGGGGGCAAACAGCCTTCCCCCAGGAGACAGGTCCCCCTGTAGGGGGCGGCGTCCTCGACGCCCCACAGGAATCAAGCCTTCCCCTTGGGGGGAAGGTGTCAGCCGTAGGCTGACGGATGAGGGGTCCCCCGTCCTTCGTC
>ERZ808246.710-NODE-710-length-26542-cov-3.555442_pt1 | contig 26542 bp, 20 predicted proteins | sample MGYA00521083_ERZ808246 | MGnify/ENA primary metagenome ERZ808246 (study PRJEB31516, sample SAMN03275577) | gut metagenome | biome: mammalia-associated habitat; material: feces | host: Papio cynocephalus | place: Kenya | collected 2012-07-07 ...
TGGATATGCAAGTGCCAAGTGCACCAGTAGTAGATGCACAACCAGTTATGCAAGAGACACCTCAAATGATACCTCAAACTGCACCACAAGAACATGTTATTTATGGTGGAGCAGATCCAAGTGTTGTTCCAGATGTTAATACTAATCAAGAAAGTCATCAAATATATGGTGGAGCAGATCCACTTGCAAATACACAAACAATTCCAACAATTCCTGTTGCTAATGTTCAACCAGAAGTTGTTGCTCAAGAACCGGTTATTCAACCAATTGCACCAGTTGCTCCAACTGCAGTAGAATCTCCAGTTGCACAAGTTAGTCCTGTTGCTCCAGTAGCACAAGTAGCACCAGTTGCATCTGTTGCACCAGTTGCTCCAGTTCAACAATAAAATAAGTATGAAAAGTATTAGAAAATAATACTTTTTTTTTGCTATTCTATTGGTAGACATAGAAAAAAATGTTATAATGACGTTAGGGTGGTATTATGAAAAAAATATCAATATTAGCTTTACATTTAGGATATGGTGGAATTGAAAAATGCATTGTAAATCTAGCAAATGCTTTATGTGAAAATTATGATATAGAGATTGCTGTTTGTTATAAATTATACGATAAACCTTCGTTTGATATTGATAAACGTGTTAAAATTAAATATTTAAATAAAGATATAGTTCCAAATAGAGAAAAGTTTATGGAGGCATGTAGAAAGAAGAATCCTATAAAAATTTTGAAGGAAGGATTTTATTCAATAAAAGTTTTATATGCTAGAAGAAAGACAATGGTTAATTATATTGAAAATAAAAAATGTGATGTAATGATTAGTACACGTGATTTATTTAACTATTGGGTAAGTTCTTATGCTAAGGATGAAGTATTAAAGATTGGTTGGGAACATAATCATTTCCATGGTAATGATAAGTATGCTACTAATGTTATTAATAGTTGCAAAAATTTAGATTACTTAGTTGTAGTTTCTAATGATTTACAAAAGTATTATTCTCATAAACTAGATGGCAAGAAGTGTATGTGTGTTTATATTCCAAACTCAGTTGATAGAGTTCCTAAAAACACTTCTTCATTAGAAGAAAAAAGACTTATAAGTGTTGGTAGACTATCTAAAGAAAAGGGATTTATTGATTTGTTGAAAGTGTATAAGCAAGTTTTGAAAACAAATCCTGACTGGGTACTTGATATTATAGGTGATGGAGCAGAGAGAAAGTCATTAGAAGAGTATATTTCAAAGAATAATTTAGAAGGTAAAGTTACTCTACATGGTTTTCAAGGAAAGGATTATATTGATAAAATTTTACATAAATCTTCAATATATGTTATGACTTCATTTACGGAATCATTTGGTATAGTTTTAATAGAGGCCATGAGTCATGGTATTCCTTGTATTGCATTTTCATCTGCAGAGGGTGCAAGAGAAATTATTAATAGTGGAGAAAATGGATATTTGATAAAGAATAGAAATCATAGTGCAATGATTAAGAAAATTAATGATTTAATTAATGATTATGATGAGAGGGTTAGGCTTGGCAAATCAGCAAGACGTGGAATAAAAAAATTTACTAGTGATGTTGTAAAAGAAGAATGGATTACATTAATAGAAGAGAGTGATATAAATGAGTAAAAGACGTGTTTTATTTGTTGCCTCCACTGGAGGACATTTAAATGAATTAATGCAACTTCAGAGCATGTTTGATAAATATGATTTTAATTTAATTACAGAAAAAACTAAGTCTAATTTATGGCTTAAGGACAAATATAAAAATAAAGTTTACTTTTTAACTTATGGAACAAAAGATCATATGTTAACTTATCCTTTTAAGTTACTTTGGAATTGTATAAAAAGTGTATACTTATTTTTTAAGATTCATCCAGATTATATAGTAACAACAGGTGTGCATACTGCTGGACCGATATGTTTGATTTCTAAGTTTTTTGGTACGAAAATTATTTTCATAGAGACATTTGCTAATATTTCTACTAAGACTGTAACAGGTAAACTTCTATATCCTGTTTCTGATTTATTTATTGTGCAATGGCAAAGTATGCTAAAAGAATATCCTAATGCTGTTTATGGGGGGTGGATTTTCTAATGATATTTGTAACGCTTGGTACTCAAGATAAAGGCTTTCCTAGATTACTTGAGGCAATTGATAGAGAAATTGAAAAAGGAAATATAAAAGAGAAAGTTGTTGTACAAGCAGGTCTTACTAAGTATGAATCTCCTAATATGGAAATATTTGATTTAATACCTGCAAATAAATTTGAAGATTATGTTGAAAAAGCTGATTTAATTATAACTCATGGTGGAGCAGGTTCAATTTTAACTGCAATTAAACATCATAAAAAAGTCATTGCTGCAGCTAGACTTTCTAAGTATAAAGAACATACAAATGACCATCAAAAACAAATCGTTAAAGAGTTTTCAAAAGATGGTTATATTATGGAACTTAGAGATTTTAATAAATTAGGTAAATTACTTGAGAAAAGTAAGAGTTTTGTTCCGAGAAAATTTGAAAGTAATACAAAAAATATGATTAATTTGATTGATGAATATATAGAAAATACTGATAATGTTTCTTGGTATAATAAATATAGAGAAGCTCTTTTATATTTATTTTTTGGAGTTTGTACTACTCTTGTTAATTTAATTACTAAATGGGCTTTATTATTAACAGTGTTTGATTCTAAAGTTGCTTTACAATTACAAGTCTCAATTATTATTTCTTGGATTGTATCTGTTATTTTTGCTTATGTTACTAATAGAATATTTGTTTTTAGTAGTAAGAATAAAAATATATTTAAAGAAATAGTTAGTTTCTTTAGTTCTCGTATTGCGACTCTTTTACTAGAAATGGTAATTATGTTTATTTTTGTTACTAAACTTAATTTGAATGTATTTATATTTACTATAGTTACTCAAGTTTTAGTTATTGTTTTAAATTATGTTTTTAGTAAAATATTTGTATTTAAAAAATAAGGAGGATATTTCTTATGGTAAAAAAGAATAAAGGTTTTACTCTTGTTGAGTTGTTAGCTACTATAGTTATCCTTGGTATATTAGCAGCTGCTTCTTTGCCAACAATTCTTAATTTGTTGAGTGACAATACTAAGAAAGTATATGTGAACGATGCTATTAAGTTAATTTCTCAAGCAGAGTATAAGATTAGGGCAGCTAGTACGAATGTTCAAAAACCAAATGATTCTGGATGTATTGTAATGAGTTTGGTTTTCTTGAATAATTCTGATTTTGATAATCCACCTAATAAGGGTGAGTATTTAAAAGAAGCTTCATATGTCGTTATTAAAAATAATGGAGGAGATTTAGAATATTCAGCAACTCTTGTTGAAAAAATGAAAAATGGTGGTTTTCGTGGAGTGAAATTAACTACATCTACGGAGTTAAATGGAAAAAATGCAAAAAAATATGTTGTTGATTTTAAAAAATCAGATTTAGTTTATGTTGATACTGAAGAGTTAAATGCTGGTTATATTAACAAAGAAATTGGAAAAAATTATGTTTCTCAAATTGATAATAAATATAACTATCCTGATTTAGGTGAAACTGTAGTTGATGAAGAGATGATGGCACCACATATTACAAAAGCAGTTTTATCTTCTGCATCTGGAAAAGATTATAACTCTTTGGATGTACAACTTAGTATAAGTGCAGTTGATAAAGATACTCCTAAATCAAAATTAAAAGTAAGATATAACGTTGTTTTAGAAGGAGAAGAAGGAAGTTATCCTGATCCTAGTAGTGCATGCTCTAATTCAGATGATACGGTTAGTGGTTGTTTTGATTGGGGTAGTAATAATAACTTTATAAAAAACTTAGATTTTTCTAAAAAACTTTCTTATTATGATGGTAAGAGTAGCTTTACAATGTATTTGATAGTTATAGATGATGATGGAAATTATGATAAAAAACAATTAACATATAAAGTTCATAGAAATCAAGCACCAGTAATTGAAAAATTTGTTGTTGAAAAATTACCTAGTGATCCAGGAAATATGCCTACAGCAAGAGTACAATTAAGTGTAAGTGATGACGTTGATGATTATGGAAATTTACTTGTTTGTTTAACTGAAGATACTTCTTGTAAAGATAGTGATTATAAGTCTTATAGTTCTCTTTTCAATGAGAATGGATATACGAATTATAAATTTATGTGTGATAATGGGGTATGTTCTCCAGATGGAACTACACATTATCTTAAGGTTTTTGTAAAAGATAGTAGTGGCTTAGTTACTTCTAATATGGATTTATGTAAAGATAAGAACTCTGAGTGTGGTTTTAAATATACTTTTTATAAAAATCAACCACCTAAAATTTCAGCAGGTGATTCTAAACTTCATTCTAAATATGCTAAATTTATGGGAATGGCTGAATATTATTGTAATGGTGCTAATACATGTGATGCTATTTCTGGAAATGCTTTAGACTATTATTTCACATTAAAAGTTACTGATGAATTATCAGATAACAATAATATTATGTTGTCTATTCAAGAGGTAGATGCTCCTAAAAATGGAAAGCCTGTTGCTAATACAAAATCTTCTAATATATCTTATGCTGACTTTTTAAATACATATCAGTATGGAGGAACTTTCTCCGGAAAATATGATGGTAAGCCAAGATATTTAAAAATAGTAGCAACTGATGAATATGGTGATGAAGATAGTATTACTCTAACATATGGAAATGTTCATATGAATCAAGCACCTGTATTAGTTAAAAGTAATGTTGATGATAAAAATTCAAAAGTATATTCTACGGGATGTCCTGCTAAATCAAATTTATATTGCTCTTTAGATAATACAGTTGATGGAAATGTTAATGCTAAAGTTAAATTAAATATAGTTGATGATATAGATGATGCTAATAATATTACTATTACAACATATGATAATTCTTATTCTAATACAAAAGATAGTAATGTTACATATGGAACTAGTGAATATGCAACGTCTACTGGAAAGAGTTTTAAATTCCAAGCAACTGATAATAAATTACCTTATGATGGTAAAAACACTAATAGAAAATATGTTGTTGAAATGACTGATAAATATGGCAAGACAAGGAATGATTCATTAAACTATAGTTTGTATGTTAATAAAAATCCTGTTATTGAGAGTGTTAATATTACGAGTAATTCAGAAACTTTCATGGATAAGAAAGAATTTTATGATGGTGGAAATAGTTTAAATGCAACAGTTACTATTAGAGTTAGTGATGATTTGTCTGATGACAAAAATATTGTTGTTAAAGTAGGTGAAAAAGGTAAAACTTTATCAGAGTATAAATATAACAATATAAATGGAAGTAGTTCAACTAATCCTAAAATTAATTTTTCAGGGTTGTATGATGGAGAAGATAGAAATTATAGTGTTGATGTTGAGGATGAATATAAAGCAACAGCAAAAAAAGATTATGTATATTCAAATATATACACAAATAAACCACCTATAATTACTGATTATAGTATAAAAAGTACTACAGATAATGCTTGTACTAATACTAAATTATGTCCTGCAGAAGATGGTGGTAATAAAAAAGCAATTATTAAATTTAATGTTAAAGATGATTTAGATGATGTTAGTAATCTTACATATTGTATTTCAACTGTTAATAATGAAAAAGAATGTAAGTCTTATTCTAAATATTCAACAACAATTTCATCAACGGGAAATGGTGTAGAACATACTATAGTTGCAGATTATCCAAATAGTGATACACCAGAGAAACAATATCAACAAGTATACTTATTTGTTCGAGATTCATATAATGGTAAAGTTAACGAGACTAAAGTTAATACAAGTACTTATGATTCTGTAACTTATAAAGTCTATGCAAATAAACCACCAGTTATAATTGACGAATATCCTACATTTGAATCATCTGATGCTGATTATCCAGTTTCTAGTATTAAAGGAACATTAAAAGTTGAAGATGATTTTGATAATGATAGTAGTAAAGAATCTATAAAATGGAAATTTTGTTATAAAGAAAAAAATGGCAGTGAGAAGTGTAGTGATACCAGTAAGACAATTGCTCCAAATAAAGAAAAAAATATTTCAGAGGATTTAGGTGTTTCTTCTAATAATTATAAGGGTCAGGAGTATGAACTATATATTAAAGTCTATGACTCTAAGAATTATGGTACTACTTCTAATACGGTTGACTATAAATTATATGAAGATACTGCGCCAGTTATTCAGAAATTTGAAATGACTCAATCAAAAACTGATTTTCAAAAAGTTAATATAACAGTTGCTATTGAAGACCCATTTGATACTTATACTTATTGTATGAATGATAGTGAGACTGTTAATAATGATAATTGTACATTTTCAACTAATGCAATTACCGCAAATAGATTAGTTAATTCTGTTCTTCAAACAACTGAGACCAATGCATTAGTTTTACCTAAATATAAAAATTTACCTTCACTAGATAAGTCAATAGAAAACTTATATAATAATGTAAGTCCGGATGAAAAAGATGATGAGGGAAATCCAATAATAATGAAAACTAATAATGTTAATTTATATCTTCATGTAAAGGATAGTCATGGTAATATTACAACATCTGGTCTTAAAGAACTTGTTACATGTGAAGATGATAGAAAAACTATCACTAGTACTCATAAATATGTTGAACATAAGCCAGATACAGATCCTGATTCTGATGATGGAGTTGATATTAATGATTATGTAATTGGAGATATTTCTGCAAATTTATGTGGAGGAAATTGTTATTTTATTGATACATCTAGTGATGGAGTTAATGCTAATGAATCTTTTGGATATGATAGAAAAGAATATGCTAAAAAAACAAATAGAATTTTAGGTTTTTATGAGTATCATTATTTAGAAGTTGATAAGGGATTCCCTGATAATATAGCATGTAGTAAGTATGATGCTGAAGCTTCTGCTCCAATTAGTAGAAGATGTGATTTCCATACATGTTTTAAAAATAAAAAAGATGAATACTCTAATAAAGTTATTGGGTTAAAGCTAAATAAAGCAGATAAAGAATATGTGTATACAGATGCTTCAACTGGGCAAAAATATACTTGTAAAGGTTATTATAAAGGATATAAAGCAAACTATAATAGTAGTACAGAAGAAGTTACATTAGAAGAAACTAAAGAAAAATATTGTGCAGAAGCAGTTGATGATGCTAATAGTCCATTTAAATTTGATTCTAATGCAGAAGATCCATATTTAAGAGCAACTGATTAGAATTAAGAGGTATATATGAAAAAAGGAGTTACTATGAATAATAAAAATTTAATTATTGTAATATGTATTGTTATTCTTTCTGGAATATTATTTTCATTAGCTTTTATAATAAAACCTAAAACAGAAAAGTATGATACCTCTAACTATCCTGAAGGAACAAAAGTAAATACAAGTAAAAAATTACAAAATGAACATTGTGTAGACAATATTTGTGTTAGTAATGTATACATATATTATGTTGGTGATAGAGGAGAAATAAAATATACTGTTGAAAATAGGTCATCTTCTAGTAAAAAAGGTTATTTAAAAATGATATTTAATGGAACTGAAATATATTTAAATTATGATTTTTCACAAAATGGTAATAAATATGAAAATATTGCTAGTTATACTGGAACAGATATTGGAAAAGTTAAAAACTATACGTTAAAGAAACTTACTGAAAAAGAGGAAAAATCTATTATCAGTTAATATAAAAATGTAAACTAATTTTGGTTTACGTTTTTTCTTTATAATAAATTCATTTTTGTATACAAAAGAGTGTAATTTTGTTAAAATTAAAATAAGGTGATAATAGATGGATAGTAAAAAAATAGCTTATATTTTAATGACTTTTAGTTTTGCTCTTATTGTGTCTGGAAGCGTTTCTTCGTTTTTAATAGGATTAAAAAATGATAGGAATGAGACTTATAAAAGAATGGATGATGTTAGTAATAGTTATGAAGTTTTTAGTACTAATGTTTCTGTTTTTGAAAATGTAAGAGATGAGTTATATAACAATGTATTAGGAAATGTTTATTATGACACTATGTATACTAATGATTTAGCAATAAAAAATAAATTATCTAATTATGAGAATTTAGTTGATGAATTAGAAAAGAATACTAATAATTTAAATAAGTTATGTGATGATGCATACTATCCAGAAAGTAAAATTAATAATATTTGTTCAAATTATAAAAGTATTTATGAACAAGTAATTAATTATTTTGTTTCTGATATAAAAACTTATAATAAGAATGTTGTTAGTTATAATAATTATCAAGCTACATTAGGTAGTGGATTAAGTATTATTAAATACAATACAAATAAAAAATATATAGATTATAATAATGATGGAAAATATGACGGTAAAGAGGAATAATTATGTTTAAAAGAAGAAATAAAAGTAATTATAAATGGCCTTTAAAAAGAAAAATTATTGCTTTTCTTTGTGCTTTTTATATACTTTCTTTTTCTTCTTTTTTATTTTTGTTTTATGGACCATTTGATTCATTTAAAGAATTTTGGATTACTAGTGCAATGACTACTATGAATCATAAGTATCTAGCAACATGGTTATATAGTGATAGTTATATTCAAAAAGTTCTTCAGAATAATAGTATAGATGAAGTTGATGAAGTAAGTGATTCTTCTTTAATTAAATTTAGAAAATATAAAAGTACTATATATAAAAATAAATATGAAAAAGAAATATTAGATAGAGATGAAAATGATTTATATAAATTAATAGAAGTTAGTGGTAAAGGATACCAAGGTTATTTAGTTGCGATATATGACCCTTCAAGGATAAGTATTGCGACAACTGCATATTTAGGTGTTCGTGGTGAATCTATTTTAACTGTTAGTAAAAGAGAAGGAGCAATTATTGCAATGAATGCTGGGGGATTTTATGATCCTGATTGGAATTCTAATGGTGCTCTTCCACATGGAACTGTAATTTCTAATGGAAATATTGTTAGTGATTATGTAGATGCTAATATGGGAGGCGGTTTCATAGGTTTTACTAAAGATAATAAGTTGATTCTTGGTAATATGAGTAAGGAACAAGCAATAGAAAAAGGTTATCGTGATGCCATTGAATTTGGACCTTATTTAATAGTAAATGGTAAGAGAAGTTTTATTAAAGGTAATGGCGGATGGGGGAGAGCTCCTCGTAGTGCTATTGGTCAAAGAGAAGATGGAATAGTTTTATTTTTAGTTATCAATGGACGTCTTGCTAATAGTATTGGTGCAGATATGATAGATCTTACTGATATTATGGAAAATTATGGTGCTGTTAATGCAGCTAATTTAGACGGTGGTAGTTCTTCTGAACTAGTTATAAATAATAATATTATTAATACTCCAGTTGCTGGAGGGAAGGATGGCCTTCGTAATATGTCAACTTTTTGGGTGGTTAAGTAGGTGAATATATGTTAATTTTAGATGATGTTTTAAAATATTGTAGTGATGCAGGTCTTGCTAGAGTATTAGGAATTGCTAAGAGAATATTAGATATGCTACAAATAGTTGGTCCTATTTTGTGTATCATTTCATGTATATTCATATTTATAAAGATGATGATTAATCCAGAAGATAAGAAATTACTAAAGAACTTAAAAAATGCTTTTTTTGCACTTGCTATTACTTTTTTTATTCCTGTATTTGTAAATGTTACAATGCAATTATTTGATGATAAGTTTACTATTTCAAATTGTTGGAACTATGCTGAAGAGGTTGCTAATGTAGGAGGCGTTTCTTACATGGAAATATCTGAGGAGACTAGAAAGTCTATTTTAAATAACCCTAGTGATTATGAAAATGGTTCAAGTAATAGTAGTAATGGAAGTAGTAGTACTAGTAACAATAATAGTAGTTCTAATAGTACTTCATCTAAAAAAGGTCCAGCGGTTTCTGTTAAAATTCAGTATAATAAGAAGGATTCTGGTGGAAGATGTGGTAAAGGTAGTGGTGATAAGTGTGTTGAGATTGCTACTGTTAAATATCAAAATGGAGATAGTGTTAAATTTTATATGGGATATCAAAACAATTCAAAATTATTAGGTGGTTCTTGTCGTGCTCATGCTTTTACTTGTGGAATGAATGCTGTTAATAACACAAATTACTCAACACTTGATTTACAAAATTATATGAAGTCACTTAATGGTGATGGAGTATTTAAAGGTAAAACTAAATATAATGCGGCAATTAGTCACTTCAATGTAAATGCTAAAGCATATTTTAATGAGACAAGTATTAGTGAGTCTTATTCTCTTGCAAAGTCTGCACTTGATAATGGTCAACCAGTTATGATATTTGTTGCTGGTAATAAATGTAGTGATTTAGCAAATTCACATCATGCTTTATTACTTTTAGGATATGATAGTAATGATAATGTAATATTTTTGGATAGTTGTGGTAGATATAAGAATGCTAAAAAAAGAAATTTATCTCAATTAATTAATGGATGTATGTCACCTGATGGTATTGCAAAAAATTGGATGCGAATGGTTATTTTTTCTTATTAAAAATATTAAATGTTTTATATAACTTGAGATTATTGAGTTATTTTGATATACTTTTTTAAGATGGAGAATAAGATATGGCAAGTAGAAGTAAAGATAATAAAAAAGAAGTAAAATCTAAAAGTATTGATAAAAAAGATAAAACGACTAAGACAAGAAAAAAAACTAGTACTAAAAAAGAAAAAAAATTATTTTTTAGTAAGAAAGAGTTTATATTTAATCTTGTAAGTTTAGTTGTAATTATTTGTATTGGAATATATTTTGGTGGTAGAAGTTTTTATTACTATGGGGAACAAAATTCTAGTAAAAAGCGAGTTGAACAAACTCTTAATGGAGTGCTTTTAAGTAATAATAAGATAGTAAAAGAAGGAGATGGCTTTCATAGAGATAATGATGGTTATTTCTTTAAAGGAAATGTTGAGAGTAATTATGTGATGGCTTTTAATAGATTATTTAGAGTTTTAAGAGTAAGTGATGATGGCTTTGTAAAATTAGTTAGTGAAGATAATGTAGCATCATTTATGTATGGTGAAGATATTAAATATCAAAAGTCAAATATTCGAAATTGGCTTACAAAGACTGATGATGAATATTCTGGAATATATTATGATACAATTCCTAATATTAAAGACTTTGTTATTAAGACAAAATATACTGAAGATGTTTTAGGGAAAAAAGTAATTACCGGTAAGCATGAATATAGTGATTATGTTACTTCATTAAGTCTTCAAGACTATATTAATTCTGGTAGTAGTAATGGTTTTTTAAATAATAAGAAACTGTACTATTTAAATGGTACTAATAAAGATAATGAAGTATTATTTGTAGATGATGATGGAAGTGTTTTGGGTGCTGATAGTTTAGATGGATATGGTATTCGAGCAGTTATTACTTTGAAAAGTAATTTAACTATTTCATCTGGAGATGGTAGTTTAAATAATCCATATGTTATTAATCAAAAGAATAAAGTTAACTATATAGATAGTTATGTAAAGCTTGGTAATGATATTTGGAAAGCTTAAGATGTATTTAAATGGTTACTTAAATGTAGGTGGAGTTGAATTAACAAGAAATTATAGTAAGAATGGTAGTAAGTTTGATATTACTAATAAGAATAATATTGGTTATTACTTAAATACTACTTATTTAAAGAGTTTACCTTATAGTAATTATTTAATTGATAATAATTTTTATACAGGGGAGTTAAGTACTGATACAGGATATGAGTATAAAAATATTTATACTGATAGAGTTACTTGTCGTGTTGGATTGTTGAATATATTTGATTATGTTTCTAATAATAGTTTTAATGATTATTTTCATATGAATACAACATCTGGTGTTGGAAGTATTCAATATAGTACAAATTCAAATGGATTACTTGAGGAGGCTGATGTTACTGATTTAAAACATGTGGTACCAGTTGTTTCTATAAATAGTGCCTTAATAAAAAGTGGAGATGGTACTTTAAATAATCCTTATGTATTGGAGTGATTAGATGAGTAAGAAAGTAAAACAAGAAATTGAAATATTAGATGTTGATGATTCTTTAGATGAAGTTTCTAATGTTAAAGAGAAAAAAAGTAGTGAGAAAAAGAAAAGAAAATTTAAGAAGATTAGTAAGTTTACTATTTTGATTTTATTACTTGATATTATTGTTGTTGATGGTCTTATTGTGATTAACAATAATAAGTTTAAAGCATTTTGGATTCCTACTGCTATGACTACTAAGTCTCATAAATATTTAGCGTATACTTTGTATGATCCTGATACGGTTAATAAAGTTATGAGTGAAAATTATATTGAGTCAAATAATGAAGAGATTAATCTTAATGATATAGTTATAGGTAATAATACTAAGACGCATTATACTTCAAAGTATGAAAAAGAGATGTTTACTAAGGATGAGGGAAACGATGTTTTTAAAATCATTCGTCTTGAGGAACAAAAATTTAAGGGATATCTAACAGTTGTTTATGATCCAAGTGATGTGTCTTTGGCAGTTTCATCTAAACTAGGTAAGGCTGGTCAATCAGTTAATACTTTAGTTAAAAATAACAATGGACTTGTTGGTATTAATGGTGGAGGTTTTGAAGATTTAGATGGATGGGGAAATGGTTCTATTCCTTATGGGGCAATTATAAAAGATGGTGTTCATATATGGCAACATGATGGTGGTTCTGGTGGACTTATTGGATTTACTAAGGATCATAAAATGTATTTAACAAGCAAAAGTCCGGAAGAAGCAATTAAAGATGGTATGTGGGATGCTGTTGAGTTTGGTCCAAACCTAATTGTAAATGGTAAGACTAGTAAGATTCATGGTGATGGTGGATGGGGAACTGCTCCTCGTACAGTTATTGCTCAAAGAAAAGATGGTGTTGTACTATTTTTAGTAATTGAGGGTAGACTTCCTGGTTATAGTACTGGTGCTACTATGAATGATGTTATAGATATACTTTTAAGATATAAAGCTTATAATGCTGCTAATTTAGATGGAGGAGCATCAACTACAATGAGTGTTGAAGGTAAGCTTTGGAATAAGCCAAGTGCTGGAGAAAGTTATGGTGGAAGAACCGTTTCTAATGCATGGATTGTTACTAATAAGCAAAACAAGGCATATGTTACTCCAACAAAAGCTAAATAGAAGATTTGATAAATAGTCTTCTATTTTTTTGTATTTTATATTATGATATTGTTATATGATAAAGAGTGTTTTATCATTGATATTTTTCTTTTAGGAGGAGTGTAGTATGGAAAGTAAAGCATTAAAAAAAGTTGCGACTATTTGGGGTGTTTCTATTGGAATGATTATTTTGGGAATTATTTTTAGTACAACAAAAGTGGGCAATACTAATCTAGGAGGTCTCTTAATTGGATTTGGAGTTTTATTTATTGGCTTTCTATATATTTGTTCTGTTTGGAGAATATATGAAAAAGCTGGTAAAAAAGGTTGGTATTGTATAATTCCTGTTTGGGCTCAATTGCAAGAAGCAGATATGGCTTTTAATTGTTGTTGGTTAGGTTTATTATCTTATATCCCAGCATGTAATGCTATATATTATTTAATATATAATTATAGTATTGCTTGTAGATTTGGAAAATCATCTGATTTTGCAGTTGGAAATGCTATTTTGCCATTTGTTTTTATGCCTTTAATTGCATTTGGTGATTGTGAATATAGAAAATTAGAACCTGCTAAATAAAATAGCAAATATGTAATTAATAACTACTCTATATATGATGAAAATTATTAACATATGAGTAGTTTTTTATTGCATGATAGTTGTGATATAATAATGTATATTTTGGAAGTGAGTACTATGCAAATAAAATTAGATGATGATATAAGTTATATACTTAAAACTATAAATGATAAAGATTATGAAGCTTATTTAGTTGGAGGCTTTGTAAGAGATTCTTTATTAGGTTTAAGTAACGATGATTATGACATTTGTACTAATATGCCTTTAGATGAAATAGAAAATACCTTTAATGGATTTAAAATGATGCGTGAAAATGAAAGAAGACAAATTGGAAGATTAAAACTTAATAATAAAGAATTGGAATTTGTTTATTTTAAAGGGAAAACATTATATGATGATTTAATAAAAAGAGATATCACAATTAATGCTTTAGCATGTGATTATCTTGGAAATGTTATTGATTATGTTGATGGTATTACTGATATTAACAATAAAGTTATTTCTCTTGTTGAAAAGTCAGGTACTGGTATTTTAAAAGATCCATTAAGAATACTTAGAATACTTAGATTTTCTTTAAAATGTAATTTTACAATTGATAGAAATACTAAAAATATTATTTTAAAATATAAATATTTATTAAATGATATTGCTCATGAAAGAATATTAGATGAATTTAGGAAGATATTGAGTTATCGTGATGCTACTAAAATTATTAATGAGTATATAGATATATTTTCTATAATTATTCCTGAACTTGATAAAATGAAAGATTTTAATCAAAATAATCCTAATCATATTTATACTGTGTTAGAACATACATTAAAAGTTATGGATAATGTAGCAATAAATAATTTTAATTTACGAGTAGCAGCTTTATTTCATGATATAGGAAAACCTTTTTGTTATACTGAAAAAGATGGTGTAGGTCACTTTTATGGACATCCTAAAATAAGTGGTGAAATATTTTTAAGATTTTCAGATAAATATGGTCTAGATAAAAAGAGTAGAGAAATTATTTATAAACTTATTATTTATCATGATAAAGATATTCCTAAAAAAATAAGTAAGCTAAATAGATTTATATATGATTATGGAAAAGATAACTTTGATTTGTTATTTGTTCTTAAAGAGGCAGATATTATGGCTCAAAATACTTATTATTTTGATAAATTAAACATTTTAAGAGAAGAAGAAAAAGCGGTTTATGAAAGAATTACTAATAATTTTGTATTTAATGTTAAAGATTTAAAAATAGATGGTCAATATTTAATGAGTTTTGGAATAAATGGACGAGATATTGGTATTGTTTTAAATAGGATTTTAAATTTAGTCTTAGATAATCAACTTGAAAATGAAAAAAGTGTATTAGAAAATTATGTAAATAGACATTTTGATTAAGTTTACATTAATTTTCTTTTTATTATGTTGATTTTGATATATAATATTAGTAGTTGAAAGGGTGATTAAATGAAAAAAATAATGGATGGTAATGAGGCAGCTAGTTATGTTTCATATAATTTTACTGAAGTAGCAGGAATATATCCTATTACGCCTGCATCTCCTATGGCAGAGCTTACAGATAAATGGAGTAGTGAAGGAAAACTTAATTATTTTGGTACTCCAGTAAGAATTGTTGAAATGGAGTCTGAAGCAGGAGCTGCTGGTATGGTACATGGTTCTCTTCTTGCAGGGTGTTTAACTACAACTTATACAGCAAGTCAAGGTTTATTATTAATGATTCCTAATATGTATAAGATTGCAGGAGAATTACTTCCTTGTGTTATAAATGTTGCAGCTAGAAGTTTAGCAACACATGCTTTATCAATATTTGGTGATCATCAAGATATATACGCAGTACGTGGAACTGGTTTTGCAATGCTTGCATCAAGTTCTGTACAAGAAGTTATGGACTTAACAGGAGTAGCTCACTTATCAGCAATTAAAGGACGTGTTCCATTTATTAATTTCTTTGATGGATTTAGAACAAGTCATGAATTACAAAAAGTGGATGTTATTGATACTGATAAATTAAAAGGATTAATAGATCAAAAAGCATTAAATGAATTTAGAAATAGTGCATTAAATCCAAATAATCCTATGATTAGAGGAACTGCTCAAAATGGAGATATTTATTTCCAAGCAAGTGAAGTTAGAAATACTTACTATGATAAAGTACCAGATATTGTAAATGACTATATGAGTAAAATTAATAAAATAACTGGAAAAGATTATAAACCATTTAATTACTATGGAAGTCCTACAGCAACTAAAGTTATTGTTGCTATGGGTTCTGTTTGTGAAACTGTAAAAGAAACAGTAGAATATTTAACTAAATTTAGAAATGAATCTGTTGGTTTATTAGAAGTTCATTTATATAGACCATTTAGTTCTAAGTACTTCTTAAAAGAACTTCCTAAGACAGTTAAAAAGATAGCCGTACTTGATAGAACAAAAGAAGCTGGAAGTGCTGGAGAGCCATTATATTTGGATGTTATTAAAACAATAAAAGAAGCAGATGCTAAAGTAAATGTCATTGGAGGAAGATATGGTCTTTCTTCAAAAGATACAACACCTGCTATGATAAAGGGTGTATTTGACTTTTTAGATACAAGAGATGCACATACTAATTTTACAGTTGGTATTAATGATGATGTTACTAATTTAAGTATTCCATATGATGATAAGTTTAGTATATCAAATAAGAAAAATATTGAATTCTTAATATATGGATATGGTAGTGATGGTATGGTTTCAGCATCTAAGGATTTGATGAAGATTACAGGTACTTATACAAATGCATATGTACAAGGATACTTTCAGTATGATTCTAAAAAGAGTGGTGGAATTACTATATCTCATTTAAGATTTGGAAAAGAACCAATTAAATCTACTTATTATGTTTCTCTTGCTAATATTGTTGTATGTACAAAAGATAGTTATTTATCTAGACTAAAAATGATTGATAAGATTAAAGATAATGGTATATTTGTTTTAAATACTAATAAGAGTGCAGATGAAGCTCTTGCTATGATGAATAATAATGATAAGAGATTGTTGCAACAAAAGAAGATTAAAATGTTTATAATTGATGCTAATAAGATTGCTGCAGAAGTTGGACTTAATGGTAAGATTAGTACTATAATGGAGACTATTATATTTAAATTAGGTAAGATAGTTGATTCTACTTTTGCAATTGAAAAGATTAAAGAGAACTTAAATGTAAAATTTGGTAATAAGGGTGGAAATATAGTAGAAAAGAATATTAAGGCAATTGACATGGCAATTGATGGATTATCTGCTGTAAAGATTCCTTATGTTGATTTTGATTTTACAGTAATGCCTAAGAAGAGTTTCTTTGAACTTGTTGATTGTATGGAAGGAGATTCACTTCCAGTTAGTAGTTTCTTAAAGATGCCTGCAGGTGAGTTTGAGGCTGGAACTTCTAAGTATGATAAAAGAGATAGTAGTGAGATTGCACCATCTTATTGTTCTGAAAATTGTATTGGATGTAATATTTGTAGTTTAGTTTGTCCACATGGTGTTATTAGACCATTCTTACTTGATAATAATGAAGTAATGGATGCTCCTGAATCTATGAGAGATAAATTAATTAATGCAAATATTAAAGATAAAGATTATAAATTCTCTGTTGGTGTTAGTTTAACTGATTGTACAGGATGTTCTTTATGTGTTGAGGCTTGTCCTGGTAAAAAAGGTGTTAAAGCTCTTGTTATGAAGATGAAAGATGAGTTAAAGCAAGAGAAGAAAGATGAAGAGTATAAATATTTATTTACAGAAGTAAGTGAAAAGAAAAATGTTATGCCAACAAACTCTGTTCGTGGAAGTCAATTTGTTAAACCTAAGTTTGAGTTCCCAGGAGCATGTGCTGGATGTGGTGAAACGCCATATCTAAAACTTTTAACACAATTATTTGGAGATAGAATGGTAGTTGCTAATGCAACAGGTTGTTCATCTATTTATGGAGCAAGTGCACCATCAATGCCATATTCAATTCCATGGGCTAATTCTTTGTTTGAGGATAATGCAGAGTTTGGATTTGGTATGAAAATTGCTGATTTAACTATAAAGAATCAAATTGTTTCATTAATTAATAATAATATGGATAAAGTTAGAAATAGTGAAAAGGAAACTTACAAAGCATATTGTAGTGAACAAAATGTTGAGAATGCAGAGGCTTTGATGGAAATAGTTGATAATACAAGAATTCCAGAATTGTTAAAGTTAAAAGACTTTATTGTTCCACGTTCAGTTTGGATGATTGGTGGAGATGGTTGGGCATATGATATTGGATATAATGGAATTGATCATGTTCTTGCTAATCGTGAAAATGTAAATATTTTAGTTCTAGATACAGAAGTTTATTCAAATACAGGTGGACAAGCTTCTAAATCTACAAGAACAGGAGCTGTTGCAAAATTTGCTGCTGGTGGAAAAGAAACTGCTAAAAAGAATCTTGCTCGTATTGCTATGAGTTATCCACATGTATATGTTGGAACAATATCTTTAGGTGCGAACCAAGCTCAAGCTATAAGAGTAATGAAAGAAGCAGAAGCTTATAATGGACCATCTATTATAATTGCTTATGCACCTTGTATTGCTCAAGGAATTCTTAAAGGAATGAAAAATAGTATTGCTGAAGAAAAAGCAGCAACTGAGTGTGGATATTTCCCATTATTCCACTATAATCCAGAAAATTCATTATTCAAATTAGATAGTAAAGCAGATTTTACTAAGTTTGATGAATTTATTTTAGGAGAAGATAGATATAGAACTCTTAAGAAAATTAATAAAAATGGTGATGTTTTATTAAACGAAAATAAAGAGCAAGCAGAAAGAACTTATAATTACTATAAAGAATTATCTGAAAGAGTAAGTGAATAATATATATAATTAGATAATTATCAAAAGTTATAATTAATACAAATAAATGATAATTATTTATATAGTCAATGTGTTTATGCATTGACTTTTTTTGATTTTTATAAAGTTATTATTATGTTTTATTTATTATAAAAAAGTATATAGAACTAAATATTTGTATATATTAAAAATTATACATCTCTTTTAAACAAATTCTTATAAATCTTTTTTATTTGTTTTAACACCTTATTTGTATTATAATCTTTATAGGCGAAAGGAGTGGAGTTATGAAAATAACAGTAAAAAAAGAGGGAGAATTATTAGATTATTTATATAATAATATTGATATGCCTAAAAAGCGTATTAAACAATATTTAACACATGGAGCAATATTTGTTAATAATACTAAAACGACTAAGTATAACTATAGAATATTACCTGGAATGACAATTATGATTGATACAGATAGTAAAAACAAAAAGACACTTCCATTTGATATTTTATTTGAAGATGACCATATTATTGTTGTAAATAAACCAAGCGGTCTTTTAACAATCGCAACTGCAAAAGAAAAAGAAAAGACCCTTTATCATATTGTAAGAGAATATTTAGTTAGTAAAGATAAAAATGCAAGAGTATTTATTGTACATAGATTAGATAAAGATACTAGTGGAGTAGTAGTATTAGCAAAAGATGAAAAAACAAAAAATAAATTACAAGAAAATTGGAATGAATATGTATCACTTCGTGAATATGTAGCAGTAGTACATGGAAGATTAAATAAAGAAAGTGATAGAATTGTTCAAAAACTAAAAGAAACTAAAACAAATCTAGTATATGTATCACGTGACAATGATGGAAAAGAAGCAATTACTAATTATAAAGTAATTAAAGAAAATGACGATTATTCAATGGTAAGTATTACTCTAGAAACAGGAAGAAAGAATCAAATAAGAGTTGCTTTTAATACACTACATCACCCAATAGTAGGAGATAAGAAATATAGTACAATAAAAGATAATGAATCAAGACTATTCTTACATGCTAATAGATTAAAAATGTATTATCCAGAAATAAGAAAAGATATTTTATTTGAAACATCAACACCAAATGAATTTAAGAAGATAATGAACTAATGCATAGAAAAAGAAAGAATAAAAAGTATTTAAAAAGTCTATTATTAGTAATTATAGTTATAGGTGTTGTATTTATTTCTTACAAAGAAGTATTAAATAATAAAAATGTTATAGAAAATAAAATAAATATTATGAATAATGATGAATATAAAAACATAGATGATTATAAAATATTTAAAAAGTATTATAAAAAGGCCGTAAAAACTGTAAATAATATGTCTTTAAAAGAAAAAGTAGGGCAATTGTTTTTAGTTAGATATAATAAAGATGATGTAGAATACTTAAGTAATTTTTATCCTGGAGGATACATTTTATTTGCCAAAGATTTTCAAAATAATACAAAAGAACAAATGAAAAAAGAGATAGAAACAGATCAAGCAGAAAATAAATATCCTCTTATAATGGCTGTAGACGAAGAAGGAGGATATGTTACAAGAGTTAGTAGATTTAAGCAATATAGAGATGAGAAGTTTTTATCTCCAAGAGATTACTATAAGCAAGGAGGATATGCTTTAGTTTCCCAAACAGAAAAAGAAAAAGCAACTCTTTTAAAAGATTTAGGTATAAATCTAAATTTGGCTCCTGTATCTGATATATCAACATCATCAAATGATTTTATTTATTCAAGAGCATTTCAAGGAAATACTGAAGAAACTTCAAACTTTGTAAAAAACATGGTAAAGTATGCAAATGATAATAAAATAAATTCATGTTTAAAACATTTTCCAGGATATGGTAATAATAAAGATACACATACTGGAATTGCAATTGATGAGCGAAGTTATGAAGAAATAGAAAATAATGATTATAAACCATTTATTGCAGGAATAGAAGAAAATGTTCCAGCTATTTTAGTATCTCATAATATTGTAAAAAGTATTGATAGTGAGTATCCTGCATCATTAAGTAAAAAAGTAAATAATGAATTAAGAAATAAACTAAATTATACAGGAATAATTATGACAGATGATCTTGCAATGGATGCTGTAAAAGAATATGTTTCAAACAATACATCAGCAACACTAGCGGTAAATGCAGGTAATGACATGATTATAACAAGTGATTTTTTAACAATGAAAAATGAAGTTCTAAATTCTGTTGAAGAGGGAAAAATACAAGAAGAGACAATAGATAAAGCTGTAACGAGAGTAATTGCTTGGAAATATTACAGTGGACTATTTGATATGAACAAGGAGGACTAATGGAAACAGATAATGAAAAAGTATCAAATGAAAAGGTATTTAAAGAAATAGAAAACATGCCAGGTTTTTCTAAGCACAATAATTTCAAGTTTGTTGAAATAAAAGAAAAAAGTGCTATAATAAGAGCAGACTTAACAGAAAACTCTATGAACCCATATAAAATTGCTCATGGAGGACTAATATTTGGTCTAGGAGATATGGCAATGGGAATGGCAACAAAGTCAACAGGAAGAAATGCTGTAACGCTTAGTGCTAACATTACATATCTAATGCCTGCTGTTGGAGAATATCTTCTTGCAAAAGCAGAAGTTATAAAAAATGGTAAAACAACTGCTTATGTAAGATGTGATATTTATAATGACAAAGATGTTCAAGTAGCAACAATGGATTCAAACTACTATTATATAAGTTAAGAGGAAGGATATTTATGACAGATAAAGAATTATTTAAAAATACAGAAAAACATATTGGACAAGAAATAACAATAGAAGGATGGATAAAAAACCATCGTAAACAAAAAGAATTTGGATTTATATCATTTTCAGACGGAACATTTTATACACCAATTCAAGTAGTATATGATAAAGATTCAAATTTTGATGAAATAGTAAAATATCATGTAGGTAGTGCTATAAAAATAACAGGAAAAGTTGTAGAGTCTCCTAAAGCAGGACAAGATTTTGAGATTCATGCAACAAATATTGAACTTCTAGGAGACTGTCCAGAAGACTATCCAATTCAACCAAAGAAGCATACTCGTGAATTTTTAAGAGAGCAAGCTTACTTAAGACCAAGAACAAATCTTTTCCAAGCTGTTTTTAGAATAAGAAGTAAAGCAGCATTTGCAATTCACAAATATTTCCAAGATAGAGACTATGTTTATTTTCATGCTCCATTAATAACTGCAAGTGATGCAGAAGGAGCAGGAGAAATGTTTAAAGTAACAACTCTTGATTTTGATAAATTACCTCGTACAGAAGAAGGAAAAATAGATTATTCAAAAGATTTCTTTGGTAGACAATCATCACTTACTGTATCTGGTCAATTACAAGCAGAAACATTTGCACTTGCATACAGAAAAACTTATACATTTGGACCAACTTTTAGAGCAGAAAATTCTAACACAAAAACACATGCTAATGAATTTTGGATGATTGAACCAGAAATTGCTTTCTGTGATTTAGAAGAAGACATGAATATCATGGAAGATATGTTAAAATACGTTGTAAAATATGTATTAAAAAATTGTAATGAAGAGTTAGTATTCTTAGATAAATTTGTAGAAAAAGGTTTAATTGATAAATTAAAACATCTAGTAAAAACAAATGCTATAAGAATAACTCATGAAGAAGCAATTAAATATTTAATTGAGTCAGGTAAAGAATTTGAATTTATTCCTGAATATGGTGAGGATTTAGCACGTGAACATGAAAAATATTTAACAGAAGAAAAATTCAATGCTCCAGTATTTGTATATGACTGGCCAAAAGATATCAAAGCATTCTACATGAGATTAAATGATGATAATAAAACAGTAGCAGCAGTTGACCTTTTAGTACCAGGCAGTGGAGAGTTAATGGGTGGATCACAAAGAGAAGAAAGATTAGATGTTTTAACTCATCGTATGGATGAATTAAAAATGAATAAAGAAGAATTGTCTTGGTATATTAAATTACGTGAATATGGTGGATGTGTTCACTCAGGATTTGGTATGGGATTTGAAAGATTAATTATGTATTTAACAGGAATTGAAAATATAAGAGACGTTATTCCATATCCTAGAACTCCAGGAAATTGTGATTTCTAAAAGTGTATTAAAAGATGTAAAGAAAGTGAAATAAGAAAACACTTTCTTTTTTTTCATGTATATATAGTGTTATAATACTTTTAGAATGGAGAATATGATATGGATATACTTGAGACAAAAACAGATATTGGATTAATCAGAGAAACAAACGAAGACAAAGCAATAACTCTAACTCATCCTAAAAATAAAAATATTAAATTACTAGCAGTAGCTGATGGTATGGGTGGTAAAGAAGATGGAGAACTTGCCTCAAATTATATAATAAATTCATTAGAAAGATGGTTTAAAAATAAAAGCGTTAAAACACTAAATAATACAGTAGAATTAGAAAAACTAATAAAAAGTTATGTAAAAAGACTTAATACATCTCTAGTAAGAAAGTATGGAGATAACCATTTAGGTTCAACTTTAACTCTAGCAATTATAAATAAAAATCATACTTTATTTATAAATTGTGGAGACTCAAGAGGATATATCTATAAAGATAATGAATTATATCAAGTAACATCAGATGATTCAGATGTTTGGTATTACTATAAATATGGGGAAGTAGAAAAGGATGATTTAAGATACTTTGTAAACAATAATTTAATAAATTCATGTGTAGGAATATCAAGAGACTTTTGTAGAGTATCATCTGAAATAATAGAAAATGACTATCAAATACTTTTACTTGTATCTGATGGCGTAACTGATATGATTACTGATAAAAAAATAAAAGAGTTAATAAAAAAATCAAAGTCTGAAGAACTTTTATCAAATATAATAAATGAAGCAGTAAATGTAGACCAAAACTTATCTGTACCAAAAAAGTTAGAAAAAAAAGCTCTATCTATGTATATAGTTCCTTTTAAAGGAAGAGACAATGCTACTGGTGCAATCTATATAAAAGATGAATAAATTATAAAAAACTCCCCATATTAATAAGGGAGGACTTATGAAAAAAATAATAATTATTATAATTGGAATACTATTTATTACAGGGTGCCAAAGTGAAAAACTAACTCCAACGTCGACTGTAGAAACATATCTTTCAAAATATCAAAATTTAGACAAATCAGTATTGAAAGATTTAGAAATGTCACTTGAAGATGAAAAGAATATGACAGATGAACAAAAAAATGAATATAAATCATTAATAGAAAAGCAATATCAAAATTTATCTTATAAAATAAAAAATGAAGAAATAGTAGGAAATAATGCTACAGTGGAAGTTGAAATAGAAGTATTAGATTACGCAACTTCAATTAATAATTCAAAAAAATATTTCTTGGAACACGAAAGTGAATTTCTAAAAGAAAACGAGGCACAAATAAAGGAAGATGATTTAGACAAAGCAAAAACTTATATTGATTATAAGATAGAAAAGTTAAAAGAACAAAAAGAAAAAACTAAGTATCAAATAACTTTTGATTTAGAAAAAAACAATGAAGTATGGGAGTTAAGAAATCTAAATGAAATTGATAGACAAAAAATACATGGACTATATTAAAATTTTATAGTAAAAGTAGACATAAAATAACTTATGTTTACTTTTATTTTTTATAAATATTTGATATACTGAATTACGATAGAGGGTGATTAAATTGTTAGGAACAATTGAAGAAATAATTGATAATAGTGTAATTATAAAATTAAGTATTAATATTAATGAACAACCTAACTTAGTTAATCTTCATGTAATATTTGAAGATGATACGGATAGAAAAGTTGTTGCAGAAGTTGCAAACGTTAACCAAACAAAAATGGTTGCCAATGTAGTAGGTGAAATAAATGATGGACGTTTTACTCCAGGTGCAAGTGTAAAGCCATCTTTTAAATCAAAAATTAGACTTATTGAAATTGGGGAACTTGAATTATTATTTGGTAGTCAAACAACTTCATTTGGTCAAACAAATTTTGGTACAAGTAATGTTTATGAAGGGTATAAGATAAATGTTGCAATTAATGACTTTTTTAGTAGTCACTTTGCAATACTTGGAAACTCAGGTGCTGGTAAATCATGTACAGTTGCGTCAATATTACAAAAATTATATACATCAAGTCCAACACCTCCAGTAAATTCAGCATTATTTTTCTTTGATGCATATGGTGAATATACTCATGCATTTGGTGGATTACATGACTTTAATCCAGCGTTAAACTATAAAGCTTATACGACTAATATTATTGATCCAGATTGTGAAATATTAAGAATTCCAATTTGGTTATTAGATGTTGATGATTTAGCACTTTTATTAGATGCTAATAGTCCAACACAATTACCTATAATTGAGAAAACATTAAAGTTAGTTCCAATACTAACAGGTACTAGTGACAATGTTATTAAAAGAAAAAATGATATTATTGCGAGAGCTCTACAAGATATTTTGTTAAGTGGAAATGATTCTACAAAGATAAGAGACCAAGTTATTGGTGTTTTGACAAAGTTTAATACTCCAACATTAAATCTAGAAAGTCAAATAGTTCAACCTGGATATACTCGTACATTTAAACAATGTTTATTTGTTGATAAAACAGGAAAAATGCAAGAAATGGAACTTGTAGTAGAATTTGTTAGAGGGTATATTATAGAAGACCAAATTAGTATTGACCCAAGTGAAATGAATAAATATTATACATTATCTGATCTTGAGCTTGCTATGGACTTTGCTCTTATTTCTGAGGGTATTTTAAAGAGTGATAAGGTTTTTGATACTGCAAATGTTATGAGTGTTAGATTACATACATTAGCAACAGGTGACTCTAGACATTACTTTACATATCCAAAATATGTAACAAGAGACCAATATATTGATTCATTATTATGGGATAATCAAACTAATAGTAGAGTGCAAATAGTTAACTTTAACATAAACTATATTGATGACCGTCTTGCTAAAGTAATAACAAAAATCTTGTCTAGAATGTTATTTTTAAAAGCAAGTACTGAAAAACCTCGTGGTAGTAGAGCATTCCATATAATAATAGAAGAGGCTCACCGTTATGTACAACATGATAGTGATATTGAGTTATTAGGATATAATATATTCGAACGTATTACTAAGGAAGGTCGTAAATATGGAGTATTCTTAGCACTAATCACACAACGTCCAAGTGAACTTTCTGATACATGTATTTCACAATGTGCAAACTTCGTTGTATTAAGAACACTTCACCCAGTTGATTTGAAGTATATAAAAGAAATGGTTCCAAATGTTTCGTCTGAAATTGTTTTACAATTGAAAAACTTAAAGCCAGGAAACTGTATAGCGTTTGGTAGTGCTTTTAAAGTACCAACATCAATGTATATTGACTTACCAAATCCAAGACCACTTTCAAACAACGTTGACTTGGAAAATGTTTGGTATAAGAAAAAAGAGCCTGAAAATCAAAATGTACAACCACAAAATAGTATGAATCAAATGATGCAACAATCAAGTTATGCTCAACAACCTCAAATGATGCAACAACAAATGCCTCAACAACAAGTAGTACAACAACCACAACAGATGCAACAGCAACAAGTATTAAATCAACAACAAGCAGCAGTTCAAAACTTTGCACAACAAGCAAATGACTCAACAATAATGAGTACAGTTAATCCACAACAACAAATGCCTCTTCCTCAAAGAACTCCAACTATGCCACAATAGTAATTAATGTAAATATATGTAAAAAGATAGATTTATTAACTATCTTTTTTATATATAAGGAAAGTGCGTTTAGAATTTCTTTAGAATATTTAATTAACAAAAAATGTTTTATTTTTGCATTGACAAACATTTGT